>Ga0302314_10023217_pt1 | contig 10133 bp, 10 predicted proteins | sample III_Palsa_N2_3_FD_200533 | JGI IMG/M metagenome (GOLD analysis project Ga0302314, IMG submission 200533) | Peat permafrost microbial communities from Stordalen Mire near Abisko, Sweden - III_Palsa_N2_3 | ecosystem: Environmental > Terrestrial > Soil > Palsa > Peat permafrost | place: Sweden...
GTCCACCTTGCAGGCGCGCAACCGGTCGGCATTCGGGTGCGGCGCCGCCTCGATCACATGCGCGATGCGGAACGAGGCCAGCGCGGCGCCGCGATCCTCCACGCCTTCCAGCTCCAGCCCGATCCGTGTCAGTGTGTCGGTGATCCGATCCAGGGGCGCATCGGTGTCGAGATGCGTCTTCAGCCAGGAGAGCGTGAACTTCATCGCTCACACTCCCTCGTGCAGCATCGTCGGCGACAACGCGGAAAAACCGTAATGCCGCAGCCAACGTATGTCGCCCTCGTAGAACGGACGGAGATCGGTGATTCCGTGCTTCAGCATGGTGATGCGCTCGACCCCCATGCCCCAGGCGAAGCCCTGCCACTCGCGCGGATCGATGCCGCAGTTGGCCAGCACGCGCGGATGTACCATGCCGCTGCCGAGGATCTCCAGCCAGTCGCCGCCCTTGCCCAGTTCGCCGGTCTTGCGGTTCCAGCCGATGTCGACCTCCATGCTGGGCTCGGTGAACGGGAAGTAGCTGGAACGGAAGCGCACCGGCAGCGTCGCGATATCGAAATAACTGCGCAGGAAGTCGATCAGGCAGCCCTTCAGATGGCCCAGCGTCAGGTCGCGGTCGATGATCAGCCCCTCGCACTGGTGGAACATCGGCGAGTGGGTGGCGTCGTGGTCGGCGCGATAGGTGCGCCCGATGGTGATCACGCGGATCGGCGGCGCCTGCGCCAGCATGGTGCGGATCTGCACCGGCGAGGTCTGCGTGCGCAGCACCGGCGGGGGGGTGTTGCCACCGGCCGAAAGACGCGGTGCTGGCAAATAGAACGTGTCCTGATCGGCACGTGCCGGATGATGCGCGGGGATGTTGAGCGCGCTGAAATTGTGCCAGTCGGTCTCGACGTCCGGGCCCTCGGCAACGGTGCAGCCCATGGCGCCGAAGATCGCCGTGATCTCCTCGATGGTGCGGCTGATCGGATGGATCAGCCCCGAGGGGGCGGCGCGCGGCGGCAGGGTCGGGTCGATCCGCTCGGCGGCGAGTCTCGCGTCCATCGCGGCGTCTTCCAGCGCTGCGCGCCGCGCCTCGATCGCTGCGGTCAGGGTGTCGCGGAGTTGGTTCAGCGCGGTGCCGCGCGCGCGCCGCTGCTCCGGCGGGGCCTTGCCGAGATCGCGCAACAGGGCGGTCAGGCTTCCGCCGCGCCCCAGCACGCCGACCCGCACCGCGTCCCACGCACGCAGGTCGGTGGCGGCGGCAAGCGCGGCCTCGGTTTCGGTCTTCAGGGCAAGCAGATCATCGGTCAGGCCGAGATCGCCCGCCCCGGCTTGATATGTCGCGCCGACCGGATCTGGGGCGCCGGCCGGACCGCCCTTACTGGTTGGATCGCCCAGACTTGTACGATCACCTGGGCTTGTCGGATCGTGGATCATGCTGTCTCGCGCCATGTTGTCTCGCGCAACGAAAAGGGCCGCCCTCGCAGGCGGCCCCTTGCTGTCCGGTCTGTCGCGGCCGTGCTCGGCCGTGACGTTAGATCAGAGAGCGGCCTGCACCTGCTTGACGATGGCCGCAAAGCTCTCGGCGTCGTCATAGGCGATGGCGGCCAGCACCTTGCGGTCCATCTCGATGCCGGCCTTTTTCAGCCCGGCGATAAATCGCGAGTAGGTCAGTCCGTGCTCGCGCACCGCGGCGTTGATGCGCTGGATCCACAATCCGCGGAAATCGCGCTTCTTGTTGCGGCGGTCGCGATAGGCGTACTGCAGCGACTTCTCCAGCCGCTCCAGCGCCGCGCGATAGGTGGTGGATGTGCGGCCGTAGAAGCCCTTCGAGGCTTTCAGGACCTTCTTGTGCCGGGCATGAGTGGTGGTGCCCCGCTTGACGCGTGCCATGCTACTGCTCCCTCAACCCAGCCCGTAGGGCGCCCACTGCTTGACGGTCTTGGCGTCAGCATCGGTCAGCGTTTGGCTGCCGCGGTTGGTGCGCTTCATCTTCTGCGAGCGGTTGATCAGTCCGTGGCGCTTCATGCCCGGGCCTGCCAGCACTTTGCCGGTCGCGGTGATCTTGAATCGCTTCTTCACCGACGACTTGGTCTTGACCTTGGGCATTTGGGTCTCCTTGCGGTTGGCACCCGCCCCATCTCGGGTCATCCGGGGGGCAGGCGGTCGCGGCCGGGCATGCCCATCCAAAGCCCGGGCGCGCGAACTGAGGGGCGGGCTTATAGCGGCGCCCCCCACCGCATGCAACACTACCCCGTCCCCCCTTTGCGGGGGAGGGCCGGGGAGAGGGGACACGCGGATGACCACACGCATCGGCATCGCCGGCATCACCGGACGCATGGGCCACTTGCTGGCCGAGGAGGTCCGCGCCGCCGGAGCCGCCCTGGCCGGCGGCATCGGCCGCGCCGGCTCGGCCAAACCGCCGCCCCCCGACACGACCCTGTTCCCCAACCTAGCCGCACTGGCCGCCGAGTCTAACGTGGTGGTGGATTTCACCAATGCTGCCACTGCCCAGGCGACCGCCGCCGCCATGGCCGCGTCCGGCACGGCCTGGGTGCTCGGCACCTCCGGCCTGTCCGATGCCGACGAGGCCGCCGTGGCCGAGGCCGCCCAGCGCATCCCGGTGGTCTACGCGGCCAACTTCTCCGCCGGGGTGAACCTGGTCCTGGCGCTGGCCGAGCGCATGGGCGCCGCCCTGCCGGCCGAGGCCTACGACGCCGAGATCATCGAAATGCATCATCGCCAGAAAGTCGACGCGCCGTCCGGCACCGCCATCGGCATCGGCCGCGCGGTGGCCAAGGGGCGCGGCGTGGCGCTGAACGATGTGATCGAGAGTGGCCGGCACGGCCATACCGGCGCGCGCAAGACCGGAGCGATCGGCTTTGCCGCCTTGCGTGGCGGCCAGGTCGTGGGAGAGCACACGTTGATCTTCGCCGCCGGCACCGAGCACATCACGCTGACCCACCGCGCGTTTGATCGCCGCGCGTATGCCACCGGCGCGGTGCGTGCTGCGCTATGGGTCGTAGGGCGCCCGCCGGGGCTGTATTCGATGATGGACATGCTGGCGATGTGACGGGCGATAGCGTCCTGATTTCACTTATAGCGCCAGTTTTCCCGGTCGGGCCGATCGTGCAAGGCAAGCCGCACGTGGATTTCTTCCGCCGCAATCGCGGTCGCGCTGTCCATGCTTTCCCGCGGTAGTAGGCCGGCGGTCATCAAGGCATCTGTCGCAAGGCTGGCAACCCGACGGCTCCAATCCAAGTCCCTTTCGTCATCAGTCACGCGTCACTCCTGTGTTCCGCCGTGATCGCCACCGTCAAGCCTGGGACGCAAACGGATCAAGTACTGCCACACCTGCTCGCGTGAGATCCGTGACGTTACGGGTGACGACGGTCAGGCCATGGACGATGGCGGTGGCGGCGATCAACCCGTCGATGGCGGGTAGAGGATCCGGGATCCCGAGCCTTCCCCACGCCTCCGCAACCCGCTCGTCGACCAGGAGGACGCGCGCGCCGAGTCCGGCCCGCAGCTTGTCCAGCCACAGTGTCAGCGCGGCGGCTTGGGCGGCGTCGGTGCGTCGTTTGAGTTCTATCCCACGGCGTATTTCGCCAATCACCAGCACGCTCGTGTGTAGATCCTGCGGATTGACCGACGCCGCCCATCGTACGACGCCTGCATGGCCACGCTCGCGCTTGCGCAGTTCAGAAACCACGTTGGTGTCGATCAAATAGCTCAAAGTTCGACATCGCGCGGTGTGTCGCCTTGGCGGTTTTGGTCAAACACGCCCTCGAAATACGCATCCGGCAGATCGGCGCCGAAAATGTCGAAAATGGAGTCCACACACGGTTTGGCGACGACCGATCGGAGCTGATTGCGCACTGCCTGGGCCGCGTCGGATTTGCTCCGGAGAATGGCCGCGACGTCGCGCAGGATCACGGCATCTATTGCAGGAACCTGAACCTCGACCCGCACCATGCCGCCGTCGCGGCGCCGGCGGCGATATGCGCTGAGTGCCTTTTGCTGTGCGTTCGGCATGGTTCCCGCCTTGGTCTGAGGAACTTGATAATATAGCCGGAAATATTTCCGGATCAAGATCTCCCGACGATCCCACGGGTCTACCCACCTTCGCCGGGACGGCGGCCGCGGGTGCCACACAAGACCTCGCTTCACCTCCGGCGCACCAGGGGAATACCGCGGTCGTCCCGGTCGGTGCCGATGATAACGCACGCAACGCCAGTGGCGATCAACTTCCGGCATCGTCCGGTCGTGGCCTGCAAGGGTTGTCGCAGGGTCCATTTCGTATACCGTGTCCCGCGCCAAGCCGGACGCCGCGCATGGCCATCGTCAAATGTGTCGGACGCAGGCTCGCTTGCTCACCACGGCACGCAACAAACGGGGGGAGGGCGCGCCGCCAAGGTGAGCCACGAACACCAATCGGGTGCAGGACCGTCCCCCATCGCGGCAGGACGAACCCATGTCCCGATGCGCCTGGCCACCGCAGTCGGCTCGCCTCCCACCCACGGGAGGATCAGTCCACGATGCCCACAACCACCCGCCGCCGCCTGCTGTCCATCGCCGGCGGCAGCCTGGCACTGCCATTCATCCGCCCGGCGGGCGCCGCCGCCTCCGTCCAGATGATCAGCCACCGCTTCCCGGCCCTCGAATACCTGGCCGAGAAGATGCGCACGGCGATCCCCGGCGTCGAGGTCAACACCCAGCTCATGCCGTTCGACAAGGCCCTCGAACTCGCGACCATCGCGTTCTCGTCGAAGGCCAGCACGCCGGACATCGTCTACGCCAACGACAGCACATTCCTGACCTTCGCCAAAAACGGCTGGATCCGCCCGCTGGACGATCTCTGGGCCAAGTACAAGCAGGAATTCGACCTCGACGATTTCACCAAGACAGTGTTCGAGGAGCGCAGCTACCAGGGCCATATCTGGAGCGTGCCGTCCACCAGCAATACGCTGCTGTTCTTTTACCGCAAGGATCTGTTCGACAAGGCGGGCAAGCAGCCGCCGCAGACCTTCACCGCCTACCGCGACCTGGCGAAGTCGTTCAACTCGCCGCTGCGGGCCGGCACGATCAGTTGCCTGCGCCCGGTGGACGCCGCGCTGAACGAGAGCTCGTGGTACATCAATGCCCTCGGCGACGGCTGGTTCGACGACAAGTGGCACCCGGTGTTCAACAACGCCAAGGGCGTCGCGGCGATCGAGATGCTGGTGGAGATCACCCGCTACGCCCAGCAGGGTTACGTCAACGCCGCCAACGACGAGTGCGCGATCGCGCTGCAGCAGGACACCGCGGCGATGGGCGTGCAATGGGCCACCCGAGCGCTGTCGATGGACGACCCCAACAAGTCCCGCGTGGTGGACAAGATCGACTGGGCGGTGCCGCCGCAGGGCCACCAGAGCGTTGGTGGCGACGGCTATTGCCTGTCGGCGTTTTCCAAACAAGACCCCGATCTGCTGTTCCGCATCCTGGCCACGGCGACCAGCAAGCAGAACCTGCGCGGTGCCGCCGGAATGATGGTGCCGACCCGCACCTCGCTGCTGGAAGATCCGGAGTTGAAACAGAAGTACCGCTTCTTCGGCGCCGCGTTGCCGGCCATGGCGGTCGGCACGCCGGCGCCGAAGCTGCCCGAGTTCTACTCGGTGGGTCAGTTCATCACCCAGCGCATCGACCAGGCGGTAACCGGTCAAATGAGTGTCAAGGCGGCGCTGGATGCCGCCGCCGCCGAGACCGAGACCTTCTTGAAGGGGCACGGCTATTACCAGTGACCCGCTGTTCCACTGGCCACCTGCACAAATGAAGATCCGAACCCGTGCCGATCGGTACCCGTGACGGCAAGCCCCAATGACGACCCCCGCCAATGACGCCGCCCGCCAACGACCATGTGCGCCGATGACAACCGGGCCGTGGCCGGAATGACCGCCAACGCAACGGCCGCACCTGCCCGCCCGGCCGTCCGGCGGCGCAGACGGGCCGATACCAGCGCCTGGCTCTTCCTGCTGCCCAGCGCCGCGATGCTGACAGCGGTCCTGATGATCCCGCTTGGCTACGCGATCTGGTTGAGCCTGTTCGACTACGATCTCGGCGCCGGCATCTATCGGTTCATCGGCCTCGGCAACTACAGCGACCTGCTGGCCGAGGCGCAGTTCTGGGATTCGCTCGGCCGGACCGTACTGATCGTGGCCGCCGCCGTTTCGCTGGAGTTCTGCCTCGGCCTGCTGATCGCCTACGGCCTGTATCGCCTGACATTCGCGGTGCGCACGCTGAACCTGCTGATGTTCCTGCCGAACGTCATTACGCCGGTGGTTGCGGCGCTGTTCCTGCGCTGGATCTTCATCAGCCGGTGGGGGTTGCTGTCCGGCATCCTGATCGGGCTTGGCATCTTCCCCCCCGATTTCCTCGGCGATCCCGGCTGGGCGCGTGCCGTGGTGGTTCTCTCGGACGCCTGGCAGTTCACCCCGTTCATGATCCTGGTGCTGTACGCCGGTCTCAACACGGTCGATCAGAGCCAGATCGAGGCAGCGCAGATCGACGGCGCCGGGCCGTGGATGTTGCTGTTCCGTATCATGGTGCCGACGATCCGCCCGCTGATCGTCTTCGTGCTGGCGATCCGGCTGATGGATGCGTTTCGCTTCTTCGACCAGATCTACGTGTTGACCGCCGGCGGCCCGGGCACGGCGACCGAAACGATCACGATGTACACCTACGCACTGGCGTTCCGCTTGCTTCAGGTGGGCAAGGCCTCGGCGCTCGGCGTGATCACCTTGCTGATCGTCGCCGGCGCGATCGCGACGATGATCATGGCGGTGTACCGGCGTGAGAGGGGCGCCTTTTGAACCGGCCGCCCTCCGCACCACCGAGGCCCACCGCGTCATCGGGCTGGCTGCCCGCATGGTGGCGCGCCGGTGCGCGAAGGCGATACCGCACGCAGGTTCCCCTGTTCCTGCTGCTGTGCGGCTTTACCGCGGTGAACCTGACGCCGATCTTCTGGGCCGTGCTGACCTCGTTCAAGCAACCGGTGGACGCTTTCGCGGTGCCGCCGGAGCTGTTCTTCACCCCGACCTTCACCTTCCATTACCAGGTCTGGGTGGAAAAAGCGTTCTGGCACTATCTGATCAACAGCGTGGTGATCTCGGTCAGCACGGTGCTGATTTCGGTCTCGATCGGCACCATGGCCGCTTACGGCCTGTCGCGGCTGCGCACCAGCGCGTCCCGCGGCGTGCTGTTCGGCATCCTGTCGATGCGCATGTTCCCGCACATTCTGCTGGCGATCCCATTCTTCGTGCTGGCCAAATCGCTTGGCCTGATCAACGCCTATCCCGCGATGATCCTCGCCCTGGTGGCGATCAACCAGCCGTTCACGATCTGGCTGATGCGCAGCTTCTTCGTCGATGTGCCGCACGAACTTTACGAAGCGGCCGAGATCGACGGCTGCAACGCCTGGCAGGTGTTCGCGCGCGTCGGCCTGCCGATGGTGCGCCCGGGATTGTGGGTGACCGCGCTGTTCAGTCTGCTGCTGGCGTACAATGAATTCCTGCTCGGTCTCGTGCTGACCGGCCCGGCCACCAAAACGTTGCCTGTGGCACTGGCGGAATACGGCGCCGAGGACATCAACTACTGGACGCTGTCGGCGGCCGCGGCGGTCGGTATCATGCTGCCGATCCTGGTGTTCATGATCCTGCTGCAGCGCCACCTGGTGCGCGGGTTGTCGATGGGGGCGGTGAAGGGCTAACGCACCTCCGGCCGGCAGCAGTTCCAAATGAACCCCGGCCCGGCTTCGCGGGCAGTCTTTCCTCGCCTACCCCCGGCCTGGGCAGTCCCGGGCGAGTCCAATATGCAACAGGTCGCGGATTTCTTCCGACTCACCGGCACCGAGTGACGATTCCGCTTGGCGGCGCGGCGCGATCTAAGATTCGCAGGCTTTGTGGCCGCCCTGGAGTCCCTGTTCGCTGAGTTGAGAGCTGTCTGCGCCGATCTTCCGGACCGGCGCAAAGGACCGTGCAACGACGGCCAATACACCATGACTGACATCGGCCTCTCGGCCTTCTCGGTCTTTTTCATGGGAAGCCCCTCGTTCCTGGGCCATCAGCGCGCGCTGGAGGAGGGGCACGGCCGGTCGAACTGCCAGACCCTGTTCGGTATGACCGCCATCCCGACCGATCCTTATATTCGGCTGATGCTGGACGGGGCGCCGCCGGCGGCGTTCGATCCGCTGTTCTTCAAAACGATCGCGACAGAGGGAGTACTCGACCCGTTCCAGCGCCTGAACGGTCGGGTGTTGATCGCGCTGGATGGCACCGAGCATTTTTGCTCACGCAAGATCCATTGCCCGCGTTGTTCCACACGGAAGCGTTCGGATGGCGGCACGGAGTATTTCCACGCCTTTCTTGGCGCCAGCATCGTGGCCCCGGGCCACCAACAGGTTCTGCCGCTGCCACCGGAATTCATCGCGCCCCAGGACGGGGCGGAGAAGCAGGACTGCGAACGCAATGCCGCGAAGCCCCGGCCTTCGCAGGGGCAGGCTACTGGCTCATGCGGCACGGACCCGCAGTGGCCCACCGCCAGCCGATTTTTCTCGGCGACGATCTGTTCGCCTGTCAGCCCATCGCCGCCGCGGTCCAGCAGGCAGGCGGAAATTTCATCTTCACATGCAAGCCGACCTCGCATCCGACCATCGCCGAATATCTCGACGGCGCCGAACGCGAAGAACACCGCACCGCCGCCGTCACCCGCGGCAAGCGCACGACAACGATCTACCGCTGGCTTTCCGCCGTGCCGATGCGCGACACCAAGGACGCCCTGAGCGTCAACTGGTTCTCCGTCGAAATCCAGAACAATAAGGGCAAGCGAACCTATTATAACTCCTTCGTCACCGATCTGCCGGTCGCAGCCGCCAACGTGGCGGAACTGGCCGCCTGTGGCCGAGCCCGGTGGAAGATCGAGAACGAGACCTTCAACGTACTGAAGACCAACGGTTACAATCTCGAACACAATTTCGGGCACGGCAGGGAAACTCTCGCTTCCCTCCTGGTGGTCCTCAATCTGCTCGCCTTCGCCTTCCATACCGCCGCCACGCTGGCCGTGCTGGCCTGGCGCGAGGCCGTCGTCGCGCGGGGCGCGCGGTACCGGTTCTTCGAGCATCTGCGGACCGTTACCGCCTATGTGGTGTTCGAGACCTGGGACCATTTGCTCAGGTCCATCGCCGCCGCGGCCGTACGGCCGCCATGAGCCGGGACTCGTTCACGCCCGCACGAAACCAACCCAAGACACAGAGACCTGTCGAAAAAATCCCGGACACATCGCATTTGGAACTGCTGTCCGGCCGGGGCCTCGCTTGACAACCCCCCACCCGGCTTCATCATCGGCACATCGGGAGAGACACCATGGCCGCATTGGATCGTTGCTATAACATCGCCGACCTGCGTGCCGCCGCGCAGCATCGGCTGCCGCGCGGCATCTTCGAATTCGTCGATCGCGGCAGTGAAGACGAGGTCGCGCTGCGCAACAACCGTGCCGGGTTCGAACGCATCAAGCTGCGCCACCGCGCACTGGTCGACGTGTCCGGCCGCTCGATGGAAACCACACTGTTCGGCAAGCCGGTCTCGATGCCGATGGCGATCGCGCCGACCGGTGCCGCCGGCCTCTGTTGGCACGAGGGCGAGCTGGAACTCGCAAAGGCCGCCGCCAAGGCGAAGATCCCGTTCACGCTGGCCACCGGCGCAATGACCTCGATGGAGAAGATCGCCGAGCAAGCCGGACCCAGCGTCGGCGGCCGGCTGTGGTTCCAGCTCTATGTCTGGAACCGACGCGAACTGTCCTACCAGTTGATTGAGCGCGCCAAGGCCGCCGGGTTCGAGGCGCTGATCGTCACCGTCGATACCATCGTCTCGCCCAACCGCGAGTACAATGCGCGCAACGGCTTCCTGCTGCCGTTCCATCCCACGGTGCGCTTCACTGTCGACATCATGCGCCATCCCACCTGGGCGACCAGCGTGCTGTTGAAATACTTCACCACAATCGGCATGCCGCGCAACGAGAACTATCCGGAACCGTATCGTCGCCGCGTCTCCTCCGCGCCCGATACGTTCCAGGTGATGCGCCAGGACTCGCTGTGCTGGGACGACATCAAGACATTCCGCAAG
>Ga0302314_10023221_pt1 | contig 10132 bp, 8 predicted proteins | sample III_Palsa_N2_3_FD_200533 | JGI IMG/M metagenome (GOLD analysis project Ga0302314, IMG submission 200533) | Peat permafrost microbial communities from Stordalen Mire near Abisko, Sweden - III_Palsa_N2_3 | ecosystem: Environmental > Terrestrial > Soil > Palsa > Peat permafrost | place: Sweden...
CGGCGGGTGCCCATCCGATGGGGCATCTCGGTGCGGTCGAACTCGGCGAACAGCCGAGCGACCTCGGCGCGGGACGCCTGGTCCATCCGGGCCACGATGAGGGTGCTGTGCATGGCTCTCTCCTTTTTTCTTCGGCTCAGCGGCCGGACTGGGGGCGGTACAGGTGGATGAAGTCCGCGACGCCGGCCCGGACCAGCTGGTCGGTCTCGAACTCGGCGAGCGGGAGCGCGCCGTGGAAGGAGGCGGCCACCACACCGCCCGCCACCAGCTGGACGAAGCGTCCGGCCGCGTGGTCGGCGTCGGGCAGGTCGAGCAGGCCCCGGTCGGCGACCTCACGGAGCCGTCCCGCCAGCTCGCCCTGGGCCTGGCGGGGTCCCGCGGTCTGCCACATCTCCAGGATTCCGGAGGGCAGTCGCGCCGCCTCGGCCTGCAGGTGGCGGACGATGGAGAAGTGCTCGGGGAACAGGGCCAGCGGTGACAGCCACCCCCGGCCGAGCGCCACCAGGTCCGCCTCCAGGTCGGTGGTCTCGGCCAGGTGGGTCTGCGCGACCAGGGTCAGAGCGGCGCCGATCGAGGCCGCGCTCTCCAGCAGGACGGTCAGCAGCAGCTGGTCCTTGCCCTTGAAGTAGTGCGCCACGGCCTCCGGTTCCAGCCCGGCCGCGTCGGCGATGGACTCCAGCGTGGCGTGGGTCCAGCCGTCGCGGGCGAAGACGGAGCGGGCCGCCCGCACGATGGTGCGCCGATCCTCGGCGGGACCGGTCCGGACACCTGTGTGTACTGCCTCAAGCGTGGCCATGCGGAACTCCTTCGACAGGACGAATGTTGTGGGACCGGTGCTCGTGGACGAGCCGTTCGAGCACCGGGACGATCTCGTTGGGACCAGGGGTGCCGAGCGCCTCCTGGTACAGGTCGGCTGCGCCGTCCTGGAACGACGGCTCGGTGAGCACCCGGAGGATCTGCTTGCGCAGCTCGTCGGTGGTGGCCGTGATCGGATCCACCAGGACGCCGGCGCCGCGCTCGGCGACGTACCGCGCGTTGTCCAGGAAGTCACCGAAGTGCTTGGGCAGGACGATCTGCGGGACCTTGTGCGCGACCGCGGCGGCGTAGGTGCCGCCGCCCCCGTGGTGGATGATCGCGGCGCAGGTCGGCAGCAGCTGGCCGAGCGGGATGTAGTCGACCGTGCGGATGTTGGCGGGCAGCGTGTCCGCCCCGGCCAGCTGCACGGAGTTGAAGGTGGCGACCACCTCGACGTCCAGCTCGCCCAGCAGTTGGAGCAGGTCGGGGATGGAGACACCGTGGTTCTCCTGGAAGAAGGTGCGTCCACTGGCGCCCAGGGTCAGGCAGATCCGGGGCCGCTCGGGTGGGGCGGCGAGCCAGTCCGGCACGGTGGCCGGGCCGGCGTAGGGCACCCGGCGGGTGTGGATGGTCCGCAGGCCGATCGGCTCGGCCAGCCTGGGCGGCATCAGGTCGACGGTCCACTGGCCGACCAGCAGCTCCTCGTCGAACTCCTGCCCGAGGCGGTCCAGGGTCGGCTGCATCACCTGCCGGATCAGGTCCGTGTCCAGGTCGGAGGCCGGGTCGGCCAGCCGTTCGAGGAACCGCTTGCGGAGCCAGCCCGTCCGGTCCAGCCCCCACAGCACCCGGGCGTGCGCGGCCCCGCAGGCGCGGGCCGCCAGTGGCGAGGCCAGCACCAGCGGGTCCCAGAGCACCAGGTCGGGCTTCCACGCCCGGGCGTGCGCGATCAGGTCGTCGGCCAGGGCCTGCCCGCCCGCGCCGACCGGCTGTTGGCTGTAGTAGAGGGTGAAGGACGCGAGCACGAAGTTGCGGATGTGGCCGCGTTTGTCGGCGTCCTCCGGTCCGAGGCCGAGGGCCTCGGTGATCCGCTCCAGCCGCTCGTCCGCGGCGGTGGCCGCGACCGCGTCCGGGATGCTCACGTTCGTGCCGACCGGGACGGCGGTCAGCCCGGCCGCGGTGATGTGCTCAACCATGCTCGGATGGCTGGCCACCCGCACCTCGTGCCCAGCGTTGTGCAGCGCCCAGGCCAGCGGCACGTTCGGGGTGAGGTGGGTGGGCGCGGGCATGGTCGTGATCAGGACACGCATCAGTCGTTCTCCAAGGTGTGAGGGTTCAGACCCGGTAGGGACGGCTCAGTCGGGCCTCGTGCAGCGAGGTCGCCCACCACTCCAGTTGTTCGAGCATCACCTTGGCCGCGCCGCTGCAACCGGGGCCGTCCTTGGGCAGCCCGTCGGGGCCGAACTGGTCCCAGACGTCCATGAAGCTGACCGAGTCCCGCAGCGCGACCGCGTGCAGCTCGCCGAAGACCAGCCGCAGCTGTTCCAGCGCGCGCAGGCCCCCGGACCGCCCGCCGTAGGACACGAAGCCGATGGGCTTGGCCCGCCACTCGGCCACGTGCCAGTCGATCGCGCTCTTCAGCACCGCCGGGTAGGCCCGGTTGTACTCGGGGGTGACCACGACGAACGCGTCGGCGGCGGCCAGTCGCGGAGTGACCGAGGCCAGCCGCTGCTCCGCCTCCGCGTTGGCCGGACGGGTGATCAGGACCGGCAGCTCGGCGCCGGCCAGATCGATCAGGTCGACCTCGTAGGCGCCGTACTGCTCGGCCTCACGGACGAACCACTTCGCGACCAGGGGGCCGGACCGGCTGTCGTTGCCGCAGCTGGTGAGCACTGCGAGGCGCAGGAGTCTGGGGGACATGGCGGACACCTTTCGGAAGGTGACGGGAGGGGTCAGGGATTGCCGAGCAGCGGCTCGGTGAAGCGCAGCGCGGCTGGTTCGAACCGAAGCGCCCCGTGGGTCGCCGCGGCGTGGACGTCGCGCCAACCGCGTTGCAGCGGCTGCGTCTCGGCCTGGCCCCGGGTGCCGACGTCGGCGAACACCCGGTCGGCCGCCTCGACCAGCAACCGCACCGCCAGTGCGCTGTCGAGCGAGGTGCGCCGCAGCGACTCCTCGCTGTGCCCGCTCCCCCGGTCGGCGCGCTCGGCCACCCGGGCGAGCAGCAGCTCCGCCGCCCCGACCTCGGCCGCCGCGCGGGCGTAGCCGATCCGGGCGCTGTCCCGGGCGGGCAGCTCGGCCGCGGCCAGCCGCAGCACCCTGCGTGCCGCGCCGAGGACCGGAGAGCCGAAGGTCAGACCGTTCACTGCGAACAGCGGCACGGTGTGGAACGGCTCCCGGGACACCGCGGGGCGGCCGAGGAACATCTCGTCGCGCGGGAAGGAGCGGTGGGCTGGGACGAAGACCTCGTCCAGGGTCAGCGTGTGGCTGCCGGTGGCCCGCATGCCGAGGGTGAACCACGACTCGGTGACGCCGTACTCGGTCCGGGGGACGGCGAAGAACCGCGCGTCGCCGCCGTCGGCGAGCACCAGTGCCCAGTCCGAGAACTCGATCCCGCTGACGTAGGGCCAGCTGCCCGAGAGCACCCAGCCGCCGTCCACCGGCCGCGCCGCGCCCTGGGAGACGAAGCCGACCACCGCCAGGGTGTCGGGCCCCTTCCCCCACACCTCGTCCTGGCCCCGCGCGGGTAGGTAGCCGGAGATCCGGCTGCCCTGCGCCATCAGCGAGGCGACCCAGCCGGCCGAGGCGCAGCCCTCGGCCACCTCGGCCACCGACTCCATCAGCTCGGTGAAGCCGACCGCCTCGCCCCCGAACCGCCCGGGCACGAAGCGGCGGGCGAACCCCGCCGTGAGCAGGGCCTCGACCACCTCTCCCGGAAGCCGGCGTTCGGTATCGGCCGTCGCCGCGTGGCGGGCGGCGACCTCGGCGGCGGTCTCGGCCGCGGACAGCAGACCGGTCAGATCAGGCATCGGGCCAGTACCTCCGGAGATCGGATGGGCTCAGTTGGGGAAGGGCGGCTGCCATCGCCGCCGCTCGGCGGTGTCCCGGACGCTGTCCGCGACACCGCGCAGCAGCATCCGGCTCTCGTCCCGGAGCACGCTGCGGACCTGGTCGCGGGCCTGGGCCACGCCGGCGTACGGGCCGCGCTCCACCACGACGGTGTGCCGGACGGTGGCCCGGACGCCGGCCGCATCCTCGGCGAACGTCCAGCAGGCGGTGTGCAGCCGGGCCGACGGCGGCGGATCGGCCTGCCGGTAGGCGATCAGCCGGTGCGGCAGGCAGGCCCGGACCGGCTGCTGGACGGCCCGGTCGACGGCGTCGTAGACGTCCGCGGCCCGACCGGGGAACCGCATGCTGTGCTTGAACGAGAAGACCAGCCGCGCGTTCTGCTCCAGCCACTCCAGCTGCTCCTTCAGGCCCGCCAGTTCCTCGCGGGAGTTGCTGTCGACGGCCACGCCGATCCGGCTCAGTTCCGCCGGGTCGTCGTCGACCACGCTGAAGGCGTGCAGCAGCTTGAGCGTGCAACTGGTCCGGGAGAGCGGTTCGACCACCCAGTCGCCGGACATCGAGACCAGCGGCGGCCCGATCCCGGTCGGCCGGAAGCTGATCCGCCGGCGCCCCGGGTCCAGCTCGCGCCAGGACGACCAGTGCTCGACCCCGGTGTCGGCGGTGCCCCAGATGCGGACCAGCTCCTGCCCCTCGGCCCCGTCCGGGACCTGTTCGGCGTGGATGATCCGGGGATAGATCAGCGGCCAGTCGCCGGCCTCGGCCAGGAGGCGGTAGACGGTGTCCGCGGGGGCCGAGACCTCGGCCCCGTGCTGGGTCCGGTGCACGACCGGCGACATGGGTGATCCTCCTCACTCGTTCTCCGGCCGCCGCTCAACGCGCGGGGCCGAACCAGCGCTCCAGGGCCATCGGCAGGTCGCCGTGGCTGCCGGGGGCGGCCCAGGCGACGTAGCCGTCGGGACGGACCAGCACAGCCGTGGTCCCGTCCAGCTCGCCGCCCGCCGCGAGGCCGTGCGGCTCGGCGGTCACCGTGTCCACCCGGTCGGCCCAGCCGGTGGCCCGGCGGCGGAGCGCGGCGTTGTCCGCCAGGTCGAGCAGGACGCCGCGGCCGCCGTGCAGCAGCTCCGTGCTGCTGCTCTTGAAGCCGTCGCCGACCAGCTCCAGCTGCGGCATGCGGCGGCCCAGCAGCGGATGGCCGCCACCGCCGACGTCGTAGCGGATCTCGATGCCGCTGACCATGGCGGCGAGGTGCCGGCTGACCTCCGGGTACTGAATCAGCTCGTTCAGCACGTCGCGCAGCGGCTGCACCTCGGAGCCGCTGAGGAACAGCAGACCCTGGGCCTGGGTGTTCATCAGCAGCCTCCGGCCGACCGGGTGGCGCTCCTGGTGGTAGCTGGAGAGCAGCGCCTCGGGGGCGCGGCCGCGGACCACCGCGGCGAGCTTCCAACCGAGGTTGACCGCGTCCTGGATGCTGGTGTTCATCCCCTGGCCGCCGGCCGGCAGGTGGATGTGAGCCGCGTCCCCGGCGAGCAGCACCCGGTCCCGCTGGTACTCGGTGACCTGTCGGGTGGCATTGCCGAAGGAGCTGACCCACACCGGCTCGCCGTGGGAGATGTCCTGCCCGGTGACCCGCTTCCAGCCGGCCGCCAACTCGTCGTAGCCGGGCGGGGCGGTACGGCGCCGGGGCGGGACGCCCCGCTCGCAGAGGATCAGCCGGGTGACCCCGCCGGGCAGCGGACCCACCATCACCATGCCCTCGGGATAGGTCGTCCCGATCATGGACGGTTCCAGCTCCAGCCCCTTGACGTCGGCGAGGAACATCTCCAGGGTCGCCGCGGTGCCGGGGAAGTCGAACCCGACCGCCCTGCGCACGGTGCTCCGGCCGCCGTCGCAGCCGACCAGGTAGCGGGCCCGCAGGGTCTGCGTGCCATCGGGGCCCTTGACCTCGACCCGCACGGCGTCCGGGTCCTGGCTGAGCGCGACCACCTCATGGCCCCGGCGCAGGTCCGCGCCGAGCTCGCGCACCCAGGACTCCAGCACCGCCTCGGTCTGCGACTGCGGCACGGACTTGGCCGCCTGGTGGGCGCCCTCCAGGACGCCGAAGTCCACCGGCAGGCCGCCGAAGTGGCCGACGTCACTGGTGCTGATGTCGCCGAAGCGGGACAGCAGCCCGCGCTGGTCGAAGACCTCCATCGTGCGGGCGGTGAAGCCCAGCCCGCGGGACTCCCCGGTCCGTTCCGGCAGGCGTTCCAGGACGATGGTGTCGACCCCGGCCAGCCGTAGTTCACCGGCCAGCATCAAGCCGGCCGGGCCGGCTCCCACGATGATGACGTCAGCTTCCATCGGATTCTCCTGCTCCAGAAAGGGACTCGTCGGGAAGTTCCGCGCCGGTGACCGCGACCCGGTCGGCCACGCGGACCCCGGTGTCCGCGCGCCGGGCCGCCGCGAGGTCCTCACGCAGTCGGGCGGGGGGATAGCAACAGCTCAGCAGCGGACCGGTCATCGCCGTGGTGACCAGCGCCATGACCAGCAGCAGCGCGTACAGCCGGGTGTCGATCAGGCCCTGGGCCAGACCGACCGAGAGGATGACCAGTTCGGTCAGCCCACGGGTGTTGACCAGGGCCGCCAGGACCGTCGAGCCCTGGCGCGGGATGCCGACGAGCCGCGCCGCGGCGTAACCGCCGCCCGCCTTGCCGAACACCGAGATCGCCAGGATCGCCGCGAGCAGGCCCAGTTGGCCGACGGCCAGCCGGGACAGGTTCACGGTGAGGCCGGTGACCACGAAGAACACCGGGAGCATCAGCTGCACGGCCGGTTCCAGCCGCTCCCTGACGCCCTTGAGGAACATCCCGGACCGGGGCATCACCGCACCGAACAGGAACGCCCCGAAGATGTAGTTGATCTGCAGCCATTCCGCCGCCCAGGCCGAGGCGAACAGCCCGATCAGCAGGTACGGCAGCGGCTCGGCGGTCTCCGGGAGCCGCCGCAGCAGCGGCCGCACCACGCCGATCATGACCAGCAGGTACACGGGGGTGAGCAGCAACCGCCAGGAATCCTGCCCGGAGGCCGAGGAGAGGGCCACCGCCACGCTCAGCAGGCCGTAGGCGACGACGTCGATCATCGCGGCGGCGGCCATGGCCACCCCGCCGATCAGCGTCTGCTGCATGCCGCGGTCGGTGAGGATCCGGGCGAGCACCGGGAACGCGGTGGCCGACACCGCCACCCCGAAGAAGAGCACGAAGGGTGCCGGGTGGCCGTGGGCGTAGCGGGGTGCGAGCCAGAGCGCGAACCCGCACCCCAGCGCCAGCGGCACCAGCATGGCTCCCGCCGCGACCCCGCTGACGACCCGGACCTTGCCCTGGACCAGGCGGTGGTCCAGCTCGGTGCCGATCACGAACATGAACAGCGCCAGGCCGACCGCCGCCAGGACGTTCAGGGACGGAATCACCTCGGCCGGGAACAGCCGGTGGCCGGTCAGATGGCCGAGCAGCGTCGGGCCGAGGGCGATCCCCGCGGCGATCTCACCGATCACCCGCGGCTGGCCCAAACGAACGGCCGCCGACCCGAGCAAGCGGGCGGCGGCCAGGATGACGACGATGTCCAGGAATATCAGATTGATTGGTGGCATGGCTCTCCTCGGACCGCGGCAGCGGTCTCAGCGGAAGATCTGGGCAAGGTGCTCGGGGGCCCCGGTCCGGCCCCACTTCTGGGCGAGCTCGACGAGTTCGGGGGTCGCCTCGAAGCACCGGTCGTCCGGGTTGCCCCGGTCGAAGGGCGCGGGGAGGGCGGGCGACTCGCCGACCCGGGCCAGGATCGCCTTGGCGGCCTCGGCCGGGTCGAGTTCCCCCGCCTCGACCGCCTGGCAGGTCTCCCGGGTGAAGGTCAGCAGTTCGTGGATGTCCTGACCGGCCGGGTCGGGCAGGCCCGCGTGCCGGCGCTGCTCCAGGTCGCGGAACACCTGGTCGTCGCGGCTCTCGAGGAACCGCCGGTGGGCCCACTCCAGGGTCACCGTCGGCAGCACGGTGGTCGCCTCCCAGACCCGGACCACCGCGTTCCACAGGTCGTAGTGCCGGAAGGCGACGAAGGAGCTGTAGACGACGTCGTCGTGGACGTCGAACAGCCCCTGCTGGAGCTCGTCGACGAAGGCGAAGCGCTCAGTCGACCAGTCGCCGTCCCGGGACGCCTCGATCAGGCGCCAGGCGAGGGAGTTGACCACCTCAAGGGTGTTCGTGAGGCCGCGCGAGTAGAGCGCGTCGATGAACCCGGAGGCGTGCGACGTCATGCAGAAGCGTTCCCCCACGGTGTCATGGGCGGAGTACTGGAGCCGACCGGTGCTGACCCAGGGCCGGACCGCCTTGGCGGTCCGGAACTGCTCGGCGATCTGTGGGTAGCGCCGGAGGAAGTCGTCGAACTCCTGCTGCGCGGTGAGGTCGGTCTTGGGGAACATCCGCTCGTCCAGGGTCAGCCCGACGCTGCAAAGCGGGTTGAGCGAGTCGCCGTGGTTGTCGAACGGGATGACCCAGAGCCAGCCGCCGTCGAAGACATGGTGCAACGTGCCCTCGTGCCAGGGGCTGCGCTGCCGGTGCTCACCGGCCGCCTCGGCGTCGTCGAACCGGGTCACCCCGACCATGTGGGTGAACAGGCTGCGGGAGTGGTGCCGGGCCCGGGTGGGGTTGTCGCGCAGGCCGAACTTGTCGGCCACCGGCGAGCGGAAGCCGCTGCCGTCCACCAGGTAGCGGGCCCGGAACTCCTCGCCCCGGTCCGAGCGGAGGGTGACGCCCTCGTCCGGGTCGATGTCGATGTCCTGGATCCGGGTGCCGCTGAGCGGCTCGACCCCGTAGGAGACGGCGAGGTGGAACAGGTAGGCGTCGACGTCCTGGCGGAACAGGTGGCTCTCGGTGCGCTGCCAGCCGGGAATCACCATCTGGTTGATCTCCGCCGGGTCCTGCGGGAGCCCCTCGCGGTGGTAGACGAAGCCGAAGTTCTGCTTCTTGCCGCACATCGGGGACACCTTCTCGATGATCCCCTGGTGGCTGGACAACGGCTCGATCCCGGGCACCGAGTAGCGCTCTGCGATGATCTTCGTCAGCACGGAGGTGTACGGGATGGTCGACTCACCGACCGCGAACCGAGGATGCGTGCCCGCGTCGATCAGCAGCACCTTGACGCCGTTGCGGGCCAGCACCGCGCCGAGCATTCCACCGGCCATGCCCGAGCCGAGCACCGCCACGTCGTAAAGAGTCTCACCCATGATCAGGCCTTCCTGTGGAGAGGGGGTTTGACCGCGCCGGCCGGGTGGCGGCGCTCCGGGACCACCACAGCCCGAGGGCGCCGAGCAGCACGGCCACGGCCATGCCGAACTGCCACCACAGGGCGGTGTGGAAGGCATGACCGATCCCGTCGGACATGCCGCGGGCGACGATCACCGAGAACAGGGCCGCGCCCAGGGCGCCACCGATCCGAACCAGGATGTTGATCTGCGCGGTGGCGTCGGGAAGCCGGTCCCTGGCCACGAGGCCGAAGGCGGCGACCATCATCGGGGTGGTGGCCAGCGCCGTGCCCATGCCGATGGCGAACAGCAGGATCTGGACGAACACCGGACCCGGGTGACCGGCCACCGCGAACGCGCCGGTGGCCAGCGTGGTGAGTCCGGCGCCCGCCACCGCGACCGGGCCGCCGGTGTACTTGTCGGTCAGCCGCCCGCTGAGCGGGAGCATGATCGCGGTGCCGAGGCCGAGCGGCAGCATCTGCAGGCCCGCGGACACCACGCCGTCCGCGTGCAGCAGTTGGAAGTAGAGCGGGAACAGCAGCGCGCTGCCGAAGCTCAGCGCTCCGTTGAAGGCGAACCCGGCACAGGCCGCCACGTACCCGGAGTTGCGGAACAGTCGTACGTCCAGCAGCGGGTGCTCGCGGTGCAGCGCGTGCCGGGCGAAGGCCACCAGGCCGACCACGCCGAGCCCCAGCGGCAGCAGCACCCGGAGGCCGTTCGGGGAGCCCAACTCACCCCAGGTGGTGAGCCCGTACACCAGCAGCGGCAGTCCGAGGCCGAGGTAGCCGTAGCCGACCCAGTCCAGCGGTGTGGTCGTCCCGCCCTTCTCCCGGGGCAGGTAGCGCCAACCCAGGGCGATGGCGACCACCCCGATCGGCACATTCACCAGGAACAGCCAACGCCAGGACAGGGCGTGCAGCATCAGGCCGCCGATGGTGGGCCCGAGCGCCGGGGCGAGCACCACCGCGATGCCCAGCCGGGCCATCACCCGACCCAGCCTGCCCGGCC
>Ga0302314_10023222_pt1 | contig 10132 bp, 7 predicted proteins | sample III_Palsa_N2_3_FD_200533 | JGI IMG/M metagenome (GOLD analysis project Ga0302314, IMG submission 200533) | Peat permafrost microbial communities from Stordalen Mire near Abisko, Sweden - III_Palsa_N2_3 | ecosystem: Environmental > Terrestrial > Soil > Palsa > Peat permafrost | place: Sweden...
CAGCCCAACCAGCGTCCACGTTGGAAGCGCTGCTCCACCGCAGTCGATGGCGCACTCGGCGAAGCTCTCGGCCAGGTCTACGTCCAGCAGTACTTCGCCGGTGACAGCAAAGCAAAAATGCTCGTCATGGTCCACGACATCGAAGCCGCCATGGACAAAGACCTTGACACGCTCGAGTGGATGTCTCCTGAAACACGCGTCCGCGCCAAGCAGAAGCTGCACGCCATCGCCGACAAGATCGGCTACCCCGACCACTGGCGTGACTACACCAAGCTCACCGTCTCGCCGGACGATTACTTCGGCAACGCCCAGCGCGCTCTCGCCTTCGAAAACGATCGCCAGCTCAACAAGATCGGCCAACCCGTCGACAAGCTTGAGTGGAGCATGACGCCACCCACCGTCAACGCCTACTACGACGACAGCATGAACAACATCAACTTCCCTGCCGGCATCCTGCAGCCAGCCTTCTACGACCCCAACGCCGACATCGCCGTCAACTACGGCCACATCGGCGCCATCATCGGCCATGAGCTCACCCACGGCTTCGACGACGAAGGCAGAAAGTTCGACTTCAACGGCAACCTCAACAACTGGTGGACGCCTGCAGACCTCACCAACTTCGAGGCCCGCACCAGCTGCATCGTCAAGCAGTACGGCAGCTTCACCGCCGTCGATGATCCCAAGCCGGAAAACCGTGTCATGGTCAACGGGCAGCTCACCCTCGGCGAAGATACCGCCGACAACGGCGGCCTCGTCCTCGCGTACATGGCCTTCCTCGCGCGTGCCAAGCGCGATAACTTCGACCTCAACAAAAAGGTCGATGGCTATAACGGACAGCAGCGCTTCTACATCGCCTTCGCGCAGAATTGGTGCGAAAACTCACGCCCCGAAGCTATCCGCGCCCAGGTGCTGAGCGATCCGCACGCCCCTGACCACTTCCGTGCCAACGGAGCCATCGTCAACCAGCCTGGTTTTGCCGCCGCCTTTAGCTGCAAAAAAGGTTCCCCCATGGTCCCCGCAACAAACTGCCGCGTCTGGTAGTTGCAACCCTGTACTTCGCTTCCCGCTCTCCGGCGTCCGCTTCCACAAGCGGACGCCGGAGATTCAAGGAACACGCGAAAGAAGATGCGAAACTAGACTGTGTCTTCTACCTCCAATCAGCGCACAATCGGTTTCCTCGCCTGCGCACTCGCCAGCTCTTTCTGGGGCTGCGGTTTTTACTTCGGCAAGATCGCCCTCGCAGAGATGGGCGTCGGTGCCATGGTGCTCTACCGCTTCGCCTTCGCCACGCTCGGCCTTCTTCCCCTCCTCATCACCCATCGCCCCCACTTCAACGCGCGTGAGTGGCGAACCCTGCTCTTCGGCACGCTCCTCGGCGTTCCGCTCCAGTTCCTCGTGCAGTTCCGCGGCTTGCAGCTCACCACCGTCTCGCACGCTTCGCTCATGGTCGGCACCATGCCCGTCATCCTCGCCATCGGCGCGGTTATCTTCACCCACGAACACCTCAAGCCTCTCGGTTGGATCGCCCTTGCCGCCTCCACCACCGGCGCCGCACTCATCGCACTTGGAGGCCATCACCACGCTTCCGCAAACGGCCCCACTATCATCGGCGACCTCTACGTCGTCGCCTCCATGTTCATCGCTCTCTTCTGGATTCTCATCAACAAAGATCTCGTCAAACGCCACAACCCCATCGTGGTTACAGCCTATGGTTTGCTCGCCGGCACCATCATGCTCGCGATCATCGTTCCTATCACCTATGGCATCCCTCCAGTACACGGCATCTCGCTCAAAGCCTGGGCCGCACTCATCGCCAGCGGCATCTTCTGTACCGCCACCACCACGCTGCTCTGGAACTGGGGCATGACCAAGGTACCCGCCTCGCAAGCCGGTGTACTCCTCAACGCCGAACCCCTCATCGGCTCACTGCTCGGCGTCTTTCTGCTGCATGAGCATCTCGGCACACTCGCCTACATCGGCGGAGCTATGATCGTCACCGCCGCCATCGTCCTCACCACCCAAAGCCCCACACCACCCGCAGACCCCGCACTCGTCTAGCTAGGCAGTGTCTGACAAATCAGAGCTTCAGCATCTGGATACCTAAGGCTTCTGCTTCCAGGTACCCCAAGGCTTCAGCCTTGGGTCTCATAGGCCCCGCAAGGATGTGGGCTTTAGCCCGTGGGGTATGCCTTCCTATCCCGCAGCACTCCTTTTGCGGAAGAGCGAAAACGATTAGCCAAACACGACCTAACGCATCGCCTGCTACCATGTGCCGTCGGGCCCGTATGCCATTTGCACACCCCCGAACTTTGCTTTCCGGAGAGCAACAACCATGAACCTCCGCACCTCCCTTGCAGCGCTTGTCCTCGGCCTGTCTACCCTCGCCTTCGCACAAACCGCAACACCCCCCGCCAAGCCGATGCCCAAACCCGCAGCCACAGAAGCTCCCGGCGGCGGTCCTGACAAGGTCTGGGTTAACACCTCCAGCAACGTCTACCACTGCCCCGGCGACCGCTACTACGGCAAAACCAAGGCCGGCAAATACATGACCGAAAAAGACGCCCAGGCAGCCCACGCTCACGGCGAAAAAGGCCAGATCTGCTTCAGATAACAGCGTCCTTTAGGCAGTGCCTGATGAATCATTTTGCTGTCGTTTTTGCTTCGTTTTGCTGTTGTTTTTGCTTCTGAGATAGGTCCGGGCTTTAGCCCGGACATTAAAACCTGCCCATAACCTGGGCTTCAGCCCCCGGGATACGCTCTCTTTCATCCCACCATTTATCCCAAATTGAGCGAATCCCGATTCGTCAGACACCACTAACCCAGACACCTCAACCCTCCACACAACAACACTCAACCTGATGCGTATCGTTCAGATCACCGGGCTTCGTACCGCGCTTGCCAGTATGCAGTGGCGGCGAGGCCTGCGTGCGGGCCTCGCCGTCGGCATGGCCATGCTCGTCTGCCACCTGCTCCACCGCCCCATGGGATGGGCCGCGCTCGGCGGCTTCCAGGTCGTCCTCGTCGATAACGGTGGCCCCTACCGCTCGCGTCTCTACAACGTCCTCGCCATCCTCCTCGGAGGCTCCGCCGCCGTAGGGCTCGGAGTCCTCGCCGGCGTCAACCTTACTACCGCCCTCGTCGTCAGCATCGTCTTCTGCTTCGCCGCCACGCTCGCCCGCGTCATCTCCCAACCCTTCGCAGCTTCCAGCGTCATCATCCTCGTCTGCTACATCGTCGCCTACGGCAATCCCACCCACACCATGGCCGCCGGCCTCAGCAGCACCGCCTACTTCCTCTGCGGAGGCCTCTGGGCGTCCATCCTCACCCTCCTGCTCTGGCCCGCCGATCCCTTCCGCCCCGCCCGCAACGCCATCGCAGACGCCTTCGCCACGCTCTCCGAACTCGTAACGCTGCTCCCCTCCGTCTCCGCACCCGACACGCAGCGTCTCTTCAACGAAACCATCGGCCGCTTCCGCGTTCAGATCGAAGCCGCCCTGCAATCCGTAGCCGCAACCCCGGCACGCATGACCTCGCGCACCGTCCGCGCCCGCAACCTCGCCGTGCTCAACGAAAGCGCCGACCTCCTCCTCGCCCGCATTCTTCGCCTCGCCGAACTGGCCGACATCCAGGACACACCCGCAGCCACCTCTTCGCAAACCGCCATCGCCCATCATCTTTCCGAGATCGCCACGTGGCTCTCCTCAGGGCTCGCCCCCATCGAGCCCGCACTCCGCCGCCGTCCCGTCTACCGCGAAACCGCTCTCGCTCCCGAAGGCTCTTTCCTCGTCGATCTACGCCGCTCGCTCTCGCTCCTCGAAACCTCTCTCAGCGCAGACACCCAGATCACCTCCGCCACCCACCTCGCTACCGCCCTGCACGACTCGCTCCTCAACTTCGAAGTAGCCTACGAAGCCATCCGCGCCATCTGGACCGGCACCGAGCCTCGCCACAAAGAGGCCATGCTCTTCCGCGACCCCATCCCTACCCGCGTCTCCACCCGTGTCTCCTCCATGCTTTGGCTCGATACCCTCCGCGCCAACTTCAGCCTCAACTCCATCATGTTCCGCCACGCACTACGCCTCGCCGCCGTCGTCGCGATTGATGTCCTCCTGCTCCACTTCATCCACATCACCCACGGCTACTGGCTCGCCATGACCTCCCTCATCGTGCTCCAGCCCTACACCGGAGAAACCGTCCGCGTCTCCAGCGCCCGCGTCGCCGGCACCGTCGCCGGAGGCTTCGTCGCCGCACTCTGCGCCGCGGCCGTTCATAGCCCGCTCGGCATCATCGCGGTCGTCTCCATCGGCTCCCTCTTCGCCGTCTCTCTCTACGCAGTCGACTACGCCTGGTACTGCTTCTTCCTCACACCCACCATCGTCCTCATGACGCTCCCGCACTTCCGCGACTGGCACTTCGCCGTCGTCCGCATGGGACTCACCGGCCTCGGCGCATTAGTCGCCGTGCTCGCCATGCTGCTCCTCTGGCCCGAGCGCGAAAGCCTGCAACTCCCCACGCTACTCGCTCGCGGAGCCGCAGCCGACGCCGCCTACCTCCGCGCCATGCTCGCCTTCTGGCGAGCCTCCACCCACAGCCCCGAAGCCCGCATCGCCGCCGAGCGTTCCCTCCTCGCACCCGCCCGCCGCCTCTGCGGCCTCGCCGTCAACGACGCTGAAGAAACCCTCGACCACGCCTTCCTCGAACACTCCATCCCCCTCAACCCGGCCCGCGCTCGCACCGAACACCTCAACCGCGCCGCCCTCACCTTCACCACCTACCTCCGCCGCCTCACCCAGACCGTCACCACCCTCGCCGCCGTAGCCGCACCCGACCCCACCGGAACCCTCAGCCAGATGATCTCCAGCTTCGCCACCCGCCTCGAACAAGTCTCCACCAGCGTCCGCCAGGGCGACCGTCTCGCCCCAGCACCACCCACCGCCATCGACGCTTCCCCCCGCGCCATCCTCCCCGCCGAGCAACTCACCCGCCTCGAACGCCAGGTTTCCGTCCTCGAGCGCACCGCCAACGAACTAGCCTCCTTCCCAAACGCTGGATAACCACTACCGCTGGATCCACAGGCTATAAGGCTTCCACGACAAGGTTTCCACCGCAAGCCTTTTCTATGACAGGATTTCCGCGGCCAGCCTTTCATGACAAGGCTGGCACGACTCAGGTACCCCAAGGCTTTAGCCTTGGGTCTCATGGACCAGCAAGAATAGGGCTTTAGCCCGCGGGGTATGCCTTCCCATCCCGCAGCACAAATCTTCGGTAAAACACGTTAAAACCTGCGTAATCACTGCTACCCCAAACCCCATAATGGTAGTCTGATACCTCAGTGATCCGTACATTCCCAAGCCGGTTCCGCCCCATCTTTCTGGGTCTCGCAGTGGTCACTTTCGCCTCTTCCGCACACGCGTTCGAGCGCATCACCCTGCGCAACGGCTTCTCCTACGACTGCTCGCACCACGAGATCGTCGGCCAGCACGTCCGCCTCTACACCGGCTCCGGCGACCTGAACTACCAGGACATCACCGCCGCCGACATCACCGGCATCGACACCCTCCCCGATCCACCCGCACCGGCAGTCGTCAAGACAACCCCCACACCCTCCAATCAGTCCGCACCCACGCTCGCCGAAATGAACCAGATGCTCGCCCACGCAGGCGCCGAGCACGACATCGACGCCGAGCTCCTCGCCAGCGTCGTCAAGGCCGAAAGCAACTTCCGCGTCAACGCCACCTCCCGCGCCGGAGCCCGCGGCCTCATGCAGCTCATGCCCTCCACCGCCCACGACCTCGGCGTGCAGGACATCACCCGCGCCGACCAGAACATCAACGGCGGCACCGCCTACCTCGACTCCCTGCTCAAGCTCTACAAAGACGACATCCGCCTCGCTCTGGCCGCCTACAACGCCGGCCCCGCCGCCGTCGCCCGCTACCACGGCATCCCTCCCTTTCCCGAAACCCGCGCCTACGTCATCCGCGTCATCCAGGAGTTCAACCGCCGCAAGTCCGCGCTGGCCTTAGCCGCTACGACCACGGTCGCCTCACGATGACTACCACACCAGCTGAACCCGCCAAGACAAGCTCCTCACGACGCCCCATCCTCGTTCTCCTTGGCCTCGTAATTCTCGTTGCCCTCGGCTGGTGGCTCCACTCCCGCGTTCCCTTCGACTGGCACTCCCTCGGCCATCAACTCCGCTCCATCGACTACCGTTACGCGCTCACCGGAGTCGCACTCATCTACTTCTCCTTTTGGCTGCGAGCCATCCGCTGGTCCATCCTCCTCGCGCCCGTACGCAAAGTCCCTGCAACAAAACTCATCGCCTCCCAACTCATCGGCTTCACCGCCGTCGCACTCATCGGCCGCATCGCCGATCTCTCCCGTCCCTACCTCATCGCCCGACGCCTCCGTCTTCCCGTCGCCTCGCAGCTAGCCATCTACTCCGTCGAGCGAGCCTTCGACCTCGGCGCCGCAGCCATCCTCTTCTCCGTCACGCTCGCCTTCGCTCCACACGATCTCCCTCACCACGAAGCCTACTTCCGCGCCGGCGCACTTTCGCTCGCCGCCACACTCGGCATCGCCATCTTCGCGGTCTCGCTTCGTCTCGCCGGAGAGCTCGTCGCCCGCATCATCCGCACCGTAATCTCTCCCCTCTCGGCCAACTTCGCCAACACCGTCGCCGACCGCCTGCTCGACTTCCGCGAAGGCCTTCGCACCATCTCCAGTTGGCAGGAGTTCCTCTCCGCTCTCATGATCTCGCTCATCATGTGGGGCTGCATCGCCATCACCTATCTCGTCTGCGCTCGTGCCTTCGTCGCCGAGCCCACACTCGCGCACCTCAGCTTCACCGCCATCATGCTCGTGCTCGCCACCAGCCTCGGAGGCTCGCTCCTGCAGCTTCCCGTCATCGGCTGGTTCACCCAGATCGCCATCAACGCCGCCGCGCTACACGGCTTCTTCAACGTCCCTCTCGAAACCGCAACAGCTTGCGCCACGGTCATCCTCTGCGTCGCCAACCTGGCCATCATCCCCGCCGGCTTCCTGGCCGCCCGCATCGAAGGCACAACCCTCCGTCAGGCCGTCAGCGAAAGCAGTGCCGCAAACGAAAGCGGCGTCGCCGAAGCAACGCCGCTCGCATAACCATCCCCGCTAGACTGTACCAACATCTAACACCTCTGCAAGCGACTGAACCACCACAAAAATGTGGAACTAACTACAGAACTTTTGAACTAACTACAGAAGTTTTTGAATTAACTACAAAACTGTCATCCTGAGCGAAGCGTATTGCGGCTTCATGCAAGACGCGCAGTCGAAGGACCTGCCATGCCCCTCGTACCAGCAATACACCTCCGGGCTTTCGGCCACGACACCCCTCGCCGGATCACCACATATAGCTAGTTCTTCAAGTCCACCGTTCCCATATGCCCACTCAGAGCATCGCGAACCACGAACCGTATCCGCACGGCATTGGAAGGCACACTCGGCAACGGCAGCGTAAACGCCGCTCCTGCACTCCCCGCACCACGCGGAGCCGTCTCTTCCCGCGCCACATGCCCCAGCAGCTTGCCCTTCGCGTCATACCACGCAGCCGCCACCGTAGCCTCCGAGTGCTCCGCACCATCCGACCCAGGATCAGACCAGCTCAGATGCTCGTCCGTCACATGGATCGTGTACTCGCCGCCCTTGCCCTTCGCCGCCGTCACCGATAGCCCGTTATAGCTGATCGTCGTCGTCAAAGCTTGCGAAAGATCCAAAGCCAGGTCCCGCTGCTTCTGCTTGTCCGTAACCGTCTTGTCAGCCAGCTCATTCAGATCAGAAGCCGTGTCCGGGTAATACCCCTTCCGTGTCGTCGCACGAAGCTCCGGATCTTTCATCTTGATGACGATGTCCCGATACTTCGAAGGATCCTCCGTCTTATCCGAAGGCGAGTACGAGATCGTGTAGTACTCCTCACCCTGCGCAATGCCTTCCGCAATCACGTTGTTGATGTCATTGCGGCCTTGAAACGACATCCCTCCCGTTGAGGGCGCAAAGTCCGTAAAGTTCACCGTCCCATTCCCAAAAGGATCGGGGCCCGCATCCTGGCTCGCCTGGTTCAAATCATCCGGCGTTTCAATATCGATCGTCGCACTCGAACCCGCAATCGGATTGATCGTATACATCGTGATCCGCGAAGCCAGCAGCTTCGCCGTCACCCTCCGAACCGCCGCCTCAATCGTGTCCGACGTCAACTGATCCAGCCCCACCAGATCAGCCGACGGAAACCCATTCCCCACCCAGATAATGTTCTTCCGCCCCGGCGTTCCACTCGAAGACTGCGCCAACTGCTGCAGCGTAGCCAGCACCTGCGCCATCCGCTCCACCGCACCCGGGCCATTCCGTCCGCTGTTCATCATGCGCCACGGATACTCCGGCATATGCTTCTTCACCACGGCGATCAACTCATCGCGATTCTGCGTGTAATCATGCCCCTGCGTCACCTTCGAGTTCTCGGCAAACAGCAACACCGTCGGCTGCTTCAACACCGCAGGCTGCTCTTGCAGATACTTCACCATCATCTGCCGCGAAAAACTCATGTCCTCAAACTTCGAGTTCAACTCATCCAGCACAAGGATGGTCACCGGCGCATCGCCAATCTTCTTCAAATCCGCAGCCGAGTTCACCACCGCCGTAGCGCTCACCGGCATCTCGTGCGTAGCCGGCGACTCAAAGCTCAAAATCCGCTGCGGAACTTTGTCTTCATAAATCGTGAAGTCGTCCTTGGTAAGGTCCTTCCGGTGGACCAGCTTGCCATGCTTGTCCGTCACCACAACATCCAGCACAACTACGCGCGTGGTCACGGCCAGGTGATAACCCTGCCCCGGAGTCTCCTGCACACTACCCGCCGGAGCCTGCGTCGAAGAAGGCGCTGGCGCATCCTGTGCCACCAGCGGCAACGTGCCAATCATGGTCATCGTGCCACACACGGCAACGGCAAAACGTCGGGCAGAACACAACAAAACTGAAGGCATTAGGCTCCTTGGCCACAGAACAAAGAAGGTCGTATGCCAGTGTAGACGCCCACTCCCGTACAAATGTTGCGGTATCTCTATAAATAAAGAACGTCAATCACTGCTAAAATTTGCTTTACATGAAATGTCCGTTTTGCGCCTTTACTCAGGACAAGGTTATCGATAGCCGTGAAAGCAAGGACGCCGACTCCATTCGGCGTCGCCGCGAGTGTGAACGTTGCAATAAACGCTTCACCACCTACGAACGCCTCGACGAAATCCCCTACATGGTCGTGAAAAAAGACGGCCGCCGCGAAAAGTTCGACCGCCAGAAAGTTCTCACCGGCCTCCTCCACTCCTGTCAGAAGCGCAAAGTCTCCGTCACCCAGATGCAGGAGATCGTCGACGCCACCGAAGCCTTCGTCATCGACAGCCCCGAGCGCGAGCGATCCACCGCTTCCCTCGGCGAACTCATCATGACCCGCCTCAAAGACATCGACACCGTAGCCTACATCCGTTTTGCCAGCGTCTACCGCGACTTCAAAGACGTCCGCGAGTTCAAACAGGAACTCGAAGACCTTCTCGGCGGCAAAGACGTCAAAGCCAAACGCCCCAGGTAAAGTTGTTAGTTTTTAGTTGTTAGAGAGGGTTTGTGGCGAAGTCGTTTCGTGATCTCAAAGTCTGGCGGATGTCGATGGATCTTACAGTTCTTGTCTATGCCTTGACCTCAGAATTTCCAAAATCCGAGATCTATGGCCTAAGCTCACAGATGCGACGCGCAGCTGTTTCCATAGCCAGCAATATCGCTGAAGGCTCCGCTCGAAACAGCAAGAAAGATTTTCGACAGTTTGTAACAATCGCTCGTGGAAGCAACTGGGAATTGCAAACCCAGTTCCTCATTGCTGGCCGTCTCGGCTACTCTACGGTAGAAAAGATGAGAGAAGCCGAAGTTCTCTGCCACGAAGTGGCTAGAATGCTCAACGGCCTCTCCCAGTTCCTTGAGGCAAAATCAACGCCGCCTCCCCTAACAACTAAGAACTAACAACTAACAACTGAGGAACCTCTCGTGTCCATCCGCACCCACAAAATCACCCTCATCCCCGGCGACGGTATCGGCCCGGAAGTCGCCTCCGCCATGGTCA
>Ga0302314_10023224_pt1 | contig 10132 bp, 8 predicted proteins | sample III_Palsa_N2_3_FD_200533 | JGI IMG/M metagenome (GOLD analysis project Ga0302314, IMG submission 200533) | Peat permafrost microbial communities from Stordalen Mire near Abisko, Sweden - III_Palsa_N2_3 | ecosystem: Environmental > Terrestrial > Soil > Palsa > Peat permafrost | place: Sweden...
GCCGTCGGAACCCCGCCGGATGAGGATGGCTCGGCCGACCTGCGCTATGTGCTCGCCGTGGCCCGCACCATCGGGCAGCACATGACCGAATACAAAGTGGTCATCACCAAGTCGACGGTGCCGGTGGGCACGGCCGACAAGGTGCGCAACGAAGTGGCGCGTTCGCTCGCCGAGCGCCAGGCCACCATCGAATACGACACCGTCTCGAACCCCGAATTTCTCAAGGAAGGGGCGGCGATCGCCGACTTCATGAAGCCGGATCGGGTGGTGGTCGGTACGGACAGCGAGCGGGCCGCCGATTTGATGCGCACCCTATACGAGCCGTTCACCCGTAATCGCGATCGCATGATCGTCATGGACGTGCGTTCGGCCGAACTGACCAAGTACGCTGCGAATGCCATGCTCGCCACCAAAATCAGCTTCATGAACGAGCTGGCCAATCTGGCGGAAAGTTTCGGCGCGGACATCGAGGCGGTGCGCGTGGGCATTGGGTCGGACCCCCGCATCGGCTACGCGTTCATCTACCCCGGCGTGGGGTACGGCGGCTCGTGCTTCCCGAAGGACGTTCAGGCGTTGAAGCGTTCCGCCGACGAGGTGGGTTATCAAGCCAGTATTTTGACCGCCGTGGAAGACGTGAATAACCGTCAGAAGCGCGTTCTGTTCGACAAGATTCAGCGGCACTTCGGCGACCTCAAGGGCAAAACCATCGCGCTCTGGGGCCTGGCCTTCAAACCCAATACCGACGACATGCGCGAAGCCGCGAGCCGGGTGCTCATGGAAGCGTTGTGGGCGGCCGGCGCGTCGGTCAGAGCCTACGATCCCGTCGCCATGCCCGAATGCCGGAGAATTTACGGCGAGCGGGCGGACTTGGTGCTCTGCAAGACCAGCCCGGAGGCCGTCAAAGGTGCTGATGCGCTGGCCATCGTTACCGAATGGCAGGAGTTTCGCAGCCCAGATTTCGACTACATCAAGAGCGCGTTGCGCACCCCGGTGATATTCGATGGCCGTAACCTCTACGATCCCGCGCACATGGAACGAGTGGGCCTTGGCTACCAAGCCATCGGCCGTGCCAAGCCCTCCAAAACAGGTAAGCCATGAGCGCAGTATTTCCGGTCATTCTCTCCGGCGGCGCCGGCACCCGATTGTGGCCTCTGTCGCGGGAGATGTATCCCAAGCAGCTGTTGGCGCTGACCAGCCGCTACTCCATGCTGCAGGATACAGCGCTGCGCCTGTCGGGTATTGCGGGTGCCGCAGCCCCCATCGTGGTTTGCAATGAGGCGCATCGCTTCACCGTCGCGGAACAGCTACGCGCTCTATCCATCGAGCCGTCGGGCATTCTTCTCGAGCCGATCGGCCGCAATACCGCGCCCGCGGTGGCGCTGGCCGCGCTGCACGCTCAAGGGTTGGACGCGGATGCCACCCTCGTGGTGGCGCCGGCCGATCATGTGATTCGCGACAGCCGGGTATTTCAGCAGGCCGCCGACGTGGCCGCGGACCTCGCGCAGAGCGGCAAGCTGGTGACTTTCGGTATCGTGGCGCATGCGCCGGAAACCGGCTACGGCTACATTCGCCGCGGCGACGGCGCGGGCCCGGCGTATCCGGTGGCGCAATTCATCGAGAAGCCGCCGCTCGAGGTGGCCGTACAATTCGTGGCCTCGGGTGATTATTTTTGGAACAGCGGCATGTTCGTGTTCAAGGCGGCGCGCTACTTGGCGGAATTGGCCGAGTTCGCCCCTGATATCCTCGCGGCATCGGCCGCCGCTTTTAAAGCCGCCAAGGCGGACTTGGATTTCGTGCGCATCGACCGGGCCGCTTTCCAGACCTGCCGCAGCGAGTCCATCGACTACGCCGTCATGGAAAAAACCAAAGACGCCGTGGTGCTGCCGCTGGATGCGGGCTGGAGCGATGTGGGTTCCTGGTCCTCGCTGTTCGATGCGCTGCCCTCCGACGAGGACGGCAATGTGCTGCAGGGCGATGTGTTGGTTCACGATACCCATGATTGCTTCGTGCACTCGACCAGCCGGTTGGTGACCGCGGTGGGCATGGACGATCACATCATCGTCGAGACCAAGGATGCGGTGTTGGTGGCGCCGAAAGACCGGGTGCAGGACGTCAAGGAGCTGGTGAACCAGCTGAAGAAGGCGGGACGCAGCGAGACGGCCTGGCATCGCGAGGTCTTCCGGCCTTGGGGCAGTTACGACAGTGTCGACGACGGCGATCGCTTCCAGGTCAAACGCCTGTCGCTGAAGCCGGGCGGGGCGCTGTCGCTGCAAATGCATCATCACCGCGCCGAGCACTGGATCGTGGTGCAGGGCACCGCGAAAGTAACGTGTGGCGAGAAGACATTCCTGCTGTCGGAGAACGAATCGACTTACGTCCCCATCGGGGCGACGCATCGCATCGAGAATCCCGGCAAGGTGCCTCTGCACATCATCGAGGTGCGCTCGGGGACCTACCTGGGCGAGGACGACATCGTGCGCTACGAAGACCATTACGGCCGGGAAGGAACCAGCAATTGAGCTCGATTACCTGTTTCAAAGCCTATGATTTACGGGGACGCATCCCCACCGAATTGAACGAGGATGTGGCTTATCGAGTGGGGCGCGGGTATGCGCAATTCTTGAGCCCTAAGCGAGTGGTGGTCGGGCGCGACATTCGCCTCTCGAGCGCGGGGCTCGCCGATGCGCTGTGCAAGGGTCTCACCGACAGCGGTGTCGATGTCTACGACATTGGCATTTGCGGTACCGAGGGCGTGTATTTCGCGACCTTCGATGGAGGCTACGACGGTGGCATCATGGTGACCGCCAGCCACAATCCGCCGGACTACAACGGCATGAAATTCGTGCGCGATGAGTCCAAGCCCATCAGCGGCGACAACGGGCTGAAGGACATTCGGGGTTTCGCCGAGCGCGGCGAATTCCCGAAGGCCGGGCGTGCCGGCGTGCGCCATTCCATCGACACGACTAAGGCGTACATCGCGCACCTTCTGTCCTACGTGGATATCGCGAAACTCAATCCCTTGAAAATTGTGGTGAACGCCGGCAACGGCGGCGCGGGCCTCGTGGTCGATCAGCTCGAACCGCACCTGCCGTTCAAGTTCATCAAGGTACATCACCAGCCCGACGGTCATTTTCCCAACGGCATTCCCAATCCTATGCTGGAGGAGAACCGTGCTTCCACCATCGCCGCCATCCGCGAACACAAGGCGGACTTGGGTATCGCCTGGGACGGGGACTTCGATCGTTGCTTCTTATTCGATGAGCATGGTGCCTTCATCGAAGGGTATTACATCGTGGGACTCTTGGCCGCGGCACTCTTGAAGGGCCAGCCCGGCGGCAAGGTGGTCCATGATCCACGCCTGACCTGGAACACCATCGAAATCGTGGAGGCCTGCGGAGGCGAGGCGGTGCTCTCCAAGTCCGGCCATGCCTTCATCAAGGATCGCATGCGCCAAGTCGACGGCGTGTACGGCGGCGAGATGAGTGCCCATCATTATTTCCGGCGCTTCGCGTATTGCGACAGCGGCATGATTCCGTGGCTCTTGGTGACTCAGATATTGAGCGAATCCGGACAGCCGCTGTCCAAGCTCGTGGGCGAGCGCATTGGCCTCTTCCCGGTGAGTGGGGAGCTTAACTACCGCGTACCCGATGCCAAGGCCACCATTGCGGCGTTCGAGACCCAGTACGGTGCGCATGCGCTCAAAGTGGATCGCACGGACGGAATCTCCTATGAGTTCAGCGATTGGCGCTTCAACCTGCGCACCTCGAACACCGAGCCTTTGATCCGGCTCAACGTCGAGGCGCGGGGTTCCGAGACATTGATGCGCGCGAAGACCGATGAATTGTTCGCCTTGTTGAAGGCGCACGGCGCTATCCCCGCGGATCATTGATCGAAGGCGTCCCATGCCTGCTCTCACACCTAAGCTGAGCGTCGTCATTCCCGTGTACAACGAGGAACAGGTATTGCCCACCTTGTTCGCCCGTTTGTATCCGGCGCTGGACGCGCTCGGCATTACCTACGAGTGCGTGTTCGTCAATGACGGCAGTCGGGATCGCTCGGTGGCGCTACTACGTCAGCAGTTCCAACGACGCCCGCGGCACACCCGGGTGGTGCTGTTCCATGCGAACTTCGGTCAGCACTCCGCGATCATGGCGGGATTCTCCTACGCCCGCGGCGAGTATGTGGTCACCCTGGATGCGGACTTGCAAAATCCGCCCGAGGAGATCGGTAAGCTGGTGGACAAGCTGGACCAGGGTTACGACTATGTCGGCACCATTCGCCAACAGCGCCAGGACACCTGGTGGCGTCGCTGGTTGTCGAAGGGCATGAACAGAATTCGCGAACGAATTACGCCGGTGCGCATCACCGATCAGGGTTGCATGATGCGCGGCTACGCGCGCTCCGTGGTGACCGCGCTCAATCAAACCCGCGAAATCAACACGTTCATTCCTGCCTTGGCCTCCTTGTATGCCATGCGGCCCATCGAGGTGCCCATTGGCCACGAGGAGCGTTATGCGGGTCAGTCGAAGTACTCTCTGTATAGCCTCATTCGTCTGAACTTCGATCTCATCACCGGCTTTTCGGTGGTCCCGCTGCAGTTGTTTTCCATGATCGGCATGGCCGTGTCGACCATTTCGTTCGTGCTGGTCGTCATACTCTTGGTGCGGCGCTTGTTGGTGGGGCCCGAAGCTGAAGGGTTGTTCACGCTGTTCGGCGTAGTGTTCTTTTTCATCGGGCTGGCGTTGTTCGGCATCGGTCTGCTGGGCGAGTACGTGGGCCGCATTTATGCCCAGGTCCGTGAGCGGCCGCGTTTCATCGTCGAGGCGGTGCTCGAGGAAGACAGCGAGGCTCCGGTGCTGCCCGCCGCCGATGTCGACGCCAATGCCATCCTAGAAGACAGCGCGCCGAGCGCGACCGTCGGCCGGGAATCGCGTTGACGCGGGCCGTGGTATTCGCCTACAGCGAGGTGGGCGTGCGCTGTGTGCGGGAATTGCTGTCTCAGGGAGTGGACATCGCGATTCTTTTTACGCATGAGGATGATCCCGGCGAGAGCCAGTGGTTCGGCAGCGTCAAGCAGCTGGCCAAGGAAAACGGTGTTCGCGTCGAGACCCCGGACGATCCCAATACGCCGTACTGGGTGGAGGAAGGACGGCAGGCTGCACCGGAATATCTCTTTTCTTTTTACTATCGCTATATGTTGAAAGCTCCGTGGCTGGCGGTGCCGACTCGGGGAGCGCTCAACATGCACGGCTCGCTGCTGCCGAAGTATCGCGGCCGGGCGCCCATTCATTGGGCCATTATTCACGGGGAAGCGGCCACCGGCGCCAGTCTGCACTACATGCTGGAAAAGCCGGACGCGGGGGCGCTGGTGGCAGCCCAAGCGGTACCCATTTTGGAGAACGACAATGCGCTCCAGGTGTCAGAGAAGGTCGCCGATGCGGCGCAGCAGGTGCTGCATCGAAGCCTGCCGGCGCTGCTGGCGGGTACCGCCACGGCACAGCCCTTGGATCTCACGCAGGGCTCGTATTTCGGGCGCCGCCGCCCCGAAGATGGCCGTATCGACTGGCGGCAGACCGCGCGACAGGTGCACAATTTGGTGCGAGCAGTCGCACCGCCCTTCCCCGGCGCCTTTACCGACGTCAACGGGTGTAGGCTTGCGCTCCTGGAGACCCGGGTGGACGACCAGCCGGTTCGCTACGCTGGGAACGCGCCCTGTCTGTATGCGACGGATGATGTGTGGTACGCCGATTGCATCGATGGCCGGCGTCTAAAAATTCTAGAACTGGCGATCGATCAGAGGCGCGTGTCGCCGCAGGCTGCGCCGCCGGCACTGTCGCGACAACCCATTGCATTGACTTGAATACTGGTTAGGGGCTCATCTTGAAAAACGTTCTCATTCTCGGCGTCAACGGCTTCATCGGCCATCATCTGAGCAAGTACATTCTCGCCAATACCGATTGGCATATTTACGGCATGGATCTACAGTCCGAGCGCGTCGGCACGCTGTTGGGCAATTCGCGCTTTCACTTCGTGGAAGGCGACATCACCATCAACAAGGAGTGGGTGGAGTACCACGTGCGCAAGTGCGATGTCATCCTGCCCCTCGTGGCCATCGCGACTCCGGCCACCTATGTGCGCGAGCCGCTGCGTGTATTCGAGTTGGACTTCGAGGCCAACCTGCCCATTATTCGTCACTGCGTGAAGTACAAGAAGCGCGTGGTATTCCCGTCGACCTCGGAAGTGTACGGCGCGTGCCGCGACAAGGAATTCGATCCGGAGACCTCTGAGCTGGTACTCGGGCCCATTCATAAGCAGCGTTGGATTTACTCCTGTGTGAAACAGCTGCTCGACCGCATCATCTGGGCCTATGGCCAGCAGGGACTGCAATTCACGCTGTTCCGTCCGTTCAATTGGATCGGCTCCGGCCTCGACAGCATGGATGACCCGAAGGAAGGCAGCTCGCGCGTTCTCACCCAGTTCCTGGGCCATATCGTCCGTGGTGAGCCCATCAAGTTGGTGGACGGCGGCAGCCAGACGCGCGCCTTCACCTTCATCGATGATGCGGTGGCCTGCCTCACCACCATTATCGACAACCCGAACGGCATTGCCGACGGCAAAATCTACAACATCGGCAATCCGCATAATTCCTATTCGATTCGCGAACTCGCGAACATGATGTTGGAAATCGCTTTGCAGCGGCCCGAGTACGCACCCACGGCCCGCAACACCAAACTTATCGATATCTCGGCGCTGGACTACTACGGCAAGGGTTATGCCGATATTCCGGCGCGTATGCCCTCGATCAAAAACACCACCGAGGAATTGGGCTGGACGCCCACGACCGACATGCGTGCAGCGCTCGCGGCGATTTTCGATTCCTACGCCCACAGCCTGCCATCCGCGTCGGCATTGTTGTCCAGCCATGCTTGAAGGCGCACGCATCGGCCTGAAGGTCGATGTCGACACGTTGCGCGGCACGCGCGAAGGGGTGCCGCGACTGGCGGCGCTGCTCAAGAAGCATGGCATGGATGCCACCTTCTATTTCTCGGTGGGACCCGACCACACGGGGCGCGCCATGCGCCGCGTGTTTCGCAAGGGTTTCGCGCAGAAGGTGGCCCGTACCTCCGTGCTCAAGCACTATGGATTGAAGACCCTGATGTACGGGGTGCTGCTCCCGGGTCCGGATATCGGCGTGAAGGGCGGAGCCCCTATGCGCGCCGTGCGCGATGCCGGTTTCGAAGTGGGTTTGCACACGTTCGATCACGTACGCTGGCAAGATTATGTGGCGCAAGAATCGGCGGCGTGGACCCGGGTGGAATTCGAACGGGGTCTGCAAGCCTTCGAACGCATTTTCGGAACGCCGCCCGCCTCGCATGCGGCTGCCGGCTGGCAAATGAATGCGCATGCGCTGGAACTGGAGCAGGACTATGGGCTGCAATATGCCAGCGACACGCGCGGCGGCCCGGCGTTTTTCCCGCGGCTTGCGGACGGCCCCAGCCGCTGTCCCCAGCTACCCACCACGCTTCCCACCTTCGACGAATTGCTGGGTTTGAATGGCGTCGACGAGTCGAACATCGCCGACACCGTCTTCGAACTGTCCACGGCGTCCGCGGATCAGCGGCTGCAAGTGTTCACGCTGCACGCCGAACTCGAGGGTATGCTGCTGCTGGACGCCTTCGAAGCGCTGCTGCTGAAGTGGCGCAACGCCGGCGCCTTGGTGACGCGCATGGCGTCGATCCATGCCATGGCCATGGATCGACCGTTGCCCACTCGCGAGGTCATCCAGGGGGAAATACCCGGCCGATCCGGCCTGCTGGCGGTGCAGGCCTCCGCGTGAGCGATCGCGCGCCCATGGGTGTCCGCACCGACGGCATCTATGTGGGCTTGGCCGCTCTGGTCGCGGTGATCTGGCTGGTCGCCCTGGGTTCAAGACCATTGTTCAATCCTGACGAGGGACGCTACGCGGAGATTCCCCGCGAAATGCTGGCAGGCGGATCATGGATCATTCCGCATCTCGACGGCTTGGCCTATATCGAAAAGCCGCCGCTGCAGTATTGGGCCACCGCCGCCGCCCTGCAGGTGTTTGGACAGACTGTGTTCGCGGCCAGGCTTTATACGGCGTTGTGCGCGCTGGCCACGTCGTTGGTGGTGTGGGTGGCCGCGAGGCGCTTATGGGGTGTGGCGGCGGCGTGGCGGGCCGCGGCCGTGCTCTCGAGCACCTTGCTGTTCGTGGTGTTGGGGCAGTTGCTCACGCTGGATATGAGCCTCACCTGTTACACGACGCTCGCGCTTGCCGGATTTCTACTGGCGCAGCCGGTGCCGGGGCGGGCGCAGCGGCGCGAGTCGGCAAGGCGCTGGATGCTCGTGGCCTGGTTTGCGGTCGCGTTGGGGGTGCTCACCAAGGGCCTGGTCGCGGCGGCCATACCGGCGGTCGTGTTGGTGCTGTATTCGCTGTACTCTCGCGACTTCTCTCCCTGGCGCAGACTGCATCCGATACTGGGATTACCGCTGTTTTTGGCCATCACCGTGCCCTGGCACTGGCTGGCGCAGCGCGATCTGCCGGACTTTGCCGAATTCTTTTTCGTGCACGAGCATGTGGCCCGTTACCTGACCCCCAGCGCTCACCGCGAAGAGGTCTGGTGGTTCTTCGGTGCCGTGTTTCTGTTGGGAAGCACGCCCTGGACCGTATCGGCCGTGCGGGTGCTGGCAACGCAGTGGGTGAGACGCGCGCCGCGCGGCCAATTCGATCCGGGGTTATTTTTGTGGATGTGGGTGGTATTCATCGGCGTGTTTTTTTCGCTCTCCGATTCGAAGCTCATTCCCTACCTGTTGCCCGCCATGCCGGGCGTGGCCCTGCTCATCGCGGCATCCTCGCCGGCGGCGTGGCGCCGCGATGCGTGGCTGACGGCCCTCTTGACGTTGCTGGCCGCCGCGGTGCTGGGCGCCTGCGGCTTTTGGGGGCCGAAGGTGTTGGCGCCCACCGAGCGCAATAGCTATTTCGTTCTGCTGGCGCGGCCCCTCTTGGAGGTCGCTGTTCTGCTCGGCGTTTCCGGTGTGGTCGTGCTGATGCAACGGCAACGCGACCCCACTCGCGCCGCCGTGTTTCTGGGTGCCGGCTGGTGCCTCGCCGGTATTCTGCTCATGCGTGCCGCGGGGCTGGTCGCGCCAATTTATTCCGGAGCGGTGTTGGCGGAGGCGGGGAGGGACATTCCGCGCGACCTGCCGGTGTACAGCGTGGCGACTTACGATCAAACGCTGCCGTTCTATTGGCAGCGTACGGTCACTCTGGTGGCGTATCGCGGCGAGCTGGATTTTGGCTTGAATCACGATTCGGGGGCGGGCATCCCGAGTGTGGCGCAGTTCGTCGATGAATGGCGTGGTCTGTCGGGAGGTTATGCAGTCATGGAGAGAAACATGTTCGATGAGTTGCAGGGCGAGGGTGTACCGATGCGCGAAATTGCGCGGGACCTGAATCGCGTCCTGGTGGCGCGCCAATGAGCCCTGTCACTTGGGCGTTGATCCTGGCCGGCGTGGGCTTGAACGCCGCGGCACAATTGCTGCTCAAGGTGGCTACCCGACCGCTGGCGCATTTTTCGGATTTCGGGGTGGAGACGCTACGCGCCAGCATTTTCAGCCTGGGAACCAGCATGGCCTTTTGGATCGGCATGGTGTGTTACGGCACCAGCCTCTGCGTGTGGTTGGCGGCTCTGTCAAAGGCGCCGGTCAGTACCGCGTATCCTATGCTGTCGTTGGGCTATGTCGTGGTGGCGGCGGTCTCAGTGCTCTGGCTGGGCGAAACGCTGGGCCCCGCGAAAATAGTGGGCATTGCGCTGATTTGCGTGGGTGTGGTTCTGGTCTCCAGGAGTTCCGTATGAAACCCTTTCTACCTTTCACCCGGCCGTCCATCGATGCCGACAGCATCGCCGCGGTGGCCGATGTTTTTCGTTCGGGCCAACTAGCCAGTGGTCCCAAGGTGCAGGCCTTCGAGGCAGCGCTCGCCGCCTACCTAGGCTCGGATCGCCATGTGCGGGTGATGACTTCGGCGACGTCGGGATTGGAGATGGCGCTGGAAATTGCCGGGGTGGGCGAGGGCCATGAAGTCATTGTTCCCGCCATGAGCTTCGCCGCCAGC
>Ga0302314_10023226_pt1 | contig 10131 bp, 9 predicted proteins | sample III_Palsa_N2_3_FD_200533 | JGI IMG/M metagenome (GOLD analysis project Ga0302314, IMG submission 200533) | Peat permafrost microbial communities from Stordalen Mire near Abisko, Sweden - III_Palsa_N2_3 | ecosystem: Environmental > Terrestrial > Soil > Palsa > Peat permafrost | place: Sweden...
TGGCTCCGCTTCGCTTCGCCACCCGGACAACGAGTTGTCCGGGCTACCCGACGGTGAGGTGCTCGCATGAGCATCTCCGAGCCCTTCATCCGCCGGCCGATTGCCACGACGTTGCTCACGCTCGCCATCGCGTTGTCGGGATCGCTCGCCTTCAACATGCTGCCGGTCGCCTCGTTGCCGCAGGTTGATTCGCCCACCATCTCCATCAGCGGCAGCCTGCCCGGCGCGAGTCCCGAGATCGTCGCCTCCTCCATCGCCACGCCGCTCGAACGCGAACTGGGTCACATCGCCGCCGTCACCGAGATGACCTCCTCGAGCTCGCTCGGCTCGACCAGCATCACGCTCCAGTTCGATCTCAACCGCAACATCGACGCCGCCGCCCGCGACGTCGAGGCTGCCATCAACGCCGCGCGCAGCAACCTGCCGGCGAACCTTCCCTCCAACCCCAGCTACCGCAAGGTCAATCCCTCCGATGCGCCGATCATGATCATCGCGCTCACTTCGGACGTCATGAGCAAGGGCCAGATGTACGACGCGGCCTCCACCGTCCTCGCGCAAAAAATCTCGCAGGTCGATGGTGTGGGCCAGGTCACCGTCGGCGGCAGTTCATTGCCCGGCGTGCGCGTTGAGGTCAACCCGACCGTGCTCAATAAATACAACATCGGCCTCGAGGACATCCGCACGGCCCTGGCCAATGCGAACTCCAACGTGCCCAAGGGCCACTTCTCCGACAACACCCACGCCTGGACCGTCGACGACAACGACCAGCTCTTCAACGCCGTCGATTACCAGCCGCTCATCGTCGCCTATCGTAACGGCGCGCCCGTCCGCGTCGCCGACGTGGCCAATGTCGTCAACTCGGTCGAGGACATTCACACCGCCGGTTACGCCAACGGCAAGCCCTCCGTGCTCCTCATCATCTCGCGCGAGCCCGGCGCCAACATCATCGAGACGGTCGATCGCCTCACGGCGCTCATGCCTACGCTGCAAAACGAAATCTCGCCCTCCATCAAAATGAAAGTCGTGATGGACCGCACCACCACCATTCGCGCCTCGATCGTCGACGTCGAGGAGACGCTCATCATCGCCATCGTTCTCGTCATCATCGTCGTCTTCGTCTTCCTGCAGAACTGGCGCGCGACGCTAATCCCCATCATCGCCGTGCCCATCTCGATCATCGGCACATTTGCCGGCATGTATCTGCTTGGCTTCTCGATCAATCTTCTGACGTTGTTCGGATTGGTGCTGGCGATCGGTATCGTGGTCGACGACGCCATCGTGGTGCTCGAAAACGTCGAGCGACTGATGGCGACGGAGAAATTGTCGCCGAAAAAGGCTGCCATCAAGGCGATGGGCGAAGTCACCGGCCCGGTTATCGCCATCGTGCTGGTGCTTTGCGCCGTCTTCATCCCGGTCTCCTTCATGGGTGGCCTCGCCGGCCAGATGTACAAGCAGTTCGCCGTCACCATCGCCATCTCGGTCACCTTGTCCGGCATCGTGGCGCTGACGCTGACGCCGGCGCTTTGCGCGCTGATCCTGAAGCCCGGCCATCACGAGCCGATGCTGCCGTTCCGCATCTTCAACCGCGCTTTCGAGCGGCTGACGGATGGTTATGCCGCAGGTGTCGCCTTCTTCCTGAAGCGCGTCATCGTCGGTTGCGTTCTGGTTGCCGGTCTGCTCGGCGTAACCGGCTATCTCTTCTATACGTTGCCGGGATCGCTGGTGCCGGAAGAGGACCAGGGCGTGCTGTTCCAGATCGCCATCCTGCCGCCGGCTGCTTCTCTGACACGCACGCAGGCTGTCATGGATGAGGCGCTTGCCAACACCGAGAAACTTCCCGGCATCGAGAACGTCTTCGCGGTCTCCGGTTTCGACCTGCTGTCGGGCGGCCTGAAGAGCAGCGCCGGCGTTGCCTTCGTGACGCTGAAGGACTGGAGCGAGCGCAAGACGCCAGAACTCGACGCCCGCAATCTCGCAGGCCCGCTGATCGGCGCCAATATGGGCATCAAGGACGCCATGGTGCTTGCCTTCAACCCGCCGCCGATCCAGGGCCTGTCGACGACAGGCGGCTTCGAAGTCTATGTGCAGGACCGCAGCGGCAAGGGCGTCGCGGGGCTTTCCGAGCAGGCGCAGAAGCTTGTCGCGGCCGCCTCCAAGCGGCCGGAGCTGGCGTCGGTGCGCACCACGCTCGACACCAACGTTCCGCAGTTCCGTGCCGATCTCGACCGTGAGAAGGCCAAGGCGCTCGGCGTGCCGATCAACTCTGTCTTCGACGCCATGCAGGCGACCTTCGGCAGCCTCTACGTGAACGATTTCACGCTCTACGGCCGCAACTATCAGGTCAATCTGCAGTCGGAAGCGCCCTTCCGCGAATCGCCGGACGATCTGCGCCAGGTCTTCGTGCGCTCCGATAGCGGCAAGATGATCCCGCTCGATGCGCTCATCAAGGTGGCGCGTGTCATCGGGCCGGACCAGCTCGAACGCTACAATGCCTTCAATGCCGCCAAGATCACCGGCAATCCAGCGCCCGGCTATACGTCAGGCGATGCGATCAAGGCCATGCAACAGGTAGCGGCAGAGACCTTGCCGGAAGGATTCCAGATCGCCTGGACGGGCTCTGCCTATCAGGAGCTGGAGACCAGCGGCGCTGGCACGCAGGCAATGATCTTCGGCGTCATCATGGTGTTCCTGATCCTTGCCGCGCAGTATGAAAAATGGAGCCTGCCGCTCGCCGTCATCACCGCGATCCCCTTCGCGCTGTTCGGTGCGCTGCTTGCCACCTATCTGCGCGGGCTCACCAACGACGTCTACTTCCAGATCGGCATGGTGACGCTGATCGGCCTGGCGGCCAAGAACGCCATCCTGATCGTCGAATTCGCCGTGCTGAAGCGCAAGGAAGGCATGGGGGCGGCCGAGGCGGCACTTGAGGCGGCACGGCTGCGTTTCCGCCCGATCGTGATGACGTCGCTCGCCTTCATCCTCGGCGTCGTGCCGCTCGCCATCAGCACTGGCGCCGGCTCGGCCAGCCGTCATGCCATCGGCACCGGCGTCATCGGCGGCATGTTGGCGGCAACCTTCATCGCCACCTTCTTCATCCCGATGTTCTACCGCCTGATCGCCTGGAAACAGCCGAAGCCGGATGAGGGCGACGAGGATGCAGCGATCGAGCATCGCCCACATGCGCAGGCGGCGGAGTAGGGTTTCCTGCTCCGCACTCAGACCGCCGGCGGACTGATGAGCGTGACAGACTTGAAGTAAGTCTGGAAGCGCTTGGTGTCGCGGGTCAGCAGCGGCACGCCGTTGACGGCAGCATGAGCGCCAATGAAGAAATCGGGCAGGACGCCGCCGCGCGTCCCGCCCGATTTGCGATATTGAGTGAATACCTTGGCAGCAAGGAAGAGCGCTGCCCGCGGGATCGGCATGATATCGATGCCGGTTTCGGCGAGCATGGCGTCGAGATCTTCTATCCGGTCGTAACGAACCGAAATCTCGGCATAGACGACATCGTTGATGCAAAGAGGCCCGAGGAGGCTTGCGCCATCGAGTTGCGCCAGCGACCAGTCGTACCACAGCGGATCATTCGTGATGATATCCAGGAGGATATTGGAATCGACGAGGATCACGTCAGCCTTCGCCGCGTGTCAAAGCCATGATCTGATCCGTACTCATTCCTTTCCCGGCGTGCCCGCGAAACTTGGCAAACCGGCTCACCTGCTTGCCCGCATCCACCGGCACAACAACGATATTGCCGTCAGCCGCCCGGCGAAAGTCGACCTGGCTTCCAGGCCCGATTCCCAGCATGTCGCGAACTGCCTTGGGAATCGTGACCTGTCCCTTTGCTGTAACGGTCGTACTCATGGCTCGCCTCGGTAATGATCTCTGAAGCAGAAGTATTACTTTTGGTGGGCGAGTTCAAGGCAACAGGTCTTTCCGAGTATCGGTGCGCTGAACGATCACATCGGCGGTACGGTGCCGTTGAGGCCGACGGCGACGCGGTCGGCTGATACGGTGGTGTCGTTGGTCTGCTCCCCGGTGATGAAGACGCCGGCGCCCGGTTTCAGATCTGCTTTCGTGGCCGATGTGAGCGTTACGACAGGCGTGCCCTTGGGAATGTTGATCTTGCGCTGTCCGCCCTTATAGGTGAGCGTCAATGTCGGGCCGTTCACCGATGTCACGGCGTTGGCGACCGTCGCATTGGTCATGGAGCTATTCGGCTTCGAATCCCACGGGCGATCGCCCTCTCCGGTGCCCTTCAGCGCGGCCGGGAAGATGACGACTTCTATGGCGCCGTTGATGCCGCTATCGGTCGGCTCCGAAGCGATGCCGACGAAATCGCCCGGCTTGATATCGTCAACGGCCGCCTGGACGACACCGCCGACGTTCGAGCCGGATTTCAGCACGACCGTCAGGTCTTTGCCATCACGGGATTTGACCTTGAGCGTATCGCCATCGAGGCTCTCGACGGTGCCGCGCACCTTGACGCGCTCGGCGGCATCAACGCTTTGCAGCGCGGCGAACATTGCGACGGTGAGCGTCAGCGCACCCGTGATCAGGTGTTTGCGATGCATGGGCAGTGTCTCCCTTGAGATATCGGCCGAGCGGTGCGCCGGTCGTGTTTGATGCGATACCGAGCCGGCCAGCGGGATTTCCTGAGGCTGAGCGGCCAGCGGGTCATCGACGCTGTGATCCTATGCGTCAGCTGTGCGGTTCGCCATTCAAACAAGCGTGAGATGACGGCGGCATCGCGCTTGAGAATTGACCGGAAAAACCGAAAAAGCGCAAAAACATCAAACTTTGCTTAAGGTTTAACGTTAGACTGTGTGGGTTGTCTCGAAATCCCTATCGCGCGATTGCGCTGGGCTGGGGAGATTGGAGAACCGATATGGCCACGATTCGTCCACTTCTGATCGGCATCATTCTGATTCTGGCACTGGTGTTGATTGCGCTCAGTATTCTGCTGGTCGATCCCGCTCAGCCGTTGCGTCAATCCGAGAGCCTCATACCCATGCATACGGAGCCATCGCAGCAGCGGCCATAGCTGCCGTTGCGGGTCAGCTCGAAGGGGTAAAGCGCGCCACCAGGCTGTGACGATCACCCGGATAGGTGAGCCGGACATGGGTTATCGGGCCAGCTGAACTCCAGGTGCGTCGTTCGACCACGAGGCAGGCGGTCCCCTTCGGGACATCAAGGCTCGCGGCGGCGTCGCCGTCGGCGGATATGGCGCGGATCTGGTGCTCGGCGGTGCTCCAGGGCACCTGGTTCAGCAGCCAAGGACCTGGCGGCAAGGTCGCGAAGTCGGCGGTGGCGGCGTCCGGCACGGCATCGAGGTTGATGACGCGATCTTCCAGACAGAAGGGTCGGGGCCCGGCATAATGAATGCAGCTGATCTCGAGCACCGGAACGGAGCCGGCAAACTGTAACCGGCGGGCGTCTTCGGCGCGGCCGCGCCGCTGGGCGAGTTTCACGACCTTGTGCGAATAGGATAGGTAGAGCGACTGGACCTCCGACTTGATGTCGTGGATTTCCAGCACAGCCGATTGCGCCCGCGGATGGGTGACAAAACTGCCCGAACGCTTCCGGCGCTCTATCAAGCCGGCGCGGGCAAGCTGGGTCAGCGCCTTGTTCACCGTCATGCGCGAGCAGTCATACTGTTCCGCCAGGGCCAGCTCGAACGGAATGCGATGACCCGGCGGCCACGCGCCCGAGACGATTTGATCCTCGATATCGCTCACGATGCGCTGATGCAGGGTCGCCTCTTTACCCGTGGTCATGCCGCCTATCATTTCCGTGTGAGACATCGGATTCCTCATGAATGGTTTAAGGATCAATCGATGGGAGGAAAAGCGGTTTATTAACCGATGAGTTCAACCATCGCCTGACGGAATCGCGCAGAGATTGTCTCTCTCTTGAGATGGCGACCGGATTCAACCCGCTTGCGGCCCAATACCCAGACGCCGTCGACCGTGACGCCGCCGGCGAATGTCCAATGATCGAGAATCTGATCGCCGGAGAGATAGGGAACGGCGCTGGCATTAAGGGAAACAATATCGGCATGATTGCCGACGGCCAGCCCAGCCGGCGCTTTAAGCGCCGTGCCACCGCCAGCCAATGCACCATCGAACAACTTGCGGGCCGTTGAACCGCCTGCGGAGGCAATGACGTTGCGGGCGCGCAATGCCAGCCGCTGCGAATATTCAAGCTGCCGCAATTCTTCCGGAACGGAGATCAGGATGTTGGAATCCGAGCCGATGCCATAGCGGCCGTCTTCCTCCAAGAAGAGAGGCGCGGCAAAGGCGCCGTCGCCGAGATTGGCCTCGGTGATGGGGCAGAGGCCGGCGATCGCCCCGCTCTTTGCCATCCGCCGGGTTTCGTCCTCGGTCATATGCGTTGCGTGGATCAGGCACCAGCGGTCATTGACGGGAGCGTTGTCGAGCAGCCACTGCACCGGCCGCGCACCCGACCAGGCGATGCAATCCTCGACTTCCTTGACCTGTTCGGCGACGTGAATATGGATCGGTCCGTCGCCGGCGATCGGCACGAGCTTTGCCAGCTCCTCCGGGGTTACGGCCCGCAGGCTGTGCGGCGCAATGCCGAGCTCGGCACCGGGCAGACGGCTTGTTACCGTTCGGCACCCGGCCATCAGCGCTTCGAAGCGGTCGATCGAATTGATGAAGCGGCGCTGGCCTTCGATGGGGGCCGTGCCTCCGAAACCGGAATGGGCGTAGAAGACGGGCAGGAGCGTTAGCGCAATGCCCGTCTCGGCGCTCGCCGCGCCGATGCGTTCAGCCAGTTCGGCGATATTGGCATAGGGACTGCCGTCCTTGTCATGGTGGAGATAGTGGAATTCGCCGACGCGGGAGAAGCCTGCTTCCAGCATTTCCATATAGAGCTGCGCGGCGACGGCCTCGACATGCTCGGGGGTCATCGACAGCGCAAACTTGTACATGACGGTGCGCCAGCTCCAGAAGCTGTCATTCGCGGGGCCGCGAACTTCGGCAAGGCCGGCCATGGCGCGCTGGAAGGCGTGACTATGCAGGTTCGGCATCGCCGGCACCAGAATGTCCTGCCTGCTATCATCGCCTTCGGGCGGGACTCCCACGACGATATCCGTAATGCGACCGTCTTCGAGGGTCAGCCTTACATTCTCTTGCCATCCGTCGCCAAGCAGTGCCGAGCGTGCATGAAGTTTCGTCATGGTCTCACCCTTTCCTTTCGGACGCGGAGTCCAAAATCCCTCTTGTCAGCCTTTTTAATATGTATATACATTATGAGCCAACGATGAAAGGCGTAAAGCTGATGCGTGGGAACAATTTTTCCGAAGATAGCACGGCAAGCGACGGCGCGATCCGCGTCTGGCGCAATGCCCGTTTGGCAACCTTGAAAGAGGGCGAGGCCCGGCTCGGCATGATCGAGAAGGGCGCAATCCTGACGAAGGATGGCCGCATCGTCTTTGCCGGCAGCGAGGCGGACCTGCCCGATGTCTCCGACGCAGAGATCATCGATCTCGAGGGGCGTTGGGTCACGCCCGGTCTCGTGGATTGCCACACGCACATCGTCTATGGCGGCAACCGCGCCCGTGAATTCGAAATGCGCCTGGAAGGCGCAAGCTACGAAGAGGTCGCCCGTGCAGGCGGCGGCATCGTCTCCTCCGTTAATGCCACCCGCGCGCTGTCGGTCGACGAGCTTGTCGCTGTTGCTTTGCCGCGCCTCGACACGTTGTTGTCCGAGGGCGTGACCACTATCGAGGTGAAGTCGGGTTACGGCCTCAATATTGAATCCGAACTGAAGATGCTGCGGGCTGCCCGGAAGCTGGAGACAGTTCGTCCGGTCCGCGTCGTCACCTCCTATCTCGGCGCGCATGCGACGCCGGCAGAATATAAAGGCCGCAACGGCGACTATATCGACGATGTCGTGCTGCCGGGCTTGCGCCAAGCGCATGCCGAAGGTCTCGTCGATGCCGTCGACGGCTTCTGCGAAGGGATTGCCTTCTCGACGGCGGAAATCGCCCGCGTCTTCGATCTTGCCAAATCGCTCGGCGTTCCGGTGAAGCTGCATGCCGAACAGCTTTCCAATCTCGGCGGCGCCAAGCTTGCCGCATCTTACGGTGCGCTTTCTGCCGATCACGTCGAATATCTCGACGAGGACGGCGTTAAGGCCATGGCTGCGGCGGGAACGGTTGCCGTGCTTTTGCCCGGTGCCTTCTATGCTATCAACGAAAAGCAGAAGCCGCCGGTTCAAGCCCTGCGGGATGCGGGTGTCTCGATCGCCATCGCCACGGACTGCAATCCCGGCACCTCGCCACTGACCTCGATGCTTTTGACCATGAACATGGCCGCAACCCTTTTCCGCCTGACGGTCGAGGAATGCATCGCCGGCGCCACACGCGAAGGGGCGCGGGCCCTTGGTCTTCTGTCCGAGACGGGAACGCTCGAAGCCGGAAAGTCGGCCGATTTCGCTATCTGGAATGTCGAGAGTCTTGCCGAGCTGGTTTACCGCATCGGCTTCAATCCGCTCCACGCTCACGTCTTCAAGGGAAAGAGGTTCAACCGATGACTGTCGTTCTCCATCCGGGCTCCGTCTCGCTGCAACAGCTGGCGACGATCTATTGGAGCGGTGAGCCGGCTAAGCTCGATGCCTCTTTCGATGCTGGCATCGCCAAGGCTGCCGCCCGGATCGCCGAAATCGCAGCCGGCAATGCGCCGGTCTATGGCATCAACACCGGCTTCGGCAAACTGGCATCGATCAAGATCGACAGCGCCGATGTCGCCACGCTTCAGCGCAATCTCATCCTTTCCCATTGCTGCGGCGTGGGCCAGCCGCTGCCTGAGAATGTGGTTCGTCTTATCATGTCGCTGAAGCTGATTTCGCTGGGTCGTGGTGCCTCCGGCGTGCGGCTGGAGCTGGTGCGGTTGATCGAGGCCATGCTCGATAAGGGCGTCGTGCCGGTCATTCCCGAAAAGGGTTCCGTCGGTGCATCGGGTGATCTTGCTCCGCTCGCGCATATGACCGCCGTTATGATGGGCCATGGTGAAGCTTTCTATGCCGGAGAGCGATTGGATGGTGCTGCGGCACTTGAAAATGCCGGCCTGAAGCCGGTTGTGCTCGCTGCCAAGGAAGGCCTGGCGCTGATCAACGGCACGCAGGTTTCGACAGCACTGGCGCTTGCCGGTCTCTTCCGTGCCCATCGCGCCGCCCAGGCGGCCCTCATCACCGGCGCCATGTCCACCGATGCGGCGATGGGCTCCTCGGCGCCGTTCCATCCCGACATTCATACGCTGCGCGGCCACAAGGGCCAGATCGATACCGCCGCCGCCCTTCGAGGCTTGCTGGCCGGCTCGGTGATCCGCGAGAGCCATATCGAGGGCGACGAGCGCGTGCAGGACCCCTATTGCATCCGCTGCCAGCCACAGGTCGACGGCGCCTGCCTTGATCTCTTACGCTCAGTCGGTCGCACGCTTGAAATCGAAGCCAATGCGGTGACGGACAATCCGCTTGTGCTGTCTGACAATTCGGTCGTCTCCGGCGGCAACTTCCATGCCGAGCCGGTTGCTTTTGCCGCCGACCAGATCGCCCTTGCCGTCTGCGAAATCGGCGCGATCGCGCAGCGTCGTATCGCGCTTCTCGTCGATCCCGCGCTGAGCTACGGTCTGCCCGCGTTTCTCGCCAAGAAACCGGGCCTGAATTCCGGCCTGATGATCGCCGAGGTGACATCGGCGGCGCTGATGTCGGAGAACAAGCAGATGTCGCATCCGGCTTCCGTCGATTCGACGCCGACCTCCGCCAACCAGGAAGACCATGTGTCCATGGCCTGCCACGGTGCGCGCCGCCTGCTAGGGATGACCGACAATCTTTTCGGCATCATCGGCATCGAAGCGCTGACCGCCGCCCAGGGCGTCGAGTTGCGCGCGCCGCTGGCGACCAGCCCGGAACTGACCCTTGCCATCGCAGCGATCCGTACCGTCGTGCCGTCGCTCGAAGAAGACCGCTACATGGCAAACGACCTGAAGGCCGCCAGCGACCTCATCGTTTCCGGCGCGCTCAATGCCTCGATTTCAACCGACATCCTGCCCTCCTTGGAGATGTGACATGACCAACCCACGCCATAATATCCGCGAAATCCGCGCACCCCGC
>Ga0302314_10023227_pt1 | contig 10130 bp, 4 predicted proteins | sample III_Palsa_N2_3_FD_200533 | JGI IMG/M metagenome (GOLD analysis project Ga0302314, IMG submission 200533) | Peat permafrost microbial communities from Stordalen Mire near Abisko, Sweden - III_Palsa_N2_3 | ecosystem: Environmental > Terrestrial > Soil > Palsa > Peat permafrost | place: Sweden...
CGAGCAGGTCATCGAGCGCGCGGCTCACGTGCGCCCCGGTAACCGCGGGCAGCGCGGCCGGGCCGGGCGGCGGGGTGTGACCGGGCAGCGGGGTGTCACCGGGCAGCGGGGTGTCACCGGGCAGCGGGGTGTCACCGGACAGCGCGGCGCTGTCGTGCAGGGCCTCGAGCACGCTGCGCCTGATCAGCTCCTTCAGGAAGGACGCGGTGGTGCCGTCGGTGCGCTCGACCGCGGCGGCGACGTCCTCGGGGGTCAGCGCGAGCGGCACGCCGCGGCCGTAGAGGGCCAGCAGGCGCTCCCGGGCGGCCGCGTCGGGGAGGGCGATCTCGACCGCGACGTCGACCCGGCCGGGCCGGGCCGCCAGCGCGGTCTCGAGGATGTCGGCCCGGTTGGTGGTGAGCAGGAACAGCAGGTCGGCGTCGGAGGCCGCGCCGTCCATCGCGTCGAGCAGGTCGAACAGCACCGGGCTCGACCCCGGGCCCATCGACCGGTCCTGGGCGACCAGGTCGACGTCCTCGAGGACCACGACGGCCGGCTGGAGGTCGCGGGCCAGCTCGGTGACGCCGCCGACGGCGACGAGCGCGCGGCCGGTGAGCACCAGCCGGGTGTAACCGGGCATCTGGCCGAGCAGGTAGCGGACCGAGTGCGTCTTGCCGGTGCCCGGCGGCCCGTAGAGCAGCAGGCCGCGCTTGAGGTGCTGGCCGGCGGCGAGCAGCGCGTCCCGGTGCGCGGCCACCCCGAGTGCGTGCCGCTCGATCCGGGCCAGGGTCGCTTCCGGCAAGACGACGTCGTCGCGGACGAGCCCGGGCGGGGTCGCGAACCCGAGGGTGACGCCGCCCATCTGGTCAAGCGAGACGTCGAGCTGGTGGCCGCGGTAGACGTTCAGCTCGGACCGGAGCCGATCGAGCTCGGCCAGCAGCCGCTGGGCCGCGTCGAGCGGCAGCCCGGCGACCTCGACCTCCAGGCCGGGATGGTGCTCGCCCGGGCCCTGGACCATGATGACGTAGCGGCCCTGCTCGTCGCTGACCAGCAGCAGGGCGAGCTTCAGGCAGCCGAGGGCCGAGCCCGGGCCGTTCGGCAGGTCGATGAGGGCGGGGGCGGACAGGCGCAGCGGCGGCAGCGCCGCGGCCGAGACCAGCTGCTGCAGCGACAGGCCGCCGTGGTGCGGCGGGATCGTGACCCCCTGCACCCGCACCGTCCGCTCCGGACGGGCCGACCAGGCGTCGAGCGCGGTCTGCAGGTTCACGTGCTCGAACGGAGGCAGGCCCCGCGTCACCACCGAGTGCTCCGCGCCCCCGGCGCCGAGGAAACCGGCGATCAGGTCGGGTACGTCGCGGCGGCCGCCGCCGTCGTCGGTCGAGTAGACCCAGTCAAGGAAGCCGCGGAAGGCCAGCGCGAACTCGCGCGCCTCCGGCTCGGGCGCATGCTCAGACGGCGCAGGCTCAGACAGTGCAGGCTCAGGCATGGGCTCAGGCTAGCAACCGGTCACGCCGGCACCGTAGGCGTTTTACGTGGGGGGCGGGCGAAGCGACGGGACCGTTCGCCCCGATCTGAGTTTTAGCCTTTGATCGGCTCGAGCAGCCGGTGCGGGGCGGTCAGCGCGGTCGAGACCGGGTCCGGCCGACCCGGGACGGCCAGGCCGGGCCCGGGCACGACCACCAAATCGGCGACGCTGGGGGCGGCACCGCACACCGGGCACACGCCGTCCGGGGCCACGTCCCCGCCGTCGGCCGCGTGCCGGAAGACCCGGCGCGGGCCGGCCGCCGAGTAGTGGTCGTCGCCCCAGGCGAGCAGGGAGCGGACCGCCGGCCACAGGCCGAGGCCCTTGCCGGTCAGCACGTACTCGTCGCGGCCGTGCGCGCCGGGGACGACGGCGAGCACGCCCGCCTCGACCAGCGCGGCGAGCCTGCTCGTGAGCACGGCGCGGGGAACGCCGAGATGCTCGGCGAAGTCACCGAACCGCCGGACGCCGAAGAAGGCGTCGCGGACGATCAGCAGCGTCCATCGCTCCCCCACGACCTCGAGGGCCCGGGCCAGCGAGCACGCCTCGCTCGTGTAATCCTTCGGCAGCGCCATGCCGGTGAGCCTACCCGATAGTTCATTGACCGAACCATGATGTCCGTGCTTTAGTTCAGTGAACGAACCGTTGCGATGATCGGGGAACGATGGCGAATGCGGCAACCGGGCGGCTGGTCTCGGCCGAGGCCTCCGAGCAGGGGCACCCGTCCCGCTGGCTGATCCTGGCGGTGCTGGCCGCGGTGGCCTTCATGGCCCAGCTCGACCTGTTCATCGTGAACGTGGCGCTGCCGACGATCGGCCGCTCATACGGGGGCGCGTCGCTGACCGGGCTGTCGTGGGTGCTGAACGCCTACGCGATCATCTTCGCCGCGCTGCTGGTGCCGGCCGGGCGGCTCGCCGACCACTTCGGCCGCCGCGGCTTCCTGCTTGTCGGGGTGGCCGTGTTCACCCTGGCGTCGGCCGGGTGCGCGGCCGCGCCGACGCTCGGCGTGCTGATCGCGGCGCGGGCCGTGCAGGCGGTCGGCGCGGCGCTGATCGTGCCCACCTCGCTCGGGCTGCTCTACCCGGCCTTCCCCAAGCGCCAGCACGCCATGGTCGTCGGGATCTGGGCCGGGGTCGCCGCGGTCGCCGGGACCTCGGGACCGCCGGTCGGCGGGCTGCTCGTCGGGGTTGACTGGCGGTGGATCTTCCTGATCAACGTGCCGGTGGGGATCGTCACGCTCATCGCGGGCTACCGGGTGCTGCCCGAGGTGCGGGCGGTCGCCGGGAGCCGGCTGCCGGACTGGGTCTCGGCCGTCCTGCTGCTGGCCGCGGTGACGCTGCTCGTGCTCGGCACCGTGCAGGGGCCGGCCTGGGGCTGGGGCAGCGCGAAGACCATCGCGCTGCTCGCGGTCGCGGCCGTGGCGATCACGCTGACCGTCGCGCGCACGGTCCGGCACCCGCACGCGCTGATCGAGCGGGACCTGTTCAGCAGCAGGCCCTTCACCGGGGCGTCGGTGGCCCTGTTCGCCTACTTCGTCGGGTTCGCGATCTTCCTGCTCAGCGTGGTGCTCTTCCTCCAGGGCGAATGGCACTACAGCGCGGTGAAGGCCGGGCTGGCGATAGCGCCGGGACCGGGCACGGCGGCGGTGTTCGCGGTCAACGCGGGCCGGATCTCGGCCCGGTTCGGCCGGGTGCTTCCGGCCATGGCCGGCGCCCTGTTCATGGTGGTCGCCGCCGGGTACTGGATGCTCGCGACCGGCGCCGCCCCGGACTACGCGGTCGGCTTCCTGCCCGGGCTCTTCGCCGGCGGGATCTCGGCCGGGCTGGTTCAGGCACCGCTGTTCGCCGCCGCGGGCACCCTGCCGCCGGACCGGGCGACCACCGGCAGCGCCGTGCTCCAGATGGCCCGTCAGATCGGCAGCGCGGTCGGGGTCGCCGTGGTCGTGGTCATCGTCGGCACCGGCGCCACCCGCACGGTGACCGCGTTCCACCACGTGTGGGCGGCCGAGGCGGTCGCGGGCCTGGTCGCCTGCCTGGTCATCGCGGGAACGGCGAGCCGTTCGTTAGGGAGCGAGCACGTCCGTGCCGCCCGTTTCCTGGCCGAGTTCGTCCGTACCGCCGGCTTCGGTACCGAGCACGTCGGTGCCGCCGGTTTCCGGGCCGATCTCGTCGGTGCCGCCGGCCTCGGGACCGATCTCGTCGGTGTCGCCAGGCTCGGAACCGAGAATGCCGTCGGACTCCGGCTGGGAGATGGAATCGTCCGCCATGTCACCCTCCTTCGGGTGCTAGCTCGCCGCCAGTTCCGAACATATACCGGCGCCGCGCCGCAGGCTACAGTCCATTGGCTGCCTCCCGTACCCCAGTCCCCGCGGACGTGCCCGGCGACTGGGATGCGGGCTGCTTCCCTCCCACGCTTGCGCAGGTTGGCAGCGTTTCGCATGATCACGGGGGAAGCCAGGGTCTTTCTTGAGGTATGAGCGGATATTTACTCCGGTCCGGTGGAAATTTTACCGGCCGCCCCGACAGCGTCGCAGAGCGTCAGCGCCAGCTCCCGCAGCTCCCCGATCGGCGGGGCTGGGCTCCTGTCCGGGTCGTGCCCGGCCTCCCCGAGCCGCAGGCCGCGGCGCCGGGCGGAGCGGGCCGCGATCGGGTACGGCGCGCAGCCGGGATGCGAGGCCCACCGGCGCAGCAGCCGCTCGAGCGCGAGCACGTCCTCGCCGATCCGCGCCGGGCTGGCGCCCTCCGCGTGCACCGCCGCGACCAGCAAGGCGAGAGAGACGACGGCCGCCTCATCGGACTGCTCCGACTGCCGGAGCCCCAGGCCGGCCGATTCCAGCGTCTGCTCCCGGTCGTCGGACCAGGCGGCGGCGGAGGCGCTGGCCAGGGCGGCGGCCACGATCGTCCCCTGGTACCCCAGCGCCTCGGCCTTGCGCATCGCCAGCCGGGCGTGGCCGCGGGCGGCGGCCATGTCGCCGTTGAGCACCGCGATCTGCGCGGCCAGGGCGTCGCCGAACGCGTCGCTCCACGGATTGTCGGTCCCCCGCAGCAGGTCACGGGCCGCGTCGAGCTCCTCCTGGGCCGTGGCCGCGTCGCCCTCGTCGGCCGACAGCTTGCCCAGGTTGAGGACGGCCTGGACGACGTTGTAGGAGTCCCCGAGTGACGCCTGCAGCTCGCGGCATTCCGACAGCAGCTCCCGTGCCCGGTCCCGCTCGCCGACCCGCGCCGCCCATTCCGCGAGGTTGCCGAGGTTGGCCGCGACCCCGGCCAGGTTGCCGAGGGCCTGCAGCCGCCGGGCCGCGTCCTCGGCCGCGGCCCGGGCCGCGGCCACGTCGCCGAGTACCGCGTACACCGGCGCGGCGTTGGTCAGCAGCGTCGCGTAGGTGTCCGGGGCGGACTCGCTGTCGATCTCGGCCAGCCCGCGCCGGTACCAGTCGAGGGCCGCCCGCGGACGGCCGCTGTAGAACTCCATGATGCCGAGCAGCGACAGGACCCCCCCGACCCGGGACGTGTTGCCGAGCGCGCGGAAACGGGCCAGGGCGTCCGTGGCGTAGCGGGTGCCCCGGTCGTTGTCGCCGCAGTAGTGGGCGAGCGCCGCCGCCCCGTAGAGCGCCACGGCGGTGTCCTCCGCCGGGGCCTCGCCCGCGGCCGGCCGAAGCTCAAGCGCCTGGGCGACCAGGGCCAGGCCCCGCCGGTTCTGCCCGCGGTGCAGCCAGTACCGCCACCACGCGGCGGCCAGGCTGACCACGCGCGCGTCCGCCGCGCGCAGCAGGTGCTCGAACGCGCCCCGCACGTGCGGCGCGAGCTCGTCACACTCGGCCAGCGCGGCCGGGACGCCGGTCAGCAGCAGCGGGCCGAGGGCGGCGGCCCGGCCGAGCAGGTGGACGGCGTGGCGCTCGAGCACGCTGTCGCGCCAGCCGGGCTCGCTGTCGAGCTCGCCCCGCCCGACATCGCGGACGGTCTGCAGCAGCGAGTACGACGTGCCGCCGGCGCCGTTGTCGGACGCGCCGACCAGCCCGGCCTGGACAAGCTCGTGCAGCGGTTCGAGGCGGGCCGTCATCGACACCGCCTCCACCAGGTCGAGCGGCCACGGCGCCGGGTAGGCCGACAGCGCCCGGAACAGCGCCCTGGCCGGCTCGCTCACCAGGGCCAGGCTCCAGCCGACCGTGCTGGCGACGGTGGCGTGCCGCGGCTGACCGGGACCCTGGCCGGGCGTCTCCAGGGCGCGCAGGAGCCCGGCCGGCCGGTCAAGCCGGGCCAGGATCTCCTGCGGGGTCATCAGCCGGGACCAGGCCGCGGCCAGGATGATCGCCAGCGGCAGCAGGTCGAGCCGGACGCAGACCTGCTCGATGAGCTCGGGCGGTGTCCTGGCCAACAGCGGACGGCCCGACCGCGCGGCCACGTCGCGGAAGAGCCGGCAGGCCGCGGGCAGCTGGAGCGGGCCGATCGCGTACTCGGCCCCGTCGGCCAGGCCGCTCATCGTCCGCGACGTCGCCAGGACCGTGATGTCGCCCCGGCTGGCCTGGATCGTCTTCACCGCCTCGCGCACGCCCCGCAGGTGCTCAAGGTTGTCGAGGAGCAGGACCGCGTCCGGCGGCAGCAGCGCGCCGACCTGGCCGGCCCAGCCCGCGTCGGTGTCCTCGTCGAACCGGGAGATCAGGGCGATCGCGCGGCCGAGATCCTCGCCCGCCGCGACCCGCGTCAGGTCGATCGCCAGGTGCGGGCGGTCGAGTCCGGCCAGGACCGCCTCGGCCAGCGCGGTCTTCCCGACCCCGCCGGGACCGGTCACGATCACCAGCCGGTACCGGGCCAGCAGGTCCGCGACCTCGGCCAGCTCGTGCTCGCGGCCGGGGAGGGCCGGGTGTGCCGGCACCAGGCCGCCGACGCCGACGCCGACGCCGGCGTCCGGGCCCGGGTCCGCGACGCCGGCGGCGAGCCGCAGGAAGCGCTCCCGGGCGCCGCCGGCCAGCCCCAGCTCATCGGCCAGCCGGGCCGCGTTGCCCGGATGGACCTTGCGGCGTCGTCCCGCCTCGATGTCGGCGATGGTCCGGACGTTCAGGCCGGTGCGCTGGCTCAGCTCGGGGGCGGAGATGCCACGCCGCCGCCGCAGGTCGCTGACCGCCCCGGCCAGGTCGGTCGCGGTCAGGCTGTCGGTGATCGCCGCGTCCGGCTCGCCGACCGCGGCCGGGCCGGCCGGAGGGATGGCGAGCGACAGCCAGGTGGCCCGTTCCGCCTCGGTCAGGTCGAGCGCGTCGGCGATCCCGCGGGCCGACGCCGCCCGGGGATAGCGGGTCACCGACCGCTCCAGGTCGCTGATCGTCCGCGCGTTCACCCCCGCGGCCGACCCGAGTTCCTCCTGGGACAGGCCCGCCCGCGTGCGCAGTCTCCGCAGCAGCTCGCCGAGCGCACTCCCCTGGTCCATAAGGGAAAGACTAGAGCGAATCCGGCGGTGCGGGCGAAGCGCTCGCGGCCGGCCGAGGGCCTATTTCCGCGCGGCCGCGGCGGACCGGTTGAGGGCACGGCGCACCCGGCTCAGCAGGACCGCTTCGGTGAAGGGTTTCTGCAGGATGTCGTGGTTGAGCGCGGGGATGCCGTGGAAGTCGAGTACCTGCTGTGCGTACCCGGAGATGAACAGGGCGGGCAGCCGGGGACGAGCGGCGTGGACCCGGGCGACGACCTCGATGCCCAGCATTCCCGGCATGACCATGTCGGTGACGAGCAGGTCGATGTGCTGGGCGGGATTGGCCGACTGGCGGACGGCGTCGGCCCCGCCGGCCGCCGCGCAGACCTTGTAGCCGTTGCGGGTCAGGATACGGGCCGTCATGACCCGCAGGCTCTCCTCGTCCTCTACCAGCAGGATCGTCTCGCCCTGCCCGCTCAGGGCCTCGACGCCGGCCTCAGCTTGGCCGCCGGCGTCAGCGTCCGCGACGGCGGCGTGCTCCGGACCGGTCGCGGGCAGCAGCACGGTCACGGTCGTGCCGAACCCCTTCTTCGAGTAGATGTCGACGGTGCCGCCGAGGCCGGTCACGATGCCGTACACGGTGGCCAGGCCCAGGCCGGTGCCGCGCCCTCGCGGCTTGGTCGAGAAGAACGGCTCGAAGACCCGCTCGATGGTCGCGGCGTCCATGCCGGTGCCGGTGTCCGACACCGCGAGCCGGCAGTAGCGTCCGGGCTCGATGCTGGGCCGCTGGTCGGCGTAGGCGCCGTCCACGTCGGCGTTGCTCGTCTCGATGGTGAGCTGGCCGCCGCCGGGCATGGCGTCCCGGGCGTTCAGGGCCACGTTCACCAGGACCTGCTCGAGCTGGCCGCGGTCGGCCTCGACCGGCCACAGGCCAGGCTCGGTGGAGATGACCAGGTCGATCTGCTCGCCCAGGGACCGGCGCAGCAGCTGGCCGGCGGTCGTGACCACCTCCGCGACGTCGAGTACCTCGCGGTGGTCCTCCTCGCTCCGGGAGAAGGTCAGCAGCTGGCGGGTGATCCGGATCGCCGCCTGCGCCGCCGCCCGGGCCTGCTCGATGTCGGCGAGCACGGGCTCGATCCGGTCATCTTCCCGGGACAGGGACGTGAGCCGCTCCGCGGCGAAGTCGGCGTAGCCCGCGATCACGCTGAGCAGGTTGTTGAAGTCATGCGCGACCCCGCCGACGAGCTGGCCGAGGCTCTCCAGCCGCCGCGACTGCTGCAGGCGCTGGTGGAGACGCTCCTGCTCCCCCGCGACCCGGAGGCGCTCGCGCTCGGCCTCCATCGCCAGCCGCTCGGTGACGTCCCTGATGGCCGAGACCACCAGCGTCCCCTGGTCGGTCGGCAGCCAGCTCAGCCTGACCTCGCACGGGAAGGTGGTGCCGTCCCGGCGCAGCCCGGCCGACTTGATCTCCCGGCCGTCCGGTCGCGCGTCCCGGTCACCGAGGTAGCTCTTGCTCACCTCGGCCAGGCCCGCCCGCCATTCCCTGGGCAGCAGCGTCTTGACCTTGCGGCCGATCAGTTCCTCGGCGGTGTAGCCGTATACCTCCACGGCCTTCACGTTGGCCATCATGATCGTGCCGTCCGGGGCGGCGGCGAGCATCGCGTCGGGCGCCAGGTCGAACAGGCCCCGCAGGCTCTCCTGGGCCCGCTCGCGCTCGTCCAGGGCGGCCACCAGCCTGGTCCGCATCCGCTCGACGCCGCGGCTCAGGTCGGACAGCTCGGCCGGTCCGATCACCGGGATGCTGGTCCCGTAGCTGCCGTCGGCCACCGCGGCCACCGACCTGTGCAGCTCACGGAACGGGCGGAGCAGGCCGCGCCTGACCGCCACGATGATGCCGACGGCGATGGCCGCGATCAGCACGAACAAGGTGATGAGCGCGCCGAGCAGCGTGTCGTAGGAACGGTCGAGGCGGCCGGAGAGCGTGCGCTGCTCACCGGTGATCTCCGCTTGCAGGGTGAGGCCGGCGACCCGGACGGCGAGAACCGCCGGCGTGGCGAGCTGGAGGTCGGCCTGGAGCGCGCGCGCGGCGGCGGTGTCGCCCCGCCGCAGGTCCGCGACCTGGGGCGCGGCGACGCGGGTGGCCCAGGCCTGGTAGGCGCGCGTCGTCACGCCGATCCGGGTCGTCATCGGCTGGTCGCCGCGGGCCAGCGCGCCGGCCACGGCCCGGTCTTGGCGGAGCGCGGCGCCCTCGGCGTCGAACTCGGTCACTTCCTGCGCGTCCCCGCTGGTGACCGCCTTGCGCAGGGTCGCCTGCTGGGCCGAGAACATGCGCAGCAGCGAGTCCACGGCGGCGGCCTCGGGCACCAGCCGCCCGGACAGGTCGCGGCCGGAGCCGCGACCGTCGGCCGCGGCGGTCAGCGCGACGGCGAACGCGCCGGTCGCGAGCACGAGCGCGACCACGGACACGACGGTGGACCGCCGCAGCATCCCGATCCGCTGTCGTGCCACCGACACGCCCCCTCCGAACGCAGATCGCATTACGTAGCACATAATACACACTCCGTAATTAAACAAGGTGGAGGTCATGATCGCCACTGCGACCGTCCTGCACCCGGCGGGACTCCCGCGCTGCCACCGGCGGGCCGTTTGCTGGCTGATAAGGAACTCCCTCACGGAACAGGGGCATGGAATGACGATGAATCGCCCGGCCGCCTTCACGCTGATGGCGGCAGCCGCCATAGCCGCTCTCGCCGGCTGCACGACCCCGTTCAGTCACGCCTCGGGGACGGCCGACACGAAGAAGACCGTAGCCGCGGCCAAGCCGGCTGCCAGCGCGACCGCGGCAGCGGCCGCTGCTGCCGCCAAGCAGGCGGCGGCCGCGAAGCAGAAGGTCGCGACCACCGACAAGACCGTCACCGTGGTCGCCTGCCCCGGCCAGGAGGCCTGGAGCCTGCGCGCCGCGAAGACGATGCATGCGCTCTACGCCGACACCGGGGCCCTGGCCGCCGACGCCAGCGCCAGCAACCAGCCGGGCATACTCAAGGCCGGCCGCAAGCTCGCCTCGGACGCGCTCGCGGCCGCCACCTTGCCGCTGCCGCCCGCCGATCCCGCCTCCTGGAAGACGCTCACGGCCGCCTACGTCGCGGCCGGAACGGCCCTCGCCGGCGGCGACGCGACCGACGCCGTGCCGCAGCTCGAAGCGGGCAGCAGCGCGATCGCCGCCTTCAGCGCC
>Ga0302314_10023229_pt1 | contig 10130 bp, 7 predicted proteins | sample III_Palsa_N2_3_FD_200533 | JGI IMG/M metagenome (GOLD analysis project Ga0302314, IMG submission 200533) | Peat permafrost microbial communities from Stordalen Mire near Abisko, Sweden - III_Palsa_N2_3 | ecosystem: Environmental > Terrestrial > Soil > Palsa > Peat permafrost | place: Sweden...
TGGCCGAAAGCGGCATGACGATGATCGTCGTCACCCACGAGATCGGCTTCGCCCGCGAGGTCGCCGACAACGTCGTCTTCCTCGACGGCGGCCAGATCGTGGAGTCGGGGGACCCGGCCAGCGTGCTGGCCAATCCCAGAAACGAACGAGCCCGCGCGTTCCTCTCAGCGGTCCTCTGACCCAGCCTGCTGGCCTCTCGCCCGCACAGTAACTGGCGCGTCGGCCTGACGCGCTTGCCCAGGAAAGGAATTGTTGTGAGTACTGACAGACCTCGTGCCCGCTCTGGTCGTCGTATCGGCGCCTTGGCCGTGCTGGCGGGATCGGTAACCGCCGCGCTGGCGCTGAGCGCCTGCAGTTCGTCCAGTTCTTCGAGCACCGCGGCCGCGGGCGCGAGCAGCTCCGCCGCGGCAACCGCGGCCGGATCGAGCAGCGCGGCCAGCCCGGCGTCCACGGCCATCCCGGCCCAGGACGTCGTCTCCAGCGTCAAGGAGGACCCCAAGCTGCACGCCCAGCTGCCGTCCGGCGTGCAAAGCAGCGGCACGCTGATCCTCGGGACCACGATCAGCCCGGGCACGTCCGGCCTGCCGCACGCCGGGCAGGTCAACGGTCAGAACGTCGGACTGGACGTGGACCTCCGCAACGCGGTGGCCAAGGTCCTCGGCGTCAACTGGAACGTGCAGAACGGCACCTTCGCCACCATCATCCCCGGCGTGCAGAACGGCAAGTACCAGGTCGGGCAGGACAACTTCGGCGCGACCTCGGCCCGCGAGAAGATCGTCGACTTCGCCACCTACCTCAACGACGGGCAGGCCTTCCTCGGCGCCTCGAGCGTGAGCACCAACAGCATCTCGAAGATCACCGACGCCTGCGGCTACACCATCGCCACCGCCCCCGGGTCCACCTTCCAGACCCTGCTCACCAGCAACGCCGCCAATTGCGCGAAGGCCGGCCAGAAGCCATGGACGGTGCAGTACTTCGCCGACTCGGCCCCCATTTTCCTCGGCCTGGAAAACGGCAAGGTCGACCTGTACTTCGGCCCGACGCTGAGCCTGAAGTACGACGCGCTGCACATCCCCGGGACGAAGTTCCTCGGCCAGATCAGCTCCACCCCGGTCGGGTTCGTCACCGCCAAGGGCTCACCGATCGCCACGGCGCTGTCGGCCGCGGTCAACGAGCTGATCGCCAACGGCGACTACGCCAAGATCTTCGCCAAGTGGGGAGTTTCCGGCACCGGCGTCACCACGTCCGTGCTCAACCCGGCCACCACCTTCTGACCGGGGCGGAGGGAGCCCGTCAGCCCAGCAGCGGACGGGCTCCCTCGGCGAACGCGTAGGCCTCTTCCAGGTGCGGGTAACCCGAAAGGATGAACTCCTCGATGCCAATCTCGCGGTACTCGGCGATCCGCTCGGCGACCTGCTGGTGACTGCCGACGAGCGCGGTGCCGGCCCCGCCGCGGACCAGGCCGATCCCGGCCCACAGGTTCGGCCCGACGACCAGGTTGTCGCGGGCACCGCCGTGCAGGGCCAGCATGCGCTGCTGGCCGACCGATTCGAGTGCCCGCAGCCGCTGCTGTCCGGAGGTGATCGCGGCATCGTCAAGGCCATCGATCAGCCGTTCGGCGTCGGCCCAGGCCTGCGCCTCGGTGTCCCGGGTGATGACATGGACCCGCAGCCCGAAGCGCACGCGGCGCCCCTCGGCGGCGGCCAGCTCCCGCACCCGGTCGATCTTGCCGGCCACCAAGGCGGGCGGTTCGCCCCAGGTCAGGTAGCAGTCGGCCTGCCGCGCGGCGACGAGCAGGCCCGCGTCAGACGAGCCGCCCAGGTACACCGCCGGGACCGGGTCAGGCGGCTGCCGCAGCTGTGCGCCCTCGAGGTCGTAAAACGAGCCGTGGTGGTCGAATGGCTGGCCCCGCCATGCCTGCCGGACAACCTGGAGGAACTCTTCCGCCCGGGCGTAGCGGGCGTCATGGTCGGCCCGGTCGCCGTACCCGCGCTGCTCGGCGGCGCTGCTGCCGGTCACCACGTTCAGCAGCAGCCGGCCGGCCGAAAGGTACTGGAACGTGGCGGCCATGTGCGCGGCCAGGGCCGGCTCCACCAGCCCGGGCCGGAACGCCACCAGGAACTTCAGCCGGCGGGTGGCCGCGATCAACGCCGCGGTGCTGATCCACGCGTCCTCACAGTGCGCTCCGGTTGGGGTAAGGACGGCCTCGTAGCCGAGGGAGTCCGCGGCCTGGGCCAGTTGGGTGAGGTACTCGAGCGAGGCCGGCCGGGCCGCGGCGGTTCCGCTCGGGCCGCCGATGCCAAGACCGTGCACACCCGAGGCCAGGCTGCGGCCGTCGCCGCCGGTGGGCAGGAACCAGTGGAATCTGGTGCGGCTCACCCTGCTCCCCGTGCGCTGCGGCCCCGCGTCACCGGGCGGTCCGGGAGCCCACCTGTCGCTCGCGTCACACGCACCTCTCCCGTAGTCGATTATGTCAGGCGAAATAACCGGCAATACCGTTCCGTTGTACCAGTTACCTCTGATCGGTCCGCGCGCACGGCGGTGGCCGGCCTAAGCGGCGCACTGCCGTGGCGGCCGGGACGGCCCTCAAGAGCGGCCGGGAATCCGGCTGCCTCACCCGAAACGGAGTTCATGGTGCCCACGTCGACCCCACTGCACCTGGCTGTCGCACTCGACGGTGCCGGCTGGCATCCAGCCGCGTGGCGCGAGCCTGACGCGCAACCGCAGCAACTGCTCACCGCCCGCTACTGGACCGGGCTGGCGCAGCAGGCCGAGCGCGGGCTGCTCGACTTCCTGACCATCGAAGACGGGCTGAACCTGCAGTCCGACGACCACTTTGCGCCCGACTCGCGCACGGACCGGGTTAAAGGCCGCCTGGACGCGGTGCTGATCGCGGCCAGGACCGCGCCCGCCACCCGGCACATCGGGTTCGTGCCGACCGCGATCACCGCCTACACCGAGCCGTTCCATCTGTCCAAGGCCATCGCCACCCTGGACTACGTGAGCGCCGGCCGGGCCGGGGTCCGGGTGCAGGTCGGCGTCCGGTCCGACACGGCGGCCCACTTCGGCCGCCGGGAGACCCCGCCGCTGCGGGCGGACGACATCGGGGACCCGGGCCGGCAGCAGCTGATCACCGACTACTTCGACGAGGCCGCTGATTACGTTGAGGTGCTGCGCAGGCTCTGGGACAGCTGGGAGGACGACGCGGAGATCCGCGACGTCCCCACCGGCCGGTTCATCGACCGGGACAAGCTGCACTACATCGACTTCGAAGGCCGCTGGTTCTCGGTGAAGGGGCCGTCGATCACCCCGCGGCCGCCGCAGGGCCAGCCGGTCGTCGCCGCGCTTGGTCACGCCGCCGTTCCGTACCGGCTGATCGCGCGCTCGGCCGACATCGGCTTCGTCACCCCGCGCGACACCGCCCACGCGGCCGAGATCGTGGCGCAGATCCGGGCCGAGCAGGCCACCACCGGACGCGCCGAGCAGACCCTGCACGTATTCGGCGACCTGGTGATCTACCTCGACGAGAGCGAGTCCGCCGCGGTTGCACGCAGGCAGCGCCTCGACGAGCGCGCCGGGACCGAGTACCACAGCGACGCCCGCAGCTTCGCCGGAACCGCGGCCGGCCTGGCCGACCTGCTGCAGGAGTGGCAGACCGCCGGGCTGACCGGCTTCCGGCTGCGCCCGGCCGCACTGCCGCACGACCTCACGTACCTGACAGAAAAGCTGGTCCCCGAGTTGCAGCGCCGCGGCCTGTTCCGCCGCGGGTATGAGGCGGACACGCTCCGCGGGCTGCTCGGCCTGGGCCGCCCCGCCAACCGCTATGCCGCCGCCTGAGCGACCCCCGCAGACGCGACCCGCCGCCACTCTCGGAGGACACCGAACCATGAAGAAGCAGATCCACCTGGCCGCACACTTCCCCGGCGTGAACAACACCACCGTGTGGAGCGACCCCGCCGCCGGCAGCCATATCGAGTTCGACTCGTTCCGCCGCTTCGCCGAGACGGCCGAGCGCGGCAAGTTCGACTTCCTGTTCCTCGCCGAGGGGCTGCGGCTCCGCGAGCAGAACGGGCTGATCTACGACCTCGACGTGGTTGGCCGCCCGGACACGTTCACTATCCTGGCTGCCCTGGCCGCGGTCACCGAACACCTCGGGCTGACCGGCACGATCAACTCCACCTTCAACGAGCCGTACGAGGTCGCCCGTCAGTTCGCCAGCCTCGACCACCTCTCCGGCGGCCGGGCGGCCTGGAACGTGGTCACCTCCTGGGACGCCTTCACCGGGGAGAACTTCCGCCGTGGCGGCTTCCTCGCCCAGGGCGACCGCTACGAACGGGCAAGAACATTCATGGCCACCGCGAACGAGCTGTGGGACTCGTGGCACGGCGACGAGATCCTGGCCGACAAGGAGACCGGCCAGTTCCTGCGGACGCCGGAGCCGGGGGCCTTCCAGCACAAGGACGAGTTCTTCGACATCGCCGGGCAGTTCAACGTGCCGCGCTCGCCGCAGGGCCGGCCGGTCATCTTCCAGGCAGGCGACTCCGACGAAGGCCGCGACTTCGCCGCGGCGTCGGCCGACGCGATCTTCTCCCGCCATTCCACGCTGAAGGAAGGGCAGGCCTTCTACACCGACGTGAAGGGCCGGCTGCCCAAGTTCGGCCGCGACCGTAACGAGCTGCTGATCCTGCCCGCGGCCACGTTCGTGCTCGGCGACACTGACGCCGAGGCGGCCGAGATCGCCCGCGAGGTGCGGCGGCTGCAGGTCTCGCCGCAGACCGCGCTGAGGTTCATCGAGCAGCTGTGGAACACCGAGCTGCCCGACTTCGACGTCGACGGGCCGCTGCCCGCCTTCGACCCGGTGGTCAGCGACACCCTGATCTCCAAGGGCCGGGCCAGCGCCCGGATGTTCGCGAAGGACCCGGTCGCGCTGGCTAACGACTGGCGGGCCCGGGCCGAAGCCGGAAACCTGTCCGCCCGGGAGGTGGTCATCGAGGTGACCGGCCGGCAGTCGTTCATCGGCTCGGCCGAGACGATCGCGACGACGCTCAACGAGCTGGTCCAGGCCGACGCCGCCGACGGCTACATCCTGGTCCCGCACATCACCCCGGCCGGCCTGGTGCCGTTTGTCGACCAGGTCGTCCCGCTGCTGCAGGAGCGCGGCGTCTACCGCACCGACTACACCGGCTCCACCCTGCGCGACAACCTCGGACTGGCCCCGCTCGGGCGCCCTGGCGAGGCGACGGCCACCCGGGTCGCCTCATGAGGTTCATCACCATCACGCTGATCGTGCACTCCCCGGACCCGCAGACGGGGCAGCAGAAAACCACTCAGCAGCGGTTCCAGGAGGTCCTTGGTAACGCCCTGCTGGCCGAGGAACTCGGCTTCGACGGCTTCGGGGTCGGGGAGCGGCACGAGCGGCCGTTCATTTCCTCCTCGCCGACCGTGGTGCTCAGCCACGTAGCCGCCCTGACGAACCACATCCGGCTGTTCACCGCGGTGACCACGCTGTCGCTGCTCGACCCGGTCCGCGCGTTCGAGGATTACGCCACCCTCGACCACCTGTCCGGTGGGCGGCTGGAGCTGATCATCGGCAAGGGCAACGGCGCCGCCCAGCGCGAGCTGTTCCAGGTCACCCCCGCGGACCAGTGGGACCGCAACGCCGAGTCGTATGAGGTGTTCCGGCGGCTGTGGCGGGACAACAAGATCACCTACGACACGAAGTTCCGCCCGCCGCTGCACGAGGCGGAGGTGTGGCCTCGGCCGCTGCAGCGCCCGATACGGGTCTGGCACGGCAGCGCCACCAGCAAAGAGTCGGTCGACCTGGCTGCCCGCTACGGCGACCCGTTGTTCTCCGCCAACGTCACCAACCCGATCGAGCCGTACGCGGAACTGATCCGCTACTACCGCGAGCGGTGGGTTCACTACGGGCACGACCCGGCGGCGATCGCGGTTGGCGCGGGGACGGCCGGCTACTACGCCGAGCGCAACTCCCAGGACGCGCTGGATGCCTACCGGCCGGTGTTCGCCGGCTACCTGGCATTCCAGCGCAAGCTTGGCGTGCAGCCGGTGTACCCGACGCTGGAAGACTTCGTGGCCCGGTCGTCCGCGCTGATCGGCAGCCCGGCCCAGGTGATCGAGAAGGTGCACCGCTACCACGAGCAGTTCGGCCATTCGGTGCTGCACCTGCACGCCGACGCCGGCGGACTCAGCGACGCGCAGCACCGGACCAGCCTCGAGCTGTTCCAGTCCGACATCGCCCCGGTGCTGCGCCGCGAGATCCCCGACCCGCCCTGGGGCTGGGGCGGCGGGCCGCTCGCCAACCACGCCGGAGCTGACCCGGCCCCCCAGTCGCAGGCAGCAGGAGCCGCGGACGCGGGGACTGACCTCGCCGCCGTCCCGCCTGTCGCCACCACCGGTTGAAAAGGAAGCCCTTGTGACCACCACTCCGTTGTCCGTCCTGGACCTGGTCCCGATCTCGTCCGGGTCGACCGCGACCCAGGCCCTGCTCAACAGCATTGACCTGGCTCAGCGGGCCGAACGGCTCGGCTACACCCGCTACTGGTTCGCCGAGCACCACCTCAACCCCGGTGTCGCCGGCACGTCGCCGGCCGTGGTGCTGGGGCTGACCGCGGCCAAGACGTCGACGATCCGGCTCGGCTCCGGCGCGGTTCAGATGGGGCACCGCACCGCGCTGGCCACCGTTGAGGAGTTCGGCCTGCTCGACGCCCTGCACCCGGGCCGCTTCGACCTCGGACTTGGCCGCTCCGGGGGACGCCCGCGCGAACCCAAGACGCCGGCGCTGGCAGGCGGTGGCACCGCCGCCGCGGTGTCCGGCGGCCGGGCGCCGAACGGGCTGCTCATCCCGCCGCGGTTCTCCTTCCAGCACCTGCTCGGCTCACCCCGCTTCGCCATGCAGAAGACGCTGCTGCAGCTGCCGCATGCGGAGCCGCAGAATTACACCGAGCAGGTCAACGACGTGCTCGCGCTGATCGCCGGAACCTACCGTTCGGCGCAAGGCGAGGAGGCACACGTGGTGCCCGGCGAGGGCGCGGCGCTGCAGATCTGGGTCCTTGGCAGCAGCGGCGGGGAGAGCGCTGAGGTGGCCGGCGACAAGGGACTCCGCTTCGCCGCGAACTACCACGTCAGCCCGGCTACCGTGCTGGAGGCGGTGGACGGTTACCGGGCCGCCTTCCGGCCTTCGGCGGAGCTCGACCGGCCCCATGTCAGTGTGTCAGCCGACGTGGTGGTGGCCGACAGCGAGGACGCCGCCCGTGAGCTGGCCACCGGCTACGGCCTGTGGGTACGCAGCATCCGCACCGCCGAAGGCGCCATCCAGTTCCCCACTCCCGAGCAGGCGCGCCGCCACGTATGGAGCGACGCGGACCGCGAACTAGTGGCCGACCGCATCAGCACCCAGTTCGTCGGCACCCCGGGACAAGTCGCGGACCAGCTGGAACGCCTCCGCGACGCCACCGAAGCGGACGAACTGATCGTCACCACCATTACCCATGACCACGCTGACCGCGTCCGCTCGTTCCAGCTGCTGGCGCAGGAGTGGGACCGCCGGTGATCTCGGCGTAACTCGGCACCCGGGTCTGACTGCTGACGGGATAGACGGTCACTCCGCCCGCTGACGTGCCGTGCAGGCCGAGCCGGCCGAAGATGCTGGTCCACGGTTCGGCCCAGGCCTGTTCGACCAGGATGGCGCCCAGGTGGGACGTGTGCAGGTAACTCTCGAACGCGCGGATCGCGGCGTGGCTCGGGTGGGCGAGATTTCCGACGGCGGCCGGGAGAGCGTCCTCCCGCGGTGTCAGCGAGGCGTTGACGTAGCCGCCCACGATCCGGAAGTAGAAACCCGAGTTGGCCTGAAACAGCAGGCCGGCATTTCCCCGGTAGGTCACGACCGCCACGCTCTCCCCCGGCCGCAGGTACTGCCGGTAGAGGCCGTCGGTGATGAACGGCGGCAGCTGGTTGACTGGCCGCATGGTCGCGGGCAGGGTGACGCCGTACGGGACCGGCTTCACCTCCGAGTATGACGTGGGCAGGTCCGCGAAGAGCACCGCGACGGCCAGCAGTCCCAGGCCCCAGCGCGCCGCCAGCGACAGCCGGCCGGCGGCGGGTGCCGCCAGCCACCACGCCAGCGCCATCGCCAGCACCAGGAAACCGAAGACAATGAGCCGTGAGGGCTCGGCACTGCGCGCGACCGGCAGGCCCCACAGGCCGCCCCACGGCAGCTGGACCAGCTTGCCGTCAATGTCCACGCTGGGCCCGACGGCGAGCGCGAGCACGAATACCAGCGCGAGGGCCAGCAGCCAGCCGATCCGGTTGCGCCAGCCGAAGATGACCAGCGCCAGCGGGATCAGCAGCAGCGGCAAGCCCACGTAGTCGTCGATGCCAGACCGGCCCAGCTGGTCGGACCAGGTGATCAGCGGGGTCAGGCCGAAGAGCTTGTCCGACGACGGCAGGACCAGCCGGATCAGGTGCAGCGAGAAGCCCTGCTGCTGCCTGATGAACGTGGTCGGGTAATGCCGCAGCGCGTAAATAAGGTACGGCGACGCGAGGACGACACTGCCGACGTAGCCGACGGCCATCAGTCCGGCGAGGCGGGCGACCTTGAGCCTGGCCGGCCCCCCGGCCACTGCGAAACCGATCACCAGGACACCGGCCGCCACCACGGTCATGTCAAAGAATGCCTCGTTGAAGGTGTAGAACTCCAGGGCCATGGTGACCGCGGTCCACGCGACGAACCCGATCCAGCCGAGCGTCCCGTCCCACCACAGCAGCACCAGGTACACCACGATCGGCAGCAGCGCGATCATCGTCAGGTTCGGCTGCCCCTGCCAGTCGTGCACCAGCACGAACGGGGTGAGGCCGTAGACCCCGCCAGCCAGCAGCGCCGCCCAGAAGTGACCGGTCAGCCGGCGCGCGGCGATGAACGCGGTCAGGGCCGAGGCCGGCGGCACGAGCAGCAGCACCAGGTTGAACGACACCAGCACACCGAACAGCGCCGTCACCGGCCAGAAGAGCAGGTCCACCGAGGGGGTGGTCGTTGCCCAGGCCAGGTTGTAGCCGCCGGGCGCGCCGACCTGGGTCGAGTACAGCGGGTTGATCCAGTGCGACACCGCATAGGGCCACCAGCGCATGGACCAGGTGTAGAAGTTCGGGTCCGTCCAGTACTGCCGCAGGTTCGGCGTGTTCAGGTGGCTGACGATCGGCAGCGCGAACCCGATGACAAAGACAGCCAGGTAAGTCGCGAACGCGACGGCCGCCTGGTACACCGGGCGCCGGGCGCGGGACGCCAGTCGCCGCAGAGCAGCAGGCGACGGCGGGACCGGCGGCGGCGCGCTGTCCTCCACCAGGCCGGCTTGCTGTGCCCCACGGTCGGCGGCATTCACGTGTCCCCCATGCGTCGGATCTCGGCAATGCCCATCTTGCACCCGGGTTGGGGGTAACTCTAATGAGATCTTCAGCTAGTTTGCGGACTTAATTCCACAAATTAAGCACTTTAGGCGGCGACGTGACCTTCCTCCGCGTTCGCAGTCAGCGGGCAGCGCGGGGCAGCGCACCGGCCGGGTAACCGTCAGCGCCGGCAAGGCCAGGGTGGTGCTGCCAGGGACCTGCACCGGCGCGACGGCCCGCCCCCGAGCGTGATCGTGGGACCAGCGCCAAACCGCCGATGACCGGAGAAGGAGACCAGGTTCGTGACCATCGCCGATGAGGCGCTGACGCCAATGCCACCATCGCCGAAGGCTTCGACAGCCGCCGCGGGAAGCCGCCGGCGCCACGGATCGCGATCGTCACCTGTACGGATCCCCGGCTCACCGACATCGAGCAGATGCTGGGCCTCGCCCCCGCCGATGTCGACATGATCAGGAACTTCGGCACCGTGATCGATGACGACGCGGTCCGGTCGCTTGTCCTGTCGACCAGGTTGCTTGGCACCAGGGAGATCATGATCATCAATCACACCGACTGCGGGATGCTCAGGTTCACCGACGGCGAGCTGGAGGACCGGCTCCGCCCGGAGACCGGGCGCGCGCCGATCGCGCCGGCCAAGTTCTACAGCTTCACCGACGCCGAGGCGAACACCAAGGAACAGATTCAGAAGGCCAGGTCACACCCGTGGATCT
>Ga0302314_10023234_pt1 | contig 10128 bp, 7 predicted proteins | sample III_Palsa_N2_3_FD_200533 | JGI IMG/M metagenome (GOLD analysis project Ga0302314, IMG submission 200533) | Peat permafrost microbial communities from Stordalen Mire near Abisko, Sweden - III_Palsa_N2_3 | ecosystem: Environmental > Terrestrial > Soil > Palsa > Peat permafrost | place: Sweden...
GCGGTACTGCGGGAAAGTCCACGCTGGCGACCCAGGCAACGTCGGACCTGGTGCCGCAGACTGTGACCATGGCGCATCTGGGTGCGATCAGTGATAATCGATCTGAGAGCGCGGACGGCACACCGGGAGACCAGTGGAGGACAGATGAATGATCTGCCGTATTTCCCAAAAAGTGGATATCCGAATCCAGACTACGGTAAGCGCTGGGGACACCCAAATGGGAACTGGGACCCTTACGTCATGGGGTCGGGCAACCCTGGTGGGGGCTGTGGATGCTGCGGTTGTCTAATACTCATAGTCGTAGCAGTGGTGATACTAGTCATCCTCCAGGACGCTACGTATCACCCTGCGACCAGGAAAAGCCCGCTACCAGCAAAGACGCAATCGGTCCTGGTCCTTCCTGTCCACGAAGCCGGTCTGAGCTGGGGGGAAAGGGGTCCAATCCAGATGGACAGTCGGGCAGGTGGGGTGTGTCCTTCCTGTCTTCCCCCTCTCTAACTCCCCTGTCTTACAGAGGTTGAAAGGTCGGGGTCTACGGTGGCTGCGGGTCGAGCGTAAGGCCGGTCTGGCCGAGGAGAGCGTTGATGAGGTCGGGCCGGCGCTGGATGGTCCGGAGCCGGGTGCGGACGATGGCCTCGAGCTGGTCGAGGGTGGCGGCTGCGTGGTTGCCCAGGCCGCTTTTCATGACTGACCAGGCGCCCTCGACGGCGTTGAGGTCGGGGGCGTAGGCAGGCAGGCGGACCACGGTCAGCCAGTCCTCGCGGGCGTGGGTGAAGGCGCGCATCTTCTTGCTGCGGTGGGTGTTGAGGTTGTCCCAGATGACGATGACCGGGGCGTTCAGGGCGTGGTGCGCGGCGGTGATCAGGTGCGCGTAGTCGGCTTCGGACATGCTGGGGCGGTCGCCCTTGCGCCTGCGGTGGACGCGCAGGCGGTAGAAGAACCGTCCCGGCTGGCCGGGCTTGAGGCAGGCCATCCCGGCCACTGACAGGCGGCCGGCGTTCCCGGAGACCCGGACGACCGGGGTGTGCCCGCGGGGTGCCCAGGTGCGGGCCCTGCCTGGTCTCAGCGACTGCCCGGCTTCGTCTTCGAAGCAGATCCACGCGCCGGTCAGCGCCGCTTGCCTCGTGCCTTCGCCCAGGTCGCCGACCGCCAGGCCGCGACCGCGTCCTCGTCGCGCTCGAAGGCGCGGTGCACCGGGACCTGCGGGGAGAAGCCGAGGCGGTGCAGCAGGTACGACACCCCGCGCAGCGTGTAGGAAGCACCGGACAGCCGCTCGGCCAGCACCGCGACCCGGGCCAGGGTCCACCGCTGGTCCTGCTTCCAGCCGTAAGCCGCCGGCCCGGCCTCCAGCGCGGCCCGCAGCTGCGCGACCTGCTCGAAAACCAACGGGAGGTGATCAAGAATCTCGGACCACGATTCGTGAAGAAAGGCGCGCCCAGCATTAAGCCGACACCATAGCTCCTCTGCTGGTCCAACTGGTCTGCAGCGCTCATCTGCGATGAGCGGACCCGCAGCTACGGAGGCAGAAGTAGGCGCTCTGCGGCCCGGTCGGCTGGTCAGAGGGCCGTTTAGCCAGGCGTCAGTGCCTAGTTACGCTGTTCTGTTCTTCCTTCTGCAGTGCGCTGCGCACGCTGAACCGCGGGTCGGCGGCGAGATGCCGCCGCGCCGGGTCGGTCCGGGCACTAGCCGGAACAGTCGCCAGGGCCCCTGCAAGTGCCCGGCGAACGCGCTGGTCGGGATCCCTTGACAGGCTCACGCCGAGGCTGCTGTCGAGGTTGTCGGACTTGGCCCACGCGATCGCGGCGAGGCTCCGCAGTGGCCATCCCAGCGTCGCGAGGAGAGGGACGACCTGGGGCGTCAGGTCGTCGGTCAGCACCTGCAGAGCGCGAGTGGACCAGTAGTCGCCATCTTCGGTAGCACCCAGCAGCTGCAGTGCGACGTCTCGTGCTGCCGCCTTCTGCCGCGGGGCACGGGCGAGCCGGGCGGCGAGGAACACGCCGGCTGGCCGTTCGTCGCCGATGTTGTTCCTCACCTGGATCGCACCCAGCGGGTGGGCCAGCCCCCGCTCGACCCTGTCTACCTCGGACTCGGTGGGATTCTGGACCAGGCCGATCGCGGCACCGAAGAACTCGTCGGCCTCGGCTTCAGGCAAGTCGTCGGTGAGGTTAGCTGCTGCCAGCAGGTACTCTCTCCGGTTCAGTGCCGCCTCGTAGGATGACCGGCATCGTTCGAGCTGGGTCCGGATGATGTCTGCCCGCCGTTCGGGGGGCAGCTGCCGGGCTAGGAGCGACTGGTAGACGGCGTTGGTGCCCATCTCATAGGAGCCTGACCTGCTGGTGGTCGGGCTGGTGAGGGCGGTCGCGGCTGTTCCGGCAGCCGCGGGGGCGACGGAGTCCGGGGCGGCTTGGGCTAGCAGGTCTCCCGCGTCGATTCCTCCCGCGTCTCGCTGGCGTTCCAGTTGGGGGCGACTATGGTCAAAGTGCCGGACGATCAGGTCGCGCCCGTCCGGTGGCACAGCGTATCCGGCGCGTTCCAGCAAGAGCAGCAACTGGTCAACAGCGCGCTCGGCCAGCTGAGGGCAGGCACGCCCGATGCCCGTGCACGCGATCGCGTGGGATTGGTCTGTGTGCCGGTACCTGTTCGGCCCGTCGACGCATGTCAGCGGTTCGAGGATGTCAAGGAGTCGTTCGGCCTGGGAGACGGTGAGCCGCTCGCTGAGGGCTGCGAGGGCTTCATGAGCAGCGAGAGCGGCCGAGGGCGCGAAGAACGGAGTGTCGCGCAGTTCCCCCGCTCGTACCTGGTCCAGCACGGTAAAGGCATGTTCGGCGATTGCGCCGACCTGCGGGCCGGGCACGAGATCTGCCTGCGCGGCGATCAGCCTTAGTGCCGACGCCTTCACCCAGTACGCGGCCTCGCCCAGGAACTCGGTCACGTCCAGGTACTGGCCGGCCCCGCACCCCAGATCGTGCGCGGCATCGGCACTGCCGGCAAGGATAAGGTTCCGAGCCGCCAGCTGAAGTTCCCCGGAACGCTTGAGGACGTCGGCTAGCATCTGCCGCCCATCGTGCTCGTCGGCCCAGCTGGCACACACCGTCGAGTCGCGCAGGTAGCGCTGAAGCCGGATGGCTGCGGACCGGAGCTTTCCGTCGCGCACGTTTTCCAGGGCACGCTCGCGGGCAGACGGGGATGCTCCCGCGACCGACGGCTGCCCGGATTCGGCGTTCAGCGCCGACGCCAGCGGGTGATAGGGGTCTCCGAGCTGCGGCCGGTACCGGGAGGCGAGCATGCGCTGGCTGTAGAGCCAGTTGGCGGCGTCGCCGTGGATCTTTGCCAGGCAGCCCTGCTCCACCGCCTCACTCCACTCCGCGTCCGCTCCGTCCGGGTCTGCGCGGCTGGCAAGGTAGCGGGCATGCCGCGCCAGGACGAGTGCGGACAGCCGCCGTGCGATCTTCCTGGTCCGTGCGCGTGCGAGGAGCGGCGCCCAGTCGCCGCTGGACTCGGCAATGCACAGCTCGAGCCGCACAGCCAGCGCTTCGTCCAGGTCGGGCGTCCCGGTCAGCAGTGTCCGTACCTGGGCGGAAACCTGCCCGTCGAGCGGGAGCTGGCCTCGCGCCATCTCGCTTTCACCTGCCAGCAGCAGGAGGCGAGCCCGGTGGACAGGGGGCACGTGGCTGTTAAGGACTGATAGGTCTGGCGGATCCCCGAGCGGATGCTGGCAGCTTGCCACGGCGGCCTCGGTGACCTTGAGGAGGCTCTGCACGACGGGGTCTTGCGTTTGGCCGGCCAAGGTGCTGAACTGGCGGCTGAGCCCTGCAGCGTCATCGGTCCTGTCCTCATCCAAGGCTGACCACGCGCTCTCGGCAAGGAGAAGGGCGGCGTCCGGGGTGCTGCCGGCTTCGGCGAGGATCTCGACGATGGTGGCGTCCAGGACCCTGGCGTGGGCGGCGAAGCCCGCAGCCCGCAGGAGCTGCTGGGCTTTCCGCACGCGGTCGACCGCCTCGCCCGGGTCCGTGCCCCGGCACCGGGCCGCTGCGTCGAGTTCCTTTTGCGCGCCGCTGGCCTCCGCGGGTCCGCGCATGACCGCGTCAGCTACCGCGACCGCGTCCAAGGGAGGCACTGGCTGGGGGCTGATCGTGTAGCTGCCGCAGAAGCGGGCAGCTGTCGCGGCCCCGAAGAACTCGCGCACGATGTCCGGACGGTTGCGGAGCATCTCCGACAGGCGGTCACGGTCCCACAGCTCGAACTCCATGCCCGTGTGCTGATTATTCAGCTCGATAAGCCGGTTCGCGACGTTCTTGTCGTTAGCGCGGCAGGAGACGCCGACGGCCAGCCGGCGGATGGCGAACGGCAGAGCACCGTCAAGGTACTTCCCGACCGCCTTGTCAAGATCACCGACGGTGAAGGCCTGGTACTTCTTACCCTGGACGGCCTCGTTCTCCCCGGCAGGATTGATGCCCACGAGGTCGATGCCTTCCTGGGCCTGCCCGGGCACCCCGTACAGCCGGACCACCCGAAGACCCTGGATTTCGCGGGAAACGCGCTTGAGCAAGCTCTCGAAGTTCGGCCAGGTCATCTCATGCGTGGGCAGCAGCTCAAGAAGGGGATCGACCAGGGCATCCGTTACCTCGGTAGGCGGCACCAGCAGTTCCTCATCCGGCAACTCCCGCCAAGAGGCTGCGCCGCCGGCCGGCGCGTCATGACCACCCACGGCCACTCCCGTACTCGAAGGCCATGTCATAAGACATGGGCGGCGGCAATCCGTTCAAACCCCGCCGTACTCCGGGTTGCTGCAATCACCGGGGATCCGGCCCTGGATCAGCGCCCAACCGAAATTGCCCCAAAGTCCCGGCCCTGGTGACGAAACGGACCAAAGCGCCTGTCGCACGGCTCCACCAAGCACCCTCCTGGCTCTTCCGCCCCGTACTCCTTTCCGCAAGGCGCACAATACGCGGCATCACCGACATTCCAGTGGAGGCGCACATCGACTTCAGATGATTTTATCTATATTCGCTCGCGAGGTCGCCGGGTCAAGCGTGATGCCGGTTTCTTCCTCGGTCTCCCGGCGGCGTGCGGGACACTTGGCGGGTGGCTGTGCGTGATGCTGATGAAGTGCGGGAAGCTCTGCGGGCCGGCAGGCCCGAGCGGCTGATCGGGACCCGTGAGTGCGCCTGGCTTGATGCAAAGGGCCAGCCGTACCAGCTAGACCAGCCGAGGCCGGCTGCGGAGCTGGCTAAGGATGTCGCGGCTCTGGCGAACATGAGCGGCGGGGTGATCGTGGTCGGCCTGCGCACCCGCAAGGCAGGCAGCAGCGAGGTGATCGACGAGGTCCGCCCGGTGCCGGCCGGGCTGATTGACCGGGACCGTTACCGGAAACTGGTCCGCGAGCGCGTCTTCCCGTTCGTCAGGGACTTCTCGACCTGGTGGATTGCCGTCAGCGACGAGCGCGGGCTGCTGGTGATCGACGTGCCCGCTCAGGCGCCGAAGGACAAGCCGTTCATCGTGTCCGGCTCGGACGGCACCCAGGCAGCCGTGGATGCCAGCTCCGCTGCGGTGCCCCTGCGCGACGATGACGGCACGCACTGGCTCAGCGGCCAGGAACTGCACCGCCTGCTGACGGGAGGCTGGAATGTCAGCGGCCCGCCCGCCCCGCGCGTCGTAATCGCCCCCAGCCCGGCCACGCCGGCTGTCGCCGTCGGCGAGGGAGATCCGCTGTGGGCAGAGGAGTTCCGCGAGGCCTGCGGTAGCGCAGGCGGGGGTGCCGCCTTGGGGGTGCCGGACGGTCCCGTGACCGCGGCCGGGCCGGGCGTCATGCAGCAGCTCAGCGGAGGCAGCCGGGGGCCCGCGGCGATCTTCGCCGTCCCGGACTCCAAGCCCGTCATCCTGGCCGGGGATGCCTGGAGGTTCTTCCTCAAGCAGTCCCGGGATGCCAGCCCGGCCGACTATCCGGCGCTGGCCGGCTTGCCGGTCGCCGATGAGTCCAGCTCGAGACGACGGGTCATCCGGCTCAGCGGCGGCGGGTGGGGACCCGGCGAGCTGATCCAGGACCAGCCCGGCGATACCTGGCGGTGGCGGCCGGTTCCCGCCGTGGATTCGACCCCGGCGCTGCAAGCGGACCGCTGGTCACAGCTCGGGCAGCCGGGGACTGAGCCGGATCTGGTGATCCGCGTCGATGCGTTCCTGCCCTGGAGAGGCGCTTCGGGCTGGCGCATCGAAAGGCGCGGGCGCGAGCGGCTGCAGGCAGCCCTGCCCGGCGCCGCCCTGTCACGGTCCATGATGACGCTCGCGCGGTCGCGGGGCATCGGGCCAGCCCAGCCAGACTGGGAGATCCTGACCGAGCGGGACGGGGGCCGGCAGTCCGAGCGGACCGCGCAGTACAGGTGCGTCCTCCCCGCAGACGACGGCAGCCCGGCTGTCACCGCCGAGGCGCGGCTGGTCCTGCCCAACGGGTATCAGTACCAGTCCGTCCAGGCATCTGCCGCGCTCAGGATCCGGCTCGGCGCTGTGGAGGCCGCAGACCCTCGCGTGAGCATCGCCGAGCTGCTGGACAGCTTCGCGGCGGAATGGGAGACCGCCATGCTGGACATTCCCCTGGCCCTCGTCGAGGATCCAGCCGCGGTGCCGCTTGGCGGGCCGCCGGTCGCCGAGCTCTACGTGCGGGCCGGCGAAAAGTACGTCGACGGGCGGCCGGAATACAAGGAACTGCCCCAAGTGATGGATCTGTCGCCGCTGGGGAAGGCGACCGGAAGCCAGCTCAGGCAAGGCGGCATCAGCGTGGTCGCGCCGCTGGAAGCCAGCAGTGACGAGCGCCGGGGCCTGGTGCGGCAGGCGGTCGCACGGATGACAGCCAACCAGTGGGGATTTGTCGAAGTCGATGATGACCTGGGCCTGTGACCAGTCAAAGTCGCCGGAGCATGCTGTTCAGCAGCCAGTCCACGGGACATCATCGGGCCGGCAGGCGTCAACCCGGCGGCGGCTGCCGGTCAGGCTGACGGTCGCCTGAAGCGCCGGATCTCCGGAGCGTCCGGCCCTTTGATGAACGCGGGCTCCCGGAATGCGCCGGGGCGCTCGCCGGCCTGCTCGATGAATATCATCCGCTGCGGCCGGGGCCTGAAGGCATCGACCAGGCTCCGGTGTTTCCTCGATGCTGACCAGACCTGTTCAAGTACCTGCTGGCAGGAGCCGTAGGACTTCCACTGCGAGCTGGCGTAGGACTTCAGGTTGAGGACTCGCACCATCGCGGCATCGGCGCGGATCTCGTGCCAGCGGCCTGGTCCTGGGTGGAACAGGAGGCAGGTCTTGCGGTCGACGGGAAAGGTGACCTGCACCAGGGGCGAGGAGAACCAGCCACCGGGCCGGTCGGAGTGAGCCTGCGGGTCATGGATGTGGACAGGATGATCGCTGATGATGAACTCTTCCCGGCCGGGGGCGCGGATGACGTTCCATGTCATCTGGGCGCACAGCCGTGCCGGGAGGTCCTCCGCCATGGCGAACTGCCCGAGTACCTCCTCGTTCCATCCAGGACGGTGCGTGATCTGCCCGCTGTCGATCATCTTGCTGATGTCCGCGCGCCAGGCGTCGGCCTCCTCATCGGTCACGGTCCGGCCGTCGCTCTGCAGGAACTCCCTGACGTGCTCGCGGTCGGACAGCTTCACCTGAGCCCAGAGCCGGGCCGCCTGCTCCCTGACGAAGCTCATGTTCTCGCGCATGCGCGGGGTCCGCTGGTGCTGCAGCTGCAGGAACGCCGCCAGCGCGATCCGCTCTCGGGAGGTGAGCGCCTGGCCCGCCGAGACCTTGTCGAGGACCGGGCGCGCCAGGGTCTCGATCTCGGAGAACCCCTGCTCGGCCAGCTCCGGCTCGTGTCCGCCATCGGAGTCGTCGAGTCGGTTGTAGTCGGTGACCGCGGCCTCGTTCCGGGCGCTGGACCTCCTGATCCTGCCTGAGCCGGACTCCAGGGTCCACAGCGGCGGGTTGCCGCGATCGGGCTCGGCCGAGAACCGGCCGAGGTTCATCTGCGCGACGTAATGATGTAGCTGCCTGCTTCCCACCCGGTTGCCACCTCCGTCCGCGCGGCTGCCAAGCAGACGCCTGTCCCCGACGCGGGGACTCTACCCCAGGCATCCGATGGCCCTGCGGTGATTGACGCGACCGGGCGCGCCGGGCCCCGGCCACGGCAGAGGTACGCGCCATGGCCCGTCCGGCCCGTGGCGCCGCCGTGTCGGCGTGACCACGGCCCGGCCGGGGGGTTTTGCCGTCCCCCGGTACCCGGCCCGCGTGCGGCCCGCCCTCGCACCGCCTCCCTGGGCACATGTACCTCCGATGTACCTCCGGCGGACCCTGGATGGCGCCCCGGCAGCCGCGGCGGAGGAGGTGGCCATGATGACCCGGGTCTGTCTATATACCGGAGGGCGCGGTCCGGGATGATGGCGAGCCGCGCGGCTGTGCGGACAGTCCGCTGGACAGGCCCGGGCTCATGACCACGGGGCAGCCACTGACTTATGGCAGCCGGGCGCGAGATTCCTGCCTGCAACTATCGCGCTGCGTAGTCCCATCGGAAGGGGTTCCGATGGGTGGTCTAGACCAATCGGCCCGTTTTTGACAAGCCGACCGGCCCCGCGCTTCCGACGGCCGAGCACACGCGGAGCACGCAAGCGGACAAACCGGGCGCATAAAAAATGACCTGGGGTAGTAAAACCCCAGGTCAGATCCGGTGCGCCGCCAGGGACTCGAACCCCGAACCCGCGGATTAAGAGTCCGCTGCTCTGCCAATTGAGCTAGCGGCGCTTGCTAGCAACGTCCAGATGGTAGCAAGGATCGGCCTGTCCCGCGAATCGGATGGACTACCTGCCGCCGGTCCCGCGTGACGGCATCTGCTCAGGCGTCTACGGGATCGACGACACCCGCAAGGTTTCGGCAGACGGGGTGATCAGCCTCTCAGCGGTCCCGTTTCAGACCGGTGCCGACGCGATCTTCGACCACGTCAAGTACTTCGCGGCCAGCCATGGCGCGTTTCGATGTCTGAGTGCGGTTCGCTGGAGTTCTCCGTCGATATCGGGGGCCGCTGCGGAGGGCGAGGAGCAGGGGGCCGTAGTGTCTGCGTTATGGAACCGGCGGCCCGGCGTCCGTGTCCGCCGTCCAGCGCGCACGGCGACGGGCCCTGCCCGGGCGGCGGTGAGTTCCCGTGCCGTCTCGTGACCGTCAGCTAGGCCCTGGTGCGATCGCCGCGTGGCGGTCGAGCGAGCTGGCCACCCGGCTGGCGGGCGATCCCGACGACGTGCTGGACGGCGCGCTCGAGCTGCGGGTGCCGGCGGGCCAGCTGTTCCATCGCGCGGACGGCCCCCCGGCCTTCCCCCTGGGCGTCGTGGTCTCGGGCCTGGCCCGCGTCTATGCCATCAGCTCGGAAGGCCGCCAGGCGACGATCCGCTATTTCGCCGCGGCCGATGTCTTCGGCCTGCCGTTCGTGGTCGCGCCCGAGCTGTTCGGCGAGGAGCCGCCGGTGTGGGGCGTGCGGGCGCTGACCGACTGCCACGTCGTGCAGCTGTCACCCAGCCGTTTCCGTGAGGTCGTCGCCCGCGACGCCGCCAACATCTGGCCGCTGTGCACCGAGATGATGCGGACGATGATGGTCACCCACGACATGCTGACCAAGGACGTCTTCCAGCCTGTTCGCGCGCGGGTCGCGCGGCACCTGCTGGACCTGGCCGAGCGCGACGCGGGCCAGCTCGTCGTCGCCGCCTCGCAGCAGGACATCGCCGATGCCATCGGCTCGGTGCGGGAAGTCGTCTCCCGGGCGGTCCTGTGGCTGCGCGACGAGGGGTTCATCCGGCGCAGCGGACGCGTCTACGTGCTGGAGAACCCGGCCGGGCTGCACGCGATGACGCAGGTGAACGTGTAGGCGCAGCGGGAACGTCAGCCAGGTTCCGTGCTGGCCTTGGTGAAGACGGACTCATGCCGCTGCTGGCGGTCGCCGTCCGGCGGCACACGGCAAGACCCTCGCGGCCCGGCCCGGCAGACTCCGAAGGCGCCTGGGAACACTGTGTCCTAGCGGCGGACTTTTGTCACAGCGCGGCGAGGGCACCTTCAGCTACTGTTGATCTTGGCCCGAGATCAACAGTGCGGCAGCACTCGGGC
>Ga0302314_10023236_pt1 | contig 10127 bp, 10 predicted proteins | sample III_Palsa_N2_3_FD_200533 | JGI IMG/M metagenome (GOLD analysis project Ga0302314, IMG submission 200533) | Peat permafrost microbial communities from Stordalen Mire near Abisko, Sweden - III_Palsa_N2_3 | ecosystem: Environmental > Terrestrial > Soil > Palsa > Peat permafrost | place: Sweden...
GGAGGCGGAGGCGCTGGCAAGGCCGCCGACGCTGTCCGTTCCGTCCTGGACGAGTTCCTGCCGGGCCTCTACCTCTCCTCGGTTCTGAGCAGCGCTCCCCGTAAGCGGCGCAGCGGAGCTGAACGCACGGCTGCGCGGGGGCACGCGTGGGCTGACATGCGCGAAAGCTGACCCAGCCACGTAGGTCGGCGGATCAGGCTCCACGCCAGTGAGGTGATCTCAGCGATTTTCAGCTGATGTATTTGTCGCTCGAATGGGGTGAGGACGAGGGCGGCGCGCCCTGCTCCTGCTGACCCCCGCGCGGTGGCAGGCACTGCTGGAGGCGCTAGGGCGTTTTCCTGTAAGCAGTTCCGCGGGGGGAAGCTAGCGCGGAACTGCGAGCCAGCCGAGGAGGGCCCGCCGGACGGCTTCCGGATCGTCGCGGTGCGGGTTGTGGCCGGCCCCGGCAATCCGCACGAGGCGCACGTTCGGATTCGCGGACGCCACGGCGTCGCCGTCGGCGACGGTGACGGCCCCGCCGGCCGCCGGGTCGCCGCAGATCACCAGCGTGGGCACCGACAGCGACCGCGCCGCGTCCCGCAGGTCCGCGTCCAGGTTCGCGTCGATGATCCCCTCGACTGCCGGGCGCCAGACGCGCGCGGCCTCCTGTATCTTCGCCTCGCCGTCGCGCTGGTCCCACGCCGAGTACGCGACGCGGATCTCGGCTGCGTCCCGGTCCAGGTCGGCGAACTCCTCCCGCTTCTCCGCGGCGGCCTCGTCCGCCGTGGGGAACCGCCATGCCGGGTCGACCAGCACGAGCCGCCCGGCCCACTCCGGTCGCCGGGCCGCGGCCAGCGTGGCCGTGGCGCCGCCCATGGAGTGGCCGACGACGAGGTCGTGATCGCCCATCGCGAGATTGTCCGCCGCCAAGGCGGCCAGGGAGTAATCGTCGGCCGGGCCGCGGCCGCCGTGCCCGAGTTGCGCCTTGGCCTCCGCCTGGTACCCGAGTTCAGCCAGCCACCCCTGGAAGCGCCACATCGACGCCGGGCCGCTGGTGAAGCCGTGCAGCAGCAGCGCGGACGCGGGCGACATGACGTCATCGTAACCCCCGGGCACCTCACCGCAATATTGCCGATATTGAGATGATCTGACCGAATCGAATCGGTCATGGCTCGCGTGAACGCCTGGGAACAAGCGCATAGCGCCTGGATCTGCTGACTTAGGCCCCCCGTCGTTGGTGACCGTCAGACACCCGCGCCTATCGGCGGTTATCTTAAGTCGGTTTGCGTGAAGCCCTGGTGGTGACGGGTTTCTGCGTGGTGGACATGTCGCTGACGTGAGGTTCTGGGACGGGAACTAGAATCAAAAGCGCAGCGAGAAGAGGATAGTCGCAGGTCAAGGCAGGGTGCCTCGCATGCGCTACGTCGTGGACAGCACTTCCGATAACGTGTCCACCACGCAGCCCGGAGGCCGGTAAAGCTACATGGGAGACACCCCAGGGCGGACTTAAGATAACGGCGGCTACGTGCGCGGAGCCGGACGAAGTGACCGAGCTGCACCCGGCGGTGGCCGCTCGGCTTGACGACTCGTCTGCGTCGACTAGGGAGGCAGACGGTCCCAGCCGCCCTATTTAGTAGCCGTCCAGGTTCCGTGGCAGGCGTCGCAGCGCAGGGGCCGCTTCGATGAAGTCCTCAAGGGTGGACTGCATCTCGGTCAATTGCTTGGAAGCCTTTGCAAGAGCGTAAACGACATCAGGGTCTAGATGTTCGCCAAGGTTGCGGGTTGCGATGTAAAGGGTGTCGACGGTGTCGGGGTCGATCCCGTCGCGCAGGCGCGAGTATGCTTCGGTCAGCTCATCGAGAAGGCTTCGCATTAGGCTAGCTGACTCGTGGTCATTCGTCTCCAGACGGCCCAGCGCTTGCTCGAGCCTAGCGTCATGGTCGCGCAGGCCGTCAGCTACGATCCGGCGCAGCCCTGACGGGGTAACCTCGCGCAGGCGCTCCAGTGCCTCGACCGGGCTCGCCTCACGCTGGGCTTTCCAGCGCCGGAGAAGCTCGGCCGGGTAAAGTTCCGGCTCGTTGATGTCGATGAGCTGGTGGTGCGGCTTGCACATGACGACCAGGTTCGGGAAACTGCGCCTTTCGTCATCTGTCATCGCCGGGTCGTATCGGGCGCTGCCGAGAAGGGCCCCGCAGATGTGCACTCGCTGGCCGATGAAGTACATCTCGGCGCCGACTCGCCGGATTATCGGCTCAGGGCAGCCAGGCCAGTAGCACAGCCCCCCGCTCAAAGCGGCAAGGGCCATGTCGGTGCCTGTCGAGTAGTCGCGCGGTCCAGGCACGCTCCCACCCCTTACGGTCCGAATCGCTCTGATTACGGCAAAGATAATCCCGGAGCCCGGGAAGCGGCAACCTGCCCCGTTCAACGCGACGGGAACCCGCTGCCATTTGGCTTGCCGCCGCCCAAACGCCCGGGTACGACAAGCACGGAAACCAAAATCTGCTCACAACTGGCGTGCTGATGCCGCGGCCAGCCCGCCACGCCTAATCAGCCGGATCTGGCGCACCGGATCATCCTCAGCCGTCGCTGTCGGACTGCGGGTGGGGAACGGCCAACGGCAGGGAGATCAAGGCACTCAAGGCCACATTTGTCCCAGACTGGCTACCGGAGGAACGACGGGTCGTTCACGAGTCATAGATCGAATGGTTTCCCACGCGGAGCCAGACGACAACGGTTTCTCCGTTGACCTCGGCCAGCCGGAACAGTGCACGGCCGTCTGGCGAGGCGAAACTCCAGGTCATCGAGTAGTCAGCACCGATCCGATGAATGCGCAGGGCTCTCGGCCAGGGCACGGCGCCGGTGTGCGCTCCTGCGCCCAACGCCGGGCGCAGGAGAGTGTGCACCGCCAGTACGAACAACTTGCGATGCTCGGGCGGAAGCCGCCGCAGGTCGATGAGGAAGCCCGCAGTACGGACGTACTTCATTCCGGCAGGTCGAGATCAGCCAGCAACGCGTCCATCGAGTCGTACGCCTTGCCCTCGGGCGCGTCGTCGCCGGGCTTCGACGGATACCGGGCCTCGTGCACGGCCCAGTACAGTTCGGCCTCGCGCTGCTCCAGTGCCTTCAGCGCGCGGTACTCCTCCATGGGGACCACGACGGCCTCGACCCGGCCCGCACGGGTGATCACCTGATGGTCGCCGACGTCAGCATCGGGACCCAGGGGACTCTCGGTCATACGACTAGGTTACCTGCGTGTCCGACTTTCGCCAGCGCGCAGACCCACCGATGCCCCCTGCTGCCACGCATCGGCGCGGTCTCAGCTCGAGGGGACCCACGCCGATCGCTTCTGCTCGACGGCCTCATCGACAAAGCCAGCCAGGCCGACGGCCCGGCCGAAGGGCAGGGCCAGTGACCGTCCCTGCCATCACGCTCGCCCCGGCCGACGCCGCAGAGCTCGCCGAACTGCTCGGCTTCCTCATCGACTGGATCGACACCGACCGCGCCCGCCTGCCCGCCTCACTGCGCCGCTTCACCGGCACCAGGCGCCTACGACACCACGGCACTCCGAACCGACCTGGCACGCTTCCAGTTCCTGCTCGACGGAGACGAGCAGCCCTTCCTGGACACCAGCGACTGACCTGCCCTTGACAAACATCACCCGTATAACGCCGAATCGGTGCGGCTGATGCCCGGGGAGCCGCAGCACGGTGCCAGTACGCATATCTTCCAGTTCTGTACGGATCTCGTCGTCGAGCGCGCACTCTCATCGCGGCAGATGCGCGCACCCGAGCCCCCTTCACCGGGATCGACCGCGGAAGCCTTCGCAGCGTTCGGGTGTGGCGCGGGCGGTCGATCCTGGGCTGGGCTTCACGTGAGGTCTTGGGGGTGCAGCACGATTCGCCCGTGGGCCTTGCGGCTGGCGAGGGCCCGGTAGGCATCCTGCACGGCTGTGAGTGGGTAGGTTCCGGCGATGGGGATGTGAAGATCGCCGGAAGCGGCGAGGTCAGCCAACCCGGACAGCGCGGGAAGGCCTCCGGCATCGGTCGTCCCGAGCGCCTTGACGCCCTTGTCCTGCGCGCCGCGGTAGTCGACGACGGTGTCGATCCGCTCTCGCGGCACGTTCAATGCGAGTGCGAGATCGATGTAACCGCGGCCGACCGCGTCGATGAGCGCATGAACCCGGTGCTGCCCGGCTGCGGCGCGGATGCGCTCCTCCTCGCCTTCGCCGTACTGAACGGGCTCGATGCCGTACCGCCGGAGCAGGTCGAAGTGGCCGGCGCTGGTCAGGCCGATCACGGTGGCGCCGGCACGCACGGCGAGCTGCGCGGCGGTGAAGCCGACACCGCCCGATGCGCCGGAGATCACCACGGTCTCGCCCGGCCGGGGCTCCACCGCCTTGATGGCGCCCAGACCGGCCATCGGTGTGGTGTAGAGCGATCCGCCCACGTCCCATGAGAGGCCTTCCGGCTTCTTCGCGAGCTGGGTTGCGGGAATGGCGACGAGCTGAGCGTGTGCCTCCCAGCTCTGCAGCCACCCGAGTACCGCGTCGCCGGCGGCGACGCTGAGTACGCCCTCGCCCACCGCGACGACCTCGCCGGCGAGGTCACGTCCCGGCGTGTACGAACTGCCGTCGAGCGCCGGCAGTGCCCCGGGATTGAGCGCTCCGGCTTCGACCCTCACGAGCACCTCGCCCGGGCCCGGCGCAGGCTCGGGCACGTCGGCGACGTAGAGCTGCTCGATGCCGCCGAAACGGTCGTAGCGAACTGCTTTCATCAGGTCTCCCGCATCGTGGATGGGGTGCCGGCCGGACCTTGCCGGCGACGGTGCGCTTACGGCCGCAGGCTCCGGAACCAAGCTGTTATCAAGGGAATCATATTTCTGCTTCCACAGGAAGCAGAACGTTGGCATTGTCGCGTTATCGTTGGTTCATGACTGCCGCAGCCGCTCGCCGCGCCGATGTGCGGTCGCGCATCATCGACGTCGCGGCGCAGCTGCTCCGTGACGAGGGGCCGACGGCGGTCACGACGCGAGGGGTCGCCGAACAGGCCGGTGTCCAGGCGCCGATGATCTACCGCCTGTTCGGCGACAAGGACGGCCTGCTGGAGGCCGTCGCCGAACACGTGATGGCCGCTTACGTCGCGGCCAAGACCGAGATCGCCGAAGCGGCACCGGCGGCGGGCATCGATCCGCTGACTGACCTGCGTGCGGCATGGCAAACGCAGATCGACTTCGGCGTCGCTAACCCATCGCTGTTCCGGCTCCTGAGTGACCCGGACCGGGTCCGGCAGTCACCCGCGGCCCGCGCCGGCAGGGAGGTTCTGCAAACGCGGGTCCACCGGGTCGCCGCCGCCGGCCGGCTCCGGGTCAGCGAGCAGCGCGCCACCAGCCTCCTCCAGGCAGCCGCGATCGGCGCCATCCAGACACTGCTGGCGACAGCGCCCGAAGATCGCGATCCCGGCCTTGCCGAGAGCATGCGCGACGCCGTTCTCGGGCAGATCATCACCGACCCGCCGGCACCCGCGCCCGCGGACGGCGACACGACCGCGACGGCGGTCACTCTCCGGGCCATGGCACCGCGACTCGATGCGCTGACCCGAGCCGAGCGGCAGGTGCTGGGCGAGTGGCTCGACCGCGTGATCGACCATGACGCCAAGGATCGATCCAGGGCAGCTGCGACGCTGCAGTGACGGCCGCTCTCCCCGATCTGATTGAGCACCTGACCGGTATCCCGGCGAAGACTCGCCGGCCGCTGTCCCTGATCGGATATCCGCTCATCGGCATGACCGGACGTTCACGGCGTGTCGGCGAAAACGTCGCGCCAGATCAGCCCGTTCTGTACGGCTCTGCTGGCAGCCGCCAAGCGTGGGCGCCACCGCGCATAGCAGCGGATATTTCGCGCTGCCTGATCGGGCGGTCTTGTCAGGCGTGCGACGGAACCGCTGGCAGGGCAGCCGTCTTTTCGAGTGGCATGCCCGCCTGCGTGCCGTTGAGCGCGGCGAGGTGTGCGCGTACCCGCTGGGCACGTGGCTGCCCCGCATGCAGTCGGGCGCGGATCACCGCACCGACGGCACGCGCCCGGCCGCAAGCTCGGCCATCAGCGTGCACCCTGCAAGCGGATGCCCTCCCAGCACCCGAACCTCGCACGGCAAAACCGCGCGAAGATGGCGCAGTCTGCAACCTTCCCTACCAGCGCAACCGCCGACCACGCGGCCACCAGCGCACCAATCAGGCCGTGCCCGAGACTATGAGCGACATTCGCCGCAAGCGTCGCCGTGATGCCCAGACCGAGCAGACACCGCGCCAGCGCAGGGCCCCGGCACCTTCCTTCGCGCACAGTCCGGCATCACCATAGAATTCGCGTAGATCAGCCCGTCCACCGTCAGCGGCACCAACGGGCCGCGTCCAACCCGTCTCACCATGCGCCCGCACGAGATCATAGGCGTCCTCGTAAGATGCGACCGCTGCCACACCGCGACGACGATGACGGCGACCGCGGTCGTCCACCTGAGCACCCGATCCGCCGCCCTCACCGGGCACCACCAACAGCAAAAGACCTGGTCAAGGCAATTACGCCGCCATGCCCAATTGGTAGGCCTTGGTCCTCGGACACCTGATCCATGTCTCTGACCTGCAGTGATTTGTCTCCCAGATCAGATGGCTACACAAATTCGCAGGTCACAAGCATGCAAGCTCAAGTCCCTCTCGGACACGAACCATTTGGGCGTGGACCCCCGATGCCGCCAGTCTTGCGATTGACCGTGCCGACGCGCGCCGATCGCAGATTTTGCGCGGCCCTGCGCTGGCTCGGCCTGCTTGGATCGCCACGTAATGAATGACCAGCTCTGCTCGCCCGCGGTGCCCGGTGGCAAGGGTGGGCCTTACGGTTTCACAGCAGACGCGCGGACAAGCAGGCGCTCGATGATCCGGGTCCTGATACGGCGGCGCCTGCTGCCGCCGCCACGCCTGGCCCGTGAGGGAAACTTAGGCGGGCATGTTCCCGGGGCTGGTGCCGGTCACCTGCGGCGCGGTGCGGTTGCCGGTGGCACACTGATTCGATGGCACTGTGGCGGGTTCGCGATTTCCATGCTGACGACCTTGATTCCGCCGTCCGGTTGTGGGACAACCCGGCGGCCAGCAGCGAGGCGCCGGCGTTCAGCCTTTCTGACCTGATCGCGGCCGTCCGGTCGCATGAGCCCGCGGTGGTCGCGGTTGTCGGTGAGGAGCTGGTGGGGGTCGCGGTCGCGGCGGTAGGCGGTGACCGGGCGTGGGTGATGCGGATCAGCCTGGCGGCCGCGTGGCGGCGCCGGGGGATCGGCAGCGCGATGCTCGGCGAGCTGGAGCGGCGGCTCGTGGCGGCCGGGGCGCACCGGATTCAGTGCCTGCTGGCTGGCGCGGGCGAGGTCGGGGCCGAGGCGCTGGAGCACGCCGGCTACACCGCGCGTCAGGGGATGGTCTTGTACGAGCGGCTGGAGCCTGTCGATCCCGGCAGTGCCGGGGTGCTGGGCCTGCTCGGCGGCCGGATGGTGCGGGCCGGCGCCTGGGATGAGCTCGGCGGCATGGCCAGGGAGAAGGAGCTGATCGAGCGGCGGGTCATCTTGCCGCTGGCGCAGCCGCAGCTGGCGGAGCGGCTGGGCCTGGTGCCGCCGCGGGCGGTGGTGCTGTTCGGGCCCCCGGGAACGGGCAAGACGAGCTTTGCCAGGGGCGCCGCGTCGCGGCTTGGCTGGCCGTTCGTGGAGCTGTTCCCGTCGCGGCTGGCCGGCGAGTCCCCGGCCGGCCTGGCCTCCGCGCTGCGCGAGGCGTTCGGCTTGGTCGCCGAGCTGGACAAGGTGGTGCTGTTCATCGACGAGGTGGAGGAGATCGCCGGGACGCGGCAGCCGCGCACTGTCTCTGCGGCGCAGGGCGTCACCAACGAGATGCTCAAGCTCATCCCGCCGTTCCGGGAGCAAGACGAGCGGCTGCTCATCTGCGCCACGAACTCGGTCCGAGCCCTGGACAGCGCGTTCTTGCGGCACGGCAGGTTCGACTACGTGATCCCGGTGGGGCCGCCCGACCCGGCCGCGCGGGAGGCGATCTGGGACCGCTACCTGGCCGCGATCCCGCACGGCGAGCTGGACATGGCCGCGATCGTGGAGGAATCGCGGCTCTTCACCCCGGCCGACATCGAGTTCGCCGCGCGCAGGACCGCGCAGCTGGCCTTCGAGCGCGTCCTGTTCGAGCGCGGCGGGGAGCAGGTGAGCACGGGCGATGTCCTGCGCGCCGCCGGCCAGACCCGCCGCACCCTGACTCCGGAACTCGTGACCGAGTTCGAGCAGGACATCCAGGACTACGCCCGGGTCTGAGCGGGCCGGCACAGCCCGGTACTCCCGGCCCGAACCAGGAGCAAACGCATGCAGTATCCGACCGCGGCGCCATGTCACGTTCCGTACCGGACGCGAACCTCGCTCCGGCGGAGAAGTGCTCCGTACCGCGGAGTCTGAGCGGTTGGCAGCTAAGTCGGGCGCTCGGGTGGCCGCGCGCACAATATCCAGCGCCGGACGGCTTCCTGAGAGACGATGGCCGGGGAGCGAGGCCAGCAGAGGAAGGGGCCGCCAGCCGTGAGGGGCGCAAGACAGCTCAAGGTAGGCCTGCGGGTCCGCGATCTCGAAGCGTCCTGCGCGCTCTATCTGAAGCTCGGATTCCGGCAGATTCCCCGCCCTGACGAGCCGCGCCTGCGGTACCTGACGTTCGGTCACACCTGGCTGATCCTGTCGGACAGGTACCAGCACGGCTACCATAACGCGGAGCGGGAGCTGGCTGCCGTGAGCGGGCCGCTCGGCAGCGGGCTGGTGCTGGCGGTTCCCGTCAGCGACCTCAGCGCCACCTACGACCTGTGGCGTTCCGAGGGCCTGACGGTAACCCTGGAGCCACACGACGCGTATTGGGCCCGGATCTTCTACGGCCTGGACCCGGACGGCTACGAGCTGATGTTCGAGGAGCATCATCCGGGCACGCCGCCTGCCTGACCGTTACTCCTCGAAAGCACATGCGGCCGCTCCAGACGCCCGCAATGGCTCGCCGCCGCACGCCAGAGTGACCTGATCTGTGCACTGCCGCAGGCCGGCACCGAGTCGGCACGAGGGCCGCATAACGGCGGTTACTCGCGCGATGTCCGTCGCCTGCTGCGCCACTTTCCGTGATGCCGGTCAGGACTCCACCGTCGTCGGCGGAACCGCCGTGGTGCACATCACCGCGTCACAGTGAGCACGGCAGCGATGCAGTCATCGTCCCGGTCGGCACCAAATAAGCCCGCCGTAAAAGAGATCACGAAGGGGCTCCCGCGAGCACGGGCATCGCGGGCGCTAGCTAGGCTGGCCTGGTGACCTGGCAGCCGCACCCGTACTCACGGGGCGAGCTCGTCGCGATAATCGACTGCGCCGACTTGGAGCGCGCGGCACGATTCTGGACCGCTGTTCTCGGATACACCGCCATCGGGGACGCGGATGGCGTTTACCAGGGCCTGCTGCCCGCCGACGGGCCCGGCATCCAGGTGCTCCTGCAACGGACGGCGACGCCAAGCAGGCCAAGAACCGCGTACACCTCGACCTGCGGACCCGTGATCTGGAAGCCGAGGTCAGCCGAGTCACGGCGCTCGGCGCCATCGTGCTCACCAGCCTCCCCATCATCGAGGACGGCTGGACCTGGCACGTGCTCGCCGACCCGGACGGCAACGAGTTCTGCGTCCTCCAGCCGCCGCCCCATTACTTCCCGAAAGACGGAGACCAGCGCATCAATAGCGGGCCGTTACCGGAGATCACGAGGCGCTGTTGCAGCACTAGCGGAAGTCGTTGGCGTGGTCTCGAGACCACTCACGGAAGGTGAGGGCCGGGCGCCCAAGGAGTTCGGGAACGGCGTCCACGCCTAGGTCGGCGGGGAGTTGCGGGACAGTCCCCTGCCCCGCGACCAAGCGGTCGACCACGGGCGCTGGCAGTTGGGTGAGGAGATCAGCGCGGTAGGTGTCGGCATCCACCACCTCGAACTGGACGGGTTCACCGATTGCTTCGGCGATGTCGGCGACCTGCTGGCGGATTGTGAGCGGTCCCGCGCCGAGCACCGCCGGCGCTGCAGACTTGCGTGCGTCGTCGAGCAGTGCCTTGGCTGCGACCGCGGCG
>Ga0302314_10023237_pt1 | contig 10127 bp, 8 predicted proteins | sample III_Palsa_N2_3_FD_200533 | JGI IMG/M metagenome (GOLD analysis project Ga0302314, IMG submission 200533) | Peat permafrost microbial communities from Stordalen Mire near Abisko, Sweden - III_Palsa_N2_3 | ecosystem: Environmental > Terrestrial > Soil > Palsa > Peat permafrost | place: Sweden...
CAACGCGCCGGTGCCGAACTGCGCCGTCGAGCGGCCGTTGGCGGTCAACCAGCCGCCCGCGCCGAGGTTGTCGATGTGGTATTCGCGGCCATCGAGGCCGATCCCGTCGCCCTCCATCGACAGTCCCTGGGCCGAGTACAGCCAGTCGATCCGGTGCTTGCCCGGCAGGCCCGGGGCGGACACCGGCGCGCCGACGAACCACGACTCGAGCGAGGGGTAGTACTCGGTCAGCTCGAAGCCGCCGCGCCAGCGACCGGTGCCGCCGGCGGCCGGGGGCGGCGGCGCGACGATCGGGCTGAGAGAGAAGGTGACCGTGACGCTCTTCGTGCCGGTCTGGGTCGGCACCTTCGGCAGCGCCGGAATCGGGCGGTTCAGACCCGCACTCGCAGGCGGTAGATACTTCGCCGGATTCGCGGCGATCGCCCGGCGCATCGCGGCCGCGGCCGGTCCACGGAAATTCACCGCGAGTTTCGCGGCGGCGGGAGCAGCGCCGAGCTGTGCGGCGGTGAACTCGTACACGTTCCCACCCGGGAACAGCGAGGCGCGGACCCCGAAGCTGCCGTCGGCGCGGGGATCGACCGCGGTCCGGGCGCCGTTCGGATTCTCGACGTAGACGGTCGCGCTCGCCGGGCTGACCGAGCCCTGCAGGACCGGATGCTCGCGGCTCGTGGCGTAGATCACGGTCCGTGCGTACGAGAGGCCGACGAGCGGCAACTCGAGCCGCAGCTCGATCCGCGCGGGCGCGGAGCGGACCGGGATCGCGCGGCGTGCTCCGGCGCCGCGCCGCGGATGGGCTGCGCCGCCGCATCCAGTCAGCGCCAGCGCGGCCACCAGGCTCGCCGGCACGAGCCCCCGCTCGATCACGGTTGGGATCATACGCGCGTGCTCCGCCACGCGCTCGCGCCGATCGTGCCGCAGGCCGCTGCCTCGTTGGCGCTGCCGCGGACGCTGCCGGACGCGGCCGGTGGGGTCGCGTTGACGTTCGACGATGGGCCCCACCCCGAAGGCACGCCGGCGGTGCTCAAGATCCTCGCGCGCGCGCACGCGCGAGCGACGTTCTTCCTCGTCGGCGAGCAGGTGCAGCGCCGGCCGGAGCTGGCGCGCGAGATCGTCGCTCAGGGGCACCTCGTGGCACTGCATGGGCAGCGGCACCGGTTACAGCTGCGCCTCGGCGCCGCGGATGTCGCGGCCGATCTACGTGCGGGCGCCGAGGCGATCGCGGAGGCCACCGGCGCGATGCCGAGATGGCATCGCCCGCCGTACGGGATCTACAGCGCCGCCGGTCTCAGAGCGGCCCGCGCCCAGGGCATGAGTCCACTCCTGTGGTCACGCTGGGGCAAGGATTGGCGCAAGTTCACGACGCCCGGGCGGATTGCGCACCGCGCCGCGCGAGACCTGCATCCAGGTGATGTGATCCTCCTGCACGACGCCGATTTCTACAGCTCGGATCGCTCGTACGAGCGCACCGTGGCCGCGCTTCCGAGCGTGATCGCAAGCCTCGACGCCGCCGAACTCGCTACCGTCCTACCTGTTTGACAGGCTTGCCTGCGCGCACACCGATTTGAAAGGATGTGGCAAGCTCTGAGTGGTGCCATACACCGTCGGCCGGCGGGGTGTGCGCGTGGGCACGCACACTGACGCCTCCGACAGGACTTCGATGACAACCTCCTCTGCTTCCGCGACCCGAGAGGGCGCGCCAGACTTTGCCCGCTTCGCGATCGGCTTCGACCAGCGCGACCGCGCACGCCTGCACGAGCTGATCGACCAGGTGATCGACTCGGGCCAGTGGTCCGAGGGCAAGCTCGTCGCGAGCTTTGAAACGGCCTGGGAGCGGTGGAACGAGCTGCCATCCGTCGCCTGCGGCGGCTGGACCGGCGGTGCGCTGGCGGCGCTCGCGTTCGCCGAGGTCGCCGGCGAAACCGTGCTGTGCCCGTCGAACACGTTCATGGCGACGCCGCTGGCGGCGACGCACCTCGGCGCACGCGTCGAGTTCGTTGACTGCAACCGCGACGATCTCTGCATGTCGTTTGACGACTTCGTCAAGCAGGCCGAGCGCCACAAGCCGAAGGCGGCGTTCCTGGTCCACATCGGCGGCCACATCGCCTTCGAGGTGCAGCAGATCGCCGACTACTGCCGCGAGCACGGGATCTTCCTGATCGAGGACTGCGCGCACGCACACGGCGCCTCGTGGAACGGGCGCAAGCCCGGGAGCTGGGGTGACGCGGGCATCTATTCCCTGTACGCGACGAAGACGGTCTCGACCGGCGAGGGCGGCGTGCTCGTCTCGAGCCGGCCCGAGGTGATCGAATACGCGCGCGCGTACCGCAACTACGGCAAGCCGACGTATGAGGTCGCCGGGCTCAACTTCCGGATGAGCGAGTTCACGGCCGCGCTGGCGCTGCTGCAGGTGGAGCGGATGCCGGAGATCGTCGAGTGGAAGAACGAGGTCGCACGCGAGCGGCTCGATCCGGCATATCCGTCGCGGCTGGAGCTGCCCGAGGGGATGGTCTCCGGCCTCTACAAGTACATCGTGTTCGACTGGCTCGAGAAGTCGACCGGCCGCGTGTACGACGAGCCGTGCCACCGGATCATGGGCCACGACGTCTCGCTTCCGAACACCGACTGGGTCGCGCGCAACCATTCCTGCGTGCCGCTGTATTACAGGCCATAAGGATGCGCGTACTCGTAACAGGCGGATCGGGCTTCATCGGGTCGCACGTCGTCGACAAGCTCCGCGCGCGCGGGCACGAGCCGGTGATCTACGACCTGCGTCGGTCGCCGTGGCACCTCGACCCTGAACACCCGGTCGACACGGTGCTCGGCTCGATCACCGACCGCGAGGCGCTCGAGCGCGCGCTGCATTCCTGCGATGCGGTCGCGCACCTGGCCGCGGTCGCCGACGTCAACGACGTGCACGCGTCACCCGAGGACGCCGAGCGCGTGAACGCGCGCGGGACCGTCGCGGTGCTCGAAGCCTGCCGCCGCGCAGGCGTCAAGCGGATCGTCTACGCGAGCACGATCTGGGTCTACTCCGATTGCGCCGAGGACGAGGTCGACGAGGACACGCTGCTGCCACCGCCGTCGCATCTCTACACCAGCACGAAGCTCGCCGGCGAGCTTTACTGCAAGGCCTACCAGGAGCTGTACGGGATGGACTACACGATCCTGCGGTTTGGGATCCCGTACGGTCCGCGTGCCCGTGAGGCGGCGGTGATCCCGGCGTTCGTCGGCAAGGCGCTGCGCGGCGAGCCGCTGACGCTCGCCGGCGACGGCGGTCAGTCGCGGCGGTTCGTGTACGTCGAGGACCTCGCCGACGGCGTCGCCGTCGGGCTCGACGAGGTCGCCGTCAACCGCGTCTACAACCTCGCCAGCGACGAGAACGTGACGATCAAGCAGATCGCCGTGCGCGTGCAGGAGCTGATGGGCGGCGTCGAGATCGTCTACACGCCCGCGCGGCCCGGAGACTTCGGCGGCAAGATCGTGTCCTCCGAGCGCGCCGAGCGCGAGCTTGGCTGGACGGCCGCGACGCCGTTCTCGGAGGGCGTGCGCCGGTACGTCGACTGGCGGCTCGAGCAGGAGCAGGAGAAGGCGCAGGCGGATGCGGCGGCGGTGATCCCCGCCGGCGAGCCCGACGCGGAATCGAAGCCGCGCCAGATCCTGATCATCTCCGCCGACATCGGCGAGGGTCATGATCTTCCCGCGCGCGCGGTGGCGCGTGAGTTCAAGGACGAGGACCCCGACGCGCAGATCTCGATCGTCAACGGCCTCCCCGCGATGGGTCCGGTCCTGACCAAGGTCCTGCGCGAGAACTCGGCGTTCATGTTCCAGTGGGTTCCGTGGCTGTTCGACCTCCAGTACTCGCTGTTCATGAAGTTCCCGCCGACCCGCTGGCTCTCGCTGCGGCTGCTGACCGCGTTCGGCCGGCGTGGGCTGATGCGGTTGATCCGCGCCCACGACCCCGACCTGATCGTGTCAACGTATCCGGGCGTGACCGCCGTGCTCGGCGAGCTGCGCCGCAAGGGCCGGCTGAACGTTCCCTGTTACTCGTCGATCACCGACCTCGCGGGCCTGCAGTTCTGGGCCCATCCCGGGATCGATCTGCACTTCATCACGCACCCCGAGTCGGCCGAGGAGGTCGAGCAGATCGCCGGCCCCGGCAGCGTCCGCTGGGCCAAGCCGCCCACCTCTTCATCGTTCCTCGCCGCGCGCTCGCGCGCCGACGCGCGCAAGGCGCTCGGATTGCCGGCCGAGGGCCAGGTGATCTCGGTCTCGGGTGGTGGCTGGGGCGTCGGCGACCTCGTCGGCGCCTCGCGCGCCGCGCTCGCCGTGCCCGGCGCGACGGTGCTGTGCCTGTGCGGTCGCAACGACAAGACCCGCGCCCGCGTGGCCGGGGCGTTCGGGTCCGAACCGCGACTCCGGCTGATGGGCTTCACCGACCGGATGGGGGATGTGCTTGCCGCCAGCGATGCGCTCGTGCACTCGAGCGCCGGGCTGACCGTGCTCGAGGCGCTGATCCGCGGCTGCCCCGTTGTCTCCTACGGCTTCGGCTACGGGCACGTCCGCGCGTCGAACGCCGCGCTCGAGCGGTTCGGGCTCGCGCAGGTGGCGACCAAGGTCGACGAGCTCGGCCCGGCGCTCGAGAAGGCGTTGGCCTTGAGTCCCGAGCCCGACAGTTCGTTCGCGCGCCGTCCCTCGACCGCGTCGCTGATCCTCAACGACGAGCGCCGTGCGCGCCAGCTTCCGCGCTGGCGGCTGCGGACCGCGCGCGCGATCACCGGCATGGCCGCGGTCCTCGCGATCGGAGCGTGGACGCTCACGACCGGCGCCTCATACGACCTCGTCGGGACCTTCGCGCACATCCATCCGCTGACCGCCGTCGTGACCAGCCGCCCCGAGGTCGGCGTGTTGGTGGACGCTCCGGCGGCGGACCTGCCGGCGGTCGCCACCTCGGTACTAGCGGACGGTATGCATGCCTCGTTCGCGCTCGGTGGCCCGCCGCCGACGCAGGCGGAGCTGACGCAGGTCCCCGGCGGCGACCAGACGCTGCCGTACCTGCCGGGCGGCGGGCTCGTGCGCTGGCTCGGCCAGCGTGGCTACCTGCACCACTGGTTCAGCGATCTCGGCCGGCGCCAGTTCCTCTACGCCTCCGCTGGGCCAAGCGTCGGTCAGTGGCTGACCGCGCACGCCGCGGGAGGCAGGCTCATCGCCGGGGAGGTGAGCCTGAAGGGCAGCGATGCCAAGCTCGAACCGCTGCACGCGGGCGAGGTGGTCGAGATCAGGGTTCCGAGCATCGCCGAGCTGCAGCCGATGCTCGTGAAGCTGAGCGACGAGCTGTACGCCGCGCATCTGCGCGCGGTCTCGGTCGGGCGGCTGATGCGCGACGCCGGCGTCCCTACTTAGTCGCCCGGCGTTCAGCTCCGCGCCCAGCTGTCGCGCGGATTGCGCAGCGGCGTCAACGTCGGCTCGATCTGGTCGCGCAGGTGCTCGAACTGCGGCGTCAGCGACAGCTTCTCGCCGAGTGACTTGAGCGGCTCGTCGACGGTGAAGCCGGGGCCGATCGTGGCGATCTCGAACAGAACGCCGGACGGCTCGCGGAAGTAGACCGAGAGGAAGTAGTGGCGGTCGATGATGTGCGTCGCGTGCGCGCCGGCCTCGCTGACGCGGCGCTGCCAGGCCTCGATCGCCTCGGGCGGCGTGGCGAACGCAATGTGGTGCACTGAGCCGGCGCCCTGGAGCGGGCGCTCGGCCGGCGGCTCGTCGTAGAGATAGAGGCCGCCGCGATGCTCGCCGCGGACCTCGTACGCGGCGCTTTGGACGGGCCCGTGTGGAACGGCGCTGAAGCCGAGCGTGTCCTCGAGCAGCGTCTTGCTGGCGGCCGGATCGGCCGCATAGGCGCGTACGGCGTGGAAGCCCTGGAGCGCGAGCGCGGCGGGGACGTCCGGGTGGTGGGCGATCAGCGGCTCATCGGTCGAGTCGGTCGGGCGCAGTTCGTGGGCGAGGCCCTCGGGGTCCTCGAAGATCAAGCTGTCCTCGGTGCGCTGCGATTCGTAGCCGTACTCGGCCAGGCGCTTGGCCCAGAAGTCGAGCGCCTCTGTGTTCGCGACACGCCACACGATCCGGTGGATCATCCCCGCGCCGGCCCGGCCCTGCGGTAGCCCGGGGTACTCGAAGAACGTGATGTCAGAGCCCGGGTCGCCCGTTTCGTCGGCGTAGAACAGGTGATAGACCGAGGTCTGATCCTGGTTGACGGACTTCTTCACCAGCCGCAGTCCGAGCACGCCGGCATAGAAGTCGACGTTCTGCTGCGCGTCCGCGGTCATCGCGGTGATGTGGTGGATGCCTTCGAGCTTCATCGGTTCTCCTCAGGTCTTACCAGTGCACGCCGCGCGTCGCACGCACGAACGCCCGCTGCTCGGCGGACTCCTTCTCGGCTGATTCGCCGCCCTCGGGGAACAGCTTCACCGCCTGGTTCACGACCAGGTCCTGCGCTCCCGGCGCCAGCGCGTAGGACAGCTGGCCGAGGTTGCCGAGCGCAGTCGCGACGCGCTTGGGCCGCTTGCGGATCGCGTCCGTGATCAGCTCGGCGGCCTCCTCGGGGCTCAGCGTTGGAAAGCGGTCGTAGATCTTCGTCGGCGCGATCATCGGCGTGCGCACGAGCGGCATGTAGACCGTCGTCACGTGCACGCCGTCGCCGATGATCTCCGCCCCGATCGAGCGCGAGAACGCATCCAGCGCCGCCTTCGACGCGAGGTAGGCGGCGAACCTCGGCGTGTTCGTCTGCAGGCCCATCGTCGAGATGTTGATGATGTGACCCGAGTGGCGCTCGCGCATCACCGGCAGCAGATCGAGGATCAGCTTGACGGGGCCGAAGTAGTTCAGCTGCATCGTCCGTTGGTAGTCGTGGAAACGGTCGTACGAGCGGCCGATCGAGCGCCGGATCGAACGGCCCGCATTGTTGACGAGCACATCGACGTGTCCATGCTGCTCGAGCACCTCGGCCGCCATCCGGTCGATGTCGTCCGGATCCGACAGGTCCGCGGTGTGGACGTGGGCGGTCCCGCCGAGGCGCTCGACCTGGCGCTGGGTGTCCTCGAGCTTGTCCCTCGTGCGCGCGACCAGCAGCACCGTGCCGCCGGCCTTGCCGATCCTGAGCGCGGCCGCCTGCCCGATGCCACTCGAGGCGCCGGTGATCATCACCAGCCGCCCCTTGGTCGCGTCGTGCAACGACTCGGCCAGGACCCCGCCGGCGCCCGGGATCCGCTTTCCGAATGCGCGCAACGTTCGAATGCTCCCGGTGGCGATCTGCGACAGGTCAGGGGGAGCCATCGCGGTCACCGTAGCACTGCTGGGTCTATGCTGGCGGGGTGCGTCTGGGGGTGAAGTACGACCAAATCACCGAGCGTGTCGGCGCGCTGTTCAACCTCGTGCCGGTCCCTGTCGGGCTGTCGATGTTCGGCATGCCGATCGCGCGATCGCTGCAGGTGGCACAGCGGACCGGCCTCCTGACCGAGCTGGCGGAAGGCCCCGCGACGGCGGCCGAGCTCGCGACCAAGCTCGGGCTCCGCGAGCAGGGAACTGCGTTGTTGCTCGATGTCCTGTGCGTTTCTGGGGTGCTCCGGCGCGGCTCGGACGGGAGCTACTCGATTCCCACGCGGGTGGCGAAGTGGCTGCACCCGAACTCCGAGAGCTACGTCGGGGACTTTCTCGGCGATACGTTCTATTACTGGGATTGGTGGGCCGGGCTCGAGGATCTGGTGCGAGACGGACGCTCGATCGAGCTTCACGACCGGGCCGCCGATGACCCTTACTGGAGGTCGTACATCACCGGACAGTTCCAGCTTGCGCGCCTCTCAAGCGCGGCCGTGGCGAGGGCGGTCGCACTGCCGGACGGCGCCCACTCGCTGCTCGATGTAGCCGGCGCGCACGGCGAGTACTCGATGGCCCTGTGCCGCCGCCACGAGGGGCTGTCGGCGACGATCGTCGACCTGCCCGGTAGCGCCAGGATCGGCCGCGAGATCGTGGCCAGGAACGGGATGGCGAATCGCGTCTCGTACCTCGAGGGCGACATGTTCGAGGCCGACTTCGGTGGACCCCACGACGGCGCGCTCGCGTTCAACATCATCCACCACCTGTCGCCCGACGCGGCTCAGGCCTTGTTCGCGCGGATCGCCGCTGCGCTCCGCCCGGGCGCGCCGCTGTGCGTGCTCGAGTTGTATGACCGCCCCGAGGGCAAGCGCCCGGACAGCGGCAGCTACCTGGGGCTGTTCTTCCATCTCACCTCTGGCGCCGACACCTACTCCGTTCCGGAAGTGAGTGAGTGGCTGGCGGCGAGCGGCTTCGGGCCGGCGAAGGCGAAGACGATGCCACAGCTGCCGGGATTGGCGCTGCTGCGGGCCGAGCGCCTGGGCTGAGCGCCTGGGCTGACCGAGCATCCGGTGCGCCTGGGCTGAGCGACGCCGGCCTCTCCGTCCGTCCGCGGTGCGTGCGAACATGTGTTCGTCTTGATTGCCTGCGCCCTGTTCCCTCGCTTCGAGCTCACGATCGCTGCCGGAGATCGAGCCGAGCTGCTGCAGGTGCCGGCAGCGCTCGCGCCTGAGCCGGGTGCCGTGCAGCAGCTCGGGGAGGTGTCGCTCTCGGCCGAGGCGTTCGGGATCCACCCGGGGATGCGGCTCGGGGAGGCGCTGGCTCGCTGCCAGAGGCTCGTGCTCGTCCCACCCGATCCGGCCGGCGTCGCCGACGCCTGGGAGCGGCTGCTGGTGGCGCTCGAGTCGATCGGCGCGGCGGTCGAGCCCGAACGTCCGGGGCTCGTGTGCTTCGACACCGCCGGTCTGCTGCGGCTGCACGGGGGCATCGAGGGCGTTCTCGCCGCGGCGCGTCGCGCGGTTCGGGCGCCCGCGCGGTTCGGGGTCGCGCCCTCGCGGTTCGCTGCCGTGGCCGCGGCGACGAAGGCGCGGGTGCGCCGACCCGAGATCGTCGCCGCTCGCGGCGACGTAAATCCCCGTTCCCGCGCGCGCACTGAGGAGAGCGGCCGTGCCCGCGCGCGTGCCTATCTCGCGCCCCTCCCGGTCGCACTGCTGCGAGCACGTCCGGCGCTGTCCGACCTGCCTGTGGCGCTCGAGCGGCTCGGGATCACGACCCTCGGTGAACTGGCAGCACTGCCACCGGCAGCGCTCGCCGACCGCTTCGGAAACGCAGGGCTGCTCGCGCACGAGCTCGCGAGCGGCGGTGACAGCGCGCTCAACCCACGACCGGCTAGTGAGTACCTGCGCGAGTCGCTCGAGCTGCCCGAAGCTGCCTCGGGCGTTCAGCTCGAGCGGGCGCTTGGGCTGCTGATCGACCGCCTGCTCGCCAGGCGCGAGCGCCGCTCGAAGACGATCCGGGCGGTTGTGCTCTCGGCGACGCTGGTCGAGCAGGGGGGGACATGGCGAGAGCAGCTCACGTTCCGCGAGGCGCTCGCGGATCCCATCAGGATGCGGCTCGCGCTGGTTCCGAGGCTCGCGCTGATGCCCGCGCCGGCCGAGGTGCTGCGGCTCGCGATCGAACGCTTCGGTCCGCCGGCGAGTGATCAGCGCTTCCTGCTCGAGGATCCCGCCGCGGCTCGTACCGCTCGCCTGCGCGAGGCGATCCGCCAAGCGCGCGTGGCAGCAGGGCCGGACGCCGCGCTGCGCGTGCTCGAGGTCGATCCCGATTCTCGCTTCCCCGAGCGCCGGGCGGTGCTGGCCCCGTTCGAGGCCGGCGGAGCCACCGGAAGTGACACATGAGCGGCCCGCGGCGGCTTGCGATCCCCCGGCGAATCTCGGTGCGCGCCCGGGAGGACGGCCGGCCGGTCGAGGTCGACGGTCGCGAGGTCGACGCAGTGCGCGAGTCGTGGCTGGTGGAGGATCGCTGGTGGACGGAGCGTCCGCTGAGACGCCGCTATTGGGAGGTCGTCACGACCTGCGGCCGCGACGACGTCGTCTTCCACGACCTCGAGGGAGGGAGGTGGTGGATGCAGCGCTAAATCTGCGCATCTCTCGACATCGGTCAGGTATGCTGCGACCACGAGACTGGAGTAGGTATGGACCGGAATAGCGTGCGATTGAGTGACGAGATCGACGCGCGAGATCTCCGTCGTGAGCGTGACGCTG
>Ga0302314_10023238_pt1 | contig 10127 bp, 10 predicted proteins | sample III_Palsa_N2_3_FD_200533 | JGI IMG/M metagenome (GOLD analysis project Ga0302314, IMG submission 200533) | Peat permafrost microbial communities from Stordalen Mire near Abisko, Sweden - III_Palsa_N2_3 | ecosystem: Environmental > Terrestrial > Soil > Palsa > Peat permafrost | place: Sweden...
CATCGACGCCTGGAACTTCGCGGACCGTACGGGACCTGAGTTCGCCCAGGCGGGCCGGGGCGAGTACGAGCTGCAGGAGATCGACCCCACCGCGCAGGCCCTGGCCGAGATCAACCTGATGCCCCCGGAGTTCGCCGCCGTGCTGCGCAAGATCCTCGAACAGGGCGACCTGACCGGGCCCGCCGCCACCCCGACAGGGACGCCCTGACCAGCAGCCGCGCCCTCCCGAGGACAGGTTCGCGCAGTCCGGGGCCCGCCGTCGCCCGCGCCCCGACGACGCCCGGTCGACTCTGAGCCCCTGACGCTCCGATCCATCGCGGGGCATCGGGCGGCCGGCCCAGGGGATGGGTGGCCGCCCAGGTCCGGCGCGGCCCGCCAGCGCGAGCCGCGCCGGACCCTTCACCCACCGAGCACACCGCCACCGAGAGCAGGTTTGTGATGAATCGCCTGGATAGTCTGACTGGAGCCACCGTGACCGTGACCGGCGGTTTCGGCCTGGTCGGCAGTCGCATCGCCCACCGGCTGAGGTCGCTGGGCGCCAAGACCCTGGTGGTGGGCCGGCTCGACGCCTACGACCCGACCGTGTACTCGGGCGGGGTGTACTCCAGCGTCTTCGGTATCCGGCCCGGCGACCCGGACGTCTACGCCGGCGACATCACCGACGCCGCGCTGATGGACGACCTGGTCTCGCGCAGCGACATCGTCATCCACGCTGCGGCGATGGCCGACGTGGCCGGGTGCACCCGCGAACCGGGCGCTGCCCTGGACGCCAACGTGCGCGGCACGCAGACCGTGCTGGACGCCGCCGCCCGCCATGCGGCCACCCTGCAGCGCCTGTGCTTCGTGTCCTCCGCCAGCGTCTACGGCCTGGGTGGTAGCCCCGCCGGGGGTGTCTCCCGGTTCAAGGAGAGCGACCCGCTGACGCCGGTGTCGGTGTACGCCAACTCCAAGATCTGGGGCGAGCACGCGACCGCGCTGACGCTGGGTGCCAGCAGCTCGTTCTCGATCGTGCGGTACTTCTCGGTCTACGGCGAACCCCAGGTGGTCAAGGAGAACAGCCACAGCTGGGTGGTGGCCTGGTTCGGGATGCGTGCGGCGCTGGGCCTGCCGCTGCACCTGAACGGCGGCGGCCACCAGGTCCGCGACTTCGTCCACGTCGACGACATAGCCGAGGCCACCCTGCTGGCCGCGATCGAACCGGCCGCCCACCGGGCCACGGTCAACGTCGGCAGCGGCCGGGCCACCTCCATCCGCCAGGTCGCTGACCTGATCCGTCGGCACTTCCCCGACAGCCAGATCACCGAGACGCCCATGCCGCCGGGCGACCCGCTGGGCGCAAGCGCCGACACCACCTTGATGCGGAAGACCCTCGACTGGGAGCCGTCCATCGGTGTGGAAGAGGGCGTGCAGCGCTACGTCGACTGGCTCCAGCGCAGCCCCGAGGCGATCCCCGCATGGCTGCGCCAGGAGATCGCGTGATCGGCTCAGACCACCGGGGGGCGGCCCAGCTTCGTCATCGTCCACACCGTGCTCCAGCGAATCGGCCGGCGGCGACCGCACGGTGTGCGCCATCCCTCGGCGAAGCCGGAGAACCAGGTCCGCAGCGCCGCCAAGTCCCGGGTGCGGGCCAGCGTCAGCGCGATCCACACCCCCAGGTAGACCGGCACCAGGACCGCGGGCAGGTGCCGGCGGGCCAGGTAGACCCGGTTGCGGGCGTTGGCGCGGTAGAAGATGGCGTGCCGGGCGGGGGAGGTGCGCGGGTGCTGCAGCAGCAGCTGCGGCGCGTACAGGATCCGCCAGCCCGCGTCGAGAGCACGGTAGGTCATGTCCGACTCTTCATGAGCGAAGAAGAAGGCGTCGGGCCAGCCCCCGACCTGCTCAAGCATGCGGGTGGACAGGACGTGTGCCCCGCCGAGGAACCCGGCGACGTACCCGCCGCGCATCGGGTCGCCGGCCCGCAGCCGCGGCACGTGGCGGCGCGCGGTGTACCCGGTCTCGTCCGCGATCCGGAAGCCGACGATCCCCAGCCCCGGATCGGCCTCGTACAGGGCGATGATCTGCTCCACGACGTCGTCGGCGACCAGCAGGCCGTCGTCGTCCAGGTCCAGCACCAGGTCCACGTCCCGCAGTTGCTCCAGCGCCGCGTTCCGCCCGCCGGTCACTCCCAGGTTCTCCGCCAGTTCGACGCGCTCGACCCAGCCCGGCAGATCAGCGGGCAGCGGGCAGCCGTTGCCGACCACCACGGTCTTGACGGGCTTGACCGTCTGCGACTCGACGGACGCCAGCAGCCTGGCCAGCTCCACCGGCCGAGTCCCCATGGTCAGAACCGCGACGCCCAGCCTCACAACCACAACCTGCTTCCTTCGAGGAACCCGATGCCGCGACCGACGACGCCGCAGCCTACCGCCGTCCCCCTGTACCGTCTCGCCGCCAACCGGTGCTTACCATCCCATCAGCCTATGGACCAGGACACTCTGTCCTGGATCGTCGCCAATCGCCCCGATTTCCCTGAAGGGGACGTCCTCGTGCTCTCCCGACGGAGCGCGGTGCTGATTCCGCGACCGGGCTGGTTCAGCGCCCCGAGGCAGGCCGCCGGCATCCACGGCGTCCTGCACGGCGCCCGCGTCAGCCTGCTGGCCGGACTCCTCGCCGAGCAGCAGGGCCTGGACCACGACCAGACCACCGTGCTGGTCGCCGCCGCCGCCGTCCACGACTGCCGCCGCCGCGACGACCGGGACGACCCCGGCCACGGCGCACGGGCCGCGACCTGGTTCCAGCGCCACCAGGACGCCGTCCTGGCGCTCACCGGCGCACCCACCCCGTGCCTGCGTGCGGTCCGCGACGCCGCCACCGCCATCAGCCTGCACGACGTGCCCTACGAGCACTTCACCCCGCCCCAGGACCGCCTCTACCGCCGCTCCCGCGTCCTCGTGGACCTGCTGCGCGCAGCGGACGCCCTGGACCGCTACCGGCTCCCTGCCGTCCGCTGGTGGCCCGACCTGGACCGCCTGCGGGTCACCGTGCCGACCGGCCTGCCCCAGGCCGCCTTCGACCTGATGCTCACCAGCGAGCAGGCCCGCCTCGACGGCGCCACCGACAACCAGGCCCTGGCCCACGCCAGCCGACGCCTGACCACCAACGAGTAGAGGGGAGCGAGCCCGTGCACACCGAATGGGACGACGCCCACACCGACCACACCACCCGCACGACCCTCCCCAGCCCGCCGGGCCTGGCCCTGAGCGAGGACCACTGGCGCCAGCGCCTGGAACAGAGCCCCGGCGGATGGCTCCTCGCCGGAAACGCCATGACCGCCGCCCTGACCAGCGGACGCTCCTACCACCTGATGCACACCACCGTCGCCCTGGACGCCATCCGCACCAGCGGACAGATCTACGCTTCCACCGGCTGCCTGGTCGCCGCCCTGTACTGCGTCCCGCTGTCCCCGGACCCGGCCGGCCTGCGCCCCCACAACCTGGGCAGCTACCTGCTGGAGACCAAGAAGCACACCCGCACTCTGGTCATCCAGATCACCCCCGACGCCCCCGCCCCCGCCAAGGGCGTCGACTACCTGCGCCTTGGCCGCATCCACCTGCGGATCTACCAGCAGATGCGCGGCTACCTCACCCCCGCCGAGGACCACCGGCTGCGCCGCTCGGTCGAGGAACGGGTCCGCGCCGCCGCCCCCGCCTTCGACATGCTCCTGGCCAACGCCACCGGCGCCCACACCGACCCGGCCGTGTTCCTCGACCGGCTCGCCGACACCGTGCCGGTCTTCCCCTACCTGGGCTACCTGTACTTCGAGGTGCTGTCCGAGTACCTGATGCTGCACTCGGCCAGCCCTGAGACCAAGGCGTACGCCGCCGTTGGAGAGCTGAACAACCGCTTGTACAAGCGCCTAGCCTTCGCCGCCGAGCCCAAGATGGCCACCCTGTTCGACCTCGGCCGCTTCCACCCCGGCCACGACCGGCTCCTGGAACTGGTGGGACAGATCGAACCCGCACTGGCCGAGGGCGTTGCTGAGTACACCCGCCAACGCCTGTCCCACCTGTTCGCCGTCGCCGCCGTCGGCGAGAACGCGGCGCAACTCACTTTCAGCGACGTGGACTTCGAGTCCCTCAGCGCGGCAGCGCCGTCCCTGCTTGGCCAGGCCGTCTTCCGGGACATGCGCCTACTTCCGCGCTACCCCCAGCTCTACCTGGCGTTCGAGCAGGCCAAGGCCCTGGAAGCCTGGAGCTTCTGGAACACCCAGGGCATACCCACTCCCTTCAACGGCTTCCTACCCAAGGGCGAGATCGGTATCAACCCCGCCTACCCCCGAGCGGACTTCACCGTCTGGACTGCCGAGACTTGCGAGCGCGGCCTGCTGCACCCCGTCGAACAGCTCGACGTGACCTTCGTGCCGCGGCTGGCCGACCTGGCGCTGACCGCCATGCGCCGCGACCCCAGCGGACGCGCCGCCGGCCACCAGCAGCCGCCCCTCAACACCCCGCCCCTCGACACCGCGGTACTGGACCGCGGTGAGATCCCCACGCGCTCAGCACCCCTAACAGGAGCGACTTCGTGATCCCCCTGACACTGCGGCTGACCGTGGTCGACGACACCGCCAGCGCCTCCCCGGAGTCCGTGCACGCGGCCCTTGGCACACTCGCCCACATCGCCGCGTGGGAGACCAGGCCCCGCCCCACCTTGGCGGTGCTGGGGGAGATCACCGGCCTGGGGTCCGCCGCCGCAACCGTGCACCGAGAGATCGGCGAACGGGTGGCCCGCCACCGCATCGACCGCCTGGTGACGGTCGGCGGCCCCCACGCCGAACTGATCTCCGAGACCGCCCACCGCGGCGGGGCCAAGGACGTCACCCACCTGCCGGACCGTGAGCACCTGTTCACGCTGCTGCGCGAGAACGTGCCGTTTACCTGCGTCGCCCTGTTCACCGGCCAGCGCGACCTGGGCCTGGGCGACGTTGCCCGCGCCCTGAGAGCGGTGGTGTGACCATGGCACTCCTGGTGCCCTACATCGCGGCCTGGTCGCGTGAGGTCGAACTCGACCCGCAGGTACTGGTGGACCCCGGGGCCGGCTTTCGCTTCGAGGGCGAGGTGCCCGGCGACCGCGACAGGTTCGGGGCGCTGTACCGCAGGCAGGCCATCATCAGCGGTGACCGCGGGGTCGCCCAGCTGGCGAACGTCCACAGCCGTCGCCAACGGCGGTGCATGACCCGGATGCTGTGCCAGGTCTGCGGGGGGCCGCCGTCGACGACCAGCGAAGGGATGCTGTTCCTCGACCAGGACCACCGCCAGGACTGGTCGAACTGGCCTGAGCAACTGGGCACCGTGCATCCGCCGTTGTGCCTGCCGTGCGCTGAGGAGTCCGTCAGCCGCTGCCGGCACCTGCGCGGCTCCCACGTCGGAATCCGGGTGCGCGACGCGCAGCCCTGGGGGGTGTACGGCCTGCAGTTCTGCGTCGGCCCGGACAAGCGACTCCAGGAGGTCGGCAAGGTGGAGATGGAGTACGGAGACCCTGGCCTGGGCTGGGTCCTGGCCTCGCAGATGATCGTGACCTTGAACGGCTGCACGCTGGTCGACCTCGACGCCGAGTTCGCCGCCTTCCACGGACAGGGGCCCCGATGACCACGAGCGAGTTACGCGTCGGAACGTTCAACGTCAGGGACGGCGGCGACGACCGGCTGTTCACCGGCGTCAGCGATGCCTTGGCCGCGCAGCGGCTGGACCTGCTGGCCGTGCAGGAGGCCAAGCACTGGGACCGGGAGGACGAGTACCGGGCGCGGATGCTGGGGCGGCTGCTGGGCATGGTGCCGCTGGTGGCCCCCTCCCGCAGCCACGGCTGCCACATCGCCCTGTACTACCGACCCGCCAGGCTGACCTGCCTGGGCTGGAAGCCGGACGCCGCCGAAGGGAAGTTCCACCACACCCTGGCCCGGGCCCAGTTCGAGGCCGCCGGGGGGCAGATGCTGCTGGTGCTGGCCACCCACCTCGCGCCCTTCTCCGGCGAGCGGCGGCTGGAGGAGGCGGGCTGGTTCGCCGAGTACGCGGGCACCCGTCTGCCGGCGCTGGTCCTGGGTGACCTCAACGTTCCCGGCCTGGGCGACGCCGACCCCGACTGGGACACCGTGCCCGCCCACCTCCACTCCCGCCACCGCCTGGTCGACTCCGACGGCTCCTGGGGCGATTCCGACCGCAGAGCCTTGCAGGTGCTGCTTCAATCGGGATGGCGGGACGCCGCCGCCCCCGCCCCCGGCACTGGGCCGGCCGCACCCACGGTCGGGCACTGGCCCGACTCCGAACGCTGGCCCCACCGCAGCGACTTCGTCCTGACCAACCCCTATATCCAGGTCGGCCACACCTGGGTCCTGGACACCGACCTCACCCGCAGCGCCAGCGACCACCTCCCCCAACTGGCCACACTCACCCCCACCACCGCCCCGGCACTGCGCGACGCCGCAACGGCCGCCAGGCCCCGCGCCGTTCCCCCGGAAGTCCACCGGGGAGGTACGCAGTGAACCGCTGCCGCAGGCCAAAGGGCGTGGCCGCCGATCGCGCGGGACCTCGCCCGCTCTCCCCGACCCCTGAGCAGACCAAGGCCGCCCGGCTCACCCGCGCGAAGTCCGCCCCTGCGAGAGCAGCGGGCCCGGACCGGGCACCCCTTGGCGCAGTGCACCGAATCCGTTGCAGCGCACCGGCGGTCCCCGCAGCAGGACCGCCCGCGCCGGACAGGAGGAAGAACACCATGGAGTCGAGCACTACGACATCCCCCAGCAGCACCCCTGACCAGGAGGACCAGCCGGAGACCTCCGAGGAGTTGAGGTGGCAGTACGCCGGCGGCGACAGCGACCTGGTGGGAGAGCGCCTGAACAGCCGTGACATGCGCCGGCGTCTGCCCGTGCTGGTGCGGCGCTCCTTCTCCATGGCCTGGAGGATCGACCGCCGCTCCACGGCCGCGCTGGTGGGCTGCCAGATCGCCTCGGGCCTTCTGTCCGCCCTGGGGCTGTTCGCCACGACCCGGGCCCTCAGCTCGGTCATCGCGGCGGCCAGCGACCCGGCCCGGCTGCGCGGTGCCCTGCCCGCCGTCCTGGTTCTGGCCGCTGCCGCCGGGCTGCGCTCCCTGCTGGGCACCGCGATCCAGTCCCTGTCGCAGCGCCTGCAGCCGCGTATCGCCCGCGACGCCGGCCACCAGCTGCTGATAGCCGGCACGCGCACCGAGATGGCCTCCTTCGACCACCCCGGCTTCACCGACCGCTACAGCATGGCCGAACGCGGGGTGGACGCTGCCGAGAGGTCGCTGGGCCAGACCCAGAACCTCGTCTCCTCCCTGGTCACGCTGATCGCGGCCTCGCTAGTCGTCGCCACCCTCTACCCAGCGCTGCTGGCCCTGCTCTTGCTGGCCGCCGTTCCCCAGGCCGTGACCGCGATCAAGGGCGAGCAGATCACCTATGTCGCCACCGTGGCCACCTTCCGCGACCAGCGGGTCCTCTACCTGCTGCGCTGGTGGATGATGGACAAGGAGAACGCGGACCAGATCCGCACCGATACCGTCGCCCCGTTCCTGCTGGGCAAATACGCCCAAGCCGGGGCCCGGGTCGACGCCACCACCGACCGGGCCGTCTCCCAGCGCGCCAAGATCACCGTCGCAGGGGCCGCGATCTCCGGGCTGGCCGCCGCCGTGTTGTGGGGCGCGGTCTTCTACCTGCTGGACACCCGCCGGATCTCCCCGGCCGAGGCCGGCACCGCCGTATTCGCCCTGCGCTCCGCCGCCCAGGGCATCCAAGGCATCATCGGCTTCGGCAGCGACGTCATCCGCAGCGGCCTGTACCTGGACGACTGGGCGAACTACGTCCAGGAGGCGCAGGAACACCTGATCGACACCCAGCGCGGCACCACCGTCCCCGCCCGCCCGCAGACCATCACCCTGGACAAGGTCTCCTTCCGATACCCCGGCGCCGAGCAGGACACCCTGCACGAGATCGACCTGTCCGTGCGCAGCGGCGAGATCCTCGCCGTCGTCGGGGTCAACGGCTCGGGCAAGACGTCCCTGATGAAGCTGCTGTGCGGACTGAACACCGCCACCAGCGGCACCACGGCCTGGGATGGCATCGACGTGCGCGACCTGGACCCGGACGCGATGTGGCGGCAGACCGCGGTAGTGCCGCAGGAGTTCGCCCGCTGGCCGCTGACCTGCCGGGAGAACATCAACCTGGGACAGCCCCACCCCGACGGAGACGAAGCCGTCCTCCGGGCGGCGGCGGCCAGCGGCGCCGACGACGTGATCGACTCCCTGCGCTCCGGCCTGGACACCCTGCTGGCCCGCGAGATGTGGGGAGGCCAGGCCCTGTCGTCGGGCCAGTGGCAGCGCCTGGCCGTCGCGCGGGCCATCCACCGCGACTCCGGACTGCTGGTGATGGACGAGCCAGCCAGCGACCTGGACCCGGCGGCCGAGCACCGGATCTTCACCGGCCTGCGGGCCCTGGCCCACGACCGGGCGGTCGTCTTGGTCACCCACAACCTCACCACCACCGCCGTCGCCGACCGCATCATCTGCCTGGAGCAGGGGCGCATCACCCAGCGCGGCACCTACCAGGAGCTGACCACCACGCCGGGGATCTTCCGCCAGCTGTGGCTCCTGGGCCTGGACCGCCAGCTCCCCGGACAGCAGCAGGAGAGCGAGCGGTGAACGGCCAGACACAGCCGACGCCGGCGAAGTCGGCGGGCACCGCACAAATGAACGACGCGGCGCAGATCAGTTGGCAGGCGACCGGCGACAGGGCCACGGGCCCGGCGGTGGTGCTCCTCCACGGTGGCCCGGGGCTTCCCGACTACCTGGAAGACGTCGCGGCCATGATCGACGATCTGGTGCCGGTGTACCGCTACGACCAGCGCGGCACGGGCCGGTCGCCCTGGCACGGCCGCCACACCCTGGATCGGCACCTGCACGACCTCGCGCAGTTGCTCGACCAGTGGGGCCTGTCCCGTGCCCTGCTGATCGGGCACTCCTACGGTGCGACCGTGGCCAGCCGATTCTGCCTCGCCCATCCGCAGCGGGTGTCCGGGCTCCTGCTGATGTGCGGGGCCTTCGTCGGTGACTGGCAGCCCCTCTACCAGGCCGAGCGCGACCGCCGCATGACCTTGGAGCAGCGACACCGACTCCGGGAGTTGCAGCAGACAGCCGACCGAACGCAGGAGCAGGAAGAGGAACTGCTCACCCTGGCTTGGGTCACCGACCACGCAGACCCGCTGCGGGGCTGGCAGTGGGCTGCACGAGATGCCCGGCAGCGGCGCCCCGTCAACTGGCAGATGAACGCCGAACTCGGCAGGGAGGGACACCAGGACCCTCTCGACGACCACCTCACAGTCCTGCGGTCGTGTCGACCGGCCCACACCGAGATCCTCGCCGCGGAGGGCGACCCGCGACCCCTGAGCGCGCTGGAGTCCGCAGCCGTCCAACTCGGCGTGCCGCTGACTCGGATCGCCGACGCAGGACACGCTCCCTGGCTGGAGCAGCCCGAAGAGGTCCGCACTCACCTACGGCGATTCATCCGAGGCGCGACAGCCCCAGAACCAGACGTCGAGGGCGTCCGGTGAACGCCACCCCGCCACGGGCGGCTACCGGAACACCGCCCGCCCCCACCTACCGCACCCAGTGACCGCGACCGCTGCCGCTGCCCCGCAGCGACCAAGGAGAACCATGCCCGCAACCAAGCCCCGCCCCGCCAGCACCAGTGCCGAAGAACTGGATGAACTCACCTGGAGCGCTGCGGCCTCCGAGGCGCTGGAGGCGTACCACAGCGGACACCAGCGGGCGGACACCATCGCAGTCCGCCACGGTCTTACCAAGGAGCAACTGCTGGCCCTGGTGGACGCGGCCGGCTATGCCCGCCACGGACAGCGCGCCCGCCGTACGGCGCGCGCCGCGTCCGGCACTCCCGCGGTGGCCACCGCTTCGACGGGGGGTGCCGGGGATGAGTGAGCGTCCTGGCGTGCAGCTCCTGCGCCACGCCGAGCAGACCGGCCTGGATCTGGCCCGCCTCGCCGACGTCGGCCCACCGCACCTGGCCGCCCTCGCCCGCAACGCGATCGGCGTCCTCGCCCAGGACTGCATGACCCTGGCCTTCCGGCTGG
>Ga0302314_10023242_pt1 | contig 10126 bp, 9 predicted proteins | sample III_Palsa_N2_3_FD_200533 | JGI IMG/M metagenome (GOLD analysis project Ga0302314, IMG submission 200533) | Peat permafrost microbial communities from Stordalen Mire near Abisko, Sweden - III_Palsa_N2_3 | ecosystem: Environmental > Terrestrial > Soil > Palsa > Peat permafrost | place: Sweden...
CCGCCGTCGAAACCGCGACGCTGCCCAATATCGTACCGACAAGCAGAAGAACGCTCGGCCGCAAGCGGCACGACGTCCAGGTAGACATCATCATCGAACGCCCCCAAAGCAGACACGACAAATCACCGCGCAAATACACTTGCGCCCCGATTTTTATCGTTTCCATTTTTTAGAAAGTTATACTTATATATAAATTTCTATTGTTACATTTTAAATCTCGGAGATTTGACTAATCGCTCTCCGGCGAGTCTCCACGATGCTCTCTCCGAATTTTTCCCGGTAGGCGCGCGAAAAGGCCTGTGCCGAGTGCAATCCCAAAGCGAGGGTGATCTGCTGCTGCGAACGAAGCTCCTTGTCGCTCGAAAGCCAGGCATGCGCCTGATCCAGCCTGAGGTTCAGCATGAAGACCGACAACCGCAATCCGGTCTCGGCATGAACGACGCGCCGAAGCGTGCTTTCGCTGACCATCAGGGCGGCGGCGAGCGCCTCGGCAACCAAAAGGCTGTCGATGCGAGCAAGGATGACGGTGCGCGCAAGCTCGACGATCGATGCACCACCGCGCGGCGCATAGGTGCGCCCGGTGACCGGCACCGGACGGCTTCGCGCCCCACGCGCCGGATATGCACCGAAGCGATCGCTCTTGCCCGGCACCCTGCCCTCGCCCTGTTCGCCAAACTCTGCGTGCATGTTGCATTGCCTCCAATCCGAAGACGAAATGGCGGCGACGGAGGCGAAATCTTCTCGGTGAAAATATTTGTTCGCCGGCATCGCGTCCGCGGCGCGCTCAGCTCAACAATATGATGCCGCCGGGCAATTCGGTTGCATGCGCTTGAGCGACCTCGCGAATCTGCAGGAGCGCGCCATCGAGATGATCGAGCAGGAACACGGCATTGACGGGCCGATCATGCATCGCCGATCCGGTCAGAATAATCTTGCCGGGGCGATAGCGGTTGAGTTCGTCGACGACGTCGCCCAGCGGCGTATCGACGAAGATGAGCCGCCCGGTCCGCCACGCCTCGACGCGCGCGGTATCCACGGCGACGACGGATTCGATCCGGCCATCCGCAATGGTGAGTTGCTGGCCGGCGCTGAGTTCAGCCGCCTGCTCGTGCGCGTCGACCCGCACGCGCCCCGCCGAGCAGGTCACGCACACGCCGCCGTCGCGCAGGCGGACGCCGAAGCGACCGGATCGCGCGACCGCGATGGCTGCGTCGGTGCTGATCGCCACCGGTCGCGCCGCGTGCGAGGCATCGACGACGACCTCGCCCGCGATCAAGCGCAATCCGTCGTGCCGCAGCGCGACGCTGGTGCGCGTGTTCATGTCGACCGAGGCGCCGTCCGCGAGCGCCAGCGATCGGCGCTCGCCGGTGCCGGTGCGATAATCGGCCCGCCATTCCGCGAGCGACGGCCAGAGCGCAAGTGGCGGACGCACCGCCATCACCGCGCCGACCGATGCCGCCATAGCGCCACCGAAGAATGCGCGCCGCCCTATCACCGCTCGCGAGGGAGCGGGCGCGCCGGCCGGAAACGCGTTAGTCGTCGGGATAGGCGTCGAAGGGCCTTCGGTCGCGCGCGCGACGCGACCGGCATCGACCATCAGCCGCCGCAGCCGGATCGCCTCCCCCAGGGCCCGCGCATGATCCGGGCTGCGGTCGCGCCAGCGCAGCAGTTCGGCCGCCTCCTGGATGTCGGCGCAGCCGGACTGGATACGAACGACCCACGCGCGGGCGCTTCGGCGCAGCGTATCGGGATCCGTTATGTCATCGTTCTCGTTCATCGTGTCGTGATCTGGTTCGCATAGGGACGGAGGCATGTCGTCATGATCGATCGCCTCCCTCTTTTGTTGACGTTGCTTGCAGGCCCGATACGAAATCGAGCGCCTTCATCTTGGTCAATCGATCGATGACATGCTCCATCGCCTGCTTGATTTCGATCTGGACCATGCGCACCGAAAGGGCGTGACGCGAGGCGATCTCCTTCTGCGGCAGTTCGTCGATCCACGCGGCTTCGAAGATTGCGCGCCGCCGCACCGGCATCTCGCCGAGAATGCGCGCGACCAGCGCCAGTTCCGACGCAGCTGCCGACACCCGTTCCGGGTCGGGCCGGTCGTCGAGCGCATCGAGGAAGGCTTCTCCCTCCTGATAGCTCAGCCAGTGCGGCTCGCTGCGTCGGTTACTGGTCGCCGCGTTCAGCGCCATGCGGAAGAGGTAGCTGCGCGGATTGTGGATCTCGCCGAGGTCGCCGGTCGCGTCGCGCGCAAGCCTCAAATAGGTGTCGTGCAGCGCATTCTCCGCGGTTTCGCGCGACCCCAGGGCGCGCGCGAGCCGCGCGATCAGTTCCTCGTAGCGCTCGACCAGCGTCATACGCAGCGTCGTCCGGGCGGAGTCCTGCATCGTCTAGCCCGGTGCCTGCGCACGACCGACCATGAAGGTCACCGGCAACGTCACCGAGACGCGGTCTGGCAACGCAGAGGGAATTTTCGGCATCGGGCGCGCACGCCAGATCGTCGCGATCGCCTCGTCGTCGAGATCGGGGTTTCCCGAACTACCGGCGATCATCAGCTCCTGCACGTCGCCGCCGCGCGTCACCGAGAAATGCACCATCACCGTTCCACCGCGATCCTCCCCGGCGGCGCGCGCGGGCGGCCGCCGATAGATCATGATGTGATCGAGCAGGGCGCGGCGATAATCGTCGCCCGCGGCGGGATCGATCGTGGCGTATGCCTTGCCCGCCACCTGATCGGCGTCGGTTTTGGTGTCGGCACTTGCCGCCGAACCGATACCGGCCTCGTCTCGTGCGACCGTCTTGGCCGGCGGTGCGTCGAAAGCCGGCGCCGGACGCGCTTGCGGCGGGACGGGAGCGGGCGGCGGCAGTGCGATGTCGCCATGCGATTGCCGAACGCGCGCCGTCGGTGCGACGAGGTCGACTTCCATGGCAACGGCCGCGGACAGCGGGATCGAGCCGCCGCCGTCCGTACGTGCCAGCAGGCACAGCGCCCCCAGAAGCAGCACATGGACCGCGAGGGACGCCGCCACGGCGCCAAGCAGCGTGCGATCGAACGATCGCTTCGCCCGATACACCATATCGGATGAGGATTCGGACCACGGCACGGCCCATCGCTACAATGACGGCCCGAGCAACTGTCAAGCACGGCTTGACTGGCGACTGAAGTGTTACGAAGATATTACTGTAATATCCTCAGTGAGTTGACCTATAGAGCAGAGATGGTGACCCGCAAAGGCTGAGGCATCGACGGCTGGGGAGGCGGTTTTATTGATGCGCCTTTCACCACCTTGATGATCTCGTTATCGAATTCTGGCCTTCCCGTGGTTTTCGCGACCCGCTGACGCTCGAGGTGCCCATGATCGTCGATCCAGATATCGAGCTGGATCTGGTAGACATGATGGGCGGTCACGGCGTTACGCGCCAGCGCGCGCTTGAGGTCTCTGGCGACCAGAACACCGTAGCTCGTGAAATCGGGCCGCGCCTCACCTCCCCGCGCGACGTCGACGAACATAGTATCCAGGAGGATGTGCGTGCGTACACCGCCGTCGGGACCGATGCCGGGCGCGCGAGCCGCCTCGTCGCTCTCGGCAACGCCGACGAGCATGATGTCGGTCGGCGAATTGTACCGGATCGCAAGGCCGGATCCTTCCAGCATCATCCGCAGCGCCACCTCCGGCGTGAACAGGCCGACGACGGGGCGCGACTGCTGCCGGTCGGCCAGCGGACTGTTGTAGATCAGCGCCGTCCCGGTGACCGAACTGTAGGTTTCAAGCGCGCGATGCAGCGGAACGGCCGGGATGTTGAACAGCGTGAGTGGCCCCGCCGACACGCCCGGCCGCGGGACTTGCGCATGGGACAAGCCCGGCACCCAAGCCAGCATCAAGCCGAACCAAGGAAAGCAGACTCTGGCATAACCCAACATGAAAGGACCTGCTGTCGGACGCGATCCAAGGGCGAGATGACGATGAAGACTGCAATGATAGCTGGACCAGAAACACCCGACAAGCGTGCGTTCCGCACTCGAGCCACCTCTGCTTAGCCAGGCGAATGAACCGGCTCGCCACACGCCTACACAGGGATTGCCCGAGCGAAAAATTCTCAATGTCACGTCAATCGACAACGAGAAGACTTGGCAAGCGGCTGATTCTTGCCATCCTCCCCCTTAGCCAAGGCGGCTGATCGCAACTAAGCGTCATGCCACCTCCTTTCAGCATGCTTTCCGTGGCCGCTGTCGCGTCGCCAACGTCACTATGCGGAAAGCGATCTTAGAGGGGCTCCCTGAGGGCAACCCGATGAATTCCACATACAGAGAAGGAGGATCGTCGACGACCTCTCGGTCGCTCCGTCGTTAGTCGTGCTATCCCCGAGCTACCCAAGCGAGAGGAGGCAGTTCCGCAGCCTCCCCCAAGGGGGCCAAGTCATTGATATTTCTGATGCGGACTGGTGCTGCCGGTGAGGATTGAACTCACGACCTCAGCCTTACCAAGGATGCGCTCTACCACTGAGCTACGGCAGCACGGCCCGCGTCGCACCCGGCGGGCGGGGCGAGGTGCGCCCTATGGAGAAGTGGCGCCCCCCCGTCAAGGCGGGTTGCGGACGGGTAGGGCGAGCGCCTAATCGGAGACGATGGATGCCAGGACCGAACGAGAGAAACGGCTCGCCGAGGCGCTCCGCACCAACCTCCGCCGCCGCAAGGCGCAGGAGCGGGAGGTGGCACCGTCGCCCGTCGCGACCGAGGACGGTATCGACCGCCGGTCGGACGACGAGGCATAGCGCGAGCCGGCTTGCTCCTGCATAGGCGGAATCTTGGGTAGCGGGCGCTGCGGCTCCTCATCTGGGCTCCTGCCTACGCAGGAGCACATACCAACCCCCCGCATTTTTGTGCAGTGGCCGTCGGACATCGACCGCCCTACCCCAGCGGCGCCGTCGCCCGCGCGAGCCATTCGCGCACGTCGGCCGGGACCAGCGGGCCGATCTCGGCAGCGACCCGCGCATGATAGGCGTCGAGCCAGTCGCGCTCCTCGCGCGTCAGCAGCGCGAGATCGACCAGCCGGCGGTCGATCGGCGCCAGCGTCAGCGTGTGGAAGCACAGCAGCGGCTTTTCCGCGCCCGCGACCTCGTGCGGCACCACCAGCACCAGATTCTCGATGCGGATGCCGTAGGCGCCGGCCTTGTAATAACCGGGCTCGTTGGAGAGGATCATCCCCGCCTTGAGCGGCTCGTCGCCGCCCGATTGGCCGCTCGAAGGCGAGGCGATGCGCTGCGGCCCCTCGTGGACGCCGAGATAGCTTCCCACGCCGTGCCCCGTGCCGTGCGCGTAATCGAGCCCGGCGGACCACAGATATTGCCGCGCCAGGATATCGAGCTGGCCGCCGCGCGTGCCCTGCGGGAACACCACGCGGGCGAGCGCGATATGGCCTTTCAGGACGCGCGTGAAACGGTCCTTCATCTCCGCGCTCGGCTCGCCGATCGGCAGCGTGCGCGTGATGTCCGTCGTGCCGTCGACATATTGGCCACCCGAATCGACGAGATAGAGCGTGCCCGGCTCGATCGGCCGCACCGTCTTCTCCGAGACGCGATAATGGACCACGGCGCCATTGGGCCCCGATCCCGAGATCGTGTCGAACGACAGATCCTTGAGCGCACCCGTCTCGGCGCGAAACGCCTCGAGCCGCGCGGCGGCGGTAAGTTCGTCCTGCCCGCCCTGCGCGGCGACGGTGTCGACCCAGTGCAGGAAGCGCGTCACCGCGGCGCCGTCGCGAACATGCGCGGCGGTCGTGCCTGCGATCTCGGCGTCGTTCTTGATCGCCTTGGGCAACACGACGGGATCGCGCGTCTGGACGATCGTCGCGCCGGCATGGCCGAGCCTCTCGAAGATCGCCGCGACCGCACGATCGGGATCGACCGCGACCGTCTGGCCCGCCAGGCCCGCCAGCGCGCCCGCAAAGGCATCGCGCGGCTGGAGCCGCACCGCGTTGCCGAGATGCGCTGCGACCGCCTCGTCGATCTTGCCCGGATCGACGAACAGATCGGCGGTCGCGTCCGAACGGACCAGCGCATAGGCCAGCGCGACCGGGGTACGGCTGACGTCCTGCCCGCGCACGTTGAACGCCCAGGCGATCGAATCGAGCGCGGAAAGCACGACCGCGTCGGCGCGCTCCTGCGTCAGCCAGTCGGCGATGTCCTGTCGCTTGGTCGCCGCCGAGCGCCCCGCGAACGCGTCGGGCTGGACGACGAGACGCGCGTCGGACGGTGCGGGCCGATCGGGCCACACCGCGTCGATCGGGTTGGTCTCGACCGCGACCAGTTCGGCGCCGCGCGCCGCCAGCGCGCGGGTGGCGGCGATCACCCAGCCCTTGGTGTGCAGCCAGGGATCGTAGCCGATCCGCGCGCCCTTCGACGCATTCGCCTTGAGCCACGCGGCGATCGAAGTGTCGGGAACCGACTGATAGCTCCACTGATCGGCCGAGACCTGCTCGCGCACCTGCAGCGTGTAGCGCCCGTCGACGAAGATCGCCGCCTGTTCGGACAGCACCACCGCCGATCCCGCCGAGCCTTCGAATCCGGTCAGCCAGGCGAGGCGCTGCGCATAGGCGCCGACATATTCGCTCATGTGCTCGTCGGTGAGCGGGACGACGAAGCCATCGAGACGACGGCGGGCGAGTTCCTCGCGCAGGGCGGCGAGACGGTCTGCATAAGTGGACATGGCTCTTCCTTAACCCCGTCGGCGCCGCGGGCAAAGCCTCACGAGGCGGCGCGCTTCTGTTCTCCTTCGGGGCGTTCGAAATCTGGAACGACCTGTTCGAAGAAGGTCCATGCGCGGAAACGCTCCTGATCCGATCCGAGCTCGACCACGATCGCGGTCGCAACCTTGAGGAACTCGTCCTCGTCGAGCTTGCCGATCGCGCGCAGCTCGGCGATCAGCTTGAGGATCAGGTTCACCGCCAGCCGGCCTTCGGTCACCGCCTCCTCGATCGGAAGGATGCGCTTTTCGAGTTCCGCCATCTGCTCGTCTCCCATGGATGCCCGCCGAACGAACGTCGATCGCGGGAGGTCCGTCGATCCGGCGTGTGTCGGCTTGCGCATGCGACGGGCCGACCCCACAAGACGGCGCATGATCGATCCTGCCCTGCTCCCCGCCCCGCCGCGGGCGAACCGCATTCCCCACAGCTACGAGCGCCACGGCCGCGCCGTCGCCGACGATTATGCCTGGCTCAAGGACGCCGGCTATCCCCAGGTCTCGGACGAGGCGGTGCTCTCCTATCTCAAGGAGGAGAACGCCTATTTCGAGGCGGCGATGGCGCCCGTCCGGCCACTGGTCGACACGCTGTTCGCCGAGATGAAGGGCCGGATGAAGGAGGATGACAGTTCCGTACCGCGCAAGGACGGCGACTGGCTCTATTGGTGGGCGTTCGAAACGGGCGCACAATATCGCTGCTGGTGGCGCCGCCGTGCCGACGGATCGGGCGGCGACGAGGTGTTGCTCGACGAGGTCGCGGAAGCGGCGGGGCACGCATATTTCCGGCTCGGTGCGCTCGCGGTCAGCCCCGACGGTCGGCTGCTCGCCTGGACGGCGGACGCGAGCGGTGCCGAGCGCTTCACGCTGCGGATCCGCGATCTCGCCACCGGTGCCGACATCGAGACAGTGAGCGCGACGGTCAATGGCGGCGTGGTATGGGGCGCCGGATCGGACGTCGTCGCCTACACCGAGGTCAACGACAATTGGCGGACCTTCCGCGCGAGGTCACACCGGCTCGGCAGCGATCCGGCAGGCGACGCGACACTGTATGAAGAGACCGCCGACATCGGCTTTAACGTCCATCTCGGCCGCACGCACGACCGCGCATGGATCATCGTCGGCACCAACGACCACGAGACGAGCGAGCTGCGCCTGCTGCCCGCGGACGATCTCGCCGCCGCGCCGCTGCTCGTCTCGCCGCGGCAGGCCAAGCGCCAATACAGCATCGACTCGTCGCACGGCAGATTGTGGATCCTGACCAACGACGATCATGTCAATTTCCGCCTCGCGTCTGCGGATCCCGCGGCGCCGGGCGAATGGAGCACGGTGATCGCGGGATCCGACAGCGTCTATCTGCGCGGCGTCACCAGCTTCGCGCGCCATCTCGTCATCGAGGAGCGCGTCGACGGGCTCGATCAGATCCGGCTGCGCGGCTACGGCGGCGACGAGCATCGCGTGCCCTTCCCCGAGGCGAGCTACACCGCGGGCCTGGGCACCAATCCCGAGTTCGACACTCCCGACTATCGCATCGGCTATGCCTCGATGGTCACCCCCGACACCGTCTACGACTATGATCCCGACGGCGGCATGCTGAGCGTGCGCAAGGTGCGCGAAGTGCCGTCGGGCTACGATGCCTCGCTCTACGCCACCGAACGGCTGATGATCCCCGCGCGCGACGGCAAAAGCGTCCCCGTCTCGGTGGTGTATCGCAAGGGCTTCGAGAAGACCGGCTCGGGCCCGCTCTACCTCTACGCCTATGGCGCCTATGGCTATGCCATTCCGCCGGGCTTCTCGGCCGATCGGCTGAGCCTGCTCGATCGCGGCTGGGCGTGCGCGATCGCGCATATCCGCGGCGGCGACGATCTCGGCTATGGTTGGTATCTCGACGGCAAGGCCCAGGCGCGCTGGAACACGTTCCACGACTTTGCGGATGCCGCGAAGGGGCTGATCGACGCCGGCTTCGCCGCGCCCGGCCGGATCGCGATCCAGGGCGGATCGGCGGGCGGTGAGCTGATGGGCGTCGTCGCCAACACCGATCCGGCACTGTGGGGCGCGATCGTCGCCGACGTGCCGTTCGTCGACGTGCTCAACACGATGCAGGACGAGACGCTGCCGCTGACGCCCGGCGAATGGCCCGAATGGGGCAATCCGATCACCGACCCGGTCGCCTTCGACCTGATCGCGAGCTATTCGCCCTACGAGAATGTCGCGGCCCAAAACTATCCGCCGATGCTGATCACCGGCGGCCTCAACGATCCGCGCGTCACCTATTGGGAGCCCGCCAAATGGGCGGCACGGCTGCGCGCGCACAAGACCGACGCCAATCCGCTGCTGCTCAAGATCAACATGGGCGCGGGGCATGGCGGCAAGTCGGGCCGCTACGAGGCGATCACCGAGAAGGCCGAGGCGTACGCGTTCATGATCGAGGCGCTGGGATAGGCGCCAAAAATCCTCCCCCGAAGGGGGAGGGGGACCAGCCGCAGGCTGGTGGAGGGGTAGTTTTCCGTATCACGATGCGCCCACCTCAGGCGCTGGAACACCCCTCCACCACCCGCTACGCGGGCGGTCCCCCTCCCCTTGCAGGGGAGGATTTGGAGTGCTCTCAGCACGCCGCGCTGAGTACCGCCCTGACGCCGCTGTGCGCGGGATCGTAGCTGAGCTCGGCCTGCAGGCTCTGCGCCATCGCGCGGATCACCTTGGTGCCGAGCCCGGTGCCCTTGGGGCTGGCGCCATGTTCGATCCCGCAGCCATCGTCCTCGACGCGCAGCACGAAGCGGTCGGCGCCGTCGCGGACGAGCGCGATGCGGACCTCGCCCGCGATGCCGGGCGCATAGGCATATTTGCACGCGTTCGAGACGAGCTCGTTGACGATCACGCCGAGCGAGACCGCGCGATCGGTCTTCATCTCGATCGGCTCGCTGACCAGCGTCAGCCGCCGCGGCGCCGCCGGCGTCGACCAGGTCTCTTCCAGTTCCTCGACCAGAGCGGCGAGATAATCGTCCATCGCCACCGCATCGACGCCGCCGCCCGTATAGAGCCGGCGGTGGACCTGTGCCACCGCCTGGATGCGCCGCTGCGTGTCCTGCAACGCCGCCTTGGCGCCCGGATCGGGTAACGCCGCGGACTGCATGTGGACGAACGCCGAGACCAGCTGCAGCGAATTGGCGACGCGGTGGTTGACCTCCTTGAGCAGCGTCTCGAGCCGCGCGTTGGAGCGGCGCAGATCCTCGTCGAGCGCCGCCTTCTCCACAGCGAGGCTGCGCGTCACCAGCGCCTGCGTGAACGCGCTGTCGAGCAGCGAGAAGAAATCCTCGCCGATCGATTTGACGACATAATCGACCGCACCCGCCTTGAGCGCCGCCACCGCGATGCGGCTCTCCT
>Ga0302314_10023243_pt1 | contig 10126 bp, 7 predicted proteins | sample III_Palsa_N2_3_FD_200533 | JGI IMG/M metagenome (GOLD analysis project Ga0302314, IMG submission 200533) | Peat permafrost microbial communities from Stordalen Mire near Abisko, Sweden - III_Palsa_N2_3 | ecosystem: Environmental > Terrestrial > Soil > Palsa > Peat permafrost | place: Sweden...
GCCAGTGGATGTTCTGGGCGCGGCGCAGGGCGAAGCGGATCATGCCGGCGCCGACGGTGCCGTTGGTGATCCGGTCGATCAGGATGAAGCCGCCGGTGTCGTGGTTGTCGGCGTAGGCGTCGAACGCAACCGGCTGGTCGAGGCTGATGTTGCAGACCGCGATCTCGTTCAGCTCCAGCTGCTTGGCAGCCAGGTGTTCGAGGGTGTTGACGTTGATCTTGTACTTCGGCTCGGTGACCGTCGCCGAGACGGTCTTGGCGCCGATCTTCATCCAGTAGGGGCGGCCGGGCAGCAGCGGCTCTTCGCCCATCCAGACGATGGTGGTCTCGAACTGGTCGGCGACCTCGGCCGGGGCCGCGGCCGACACGATCAGGTCGCCGCGCGAGCAGTCGATCTCGTCCGTGAGGATCACTGTCACCGACTGGCCCGCGACGGCGAGGTCGAGGTCGCCGTCCTTGGTGACGATGCGGGCGATGTGGCTCTCGCGGCCCGAAGGCAGGATGCGCACCCGCTCGCCGGCCCGCGCTGTCCCCGAGGCGATCTCGCCGGCGAAGCCGCGGAAGTCCAGGTTAGGTCGGTTGACCCACTGCACCGGCAGCCGCAGCGGACCGGCCTGCAGCCGGGTCTCGTCGATCTCGACGGTCTCCAGATGCTGCATCAGCGTCGGGCCGCGATACCACCTGGTGAAGTCGCTCTTGGAGGTGATGTTGTCGCCGCGCAGGCCGGAGATCGGGATCGCCAGGATTTCGCTGAGGCCGATCTCGGCCGCGAAGGCGCGGTAGTCGGCGACGATGCGGTCGAACACCGGCCGTTCGTAGCCCACCAGGTCCATCTTGTTGACCGCCAGCACGATGTGACGGATGCCGATCAGGCTGACCAGGAACGAGTGGCGCCGGGTCTGCGTCAGCACGCCTTTGCGCGCATCGATCAGGATCACCGCCAGGTCGGCGGTCGAGGCGCCGGTGACCATGTTTCGGGTGTACTGCTCGTGGCCGGGGGTGTCGGCGACGATGAACTTGCGCTTGTCGGTGGAGAAGAAGCGGTAGGCGACGTCGATGGTGATGCCCTGCTCGCGCTCGGCGGCGAGGCCGTCGACCAGCAGGGCGAAGTCGATCTCGCCCCCTTGCGTGCCGACCTTCTTCGAGTCGGCTTCCAGCGCCGCCAGCTGGTCCTCGAAGATCATCTTCGAGTCGTAGAGCAGCCGCCCGATCAGCGTCGACTTGCCGTCGTCCACCGAGCCGCAGGTGATGAAGCGCAGCAGCGACTTCTTCTGGTGCGACTCCAGGTAGGCGTCGATGTCGGTGGCGATGAGATCGCTGACGTGGGACATCAGAAATACCCCTCGCGCTTTTTCTTCTCCATCGAGGCGGACTGGTCGTGGTCGATCACGCGGCCCTGGCGCTCGGAGGTGGTGGCGAGCAGCATTTCCTGGATGATCTGCGGCAACGTCTCGGCGTCGCTCTCGACCGCGCCGGTCAGCGGATAGCAGCCCTGGGTGCGGAAGCGGATCTTGCGCATCTGCGGCGTCTCGCCCGGCAGCAGTCGCATGCGCTCGTCGTCGACCATGATCAGCTGGCCGTCGCGCTCCACCACCGGCCGCTCGGCCGCGAGGTAGAGCGGCACGATCGGGATCGCCTCCAGGTGGATGTATTGCCAGATGTCGAGTTCGGTCCAGTTCGAGATCGGGAATACCCGGAAGCTCTCACCGGGGCGCTTGCGGGTATTGTAGAGCTTCCACAGCTCGGGTCGCTGGTTCTTCGGGTCCCAGATGTGCTGGGGGCTGCGGTGGGAGAAGATGCGCTCCTTGGCGCGGCTCTTCTCTTCGTCGCGGCGGGCGCCGCCGAAGGCCGCGTCGAAGCCGTACTTGTCCAGCGCCTGCTTCAACCCTTGCGTCTTCCACATGTCGGTGTGCAGCGGGCCGTGATCGAACGGGTTGATGCCGCGCGCGATCGCCTCGGGGTTCTGGTGCACCAGCAGGTCGAAGCCGAGCTCGCGCGGCATCCGCTCGCGCATCTCGTACATCGCCTTGAACTTCCACGTCGTATCGACGTGCAGTAGCGGAAACGGCGGCTTGGACGGGTAGAACGCCTTGGCCGCCAGGTGCAGCATCACCGACGAGTCCTTGCCGATCGAGTAGAGCATCACCGGCTTCTCGCACTCGGCCACCACCTCGCGCATGATGTGGATGCTCTCGGCTTCCAGCCGCTGCAGGTGGGTCAGCCGCACGGGCGACAGCCGCGCCGCGTCGGCGTTTTGCGTGTCGGCGCGCAGGGTCGTGGTTGCCATGTATGCTTGTTCCGGCCTTGCCTGAATTGCTCCGCGGCCCGCCCCCGTCGCGGGTCGACTGGCCAGCCCTAAGCGAGGTGAGTTAGGCGAGAGGGCGGTTTTGCGCAAGATGCGGGTGCGCCGCACAAGGGCGGCGCCGCGCGGTTGATCGATCGCCACCGGCGAACCGGCTTTGCCGCGATGGCGCTCCGCGTTATTGAAACATCTGGCGCAAACTGGGCACCGCGCCCGCCGGACAGTTCAGAGGCGCCCGAAGGTTCGATCGTAAGCGAATGCCTCCTCCGCGACCAACGCCGCTCAGTTTTACCTCAGCCAAGGCCGGCGCCGAGCCGACCGGCGAGCCCGCGGCCGAGCCGGCGCCTGCCGCCGCGGACGCTCCGGAGGCGGAAGATGTCGACTTGAACCGCCCGCTCACGACCTCGGCGTCCACCCCGGCCCAACAGTCCGTCCAGGCGCCAAGTCAGCAGAGCTTCATGCGGGCGCCGTCAACGACACGCGCTTACGCCGCGCCGGCTGCGCTGCAGCCCGATACGGTGCTGAGCCGCATGGCCGAGCCGGCGGAGGGTTCGCGCGGGGTCTACATGCTGGCAGGCGCCGCGAGCTTCATCTGGATCGCCGCCGTTGCGGCGCTCGCGGCGCTGTTCGGGACCCAGGGCCAGGGCCTCGCGTTCACGCCGCTCACCATCGCCTTCCTGGCCCTGATCGCCGTCGCGCCGACGGGTCTGATCTTCGCCTGCGCCTATGTGGTGGTCCAGGCGCGGAACCTGACCGCCGAGGCGCGCCGCTCCAAGCGGCTGACCGACGAACTGATCGGGCCGACGGCGCTGGCGGCGGTGCAGGCCGGCGCGGTGGTCGATGCGATGCAGACCCAGATCGCCACCGCGTCGGAGGTCGCCAACCAGGCCCGCGATCATCTCGCGGCGCTGCGCGAGGCGCTGGCGCTGGAGACCGAGCGCCTGGCCGACGCCACCGCCCATGCCGCCCGCACCGCCGTCGGCCTGGTCGAGACCCTGACCCGCGAGCGCAGCGAACTGACCACCCTGGCGCTGACCCTCGACGCGCGCTCGGCGGCGGTCACCGACGCGATCAACCGCCAGCAGCACATGGTGACCGACGCCGCCGATCTGGCCGAGGTGATGCTGCGCGAGGCCGAGGCCGCGCTCGCCGCCCGCGCCGCCGACCTGGCCGCCGCCGCCGGCGAGGCCGTCGACGCCTCCCGCGTCGCCACCGAAGACCTCGGCCGCCAGGTCGCCCGGCTGGAGACCGCCAGTACGGGAGTTGGCGACCAGATGCGGGCGCTGGAAGACGGCCTGACCCACCAGCGCGCGGCGCTGGTCACCGTGGCCCACGCGCTGCGGGCCGAGCAGGAGGATTTCGGCGCCCTCACCGAAAGCCGCACCGCGGCGCTGGCCGAATTCCTGTCGAACGCCCGTGTCGACGTCGCCGACCTCAACGAGGCGACCACGATCGGCGCCGGCGCGCTCAGCGAACTGATCGGCGAGGCGCGCTCGAAGTTCCGCGAGCTGGCCGACGCCGCAGGCGGCGAGCGCGACGCCTTCGCCCGCGCCGCCGAGGGCACGCTGAAGGACCTCTCCGAAGCCGGAGCGCGGGAGCGCGAGCACCTGGAAACGGCGATGCGCTCGACCATCGAAGCGCTGTCCGCCGCTGCGGTCGAGGCGCGGGAGGCCGCCGACGTCCACGCCGAAGCGGCCAGAGCCCGGGTCGACCTGCTCAACGAGGCGGCCTTCACCGCCGGCCAGAAGGCCGACCAGGTGTTCGACACCCGGCTCGATCAGGCCAAGGGCATCATCGAGCAGTCCGCCCGGCTGGTCGAGGACGCCGGCAAGGAGGCCTCGAACCGCCTGGAAGCCCAGGTCGAGGCCGCGCGCGAAACCATGCTCGGCCTCAACGCCATGATGGACGAAGTCTCCGAGCGCGCGGCCAGGCTGCCGGCCGAGACCGGCGCCCGCACCGCCGAGATCAAGCAGGCGCTGGATCAGGGACTGGAGGATCTGCTCGCCTCGGCCCGCCGCGCCGCCGAGGAGACCCAGGCGATCGACACCGCGTTTCAGGAGCGGGTCAAGCGCAACTACGAAATGCTGAGCGAGGCGGTCCAGCTGATGGGCGTTGTGGCGCAAGGCGGGCAGGGCGCCTCGGTGCTGCAGCGGTCCTCGCCGGCCGAGCGGGCGAGAAGCCGGGTCGCGGCTGCCTTGCCGCTGCGAGCGCCGACTGGAACGCCGACTCCCGCGCCGGCCCCGCCCGCCGAAGAGTCCGCCGCGACATCCGAAGCCGTGCTGCGCGGCCGGCTGCGGCTGACGCCGACCGCCACCGACGAGGAGTTTAAGGCCGCTTTCGACGCCGCCGGGGGGCAGGCGCCGGCGGACGAGCCCGGCTGGACCTGGAAGGAGCTGCTGACCACGCTCGACGGCGCCGACGCGCCGGCCGGCCCGATCGACGAAGCCAAGCTGGGCGATTTCCTGTTCGGCGAGATCGCCGCGATGGGCATCGATCCCGGCGCGCTCTTGCCCAAGGGCCGGATCGAGGAGATCGCCGCGGCGATCCAGACCGGCGACAGCGCCGGCGGTCGCGAAGTGGTGCGCACCCTGGCGCCGGCCGCGATCCGCCGCATCGCTCGGCGGATGCTGTCCGACGGCCCGTTCCGGATGCGCGCCCAGGCACTGACGAGCAAGCTGGGCGAAGCCATCGTCGAAGCCTCGCGGCGCGACCGGCAGGGCTTCCAGGCGGCCGCCCTCCTCGCCACCAACGCCGGCCGCGCGTTCCTGCTGCTGGACGCGGCCTCGGGGCAGGCGGGGTAGGCCCGGGGACCCCTTGGGGCGCTGTCGAGGTAGCGCGAGTTCGCGCCCACCCCCCAACCGTCGGTCATCGCCGGGCGTCAGTCCCGGCGAACCAAGCACGCAGACCGATGGGTGGCCGTGCTCAGCACGGCCACGGCGCGGACGGAGTTCATGGGTAGCCGGGACAAACCCGGCTATGACCGATGTTTGAGGGTAGTGGGGTTGGCACGCCCCGTTAAGCCATCGTCCGGAATTTGAGCGGCATCGCCTTCGGACCCGAGATGAAGTTGGACGGCAGCCATTCGGGCTCGCCAGCGAGTTCGAAATCATCCATCCGCGTCAGCACCTCGCGCAGCATGGCGTCGATCTCGATGCGGGCGATGTGCTGGCCGAGACAGACGTGCGGACCGGCGCCGAACGCCAGATGGCCGTCCTCCATCCGTCGCGACAGGTCGAGCGTGTCGGGGCGGTCGAAGTGCTTGGGGTCGCGGTTGGCGGCCCCGAAGTACATCACCACCTTGTCGCCTTCGCGGATGTTCGAGCCGGCGAGCTCGGCGTCGCGCCTGGCGGTGCGGCGCATGTAGATCACCGGGCTGACCCAGCGCAGCAGCTCCTCCTGCGCGCCGGCGACCCGTCCGTCGAGATCGGCCCTCAGCCAGGCCAGTTGCTCGGGCCGCTCCATCAGCGCCAGCAGGCCGCCGGCCAGCAGGTTGCGGGTGGTGTCGCCGCCGGCGTCGATCAGCAGCAGGAAGAACAGCAGGAATTCCGGATCCGCCAGCCGCCGTCCGTCGACCTCGCAGGCGAGCAGCTTGGACGCCAGGTCGTCGCCAGGTCGCGCCCGCTTCTCGGCGATGAGCTTCGAGCCGTATTCGAACATCTTGCCGACCGCCGCCGCGCCGGCGCCGGGCGCCTGGGCCTCGGGCGCGGTGTGGATCGCCTCGGTCAGCTTGTAGAGTTCGCGGCCGTCATCCAGCGGCATGCCCATCAGTTCGGCGATGACATAGGACGGCATCTCGCCGGCGACGTCGGCGACGAAATCGCACTCGCCCTGGTCAGCCACCGCATCCACGATCTGCTTGGCCAGGGCGCTGATCCGGTCGGCGCGCAGCCGGGCCGAGGGCAGGGTGAACTCGCCGCGGATCAGCTTGCGGAAGCCCGCATGCTCCGGGGGGTCCATCATCAGCATCATCTTGTAGGGGCCGAACCCGCCGGCGCCGCCACCTTGAGGATCGGCGATCATGATGGTCGGCTCGCTGGAGAAAGTCTGGAAGTCGCGGTCGACGGTCCAGATGTCGTCGTAGCGCGTCACCGCCCAGTAGCCGCGTCCTCCCGGCTCCTCGTGCCAGTGCACTGGGTCATTTTCGCGCAGCCAACGGTATTGATCGTGCGGCTGGCCGTTGGCGAAGCTGGACGGTGAAAGCAGGTCGATATGCATCGGGTCACGGGCCTCCGTAGCCCCGATGCTAGCGCCGCCGAGCCCGAGGCCGCCACCGTCACCCGGCGTCAAGCGGCGGTCGCGATTCTGAAAAGAGGGTGAACGCAGCCTCCCCCAAGTGCGGTTGGGACGATTTGCCCACAGGCCGGGCGACACCGCTTGCGCTAAATGTAGGCGGCGGGAGAACATCGATTTGCGAGGCTTGAGCAAGATAGATCTGCCGGCGCGCCTGGCCCCGGTTCTGCCGGTCTGGGCCGGCGAGCTGATCACGGCGCTGGTCTGCCTGGCGACGGCGGGCGTCATGCGCGTGCTGATCGACGTGGCGTTGCCGGGCGCCGCGCCGTTCGTGCTGCTGTTTCCGGCGGCGCTGGTCGCGACGCTGGTCGGCGGCTGGCGGCCCGGCCTGATCACCCTGACCGTGTCCGAGCTGTTCGCCTGGTCCTACCTGATCCCGCCGCGGGGCTTTTCCTGGAAGGGCGACGCGACGCCGGCCAATCTGGCGGCGATCTACTTCGCCGGCGCCATCGTCGTCGGCGTGGCGCAGCTGTTTCGCACCGGCTCGCGGCAGGATGCGGCCGACACCCGCGCCAAGCTGGCCGCGCGCGACCTGATGCTGCGCGAGCTCGAACACCGCACCAAGAACAACCTGCAGACCGTCGCGGCGCTGCTCGGCGTGCAGATGCGCCGCGCCGCTGACGAGCCGGCCAGGCAGGCGCTGCGCCAGGCGTTGAGCCGGATCGACAGTATCTCCGAGGCGCAGCGCAATCTCTACGCTGTCGGCGATGCGGCGAAATCCGTCGATATGGCGGCCTATCTGCAGGGTCTCTGCGGCAATCTGGCCGAGGCGCTGTTTCTCGGCGAACTGGTGCGGCTGGACTGCCGCGCCGACGCGGGCGAACTCGATCGCGACCGGGCGGTGGCGATCGGCCTGATCGTCAACGAACTGGTCACCAACGCCGCCAAGCACGCCTTCGCCGAAGGCGGCGCCGGCCGGATCAATGTGGTGTTCGAGCGTGAGCGGCGTGGCTATCGTCTGATTGTCGAAGACAACGGCAGGGGCTTGCCGGCCGACTTTTCCACCTATCGCCTGGGGCTGGGGCGTGGGCTGGTCGAGGCGTTCACACGCCAGATCGGCGGATTGCTGACGGTCGGCGAAGGTCCTGGCGCCCGTTTCGAAGTCGAACTGGCCGCCTGATCGCCCTCCCGCGGCGATCGCGAGAGGGCGTACGGGCGCTCAGCCGGGCAGCTGGTCGAAGAAGCCGGTGACGGATTTCAGCCGCTCGTTCTCGACGTGGACGAAGTCGGTGCCCTTGATCGGCGCATCGCCGCTGTCGGGGCCGAGACCCCACGAGAGGCGCAGGTAGTCACCGAACCCGTCGGCCTTGCCGATGCGCTTGAAGCGGTAGTCCGGAAAGCGGCCCTGGATACCGCCGATCACCGCGTTCATGCCGTCCTGGCCGTCACCTTCGGCGATGGGGTCGCGGAAGGCGGAGTCTTCGGCCCAGAGCTTGGCGATGAGATCGCGGCGCCGCGTCTCGTCGCGCTCGTTCCAGGCTTCGATGTAGCGGTCTGCGACGATTTCGGGATCTGCCATGACTGTCTCCTGTGGCTCGGTGTGCACCTGGCGTCTCCAGGTGTGTCGATCCTCGGTCAGGGCCGTCACACGGTCGATTACGTGGCAGGGAAGATATGTGACAATCCGTACCAAAACTCTTGCAGTCCGTTGAGATTCATGAGATTCTGCGCCGCAGAAAAGGGACGCAGATGGCCTCCATCCTCTCCGCCAAGCACTTCCACGATGAGCGCGCCGCCTACGCGTTCGTTGAAGCGCGGGTGTGGGCCAACGGTCGCGTTTGCCCGCATTGCGGCGTTGTGGACAACTCCACGCCGCTGAAAGGCAAGAGCACCCGCCTTGGCGTCTACAAGTGCAAGGAGAAGGCGTGCCGGAAGCCATTCACCGTAAAGGTCGGCACGGTGTTCGAGGCCAGCAACGTCAAGCTCCACATCTGGCTTCAGGCGATGCACCTGCTGTGCTCCAGCAAGAAGGGCATTAGCAGCAACCAGCTTCACCGCACCCTTGGCGTCACGCTCAAGACGGCATGGTTCATGGGCCATCGCATCCGCGAGGCCATGCGCGGCGGCGAACTGGCGCCGTTCGGGGCTGGCGGCACTCACGTTGAGGTGGACGAGACGTTCCTGCTCCGCGATCCGGATGCGCCGAAGCCGCGCAAGCCGACCCGGAAGCCCAATTGGAACCAGAAGATGAAGGTCCTGACGCTGGTTGATCGCGCCAGCGGCCGGGCTCGCAGCTTCGTTGTGGACAGCCTGAAGGCGGAAGACCTTGCGCCGATCCTCAGCGCCAACATCGCTAGGGAAGCCCGCCTCCTGACGGACGAGGCCCCGCGCTACATCGGCCTAGGGCGCATGTTCGCCGACCATCAGACGGTCAACCATGGCGAGGAAGAGTACGTTCGCCGTGCCGATCCCGTCGTGCATACGAACACGGTCGAGAACTACTACAGCGTGTTCAAAAGGGGCATGCGCGGCACATATCAGCATTGCGCTAAGCGCCATTTGCACCGCTATATGGCTGAGTTCGATTTTCGCTACAGCGAGCGCGTTGCGCTGGGCGTGAACGACACCATGAGGGCAGAACGCGCCTTGTCTGGGATCGTTGGCAAGCGGCTGAAGTACCGGGACTCGTCGGTCGCGCCATGACGGCGGCCGACAAGCCCGATCTGCTTGAGAGCGGCATCTATACGTTCGCCGATGCCGCCAAGCTGTTGCGGACACGTACCCCGACGATCCGCACTTGGGTTAATGGTCATGGCGCGCACCAAGAGCCGCTGATCGACAACGAGCTTGGGCGCGTGGGTCACTCCTACGTAATCAGCTTCACGAACCTGATGGAGTTGCGGTTCGTCGCCCTCTTCGCGGAGGCTGACATTCCCCTCCGGACGATCCGCGCAATCATGAACGAGGCGCGGGACGTTCTTCAGCACCCGCATCCGTTCGCCACTAGCACCGTGTTCGGAACGGACGGCAAGCGCATCCTCGCGATTATTCAGCGCCAAACAGGCGAGCGCGACGTGCTGGACCTGAAGTCCAGGAACTATGAAATCCCGGCCTTCACCGTCCTGAAGCCAGGCGTCGTCTTCAACAGCAAGGGTGAAGCGTCCGCCTGGTATCCACGTCCGGACACCGCACCCAACGTCGTGATGCACCCGCACTATTCCTTCGGGCGCCCGATCCTGAAGACAAGCCAGATACCGACCGCCGCAATCGCCGCATCTGCGAAGGTGGACGGACCCAAGGTGACAGCCGCGATCTTCGATGTTCCGCTGAAGCAAGTGCGCGAGGCGGTCGACTTCCAAGAACGGCTCCGACGGGCGGCTTGAGGGTCGCCTTCGACGAGAACACTCCGTTAGCAATGGTGAGGGTCTTCCAATCCTTCTCCAAGGAACACCAGATTCTGAAACTGATCCCCGGCTTGATAGTTGAATATGCGAAGGACTACGCGCCGCTCAAGACTGACGGCGATTACATCAGGAAGAGCGACGTGCCGTGGATCAAGCGGTTCGCTAAGGTTGGCGGCAAAGTCATTATCTCC
>Ga0302314_10023244_pt1 | contig 10125 bp, 7 predicted proteins | sample III_Palsa_N2_3_FD_200533 | JGI IMG/M metagenome (GOLD analysis project Ga0302314, IMG submission 200533) | Peat permafrost microbial communities from Stordalen Mire near Abisko, Sweden - III_Palsa_N2_3 | ecosystem: Environmental > Terrestrial > Soil > Palsa > Peat permafrost | place: Sweden...
GAATGGGCCGTCGCGGCGCGGACTGGACTCATGGATGAGCTTCGCCACCAACTCCTTGCCGGTGCCCGATTCGCCGGAAATGTGCACCGGCGCCTGACTGCGGGCGACCCGCGCGATCATTTCGCGCAGCCGGTCGATGGCGGCGGAAGTCCCCAGCAGGCGCGGGCCGAACACGCTGGTGTCGTTATTGTGGGACCCGGTCAGCTTGAGAGCGGTGGCCACCAACTGGCGCAGGGCCACCAGGTCCAGGGGCTTGGAAACGAAGTCGAAAGCGCCGAGTTTCAGCGCCCGTACCGCTGTCTCCATATTGCCGTGCGCGGTGATCACTGCGACCGGCACACTGGGCGAATACTGCTGCATCCATTCCACCAGCTCCAGGCCGTCGCCGTCGGGCAGCTGCATGTCGGTAAGGCACAGGTCGAATTGTTCGCTCTTGAGCAGACGTTGCGCGGCGCCGACGCTGCCCGCGGTGCGCGGGTTCAAGTCCATGCGCTGCAGGGTGATGGACAGCAATTCGCACAGATCGGGTTCATCGTCGACGACGAGTACGGCAGGCTTCGGCATGTGCGTAGTCTATTCCTCCCAGCGCTGCGGATCGCTGAACACAATCCTGAATACGCTGCCGCCGCCGGCGCGCGGCTGGTAGAGGAGAATTGCGCGATTCAACTGGCACAGTTCCCGGGCGATGAACAGGCCGAGGCCGGTTCCGCCCTTGCGGCCGGTGAAGAACGGCTCGAAAATCCGATCCGCCGAGGCGACGTCTATCCCGGAGCCGCGATCGGCGACCTCGAGATAGGGCCTGCTGCTCGGATTCAGGCGGCCGAGAATGACCTGCGCGTGGATGCCGCCGTGGGGCGTGCCGTATTTGATGGCGTTTTCGCACAGATTCCACACCACCTGGTGCAAATGACTGGGATCGAAGCGCACCTCGAGTCCCTGTGAATGCTCGACCAGGCCGATCTGCTCGCGCGGCACCTGCATGGTTTCACAGAATTCGCCCAAGAACTCCTCGATCCATTCGTCCGCCATGAGGCGCGAGGGCTTGGTGGCCTCGCGCCGCGACAGCTGCAGCACATTGTTGATGATGTCGCTGACGCGGCCGGAATTGTTGCGGATGATATCGGTCAGGCGGCGCTCATCGGGACCTATGTTCGGACTCTCGGCGAGCAACTGCCCCGCATGGCTCATGGCGCCGACGGGATTGCGGATTTCGTGCGCGATGCTGGCGGACAGCCGTCCGAGCGCGGCGAGCTTGCCTTGCTGCACGCGTTCGGCCATCAGGCTGGTGTCCTCGAGGAAGATCAGCGTGGGGCCGGGCGCGTTGCCGCCGAGCGGCGCGAAATGCGGCTGAATCACCCGGGCGCCGTCGGCGGCGACGAAACTGGAGGCGGAGGCGCCACTGCGCTCACTGGCACTGCGCTCGCTGTGACGCCAGGTGCTCAAGCTATATAGGAGCTGCGGCGAGACTTCGCCCACCAGCGCGTCCGGGACGGCGCGATTGTCCCCGAGTATCTGCGCCGCGGATTCGTTGATGAGCCGAATTCGATCGGCTGCATCGACCACCAGCAGGCTTTCGCGCAGGTGCTGCACGATGTATTGAGACAGCTCGGCAAGGTTGGCCAGGTCGACGTCCTTCTGGCGAACCAAATCCTCGCTCTCGCGCATGCGGCTGGCGACGAAACTTGCGGCCGCCGCGCTGGTGAGCAGCACGGCGCCGAGCAAGCCGGCAGTCGCGTACGAGGCGATGTCGGCGCGGCCGCTGAGCTGCTGCCAAATGGTATGGCCCAACACGGCCATCGCGGCCACGGCCGCGAGGAACAGCGCGCCGCGCTGGGGCAGCAGGAACGCCAGGCCGCCGACCGGCACCAGCAGCAACAGCCCTAGGCCGCTGGCGACGCCGCCGCAGGCATGCAGCAGCAGCATCAGAACGGCGATGTCGACCGTGGACTGGAGGATTATCTGCACGGTGGCGGTGGCCAGCCGCCGGCGCACGAGAATCACGCTGAACAGCCCGTAGCACAAATAAAAGGTGGCGGCCACGAAGAATAACTGCGGCGAGGTGACGCCGAGGCCGCGCGCGCCGGTGAGCGAATACAGGCTCAACAGCACGATGGGCACCAGCACTCGATACAAATTCAACAGGCCGAGCACCCGCCAATTGAGCGCGGACTTCGATGAGCCGAGGTTTAGGTCGAAATGGCGGTTCAAATGTTCATGTCCGTGGCGCTTTGCGCTGTGCGCAAGCTTAATTCAGAATAGCGCGCCGTAAGGCGATCGGATTGCAACTCAAGGATAATTCATGAATTTGCACGAGTATCAGTCGAAGGAGCTATTTGCGCAGTACGCAATCCCGGTACCGAAAGGCCTGGTGGCGTCCTCGCCGGAAGAGGCGGGCGCCGCCGCACAACGCCTGGGAGGCTCGTTATGGGTGGTCAAGGCCCAGGTGCATGCCGGCGGCCGCGGCAAGGCGGGCGGGGTCAAGGTCGCCAAGACGCTCGACGCGGTCCGGGTTGCTGCCCGCTCCATGCTGGGCAGCGTGCTCGTGACCCATCAGACCGGACCTGAGGGACTGCCGGTGCACCAGGTCTACGTGGAGCAGGGCTCCAAGATCGCGCGCGAAATCTACCTGAGCCTGGTGCTGAATCGCGAAGCCGGCCGGATCGCCTTCGTCGCCTCGGCTGCCGGCGGCATGGACATCGAAGAGGTTGCGGAGCGCACGCCGGAGAAGATCATTCGCGTCAATGTGCATCCGGCAGCCGGGCTGCAGGACTACCAAGTGCGGCAACTGGCATTCGGCCTGGAACTCAAGGGGCCGCAAATCGCGGAGTTCGGCAAGATCGCTCACGCGCTGTACCGATTGTATCTGGATCGGGACGCGAGCCTGGTGGAGGTCAATCCCCTGATCGTCACCGCGGCGGGCGATCTGGTGGCGCTCGATGCCAAGATCAACATCGAGGACAATGCGCTGTTTCGGCATCCGGATCTCGCCGGCATGCGCGATGTTTCGCAGGAAAACCCCATGGAGCGAGCGGCGGCGGAGCACGAGCTCAACTACGTGTCGCTCGACGGCAATATCGCCTGCATGGTCAACGGGGCCGGCCTGGCCATGGCCACCATGGATCTGATTCAGCTGCACGGCGGCAAGCCCGCGAATTTTCTCGACGTGGGCGGAGGCGCCACCAAGGAACGGGTCGCGGCGGCGTTCAAGCTGGTGCTGTCGAACCCGAAGGTGACGGCGATCCTGATCAACATCTTCGGCGGCATCGTCCGCTGCGACATGATCGCTGAGGGCATCATTGCCGCCGTCAAGGAAGTCGGCGTGAGCATTCCGGTGATCGTGCGCCTGGAGGGCACCAACGCGCCGCAGGCGCGCAAATTGTTGGCGGCCAGTGGCCTGGCGATCACCCCGGCGAACGACTTGACGGACGCGGCGACCAAAGCCGTGGCCCTGGCGGGAGCGCAGCGATGAGCATCCTGGTCGACAAGAGCACCAAGGTGATTTGCCAGGGATTCACCGGCAAGCAGGGCACCTTCCATTCCGAGCAATGCCTGGCCTATGGGACCAAGCTGGTGGGCGGCGTGACGCCGGGGCGCGGCGGCCAGAAGCACCTGGGCCTTCCAGTGTTCGACACCGCCAAGGAAGCCGTCGCCAAGACCGGCGCGACGGTCAGCATGATCTACGTGCCCGCGCCATTCGCTGCCGACGCCATTCTCGAAGCGGCGGATTCCGGGGTGGGACTCATCGTGTGCATCACCGAAGGCATCCCGGTGAACGACATGGTGCGCGTGAAAGCCACCCTCGCCAGCTACAAGACGCGCCTGATCGGCCCCAATTGTCCGGGAATCATCACGCCGGGAGAGTGCAAGATCGGCATCATGCCCGGCTTCATCCACAAGAAGGGCTGCGTCGGCATCGTCTCGCGGTCGGGCACATTGACCTACGAGGCGGTATTTCAAACCACCAACAACGGGCTCGGACAGAGCACCTGCGTCGGCATCGGCGGCGATCCGGTGCGCGGCATGAATTTCATCGATGTCCTGGCGCTGTTCGAGAAGGACGCGCAAACCGAGGGCATCTTGATGGTCGGGGAGATCGGCGGCAGCGATGAAGAAGCCGCGGCAGCCTATATAGCCGCACACGTGCGCAAGCCCGTGGTGGCCTACATTGCCGGGATTGCCGCGCCTGCGGGCAAGCGCATGGGGCATGCCGGCGCAATCGTCGCGGGCGGCAAGGGCACGGCGGCCGCGAAATTCGCGGCGCTCGAAGCGGCGGGCATCACCACCGTGCGATCGCCGGCGCAGATGGGCGCGGCAATCGCCAAGCGGCTGCGCCGCGCGCGGCTCAAACCGGAGGTGGTGAAAAAAACCGCGAAGAAGATTGCGAAGAAGGTTGCGAAGAAAGTCGCGAAGAAGAGCGCGAAGAAGGCCCGTTGAGTCAAGCGCGGCAGTTGCGTTGCTGCCTGGCGCAGCTCAATCTGTTCGTCGGCGACGTCGACGGCAACACGGCACGCATCATCGCCGCGGCGCACGAGGCGCGCGACCGGCTGCGCGCCGACGTGGTGATGCTGCCGGAGCTCGCCGTGTCGGGATATCCGCCCGAGGATCTACTGTTCCACTCGGGGCTGCGCAGTCAAGTGGCACGCTCGATAGAGCAGCTGCGGCGCGAGGTGCGCGGCATCACCTTGATCGCGGGCTACCCGGAATACGAGGGCGCCCAGATCTACAATTCCGCGATCGTGATTCGCGACGGCAAGGTGCTCGCGAATCATCGCAAGGCCTGCCTGCCGAACTACCGCGTGTTCGATGAAAAGCGCTATTTCACGCCGGGGACCGAGCCCACGGTCCTGGATCTCGACGGCGTCAAGGCGGGCGTGCTGGTGTGCGAGGACATCTGGGAGGCCGGACCGGCTCATCAAGCCCGCGCGGCGGGCGCACAGGTGCTGCTGGTGATCAACGCCTCTCCCTATGAGGTCGACAAGCAAACTCAGAGAGAGCAGCAGATCGGCCGCGCCCGCGTCGGCGAGACCGGAATCCCGTTGCTGTTTGTCAACCTGATCGGCGGCCAGGACGAGCTGGTGTTCGACGGCAACTCCTTCGTCATGAATGCGCAAGGCGAAGTCACCTTCAGGGCGCCGGCGTTCAAGGAGGGCCTGTATGCGGTGGATTTGTCGATCGATGCCGCGGGCAAGGTAACCCCGGTGAGCGGCGACATCGTGCCGCTGCAAGGCCAGGAGGAGAGCGTGTACGGAGCGCTGGTGCAGGGCACACGCGACTACGTCGACAAGCATCGATTTCCCGGCGTGGTCCTGGGCCTATCCGGCGGCGTCGATTCCGCGCTGACCTTGGTGATCGCGGTGGACGCGCTGGGGGCGAATCGGGTGCACTCGGTCGCGATGCCGTCCCGCTATACCTCGCAGATGAGCAAGGACGATGCCGCGCAGCAGGCGTCACTGCTCAAGGTCGAGCACAGCGAGATATCCATCGAGGGGATGTTCGAGGCGACGCTGGCGGCGCTGCATGATGAGTTCGCGGGACGCGCGCCGGATACGGCGGAGGAGAACATTCAGTCGCGCTGCCGCGGCGTATTGCTCATGGGTATTTCCAACAAGACCGGGCGCATGCTGCTCACCACCGGCAACAAGAGCGAGATGGCGGTGGGCTACGCGACGCTGTACGGGGACATGGCCGGCGGCTTCGCGCCGATCAAGGACTGCAGCAAATTGCTGGTGTACCGCCTGTGTGCCTGGCGCAACGGCCAATCACACGTCATACCCACGCGCGTTATCGAACGGCCGCCGTCGGCGGAGCTGCGCTACGACCAGAAGGACACCGACAGCTTGCCGCCCTATGCGGTGCTCGACCCAATACTCGAGGCATTCATCGAGGAGGATCTGTCGGTGGACCAGATCACGGCGCGCGGCTTCGATCGGGCGACCGTGGGGCGCATATTGGATCTGGTGAAGCGCAACGAATACAAGCGCCGTCAGGCCCCGCCGGGGGTCCGGGTCAGCGGCCGCGCTTTCGGCCGCGATTGGCGCTATCCGATCACCAGCGGCTACAAATCCCGTTAGGCCTACAGGATGACATTCCACCAGTGCTTGGTGGGCATGATGTCCTTGGTATCGCCGGGGTAATTGTCGGCGTACACGCGCTCGGCGTCCGCCGCCAGGTCCATCATGTGCAGGTCGCGATAGGCGTCGATCAGCACCTTCATCGAGCCCTTGACCGCGGGCGCTCCATCGTAATTCTCGACGCAGTACTTGGCGCGGTTCAGCGCGCCGACGTAGGCCCCGCGGCGCATGTAGTAGAGCGCGACGTGCAATTCGAAATCGGCGAGCCGGTTGCGCATGAAAATCATCCGCTGGCGGGCATCACCGACGTACTGGCTGTGGGGATATTTCTTGAGCAGATCGTCGAAGGCTTCGAATGACTTGCGCGCGTTGATCGGCGGGCGCTGCGACAGATCGACGTTGAAGCGGCGCTCCAGCCAGTTCGCCTGGCGCTCGAAATACACCAGGCCCTTCATATAATAGGCGTAATCCACACGCGGATTGGTGGGGTTTTCGCGGATGAAGGTCTCGGCTGCATCGATCGCGGGGTCGACCTCGCGATTCTTGTAGTAGGCGTAGATCAGGTCGAGCTGCGCCTGGCGCGCGGGCTCGCTGAACGGGAAGCGCGATTGCAATGCCTCGAGCTGCTTGATCGCCTGCCCGTAGTCGGATTTGTGCATGCTCTTCTGAGCCTTCGCATAGATCACTTCGGGGCCTGATTTGATGTCCTCGTCGCCACGGTGGCTGCGGCAGCCGCTGCCAAGCGCCGCCACTGCAACGGCGAGCAGCAAAATTCGGCTCAGGCTGACAAGATCACGCAGTCTCACAGGCGATTCCTTACAATGGTCGGTCCCGACAGAGCGCGGCAGTATACCCGATGCTCCGCCGCTAGCTTCGAGTGGCCCCATGAGCGCAGAGTTCCAAGTCATTGATCTGGAAATTCCCGAGGAGTTGGCGGGCCAACGCCTGGACAGCGCATTGGCCAGATTGCTGCCGGAGCATTCGCGCACTCGGATCAAGAGTTGGATCGAGGCCGGCGAGGTGCGGGTTGGCCGCCTGCGCTGCAAGCCGAGCGACACGGCGGCCGGGGGTGCCCGCGTCACGGTGCGCATGGCGCTCGAGCCGCCCACGGTCGCGGTATTGCCCGAGCCCATTGCGTTGCGCCTGGTGCACGAGGACCGCGATCTCTACGTGGTGGACAAGCCGGCGGGACTGGTGGTGCATCCCGGGGCCGGCAACCCGCGGCATACCCTGCAGAATGCATTGCTGGGGCTGGACCCGAAGCTCGCTGTGTTGCCGCGCGCCGGCCTGATTCATCGGCTCGACAAGGACACCAGCGGGCTGTTGTTAGTTGCGCGAACGCCGGAGGCGCAGACGGCCCTGGCACGGCAACTCATGGCGCGGACGATCTCGCGGGAGTACCTCGCCGTATGCGTCGGCGTCATGACCGGCGGCGGAACCATCGATGAGCCGATTGGACGGCATCGCCATGACCGAGTGCGCATGACGGTGAGAGCCGACGGCCGGCCGGCGGTCACGCACTACCGCGTGCTGGAGCGGTTTCGCGCCCACACTTATCTCGGCGTCAAGCTTGAGACCGGACGCACCCATCAGATACGCCTGCATCTGTCGCACCTGCGGTTTCCGATCGTGGGCGACCCGGTGTATGGCGGCCGCTTTGCCCGGCCGCGCGGGGTCACGGATGCCTTGGCAGGCACCTTGCGCGACTTCAAGCGCCAGGCACTGCACGCCGCAACTTTGGGGCTGGATCATCCGCGCAGCGCCAAGCGCCTGACCTTGCAGAGTCCGGTGCCTGCGGATTTTGCCGGGCTGCTGGCGGCATTGCGCGAGGATGCGACATGAGCATTGAGTGGCTGACGCCACAGTGGCCGGCGCCGCCCGGGGTGCGCGCGGTGTCGACCTTTCGTGGCGGCGGCGTGAGCGCGATGCCGTACGCGTCCTTGAATCTCGCGGCGCACGTGGGTGATGAGAGCGCTGCCGTCGATGCCAATCGGCGCCGCTTGCTGAGCGCCGCCGCTCTGCCGGCGGAACCGGCCTGGCTGTCGCAGGTCCACGGCGCGCAAGTCGCAGATCTGGACGCGGCAGCGCCGCCGGGCGCGGCGGACGCGGCATTCACGCGACAGCCCGGCCGGGTGTGCGCAATTCTGGCGGCCGACTGCCTGCCGATCCTGTTGGCCGCAGCCTCGGGGGGCGTGGTCGCCGCCGTGCACGCGGGCTGGCGCGGGCTTGCCGCCGGGGTGATCGAGGCGGCGGTAGGGGCGCTCGACACCGAGCCTGAACAGCTCATTGCCTGGCTGGGGCCGGCCATCGGGCCGCAGCGCTTCGAAGTCGGCGCGGAAGTCCGCGAAGCCCTGCTGCGTGCAGACCCGCAGGGCGGCGCTGCCTTCGTCACCAATGCGCGCGGTCGATTCATGGCGGATTTGCCCCAGCTCGCGCGCCGGCGCCTCAGCGCATTGGGCCTCACCCGGATCTACGACAGCGCCGAATGCACCCATTCGCAGCCCGACCGATACTTCTCGCACCGGCGCGACGGAAAATGCGGCCGCCAGGCCACGCTGATTTGGCTGGAACAGGCCCAGAACCGTTGAATTAGCCCAAAAACGCCCCAAATACCCTGCTATTCCGAGCGCTTTTCAGAAGGGTTTAGCATGCGAATGGATAAGCTGACAACCAAGTTTCAGGCGGCATTGGCGGACGCGCAATCGCTGGCGGTCGGCCGCGACAATCAATACATCGAACCGGTGCACTTGATGGCGGCGTTGCTCGACCAGGAAGGCGGCACGGCTCGTCCGCTGCTGGAGAAGGCCGGCGCCAACGTGCCGAAGCTGCGTTCCGATCTGAAGGGCGCCCTGGATCGCTTCCCGAAGGTCGAGGGCTCGGCCGGCGAAGTGTTGCTCGGCAACGATCTGAACAAGCTGCTCAACGTCACCGACAAGCTGGCGCAGCAGCGCGGCGACCAATTCATCTCGAGCGAGCTGTTCGTGCTGGCGGCCTGCGAGGATCGCGGCGAGCTCGGCCGAATCCTGAAATCCTGCGGCGCCACGCGCGCCGCGCTGGAAACCGCCATCGAGGAAGTGCGCGGCGGCGCCAAGGTGGAGGATGCCGGTGCCGAGGAGAATCGCCAGGCGCTGGAAAAGTACAGCATCGACCTGACCGAGCGGGCGTCCCAAGGCAAGCTCGACCCGGTGATCGGGCGCGACGATGAAATCCGCCGCACCATCCAGGTGCTGCAGCGGCGCACCAAGAACAATCCGGTGCTGATCGGCGAGCCCGGAGTGGGCAAGACCGCGATCGTCGAGGGGTTGGCGCAACGCATCGTCAACGGCGAAGTGCCGGAGGGCTTGCGCAACAAGCGCATTCTCGCGCTCGACATGGGCGCGCTGATCGCCGGCGCAAAGTTCCGCGGCGAATTCGAGGAGCGCCTGAAGGCGGTGCTCACCGATCTGGCCAAGCAGGAGGGCCAGATCATCCTGTTCATCGACGAGTTGCACACCATGGTCGGCGCCGGCAAGGCCGAGGGCGCGATGGATGCGGGCAACATGCTCAAGCCCGCGCTGGCGCGCGGCGAACTGCATTGCGTCGGCGCCACCACGCTGGATGAGTACCGCAAGTACATCGAGAAGGATGCGGCGCTGGAGCGGCGCTTTCAAAAGGTGCTGGTGGACGAGCCGACGGTGGAGGACACGATTGCCATATTGCGCGGGCTGAAAGAGCGCTACGAGGTGCATCATGGCGTCGAGATCACGGATCCGGCCATCGTCGCCGCGGCCACCTTGTCGCACCGCTACATCTCCGACCGGCAGCTGCCGGACAAGGCCATCGATCTGATCGATGAGGCGGGCTCGCTCATCCGCATGGAAATCGATTCGAAACCCGAGGCGCTGGACAAGCTCGACCGGCGCATCATTCAGCTGAAGATCGAGCGCGAGGCGCTGAAGAAGGAGGCGGACGAGGCCTCGCGCAAGCGTCTCGGCACCCTCGAGGACGCGCTCAAGGCCCTGGAAAAGGAGTACTCCGACCTGGAGGAAATCTGGAAAGCCGAGAAGGCGACGGT
>Ga0302314_10023245_pt1 | contig 10125 bp, 10 predicted proteins | sample III_Palsa_N2_3_FD_200533 | JGI IMG/M metagenome (GOLD analysis project Ga0302314, IMG submission 200533) | Peat permafrost microbial communities from Stordalen Mire near Abisko, Sweden - III_Palsa_N2_3 | ecosystem: Environmental > Terrestrial > Soil > Palsa > Peat permafrost | place: Sweden...
TCGCCCGATCCAAAGCTGCGTTGCGCCTCGCTGCTGGCCGCCGTGTACGCTGCCGGAAGCTCCTCCGGCCTCGTCACCGCCCGCATGCCCTTGCCGCCACCTCCTGCAGCCGCCTTCAGCATCACGGGATAGCCGATTCCAGCCGCCACCTGCACCGCCTCATCGACGCCGGTCAGGCCGGTCACACTGCCCGGCACGCGAGGCATCCCTGCCGCATCCGCTGCCTGTCTTGCTTTGGTCTTCGAGCCCAGCACCCGCATCGCACTTGCAGGCGGCCCGATAAATATCACTCCCGCCGCTGCGCAGGTCTCGGCGAAGTCTGCGTTTTCAGACAGGAATCCGTATCCCGGATGAATTGCATCAGCACCTGTTCGTCGTGCAACGTCGAGGATCAGATCGCCCCGCAGATAGCTCTCCGCCGCCGGTGCGGGGCCCAGCCGATACGCCTCATCCGCATGCAGTACATGCAGCGCGGCGCGGTCGGCATCGGAGTAGACGGCCACCGTGGCCAGCCCCATCTCACGGCAGGCGCGAATCACCCGCAACGCAATCTCGCCGCGATTCGCAATCAGCACTTTTTTTATCGTTCGTCGCAAGCGGCCATTTTACCCCAGACACTCAATGATCTTCGCCAATCGCACTATGCAGCACCCCGCGGCTTCAAACCAAAAGCAAAGAGCCTCCGGTGAGGGAGGCTCTTTGCTTTGACAAAACGGAACTGCGACTACTGCATAGTTACGCCGCCCTGCGTTGCCTTTTCCTTCTTCTCTTCATTTGCCTTGCGTGCGCCCATCGCCTTCTGAATCCACTGATCGACCTGAGCCATATCGGCCTTGCGCGCTGCTTCATCACCGCACTCAAGATCGGCCTTGCGACGATACGTAAGCTGCAGGTACTGCATCGCATCATCGTAGGTGGGGTTGAGCTCCACGGCCTTGTTCAGATACTGCAGTCCTTCGTTGACCAGATCGGTGTTTGCAGCCTGCAGCTTCTGGCAGGCGCCCTTGCTCTTCTTCGGATTGCCATCACCCGCATCCGTCAAACCATCCGCCGCAAGAATCGTGACCGCGTTCTTGTAGGCCAGCACCCAGTCCACAAAGCCAACGGTGTAATAGGCCTCGGGATCGTTAGGAGCGATCGCAATGACCTTCTTCTCGTATTCTTTGGCAACATCGAACTTCTTAATGTTGCGGCTGATCGAGGCGATCTGCTTCAACGCAGTCAGATCGTTCGGGTCTTTCGCCAGCACCGCATTAAATCCGTCCAGCGCCTTCTGCGCGATCGCCAGATTCTCCGGCGTATCCAGATTCGGCACGACCTGATACGAGTACGCGGTCGCCAGATACAGCTTCGCATCCGCGGAGTTAGGATCGAGGGCGATCGCATTTTGAAAGTGGTTTACAGCCTCTTCATAGCGTGCGTTCTTGAAGGACTGCACGCCCTTGGTCAACTGGTCCCGTGACTTCAGAATCTTGCAACCGGTTGCAGTAAGAAGCAGCGCCAGCAGAGCGGCCGTAACCGGAATCCGTGCGGTGAGTTTCATTTGGCGAATCGTCTCCTTCGAGTAGGCACGTGTTTTTTTTAGGACCGTAAAGCGCAAAATCAGGGAAGTCGTAATTTCTCGGCTTTTGCTTGATTGTAATGGTATACGTCCCAATGTGACCAGAGGACGCATCCATTCGATAGCTGAAGCCATTACCCAGCGAATCCTGTTGTATGTCTAAATTACACTTTTGTCCAGTTTCAGACACGCCCATAATCTGTGATGCGAATTATCAGAGGAAAGATCAGACTGTCCTGCGGTAATTCCATTCCTTACACAATTCGTCCGTCCTTCATTCTGACGATCCTGTCGGCATAAGCCGCCGCGTCCGAATCATGGGTAATCATCAAAATCGTCTGCCCCAGCCGCTGATTCAGGTCCTTCATCAGCCTGAGCACCGCAGCCGAGTTCTCACTGTCCAGATTCCCGGTCGGCTCATCCGCCAGCAGAATCGCGGGCGAATTCACAATGCCGCGCGCAATCGCCACCCGCTGCTGTTGACCGCCCGAGAGCGCCCGCGGCTTGTGTTTCAGCCTGTCGGCGATACCCAGCAACCCCAGAACCTCCCGAAACCCGGCATCGAACACTGTATTGCGCCCACCAATGTACTGCACAATTCGGATATTGTCTTCTGCAGTGAGCGTCGGCAGCAGGTTGTACTTCTGAAAGACAAACCCCACGGTCGTCTTGCGGAGGTCGGTCCGCTCAGCAGCCGTCATCCCCCCCAGGTCGCGCCCATTGATCTTCACGGTTCCCGAGGTCGTCGGCGTCAGCCCACCCAGAATATGGAACAGCGTCGACTTTCCGGAGCCGGATGCGCCGATAATCGCCACAAATTCGCCCTTGCGGATCTCCAGATCGACGCCGCGCAGCGCATGGACCTCGACGTCGCCCACCTGATAGGTCTTTGTCAGACCCTGCACTTCAATAATCACGGGCTCACTACTCATACGACAGCGCCTCCGTGACATCCTGCTTGACTGCCTTGGCGCCTGGCACGATGGCCCCTAACAGCGCTCCAACCACCGCAATGGCGGTAGAGATCGGCCACCACCCGTAGACCGTCTCCTGCACTAGGCTGGCTGGTACCGCGTGCTTCATCAGCCACTGCGTCCCATAGGTCAGCACGATGCCCAGCACCGAACCGAGCAGAGCCAGCAGCAGCGTCTCGCGGAAGAGAATGTTCAGGATCAGCGCGGAAGACCCGCCGACCGCCTTCAGAATTCCGATCTCGCGCGTTCGCTCCAGCACTGCCGTGTACATGGCCATAAACACCACGATGAATCCCACGATGACGGCAACCCCAATCACCACGCCGATGAAGCTCTTCAACATCCCGACGTTACTGATCGAAAGCATGGAGGTGAACTCCTCCATGGTGTAGATCTGATAGCCGTGATACTTCACCCGCATCGCATCCACGACGGCCTGTGCCTTGTTTGGGTCATCCACCTTGATATAAATCTGGCTTAGATGGCCCGGATTCCCGGTCAATGTCTGCAGCATGCTGAGCTTCACGGCGATACGCGCGAGCTTGCCCGACTCGAAGATGCCCGCCACCTTCCAGTCGTGGTTGATCAGATTCACGGTATCGCCCACATGCAGATTTTTCTGTTTGGCGTAGTACTCATCCACGATGATGTCGTTGTCGCTGACCAGCGGACCGCCCTGCAGATAGTGAAAACCGCCGTTCAGCCGTTTGAAGTCATCCAGGTCGAGACCGGTGATCGAATCGAACCCCGACAGAGGCTGAACCATAGTGCCCATGGCAAAGGTGACGTGCGGTTCCTGCATGAGCAGCGCCGGAATTTTGTCGCTCATCGGGGCGGAACTCAGCCCAATCGCTGAAGACCCTGGAGGACGAAACCAGATGTCCGCCCCCACCCCGCGAGCGCGCTGGGCTGTTCCGTCCAGCGTTCCATAGCTGACTCCGACCAGCGTCAGAATCATCGTCACTTCGACGGCAATCGCAAGCACGCTAAGCAGCGTGCGGACTGGCCTGTGGCCAAGGTTGGCGAAGATTAACTTATTCAGCAAGTCTTAAGTCTAATGCAAATCACGACCGCGGTGGAGTTCTCAGAAGCTGTTTATAACAGCTCTTACCGAAACGGGCCCACTCTGCGTGGAGCGGATGTTCATACGCCTTTTAAAGTTGTCTTGGCGAACCAGACAGCAATGGACCTCCCGTTGGCCGGAATCACCCTTTGCCGACCAACGGGAGGCCCCTAAAAGATCATTCCTGCATGACAAGGTATAACCGCCACGAAGTGACCGCCCGAACCGGGGTCCCGCAAACAGATCTTCTTTTGCGGGGTGGCCGAGCGCAGTGGCTCCGTCCGGCAGGACAACGCTCATCGCTTCTCAGAGGGGAGGCCATTGCCTCCAGCCGTTCCGGTCGTTGAGAATGCCATCGCAGTCGCCTCCCAATCAGATGCGGACAAGCGAGCACTCGATCAACCTGCTTCATTTCTCTTGTAAAAAGCTCCGGGCGGCGGGCTTTTCAGCCACACCGCCCGCACGAGAGCCTTCCCTACGAAATCTACTGCCCTGCTTCGACTCGTGGCGTGATCAGACCGATGTTATCCACGCCGGCCTTATGGCCAAAGTCGATCACCTCGGCAACCTTGCTGAAATCGAGATCCTTATCACCCTTCACGAACATGACCTTCTCCTGCCGGGTGGCAAAGATCTCCTCCAGCTTGGGTTCAATGTCTGTTCTGTTGAACGCGGTGTCGTTGATCTTGTAGGATGGCGCACCCGCTCCATTCGCCTGTACCTGCACGACGATGGTGCGATCATTTGGCTGGTCCGGTTGATGTTCCTTGGGCGGCTGAGGAACAAGCGTCTCCAGGCCCTTAGGCGTCACCGGCACAATCACCATGAAGATGATCAACAGCACCAGAAGCACGTCGATAAGCGGGGTTACGTTGATCTCAGAAACCGCTCCGCCAGTATTTCCACCGCCCATTCCCATAGCAATCTCCTCGATACTCTGGCCGCTCCAGTCACTGCGAGTCCGGCATTCTGCAAAATCTACCTGACGACTACTTCTTCGTTGTAGTAGTAGAGGTAGTGTCGTCCGTCTTTTCGGTGAGCAGGCCAAGCTGGCTTACGCCGGCAGAGCGGATCCCATCGACTGCATCCATCACCTTACCGTAGTTTGCCCGCTGATCGGCGCGCATAAAGACCTCTTTGCTGGTCTTGTTCTCCAGCTTCGCAGAGATCTTTGGACCAAGATCATCGATTGTTACCTGATCGCCCCCGAGGAAGGTTCTGCCATCCCGGGTGACAGCAACGGTAACCGCATCTTCTTTGTTGGCATCTTCCATCACCACCGCGGCGTCAGCCTTCGGCAGGTCCACGTTGACCTTGTTGTTCAGCATGGGGGTGATGACCATGAAGATAATCAGCAATACCAGCATCACGTCCACCATCGGCGTCACGTTGATATTGGAATTGACCTTCTTGCCTTCATCCCGTTTATTGATACCCATAACGTATGCTCCGTCCGGTTTGCTGTATTTGCTCTCTCCCCGCTCTGCCCGCCAGACCTCCGGACGCCATTTCCTGACGGCGTCCGGGAGATCTGATCAGAGCTGTGATTCTCGCGAGGGCATGACAACCTGAGTTACGCTTCAGGACAGAAGCCTTACCGATGGCTCTGCTTGATGAAGTAGTCCACCAGTTCGCTGGAGCTGTTGTCCATTTCGACGTCGAACGCTTCCACCTTACCGGTGAAGTAGTTGAACGTCATAACGGCCGGGATAGCGACGAGAAGACCGAACGCGGTCGTAACCAGCGCCTCAGAGATACCGCCGGCGACTGCGCCGATACCGGAGGTCTTCTGGGTTGCGATCTGCTGGAAGGCGTTCAAAATACCAACCACAGTACCGAACAGGCCGATAAACGGTGCGGTGGAACCGATGGTGGCCAGGCCGCCCAGACCACGCTTCAACTTGGCGTGAACGATAGCTTCGGAACGCTCAAGCGCGCGCTTCGAGCTTTCTACCTGCTCTTCCGTGATGCTGCCGCCGGAGCCGAAGCTGCGGAACTCCTGCAGGCCGGAGGTGACGACCTCAGCCAGGTGAGACTTCTTGCAGCGGTCTGCAACCTTAATCGCCTCATCGAGACGGCCATCCTTCAGGGCTCCTGCAACCTTCGGGGCAAACTCGCGGGACTGCTTGCGGGCAGCAGAGAAGTACAGAGCGCGGTCGATGATCACAGCGAGAGACCAGATCGACATGATGAACAGCAGAATCACGACGCAACGGGCGAGCCAGCCCATGTTGCCCCAAAGACCCATAACACTGAAGCTGACCTGAGCCTCTTCGAAATACATGGCGAGGGAAGCAGGTACGTGAGCGAAATTCGTGAGGTGTGCGAGATGAGCGAGAATCACTGGAATATTTCCTCCTGGTAGAACTCTAACTTTCTAAAATCTGCCCCGTGAATCCCCCAAAAGTTCGATACCCCGGAGGAGTGTCACGAGAAACGTCATTGCGGGTTGAATCTGCGCCTAGCTGCCAATGTTGAAGTTGACGGTGACCTGGGTATCCACTTCGGTAGGTTCGCCATTCAGAACATATGGCTTGTACCGCCAGGTCTCGACAGCGGAGACCGCGGCAGAACGCAGCATCTCGGGTCCACTGATTACCGTCAGACCCTTGATCGTTCCATCTTTCGAAATCACGGCGTGCAGAACAACCGCACCAGAGACGTGAGCCGCTCTCGCGATCGGAGGATAGACCGGAGTCGTGCCGGAGATCTTCAGACCGGCAATGACACCACTCGAGACGCGTGCCGGACCTTTGGGCGGGGCAACCTTGACGACCGGTGTAGGCGCAGTTCCGATGCCGCCCATCACGCCGCCCGGGACGCCGCTTCCGCTACCCATGCCGCTCATTCCCGCTACGCCAGCCATCTGCGGAGGAGGCGCAGCATCTTCCTTCAGCATCTTGATATCTTTTGGAATCTTCGTCGGCGCATGAAGACCCTGATCGATCTCGGAGACCATCTTGATCGGCTTAATGACCTGAGCCGGAGGTGGTGGTGGGGGTGGTGGTGGGGGTGGCGGCGGCGCTGTCAGCATCGCGGTCATCGCCGTCTTCGGCAAGGCCTCGGGATACAGCAGCGGAATAAGGATCATGGTCGCCAGGATCGCGCCGTTGAAGATAAATGTCCCAATCATCCAGTACTTGGACTTGGTCTTGATCTGACCGCCGGATTCCATCAACGAAGATTCGAACATATGCAGCCTCTTTAATGTGAAGAAGAGCTATCTTTTCTTAGACACCGTGCCGTTCAAATTTGTTCCCGCCTTAATAAAGCTGTTGCTGAATATTTTTACGCCTTTGCCCGCTTCCCCGCAGGCAGCGTCATCGCCTTGCCCCGCTTTGCCCGCCACTCCTGATACGCCACCAGCATCGGAGCCGCGACGGCAATCGACGAGTAGGTCCCGATCAGGATTCCGACGACCAGGGCGAACGAAAAACCGTGCAACACCTCGCCGCCGAACACAAACAGAGAGAGCACTGTCAGGAAGGTCAGGCCGGACGAGATGACGGTTCGACTCAGGGTCTGGTTAATGCTTCGGTTAACAACATCGTGCAGCGACTCTCGGCGCGATGTTGCCAGATTTTCGCGGATACGGTCGAAGACGACGATGGTGTCGTTCATCGAGTAACCGATCAGCGTCAGGATCGCCGCGATAACGGTAAGGGTAATCTCCTGATTCGTCAGACTGAACGCGCCCACCGTAATCAGGGTGTCGTGGAAGACCGCGACCACCGCCGCGACTCCATAGATCAGCTCGAACCGGAACCAGAGATAGATCAGCATGCCGATCAGCGAGTAAAGAGTCGCAAGCCACGCCTGCTTCTGCAGCTGTCTGCCGGCCGTGGGGCCGACGATGTCCGTCTGTTCCACATGGGCAACGGAATCGTGATACCCGCTGTTCAGGGCCGTCTCGATTTCGGTCCTTCCCTGATCGTGCGCGGAGTCGGTGGCGCTGGACTGCGGCAGCGCGATAATCACCTTATTCGCCGCGTTGCCGGTGGGGTCGGAGATGCGTTGAATCGTCGCGTCGTGGATGCCCGCCCGTTCAAGCGCCTGGCGGATATGGTCTTCGTTCGGTGGCGCACTGAATGCCACGCGCAGCTGTGTTCCGCCTTTGAAGTCCACACCCAGCGGAACATGGTGCCAAAACAGAATACTCAACACGCCGGCGACAGAAAAAATCAGCGAAAACCCGAGGAAATACCATTTCTTCCCGAGCCAATCAATATTTGTTGTACGAAAAAATTCCACGCTCAACCATCCTCAGCGAAGCCCCGCGGGACTTCGCAATCTCTCAAAACAATCTAGATCGACAGCGCAGCGCCGCGTTCCTTCTTCGCTAAAATCGCGTCGAAGATCACCCTCGACACAAGCACAGCCGTAAACAGGTTTGCCAGCAGGCCGATAGTCAGCGTCACGGCAAAACCCTTCACCGGCCCCGTTCCAAACAGAAACAGGATCGCAGCCGAGACAATCGTCGTGACGTGCGTATCGACGATCGTGACCCAGGCATGGGCAAATCCCTGCTGCACCGCCGCCGCCGCCGTTTTGCCTGCCCTCAGTTCTTCGCGGATACGCTCAAAGATCAGCACATTCGAGTCCACACCCATACCGATGGTCAGGATGACGCCAGCGATTCCAGGCAGCGTCAGCACCGATCCGGAGTAACCCATGAAGCCCAGCAAAATCAAGAGGTTCAGCATCAGCGCCAGGTCGGCGTTGATGCCCGCGCCGCGGTAGTAAACCAGCATGAAGATCATGACGGCCAACAGACCGGCGACTGCTGCAACGATGCCCTGGTGGATGGACGCCGCACCGAGGCTCGGCCCAACCACGCGCGTCTCAAGGTACGAGATCGACGCCGGCAGAGCGCCCGTGCGCAGCATCAGCGACAGATCCTTCGACTGCTGCAGGGTAAAGCCACCCTCAATCTCTCCACTGTCACGGATCGCTGAGTTGATGCTGGCAACCTCACGTACTTTGTTGTCGAGCACAATCGCCATCTGCCCCGGCGATGCGCTGGTGGACGAGTGCGCTTCGGTGTACTTATAGAAGCGGTCGCCTGCTTCGGTCGTCAGATTGAACCGGATATCCGGCCGTCCATTCTGATCCTGCCCAGGCTGCGCATCGCGGAAGTCGGTTCCTTCCACCTCGCTCACCCGCTTCAGCAGCCATACCTGGTCGGGAGCTCCTTCCTGGCCTGACCCATGCAGCAGAATCGAGTCCGGCGGGATGACGCCATTGTTCGCCGCCAGTGCGTCCTGCTCAGTGTTATAGCCGCCCACAACGGCATGAATCGACAGCTTGGCCGTCGACTGGATGACCTCTTCTACCCGCGCCGGATCGCTCAGGCCAGGCAGTTCCACCAGAATCTGGTTCTCGCCCAGGCCGTACTTCTGAATCACCGGCTCGGTCACGCCCAGCTTGTCGATGCGCTCACGGATGGTCTCGATCGACGTGTCCAGCGTCCGTGTCTCAAGATCGCGCACCGCCGCCGGCTTCATCGCCAGCTTGAAACTTCCGTCCGACGACGAGGCAACATCGTAGTCCGTATAGTCGTTGCCCTGCAGCACACTGCGCGCATCGCTCAGCTTGGCCGCGGGAATCCCCGAAATCACGATGGTCAGCGGATTCGCGGTATCGGTCTTGCCCACAGACGCGCCCGGAATACCAGCCTTCTGCAGGTCATCCTCAAGGCGAGCGACGTCCCGGTCGGTCTCTGAGGTCAGCGCCTCGGCGACATGCACCTCCAGCACGAGGTGAATACCGCCCTTCAGGTCGAGCCCGAGCTGAATGTTGTTCTTAATCGACTGCGTCAGCCCGCCATGCGGTATGCCCACAATGCCGAAACAGCAGATGACGAGTACCGCAACGATGAATGCCGTTTTGCCGGCCAGATTCTTGCCCATGATCTCTATTGAAGGTGCGGCCCGCGAGCGTCCTGTTTCCGCTTCGCCGCCGCCATCCTTACTTCTTCCTCATCCGCATACCGCGGTTCAATCTGAACTGCACAAGCTACTGTTCTGCAACATCCAAAATCGGTGGTTTACGCCTGTTCGTCGGTCGTAACGGCGGCGATGGCGCTCTTGGTAAACTCCAGCTTCACACCGTCAGGCTGCACTCGCAGGATCACAATGTCGTCCTTCACTGTGAGCACCGTGCCGCGGATGCCGCCGTTCGTGGTCACGCGGTCGCCGGTCTTCAACTGCTCCAGCATCTCCTGCCACTTCTTTTGTTTCCTTTGGTTCGGCGCGATCATCAAAAAATAAAGGACAACAAAAAACAGGATCGGCAACGCAAGTCCGCTTAAATTACCCAGCCCAAAACCGCCTGTCGCACTCTGCAACCACATCGCCAGCATCAAATAAAACTCCGTTCCACAACTTCCAGCTTCGCAGGCTTGTCTTCAACCACTCATGGCGTGTTGACGCGCTAAAACATGCGCAACTCCGCTGACAGGCTGGAAAGGGTGCCTAGCCCCTAAGCATCGCGTAACCGCAAGTCTGTGTCAAGGACGGACCTCATCG
>Ga0302314_10023246_pt1 | contig 10125 bp, 10 predicted proteins | sample III_Palsa_N2_3_FD_200533 | JGI IMG/M metagenome (GOLD analysis project Ga0302314, IMG submission 200533) | Peat permafrost microbial communities from Stordalen Mire near Abisko, Sweden - III_Palsa_N2_3 | ecosystem: Environmental > Terrestrial > Soil > Palsa > Peat permafrost | place: Sweden...
CCCGTCCCCCGGTCCGCCGTGGCGGTCAGCCGTGCCGGCTCGCCGTCCGCCATTCGGCAGCGAACTCATGCACTGATGGGAACCTCTGTTCAGGGTTCGGCTGGGTGGCCCGGGTGAGGACGGTCAGCTGTGCCGGGTTGCCTCGCCAGGCTTGTTCGGTGTCGCCGGCGTCCAGAAGGAGACGCGCTGCGCGGCCGAGCGTGAAGACCGTCGTCCTCCTGTCGATGGTGGCCCCGCGCTGGAACTCCTCGGGTGCCATGAACCGCCGCGATCCCGGCAGCCGCTCCCCCTCGACCGGGAAGGGGCCGCGACGGTACTCGTCAAGGTCGATCAGGTGCACCGCGCCGAGGGCGAAGTCGTAGAGCACCGCGCCGTCGTAGAAGTCGACCGCGACATGGCCGGCGGCCTCCACCGCCACATGTACGTCCAGGATCTGTTCGAAGGCGCTGAGCACCTGGCGTACCGGTAGCGCACGGAAGCGTGCCAGCGCGCTGTCCGCGCTTGTCCGGTCTCTCGGCCCGTGGACGGTCGCGTGGTAGAGCACCTCACCCTCCCGCCAGGGCATCACGGCCGCCCAGCTGTCGCGCACCGCTATCCGGTGGACCTGCGGGACAATCGCCGGATGCTGTACGGCCTGATGGAACGCCCATCCACGTTCGAGTGACTGTCGTGCGGCGTCCGTCACTGCCTCTTTGACGAACCACCGCTCACCGTCGGCCAGCAGTACGCCGTAGGACACGCATCCCGAGTCCTGGTCGCGGAATGCGGTGAACAACTCGCCGACCTGATCGAGATAGGGTTCCAACTCGGTCAATGCATCGATTCCGAGCAGGGGGTGGAGAGTCATGCGCTCCATCGTGCCACCGCTGACGTACCGACGGCATGACCTTCACGAGGTCCACGGCGTACCCAGCCGGACCGGATCGCGTGAGCGAGCGGGATCGGCGTGCTGTCGCCGACGCACCGCCTACGCCGGGGGGACCGAACCGGCCGGGCCGGGGTGAACCACCCGGCCCCGGCCGTGGCGGCCTGCCGGTGCGTCAGTACGTCACGGTGATCCGGCGGGCCGGGCCGTCGACACGGACCAGCCCGCCGTAGGGGATCACCACTTGCGGGTCCGTGTGGCCGAGGTCGACGTCGAAGACCGTCATGGTGTCGGGCGCGTAGTCGGCGAGCGCCCGCAGGACAGCGGTGCGCTGCTGGGCGCGGTAGCTCTCGCGGTCGGCTGCGTCGTTCGGCTGGTCGAAGGACCATGCCCTGGCCCGTCCCATCAGCAGTGCGGAGAACTGCCTCAGCAGCCCACGTTCCCCCATGCTCCTCAGAATGCGGAAGACCGTGTCCGCGGTCGGGAGCATCTCGGAGGTCTCCAGGAAGAGCACGCCGCCCCGGTACTCCGTCTCCGGCCGGATCTCCCGGTCGGCCATCAGCATCTGGGACAGGACCTCCAGGCAGCCTCCCCAGGCGGCGCCCTCGACCACTCGGTCGGCGTTGTGCCATTGCCAGCCACCGGACGGTTCCATGGCGGGCTCGGACTCGAACGTGTGCGGGTCCTCCCAGGGGCGTTCGACGTCGTTGGTGTCGGCGGAGGGTGTCAGCTCGTACTCACCGGAGGTGAAGAGGGCGGCGCGAGCGGAGGCCTCCGTCACCGGGTGCATCGCGCCGGCTCTGCCGAACTGCGTCATCACGCTGGCACCGTGGTAGCCGACGATGCCGAGGTTGCGCAGATACATCAGCAGGTTGGTGTTGTCGCTGAACCCGAAGAACGGCTTGGGGTTGGCACGGATCAACTCGCGGTCCAGGTGCGGGAGGACGGTGATCTGGTCATCGCCTCCGATGCTGGCGATGATCGCCTTGATCTCGGGGTCGGCGAAGGCTGCGTGCAGGTCGGCGGCCCGGTCCTCGGCACTCGCGCCGAGCCGACGGGTGGTCGGATACTCCACCGCCTTCAGTCCGAAGGCCTCCTCCAGCCTGCGAATGCCGAGGTCGTGGGGGAGTGGCAGCACCTCGGCGAGACCGGCGGCAGGAGACAGGATGGCGACGCGGTCACCGGGGCTGGGCTTGGCCGGGTAGGCAGGCTCTGTCATGCCGCGATCGTAGTCTCACCGGTTCACTGACCTGCAACGACTTTTCCTCGACCGAGGGGCGGAGGCGCCGACTCCGCCTACGTCGGCTCGGCGGTGATCAGTCGGGTGAGCAGGGTGCAAATTCATTGGACCGCCCAACGGTTTTGGTTTATCGTTGGGGCATCCAATGAAGTGCAGGAGGGGGAGGCACACGTGCGCAAGATCAGGTTCCAGCCGCAGGACACGGTCGAGCCGTTCGGGATCGAGGAGTTGGCCGCACCCGTTCCGGGCCCCGGGCAGTTGCTGGTGGACACCGAGGTTGTGGGGGTGAGCCTGGGCCTGGTCAGGACGCTGCGCGGAGGCACCGTGCCGGCAGCAGGGCCCGGGGGCGAGATGGTGGGGCGGGTCGCTGCCCTGGGGGCGGATGTGGAGGGCTTCCGGGTCGGAGACCGGGTGGGCGGGGTGGTGTTCGAGGGCCTCTACGCCCAGTCGGTGCTCGCTGTCCCGGCCATGGTCACGGTTGTCCCGCCGCAGGTGACTGCCGCCGAGGCGCTGGCGCTGGTTCGTGGCGGCCTGGTCGCGCTGAGCGCACTGCGTGCCGGACGCTTCGAGCCGGGCGAGTCGGTCCTGGTCACCGCAGCGGCCAGCGGTGCCGGGCACTTGGCCGTGCAGTTGGCCAGGACTCTGGGTGGGGGCCGCGTGGTCGCGGCGGTCAGGGCGGTGGACAAGGCTGATTTCGCGCGCGGGTGCGGCGCCGATGAGGTGGTGACCTATGCGCAGGACTCCTGGGGCGACCCGGTGGACCTGGTCCTCGACGGAGTCGGCGGCGATCTGGTGCAGCGGGGCGTGGACGCCCTCGCGCCCCACGGCAGGATCGTGGCGTTCAGCGCAGGCGGGGGCACCGTGGACGCCGGCAGTCTGCTCGGCGGCCTCAAGTCGGTCATTGGGTTCTCCATCGGACTGATCAGCCGTCAGCAGCCCGAACTCATCGAGCAGCGCAGGTCCGAGCTGTGGGACCTGCACGCTGCCGACCGCCTGCGCCCGGCGCACGTGGCCCTGCCACTCGATCAGATCGCCAAGGCTGTCGATCTGATCGAATCCCGCACCAACCTCGGCAGGGTCCTGCTGCACACGACCTGACCGGCCCGACCTGACCGGCCCGGGCCCTCCCGGGGAGGCGGATCCGGCTGCCTCCCCGGGCAGGGCCTGCGAATCGTCAGCTGAACCAGACGGGGTTCTCCGCGAAGGCGATCAACTGCGAGCGGTCCAAGGGCGGAGTCGGCCACCCGGGCCCGAAACTGGTGGACCGGACGCCTTCCGTCCCCGAAAGGGCTTCGACGGAGATGGCCCGGCCGTCCGGATAGTGCACCTGGACAGTGCCGACAATGCCGGATTTCTCGGCCCAGGCTCCCGGTGGCTCGGTGGTCACCAGCACCTGGACGCCGTCGGGAAGGTTGGTCTCCATGCAGTCCCATGACGGGGGGAAGTCGTTGCACACGTGGGTCATGTCCCCGCCCATGGGCTGCTGTGCGGGGACAGCGGCGGGGTCGAACGACTGGATGATCACAGCAGCGGTTCGGCCGTCCCTGCTGACCAGGTAGGTGCCGTCGAACCGGGACGTGGGGTAGACCGTGTTCGTGGGAGCACCCGGCGGAGGGGACGTGGGGGCTTCGGCCTTGAGCTTGATGACCTGGCCGCTTCCGGCCGGGAGCAGGTGGGAGACCACGGCCACGGGACTGTCAGCGGGCTGTGTCGGGGAGGGGTGCGCGGCAGGAGGCGCGGTGAGCGTCACCGAGCCCGGCTTGCGGCCGGCAGTGGCACCGTTCGCGGTGTGGGGGAGGGCCAGACTCATCACGGCCACCGCACCCACCACCCCCGCCAAGCCCACGCTCGATGCCAGCGCCGTGGTGGTCCTGCGCCTGCGCTGCCGGTGCGCGGCATGCGCGAGCACGCTTTCGGTGATGTCCTCGCCCGGCAGTGCCAGGCCTTCCAATGCTTTGTCCATGAGTTCCCTCACTGTGTAATCCGTCATCGGACGACCCCGCGCATCTGTGCCAGCTCCTCGTCCACGACATCGCCCACCACATCAGCCAGGGCCGCACGGAGCACGGTCAGACCGCGGGAGGTCTGGCTCTTCACTGTTCCCTCGCTCACGCCGAGCAGTTCCGCGGTCGCCTGCACGCTCTGGTCCTCGAAGAACCGCAGTACCAGCACGGCCCGCTGACGCGGTGCCAGGCACTGCAGCGCTTGCCGAACGGCCAGTCCCAGATCGGCGTCACCGACCCGCTCCGGGGCATCCGGGAGCTCGTCGTGCGGACGCTCCCGGATCCAGAACCGTTTCTGTGAGGCGATGAAGGTGGTGACCAGAATGCGCCGGGCGTAGGCGTCGATGTGGTCGACGCGGCGGCGTCCCCGCCGGGCCATCACCACTTTGATCAGCGTGTTCTGGACCAGGTCCTCGGCTGTGTGGGCATCGCCGCACATGAGATACGCGCTTCGCAACAGCGCGTTGCGCCGATGGCTGAGGAACTCGCGAAGCTCCGGATCATCACTGTGCACCCTGTCCCCCTCTTCCGACGTCCCTGCTCATACATATGGAGAGGGTGGGGCGGCCCGCAGGTTGGCGGATCCGGAGAACATTTCCACCTCGGCGTCGGCAACCTCGGGTCGGGGCACCCCCTGCGCGTGCCGGGTTCGCCGGGGCCGGGGAGGTGGGACTCGGAAAGGCGCGCGCCGGCCAACAGGGCTCAGCCCCGGGACGGGAGTGTCGGTGGTACGGGGCAAAATCGCTGCCATGCGATGGACCAGCGACACCATGCACGTCTCCTACCGCCAGTACTACCTCTGCGGCGCCGAGTACGACTACGAGGACCTGGATGAAGTCGAACGGCTCTACAGTTGCAACACCCTGGCCGTAGCCAGCCCGGAGCACCTCACCGCGCATTCCGGCACGCACACCGGGGTGATCCGGCTGACCGTCGAACTGCTCGCCGGCGCTCCGCCCGCGCCCGGAACGGAGTGGGAGAGCGCCGTCGAGGTAAGCCTCTGCAGCACCAGCGGCGAGCTGTGGTTGGAGCAATGGGGAGGCGACGTCGTCCGCGACGCAGGCAACCTCGCCCATGCCGGCCCCGGTTGGTATCGGATCCGCGTCCAGACCATAGGCCGAGATCGTGGCCATGCCGACGACACAGCCTTCGCATGGGTCGAGGAGCACCACCTGACGATCTGGCCGGCGCCCCCAGAACCAGACCTGGTTCATCGCATCACCGATGAGTTCGGACTGTCGTACTGCTGTTCGCACAGGCACACGGTGTCACCCGCGTGAAAGGCGACGCCGACCACGACAACATCGCGTCCCAGCACGTCATGACGGCCGCCGGCATGCAGCCGACCGGAGAAGACGAACGCGTCAGGTACTTCGAGATCGCCTGGATCGACACGACGGCGACTACAGCCCCGCGCTCGTCCGCCCACTGACGTTGCCGCGGCGCGCTGTCGTGGTGGCGACGCCGTTTAGACCTGGGATGGCTCTCGTTCAGACGAGCTGTACCGGATGGGTCCCGATCCTCCTGCGGCTGTCGGGTGCGCAGCGTCGCCGGGGCTCGCGAAGGGATGCGGGGCCTCCCGTGGGCACCATGGGGAGAACACGCCCGCCCTGCATATAACAGTTCGATCGACACGGCAGTGTCTTGTGAGACGCCTGCATAGTGTGCTTGTCATGTCAGCGGAAGGCGTGACCGATGAAGAAAATGTCGACGTGCTGTATGGTTCCCGCCGGAGTGCCCTGTCTCACATGGCTGCAGGGAAACAGGTCATACTCGGCTCCGGCGGTCCGTTGACCTGCCCGGGCGCAGACCTCCGCCGCCGCGCCGGGACGGGGGAGGAGAAGCTCCCGGGAGTCCGTGTGCTGGCTGTCGCCGCGGCGGCGGTCCTCGTCGGGGGCACGGCGTTGTTCGGGGCCGGGTCGGCGGCCGCGGAGCCGGCCCCGCTCACTTTGCAGTACACCTGCTCGTTCCCACTGATCGGCGACCAGCCGATGACGGCGTCGATCGTGTGGGACGCCTCGGACACGCACATGGTCGGTCGACCCACCCCGCTCCTGCCCGTCAACGCATCGGCGACGCTCGGGCCCATCGTCAGTGAGGCGCTCGGCCTCATCGGTGCGAGGACCGTGGAGGGTACGGCGGAGGTGAGCGCCGCGGTGGCCGCGCCGCAGGGAGACATCGACGCCACTGTTCCGCTCGACGTGCCCGTGACCGGCATCCCGGGGTCCGGATCGATGACCGTCGCGGCGAGAGGGACCGTGCCCTCGTTCACCTTCAGTGAGCCGGGCAGCGCGGTGATCACCGTCGGCGGGCTCACCCTGCACTTCACCCCGAGAACCGCGGGCGGCGGGCAGACGGTGCTGGGCGAGGTCAGCACCTCGTGCGAGCTGGACGCCGGGCAGAACAATGTTCTGACGTCATTTCAGATAATTCCAGCCCCGGGCAGGTCACGGACACCCGGGGGACCCGCTGCCGGAAGGGTCGGTCCCCGCGCCTCGCGGTCCGCTCGGGCGACGGTTGGACCGTCCTCCGCCGGACCGGGCCCGGAAGCCTCCGGGACCACGAGCGGCACAGCCTTGGTGAAGGCCGCAGACGCCCCGAGCGTCACCTCCGCCGCCGACAGGTCGACCGGCGGTGTGGACCTCACCGAGTCGGTCCTTGCGGCCGCGGGGGTGCTGGCCCTGATCGCCGCAGCCGTCGGTTGCGTCGCGTGGCTCCGACACCGCCGTCCGGGTACCGATGGACCGGAGGGCTGAGAGTGCTCCCGGACCCGGACCCGGACCCGGACTCCTGCCTCCCCGGCCGGCGCCACGGCACCGGCCGGGGACCGGCGGTGACGGCGGGTGCCGGGCCGTCACTTGCGGCCGCGCACGGCGCTGATCAGGACGGCCACAGCGCGCAGCACCTGGGCGCGGTCCCGCGAGGCCGTGCCCTTCAGGGCGACGACGACGATCGACACGGCCGCGGTGGCCGCGACCACCATGCCGGCCACAGGCACCAGGGCAACAGCGATGACGGTCATGGGGGTTCCTCCCATCAGGGCGGTCGTCGGATACGACCGCTGCACGGGACAGCCCAGCGCCACGGACCACCGCAGCTGAACACTTACCGGACCGGCCGGATCACGTCGGTAAAAGAGCAGGTGCGGGTGGTGTCCGGTGTCCGTCCGGCCGGACGCGCCGGATACGCCGCACGCGTCGGACACAGGGCAGAGGAGGGCGGGCCGCGGTGACCGGGGAGCTCAGTGCCGCACGCAGGGCGCTGCGCAATGAACTGCGCGAGCTGGAGGACCGGGCGAAGGGGCAGCGGCAGCGGACACAGGCGATCGCCATAGCGAACGATCGCCTGCCTGGCCACTGTGCGAAGCTCGTGCCCACCACGGTCGGCGGCTGGTTCGAGACGGGAACCCCCGCGAAGGACTTCCTGTCCCTGTGGACACTGGTCCAGGTGCTCCTGGAATGGTCCGAAGAGCCGCAACCGCGCCGCCGGTGGAGCCCCTCGGAGACGGAGGGCAGGCGGACGGCGTCCCAGGCGCACTGGAAAGAGCTGTGGGAGCAGGCCAGGAAGGCCCCGAGCGCCTCGAGCGCCCCGAGTGCTGCCACCAACTCTGCCGAGGCCAGGCTGATCGAGTTGGTCGATCGGCTCCTGGAAGCGGGGGGAGGGGGTACCGGGCACAGCCCTGTCGACGATGTGCCGGCCAAGGATGGCGAACTGTCCGCGAAGGCCGATCTGCTCGCGGCTGAGGTCCGCATCCGCCTGCAGCGTGAGGAGGAACGACTGCGGCTACGGGATCCGCGCCCGCTGCCAGTGCGCTGGAGACCGGCGCCCGGGATCGGGAACGCGCCCGACTGCGCGGAGGGCGTCCGCAACGGCCCGGCTGAGACAACGGACGCTCCCCCCATCGACCTGACCGGGCGACTGGATGAGATCACGGCCGTCCACGAGCGGACACCGTCCGGCTGGCTGATGGTGCTGGGCCGGGCAGGCTCGGGAAAGACCATCCTGACCTTGTACTTCGCCCTGGCCAGGCTGAAAGCACGTCCTCGCGCGGGCACGGCACCAGTCCCGGTGATCTTCAGCCTCGGATCGTGGAACCCTGCCACAACCCTGCTGCGGGACTGGCTGGTCGGCCAGTTGGAGCGGGATCACCCCTTCCTCGCGGAGAGCCGCCCCAGCGGATCGAGCTGGGCTGCCGCTCTGATCAGCGCCGGGTATGTCCTACCGATCCTGGACGGGTTCGACGAGATCACCGAGGGCCTGCGCGGACCCGCGCTGGAGAAACTCAACACCAGCACCCTGCCGCTCCTGGTGACCAGTCGCCACGCCGAGCTCGCCGCCGCCGTAGCCGCGACCCGTGTCGTGCCCTCCGCCACCGGCATCGAATTGACCGACCTCACCCTGGACGACACCGCCAACTACCTGCTGCGCCGCGACGACACGGCTCTCCACGAGGGCACAGACATCACCAGTTCGGCTGGCTGGGAGTACGTCCTGAGCGAATTGCGAGGCCATCCCGACGGACCGGCCGGCACCAATCTCGCCCCGGTACTGACGAATCCCCTGATGGTCACACTTGCCCGAACGCTCTACGCATCCGGCGGCGACCCGGCGGAGTTGCTGGACGCCGAGAAGTTCAGGACCCGGGAAGCCCTTGAAGACCATCTCCTGGACAGCCTCGTCCCCACCGCCTACTCACGCCATCCGCGGAGGCAGCCCACCACGGAAGACATGTGCTGGGACCTTGAAAGCGCCCAGCACTGGCTCGGCTACCTCGCCACGCACCTGACGGAGCTCAAGACGCATGACATCGCATGGTGGCGGCTGGGGACCGCCATGAAGCTTCGCTCGATCATGTTCGTGGTCGGGGTCACGGTCGGACTCGCGTCCGGGATCGCGGCGGGGATCTCGTACGGGATCGAGGTCTGGCTCGAGGCCGGGCTCGCGATCGGGCTCAGCAAGGCGATCGTCAACGCCCTCATGGCTGGGATCGGGGTGGGCCTGACCTTCGGCCTGATGCATGGATTCGCCACGAATCTGAGGGTCGGCGGCCCGGTCTTCGAACCGTCGCTCATGCGCCTACGGATCCACCGCAGGACCAAGCTGAGGGAGAGCAGGGCAAAGCTGCGAAGGAGCTTCCTCCCCAGAGTCGGGGGCGGGCTCGCCGGGGGGCTCCTGTTCGGGGTCCTGTGGGTACTCGGAGGCGGTGCCTATCTGGCACTCCTGGGTTGCTCCGGTCACGAGATCGTGCAGATGTCGGAGAAAGACCTCGAGCTCGGGGTCGGCCTCGGGGCCGCGATCGGGCTCATCGCCGCACTCGGATCCGGGTTCGAGACCGTCATCGCCAGAGAGGAATCCATCCGTCCGTCAGACCTGTTGAACGCAAACCGCCAAACCGTGCGCACCCAGATGCTCGCGGTCTGGCTCGTGATCGCGTGCGAGTACGGGATCACATTCTGGCTCGAATACGGGGGGACCGTACCAGGGCTGGTGGTCGGCCCCACGGCCGGGCTCATTGTCGCGATCGGGGTCGGCACCATGACCGCCTGGGGGCGCTGGGTGGTCCTGGCCCGCGTCTGGATGCCCCTGACGGGGAGGCTGCCGCGGAACCTGAACGCCTTCCTGGACGACGCCTATGAGCGCGGTGTGCTGCGCCAGGTCGGCGCGGTCTACCAGTTCCGCCACGCGCGGCTCCGGGACCGCCTGGGCGAGACATACCGGAACCGCCACTCACCCGTCCCCGACGGCGGCGCGCCGCTGTCCCCGTCGCCCGCTTCGCCGCCAACCGCACGCCTGAACCGCGAGCTTTCTTCCAGCTCACCACGGCCTGACTGAACACCACCGCCCGGAGGCGACCGCTGACCCCGTACGACCCCGATACACCCCTGCCGTCAGTGGGTCCTACCGCGGAGACGGTCCACCGTCGCTCCGGCGATCCCGCCGAGCGCGACAGCGGGGACGACCGCTGCCCAGGGCTGACCGGCGGCTGCCCCGGCGGCGATCACCAGGACGGCCACCGT
>Ga0302314_10023247_pt1 | contig 10125 bp, 6 predicted proteins | sample III_Palsa_N2_3_FD_200533 | JGI IMG/M metagenome (GOLD analysis project Ga0302314, IMG submission 200533) | Peat permafrost microbial communities from Stordalen Mire near Abisko, Sweden - III_Palsa_N2_3 | ecosystem: Environmental > Terrestrial > Soil > Palsa > Peat permafrost | place: Sweden...
CCCGGCCGCCCGGGTGCACGTGAAGCTGGTGGCCGAGGTCGGCGTGGGCACGGTGGCCGCCGGGGTGGCCAAGGCCCATTCCGATGTGGTGCTGATCTCGGGCCACGACGGTGGCACCGGTGCGGCGCCCCTGACGTCGTTGAAGCACGCCGGCATCCCGTGGGAGATCGGCCTGGCCGAGACCCAGCAGACGCTGCTGGCCAACGGGCTGCGCGACCGGATCGTCGTGCAGGTCGACGGTCAGCTCAAGACCGGGCGCGACGTGATCATCGGGGCGCTCCTCGGCGCCGAGGAATACGGCTTTGCCACGGCCCCGCTGGTGGTCTCGGGCTGCATCATGATGCGGGTCTGCCATCTCGATACGTGTCCGGTCGGCATCGCCACCCAACGCCCCGAACTCCGGGCCAAGTTCAACGGCAAGCCCGAGTTCGTCGAGACCTTCTTCGAGTACATCGCCGAGGAGGTGCGCGAGCACCTGGCCTCGTTGGGCCTGCGCTCCCTGGAGGAGGCCGTGGGCCGGGTCGACCTGCTCGATGCCGAGGACGCCGTCGAGCACTGGAAGGCGGTCGGCCTCGACCTGTCCTCCGTGTTGGCCTTGCCGGATGTGCCCGACGACATGTCACGCCGGCAGACCAAACTGCAGGACCACGGTCTGGAGAAGGCGCTCGACCATCAGTTCATCGGGGCGTGCGCCGCCGCATTGGATGATGGGGAGGAGGTCTCGGTGACCCTCCCGATCTCCAACGTGGACCGCACCGTCGGGACCCTGTTGGGCTCGGAGATCTCGCGGCGCTTCGGCGCGGCCGGGTTGCCCGACGACCTGATCTCGTTGACCTTCAACGGCTCGGCCGGGCAGAGCTTCGGCGCCTTCGTGCCCCACGGCGTGACCATGCGGCTGTACGGCGACGCCAACGACTACTTCGGCAAGGGGCTGTGCGGCGGTCGGTTGGTGCTGCGCCCGCCCGTCGAGTCCGTGTTCGCTGCCGAGGAGCAGATCATCGCCGGCAACGTGATTTTGTATGGTGCCACCAGCGGCGAGGTCTTCATTCGCGGCCAGGTGGGGGAGCGCTTCGGCGTGCGGAACTCCGGCGCCGTGGCGGTGGTCGAGGGCGTGGGTGACCACGGCTGCGAGTACATGACCGGTGGCAGCGTGGTGGTGCTCGGTCCGACCGGTCGCAACTTCGCCGCCGGCATGTCGGGCGGCATCGCCTACGTGTACGACCCGTCACGCACCTTCGGGCAACGGGTGAACCTCGATATGGTCGATGTCGAACCGCTCGACCCTTCCGATTCGTTCCTGGTCCATTCACTGGTCGAGCGGCATGCGGTCGAGACCGATTCCGCCGTGGCCGCCCGGTTGCTCGAGAGTTGGGACGTCGAGAGTCGTGAGTTCGTCAAGGTGATGCCGCGGGATTTCCGCCGCATTACGGAGGCCACGCGCCGGGCCGAGGCCGAGGGCCGCCCGGTGGACCAGGCCATCATGGAGGCAGCTGCACATGGGTAAGCCCACTGGATTCATGGAGTTCGACCGTTCGCTGCCCCGCCGGCGCCCGGTCAAGGTCCGGTTGCGCGACTGGCGTGAGGTCTACGAACCGTTCACGGCCGAGCAGACGCAGGAGCAGGGTGCCCGTTGCATGGACTGCGGCATCCCCTTCTGCCATGACGGCTGCCCGTTGGGGAACCTGATCCCCGAATGGAACGACCTGGTCTACCGGGACGACTGGTCCGACGCCATCGAGCGGCTGCACGCCACCAACAACTTCCCGGAGTTCACCGGGCGTCTCTGCCCTGCGCCCTGTGAGGCGGCCTGCGTCTTGGGGATCAACGAGCTCCCGGTCACCATTGAGCGGATCGAGTACGAGATTGTGGAACGGGCCTGGTCCGAGGGGTGGGTTTCGGCGCACTCGGCGATGGTGCCGACCGGGAAGTCGGTGGCCGTGGTGGGTTCGGGTCCCGCCGGGCTGGCGGTGGCGCAGCAGTTGGCCCGGGCCGGGCATGCGGTGACCGTGTTCGAACGGGCCGAGAAGCCGGGTGGGCTCCTTCGTTATGGCATTCCCGAATTCAAAATGGAAAAGGCCGTGTTGGATCGCCGGCTGGCTCAGCTCGAAGCCGAGGGCGTCACGTTTGTATGCGGCGTGTCGGTGGGGGATCCGGGTGACATTGGCTCGGAGTCGATGGAGCCAGGCGACGAGCGAGGGGCCGGGACGGCCTGTGCCCCCGATGTCGTCATCCGTTCGGCCCGTGACCTCCAGGAGGAGTTCGACGCGCTGGTGCTGGCCGGTGGGGCCACGCTGCCCCGTGACCTCGAGGTGCCCGGCCGCTCCTTGACCGGCGTGTACAAGGCCATGGAGTACCTCAAGCCCTCCAACCTGGTGCAGGAGGGCGCGCTGTCGGCGTCGACGATTTCGGCCAAGGGCAAGCACGTGATCATCATCGGGGGCGGCGACACCGGAGCCGACTGCCTGGGCACGGCACACCGCCAGGGTGCCGCTTCGGTGCATCAGCTTGAGATCATGGCCGAGCCCCCTTCGGATCGGTTGGCCGAGAACCCCTGGCCGCTGTGGCCGTTGATCCTTCGCACCTCCTCGGCGCACGAGGAAGGCGGCGAGCGGGTCTTCGCCGTGACCACGACGGAGTTCGTGAGCGACGGCGCGGGCGCCGTGCGGGCCCTGCGGGGTCATGAGGTCCTGGTCGGCAACGACGGTGGGCGTCCCACCTTCGAGCCGGTACCGGGAAGCGAGTTCGAACTGGAAGCCGACCTGGTGCTGCTGGCCATGGGCTTCGTCGGCACCGAGCGCAACGGTGCGGTGGCCGAACTCGGAGTGACCGTGAACGAGCGGGGCGCGGTGGCGGCCGATGCGCGGTGGGCCACCAACGTGGATGGCGTCTTCGTGTGTGGTGACCAGACCCGGGGGCAGAGCCTCATTGTCTGGGCCATTGCCGAAGGTCGCTCGGCCGCCGCCGAGGTCGATCGCTGGCTGATGGGGGACACCTCGTTGCCGGCACCGATCCTGCCCGGCCAGCTCGCCATGCGGTAGCTCGACCGTCGGGCGCAGGCCCTACGCTGCAGCCGTGGCCACCGTCGAGTTGGGTGATATCTCGCTGTATTACGAGCAGCGGGGTTCGGGCCAGCCGCTGCTGTTCATTTCCGGCACGGGTTCGGACCTGCGCAACAAGCCCAACGCCTTCGACGGTCCACTGACCAAGTCGTTCTCGGTGCTGGCCTATGACCAACGCGGGTTGGGCCGGACCAGCGTTCCCGACGGGCCCTATTCGATGACCCAGTACGCCGCCGATGCGGCCGGGCTGTTGGATGCGGTGGGTATCGATTCGTGCCTCATCATGGGCGTGTCCTTCGGGGGCATGGTGGCCCAGGAGTTTGCGGTCACCTATCCGGATCGGGTGAAGCGGTTGGTCCTGGCCTGTACGTCCTCGGGCGGGGCGGGAGGGTCGTCATACCCCCTACACGAGCTCACCGGCCTGACCGGTCGGCCGCGGGTGGAGCGCTCCATCGAGATCGCCGACGTGCGTTGGACTCCCGCTGCCCGGGTGGGCAGGGAGGCCGAGTTCGAGTCGCTGGTCGACCTGATGTCCGCCTTCCAGGACACGACGGCCGCGGTCGGCGAGAACCAGGACCGGAAGGAACTGGGTCTCACCCTGCAGCTCGAGGCCCGGCGCCACCACGACACCTGGGATCGCCTCTCGAACATCACGGCACCGACCCTGGTCTGCGGTGGGCGCTATGACGGCATCGCCGCCCCGGAGAACAGCGAGCACCTGGCCGATCGAATCCCGCAGGCCGAACTGGCCCTGTTCGACGGGGGACACATGTTCTTGATCCAGGATCCGACGGCCTTTGATCGCATGATCGAGTTTCTGGGTACAGGTAGCTAAGACGGGTTCGTCGTCGTTGCACCGCGGTTTCACTACTGATGACTGGCTGAGAAAGAGGATCGAGATGGGCATCACCGACTCCAAGGAATGGGCCGCGCTGCACGCGCACTTCGATGCGGTGAAGGACGTCCATCTCCGCCAACTGTTCGCCGACGATGCTGACCGGACCGATCGACTGACGGCCGGCGCCGGCGACTTGGTGCTGGACTATTCCAAACACCGGATCACGGCTGACACGTTGGCGCTGCTGCTCGAGGTGGCCCGGGCGGCCGGGGTGGAGGGCCGACGGGACGACATGTTCAGGGGTGTCCACATCAACACCACCGAAGACCGGGCCGTCCTGCACGTCGCCCTACGGGCCCCGGCGGATGAACAGCTCGAGGTGGACGGTCAGAATGTCACCGCCGACGTGCATGCCGTACTGGACAAGATGGGGGATCTGTCGGATCGCATCCGCAACGGCTCCTGGGTCGGGGCCACGGGCGAGCGCATCAAGGCCGTGGTCAACATCGGCATCGGCGGGTCGGATCTCGGACCGGCCATGGCGACCGACGCCCTGGCCGACTATGCCCAGCCCGGGTTGATCAGTCGGTTCGTCTCCAACGTCGACCCGGTCGATCTCTACGCCGCCACCCTCGACCTGGACCCGGCCACCACGCTGTTCGTGGTGAGCTCCAAGACCTTCACCACGCTGGAGACGTTGACCAATGCGGCGGCGGCTCGGGACTGGCTGCTGGCTGGGTTGGGCGCGGCCGGGGACGACAGCGCCGTAGCCAAGCACTTCATCGCCGTGTCGACCAATGGCCCGGCCGTGGCCGAGTTCGGCATCGACACGGACAACATGCTCGAGTTCTGGGACTGGGTGGGTGGTCGGTACTCCTATGACTCGGCCATTGGGTTTTCGCTCATGGTGGCCATCGGTCGCAGCGCCTTCGCCGAAATGCTGGCCGGCTTCCATGCCATCGACGCCCATTTCCGCACCGCCCCGCTGGAGCAGAACCTGCCCTTCATCTGCGGGATGCTCAACGTTTGGTACAACAACTTCTTCGGGACCCAGACGCACGCCGTCCTGCCCTACAGCCACCGCCTGGCCCGCTTCCCCGCTTACCTGCAGCAGCTGACCATGGAGTCCAACGGCAAGTCGGTCCGCTTGGACGGGGAATCAGTGGTCGGCCAGACCGGCGAGATCTTCTGGGGCGCACCCGGCACCAACGGGCAGCACGCCTTCTACCAACTCATCCACCAAGGGACCAAGCTCATACCGGCGGACTTCATTGCCTTTGCCGAGGCCACCCATGACAACGGGAGCCAGCAGGACTTGCTGATGGCCAACTGCCTGGCCCAGACGAAGGCCCTGGCCTTCGGCAAGACGGCCGAGGAAATCGCCGCCGAAGGCACGCCGGCTGCCGTGGTGCCGCACAAGGTCATGCCGGGCAACCGGCCTAGCTCGACCATTCTGGCGCCGAAGCTCACACCCTCGGTGCTGGGTCAGTTGGTGGCGCTGTATGAGCACACCGTCTTCGTCGAGGGCGCAGTGTGGGGCATCGACTCCTTTGACCAGTGGGGGGTCGAACTGGGCAAGGTCATGGCCAAGGAACTGGCGCCCGTGCTGTCCGATCCGTCGGCGCCCGACCTCAGTGGCCAGGATCAGTCGACGGCTGCCCTGGTGCAGCGGTACCGGGCCTTGCGGGGGCGGCCCAACTAATTCTCAACGAACAGCGAGTAGCGTTGCCGTGCTCACCTTCAGCAGCGAGGGTTCCGCCGGTCCAGCAAGTGCTCGAGCACGGCGCAGCCCGCTCTTCAAAGGTGACAGTGCATGCAGAGTCAGGCTTGGTCCCAGGTGCTTCGGGCGGCCAGCAGCTCGATACTGGCCGTGTTCATTCTGTTCGCCGGAGTGCTCATCTCCTTGGCCCCAGCGCCCGCTGGCGCGGCCACCGTCATCGTGCCCAATTCACCCGTGGGTTCCCAGCTGAACTGGCTGCTCTCCATCCGGCAACTGCCCCTCAGCACACCCGTGATCACCGCACATTTCGATGCCACATCGCTGGCCCAGGCCCCGCCGGCACAGTTGAATGCTGGCCTGGCCACGCTCGGTGCTGGAGTCCCGAAACTCATTGGGCTCTCTGATGTGTCACCCACGTCACTCCATGCCGTCGTTACCTTCGAAACCGGCCGCTGGGACGTCTCCCTGGGCGTCGACGCCACCGGGTTGATCGACACGCTGTTATTGGTGCCGGACGACACCGTGCCGTCTTCGTGGGCCGGGGTCGACACGCAACTGCACGCGATTGCTCCTGGTGTCGGATTTCTCGCCGCCAAGGTCAATGGCAACGGCACCTGCACTGCCGTGCATTCGATCAACCCCACCACCGCGCGTCCCCTCGGATCGTTGTTCAAGGTCTTCATACTCGGAGCCCTGGCCAATGCGATCCGCGAGCGCGCCATCAGCTGGAACCAGAAGGTCACCATCACCGCCGCCAACAAGACCGGCGGCAGCGGCACATTGCAGCGCGTGCCCGACGGCACCCAAATGACGGTGCAGCAGGTTGCCGCCACCACCATCGCGGTCAGTGACAACACTGGAGCCGATGTCCTTCTCCAACTGGTCGGGCGGGCTGCCGTGGAAGCCCAGGTACGCCAGTGGGTGGCGCGACCTTCCCTCGACATTCCCTTCCTGACGCCCAAGGAACTGTTTGCGCTGCACTATTCCGATTACCCCGCATTGGCCAAGCACTATCGCTCGCTCGATGCGGCCAATCGGGCTGCCTATTTGTCCTCGACCGTCGATGCGGTATCGCCCAGCACCGAAGTCGCGGCCAGTTCGCCCAGGGACATCAACACGATCGAATGGTTTGCCACGCCCGCCGATCTCTGCACGTCGTTCTCTGGTTTGGCAACGCTTGAGAAGGGCCCCAGCCTGAGTCCCCTCAATGCAATCATGTCGACCAACAGCGGTGGAATCGACCTGAGTGCGACGACCTGGCCGAGGATCTGGTTCAAAGGGGGATCGGAGCCGGGTGTGCTCACCCTCGGATACCTGGCCCGGGACAACCGAGGCCAGACGTTCGTGGTGATCGCTTTCACCGAGAATCCGGTTGCCGCGTTGAGCGCGGCGAGCACGCTGCAACTGTTGGCCGTCGAGCAGGGCGCCTTCGAGCTGCTGCATCGCTGAAACGCCTGAGGCGTGAGCGAGGTTGCTCAGGCCGCGGTGATGCTGTTGGGCGGCGGGATGACACCCGGCCCGGTCACCGAGCACTTCAGCGCCGCCGCCGTGTTATCGGCGGCAGGCAACTTGGGCAGCGAGGGGAAGGTCGGGCTCCCGTCCTTCAGCGCACCGAGGTCGAGCAGGTCGGTGAGGTCGTTGGCGTTGGCATCACGCAGCGTCAGGGCCGGCAGATTCCATTTGCGCTGGACGAGGGCCAGCACCGAGGTGTGGTCGAACACGACGTCGGACACATAGTCCTTCTTGGCGAAGGCCGAGACCAGGACGCCGGGCACCCGGAAGCCGAATCGTTCGAAGCCTTCGTAGGTCGATTCGCCCACGGCGACGATTGGAGCCAACAGATCCGGCGCCAAAGCCACCGGCGGGGGCACGTGGTCGTAGTACCCGCCGTGCTCGTCATAGGTGAAGACCAAGAGGGTGCGCTCCCAGGCCGGGGAGTCGCCGATCGCCTTGACCACTTCAGCCAGCATGGCCTCGCCCAGCACGATGTTCTGCGGGTTCTCCTGTGACGTGTTGTCGTAGTCGGGTTCGACGATGCAGAAACTGGGCAGCTTGCCGGCCGCGGCGTCGGTGAAGAACTGCGCATAGGGCTTCTTGTCGACCAGGGTCAGCCCGGTATCAAAGACGGGGTCGAGTTCCGACGATGCGCCCAGCGGGAACGAAACGATGTAGTCGGTCCAGCTGATGTTGAAGGCCGTGAGCACGTCGAAGATGGTGGGGGTCGGCGTGGCCAGCAGCGCATCTTGAATGAGATTGTCCAGCGTCGGCGTGGTGCTGATGTCATCGGTCATCCCCGATGACGTGCCGGCGACCAAAAACCGTCGGTTGGGGTCGGTCTGGCCCAGCATGGATTGGAACCACCGGTTGGCGATGGGGAAGACGGACGCCAGGCCATAGGTAAACGGCAGGTCCTTGCTGTCCCAGTAGCCCATGGCCACCCCGCCCACGTCGCCGGCCAATTGCGGGCTGAGGGGCGAGCGCACGAAGCCGTCCATCAGCCCGTTGTTGAAGGCCAGGTTCGAGGTCCGCCATTCCTGGCTCGGCTGCGACGGCAACTGGCAGGTGGTCGGCATATGGAAGGCGTGCTGCAGCCGACCGTCGGCGTAGGGGTTGGTTGAGGTCGGCAATCCGTTGCGCCCGAGGGGCCAGCCATCGCCCCGGCCGAGCATGCCCAAGATGTTGTCGAACGAGTGGTTCTCCAGCATCACCACCACAATGTGCTCAATCCCGGGCATGGTGTCGGTACCCGGCAGGAGGGCGGGGAAGGGCACCGAACCGGGGAGGCGGAGCGTCTCGCGCCCGAGGATATCGAGGGCGGCCCGCTGTTGCGGATTGGGCCCGAGCAGGGGCTTGGGTGAGAGCAGCGATGTTGGGTGCACCGAGGTGGCTGCGCCGGCCGGGAGCGACGAGCCGAGCACACCGGCCAGGGCGACGCCGGCACCGCCACCGAGAAAGGCCCGCCGGCTGATGCCGCTCCGGGCCTGGCCCTGCGGGAGGCGCATCATGTCGACGAAGGAAGTCCGCATGCTGCGGACCGTACTACTGGCCACCCGGCCTGGTGGCTCCAATGTAGAGATCGTCACCGAACGAGGCACCCGGCGTGGTGGGCGTCGGCTCAATCCGCACGAAGGCGCCGGTATGGGGCGCATCGATCATGAGGCCGGCCCCGATAGAGAGGCCGACGTGGGACACGTCGGAGGGACCGCTGCCGAAGAACAGCAGATCGCCCGGTTCCAGCGCCGACCCGGCCGCGACGGCGGGCCCGGCGTCGAACTGGTCCTGGGCCACTCGTGGGATGGTGACATGGGCCGACTGGTAGGCGGCCTGGGTCAATCCGGAGCAGTCGAAGCCTCCCGGACCGGTGCCGCCCCAGCGGTAGGGCGCACCCAGATTGCTGGCCGCAAACGTGATGGCCTCGGCCACCACCACGTTGAGGTTGGGGTTGGTCGAGAGGGCATGGGCCAACACCAGCGCCACTTCGCCTTCCGTGGTCCCCGACAGGAGCGAGACCAGCGTGGCCGGGCGTGACGCCGCGGGGACACTACAAAGGTCAGTCACCACCGAGGTGAGGCCGGCAGCCAAGGAGGGGTCGACCAGGACCCCGCCGGCTAACAAGGACCAATCCAGGCCGGGACATTGGGTCGCCGCGGCGTCGATGGCGCTCTGGGCCCCCACGTTCAGAGCCGGCGCCGCCAGGGCCGTACCGGCCGCACCGGAACTCACGGTGGTGTCGCTCGGCCCGATGCTGATGGCCGTCGCCGCCGCACCGAGGACCGCACCCCCGGTGGCCAGCGCGCCGATCAGGAGGCCCGCTACAGCGACGAGTGGGGGTGCCATGGTGGGAACGGTCGCAGTGGGCCGGCGCGCTCGACATACTTGGACCCTCGGTACGAAAGGAATTCACATGCGCAGCACCATGCAGGACGCCCCCCTCCTGATCAGCGACATCATCCGCTACGGCCAGCAAGTGCACGGCGACAGCCAGGTCATCACCATCGAGGCGGGCGGGCACCGTTCGGCCACCTTCACCGAGGTGGCGGCCCGGGCCGAGCAGCTCGCCAAGGCACTCAAGCGGCTCGGGGTCGAGGACGGCGACCGGGTCGGCACGTTTTGCTGGAACAACCAGGGGCACCTTGAGGCGTACTTGGCCATCCCGGCCATGGGAGCGGTCCTACACACCTTGAACATCCGTCTGCCGGCCGAGCAATTGGCGTACGTGATCAACCATGCCGAGGACCGGTTCATCATTGTGGACGCGTCGTTGATCCCTCTGCTGGCGGCCATTCGCGATGAATTGAAGACGGTCGAGACGATCATCGTGGCCGGGGAGGGCGACTCGTCGTCTCTGGGCGAGACGCTGTCCTATGAGGAGTTGCTGGCGGCCGAGGAGCCCGGGTTCGAGTGGCCCGTGTTGGACGAGCGGTCCGCCGCGGCCATGTGTTACACCAGCGGCACCACGGGCAATCCGAAGGGCGTGGTGTACTCGCACCGCTCGACGTATCTGCACA
>Ga0302314_10023252_pt1 | contig 10123 bp, 5 predicted proteins | sample III_Palsa_N2_3_FD_200533 | JGI IMG/M metagenome (GOLD analysis project Ga0302314, IMG submission 200533) | Peat permafrost microbial communities from Stordalen Mire near Abisko, Sweden - III_Palsa_N2_3 | ecosystem: Environmental > Terrestrial > Soil > Palsa > Peat permafrost | place: Sweden...
GCATCACCCACGCGATCGGTTTCCCCGGCCTGTCGATCAACGGGCTCGTCAACAGTCCCAATTCGGCGGCGATCTTCCTGCCGCTGGCGCCCTTCGACGAGCGGAAATCGCCGGGGCTGTCGGCTAACGCCTTGGCCAAGACCCTGAACCAGAAGTTCGCCGCGATCCCGGACGCCACCATCGCCGTCTTCCCGCCGCCGCCCGTGCAGGGCCTCGGCAACATCGGCGGCTTCCGCATGCAGATCGAGGATCACGCGGGCCTCGGCCCGGACGCCCTCTACAAGGCGACGCAGGACGTGATCGCCCGCGCCTCCAAGGACCCGGCCCTGGTTGGCGTCTTCTCCTCCTATCAGGTTGGGGTGCCCAAGATCCGCGCCGACATCGACCGGGAGAAGGCCAAGGCGCAGGGCGTGTCGCTGACCGACCTGTTCGAGACCATGCAGGTCTATCTCGGCTCGCTCTATGTGAACGACTTCAACCGCTTCGGCCGCACCTATCCGGTGAACGTTCAGGCCGACCAGCGCTTCCGTCTGCAGCCCGAGGACATCGGCCGCCTGCAGACCCGCAATGCGGCGGGGCAGATGATCCCGCTCGGCGCTTTCGTCACCACCCATGAGACCACGGGGCCGGAGCGCACAGCCCACTACAACGGCGACCTGACCGCCGAGATCAATGGCGGCCCGGCGCCCGGCCATTCCAGCGGCGAGGCGCAGAAGGCGCTCGAGGCCGCCGCCAAGGCCGCGCTTCCCAACGGCATGGGCTACGAGTGGACCGAGCTGACCTACCAGCAGATCCTGGCCGGCAACACGGCGGTGTTCGTCTTCCCGGTCTGCGTGCTGCTGGCCTTCCTGGTGCTGGTCGCCCAATACGAGAGCTGGAGCCTGCCGCTGGTGGTGATCCTGATCGTGCCCATGTGCCTGCTCTGCGCCCTGATCGGGGTGTGGCTGACCCACGGGGACAACAACATCTTCACCGAGATCGGCCTGCTCGTGCTGGTTGGACTCGCGTGCAAGAACGCCATACTGATCGTGGAGTTCGCCCGCGAGCGGGAGGCGGAGGGCGAGACCCTGATCCAGGCGATCCTGGACGCCTGCCGCCTGCGCCTTCGACCCATTCTGATGACCTCCATGGCTTTCATCATGGGCGTCGCGCCGCTGGCGGTGTCGGTCGGGGCCGGATCGGAGATGCGCCGGGCCATGGGCGTGGCGGTCTTCTCCGGCATGCTGGGGGTGACCCTGTTTGGGCTGGTGCTTACCCCGATCTTCTACTGGAGCATCCGCCGCCTGACGGGGGGCAAGCCCGCCCACCATCCGGCGCCGGAACTCCACACAGACGTGGCGCCGCCTTACCGCGCCGAACCTTCCCCCCTGGGAGCCGCGGAATGACCTTCCTTCGCAATCTTCTCGTGGCGGGCGCCGCGCTCGCCGCCACCGGCTGCGCCGTCGGCCCGGTCTACCACGCGCCTATCGAGGCGCCCGTGGCGCTCAAGACCGACGCCGCCAGCGTGGTGGAGACCCCCGCCGAGCCCACGTGGTGGCGCAGCTTCGGGGATGCCGAACTCGACAGCCTGATCGAACGGTCGCTTACCGCTAACCTCGACCTGCGCGTGGCCGTGGCGCGGGTGAAGGAGGCGCGCGCCCTGTTCCACGACGCCCTGCTCGACCGCTTCCCGCGCGTCACCAGCGACGCGGGCTATTCCCGCAGCGACGAGCAGTTCCCGGGGTTCGGCACGAGCCGCGTCAATATCGAGCAGGCCGACATCGGCTTCGACGCCTCGTGGGAGATCGATCTGTTCGGGCGGGTGCGCCACGGCGTCGACGCCTCCCGCGCCGAGGCGCAGGCGACCAAGGACGACCTCCGTAACGTGAAGATCACCGTCGCCTCTGAAGTCGCCCGCAATTACTTGGAGCTTCGCGGCTCGCAGGATCGCCTGAAGGTCGCAGTGGAGAACCTCGATTCCGAGCGGGACACCCTTCGGCTGACGCAGGTCCGTTACGACATCGGCACCGGCGATCCGGTGGACGTGGAAAGCGCCCGCGCACGCCTCAACGCCACAGAAGCCACTATTCCCGCGCTCCGCACCGCTGAGGCGCAGGCCGGGCATCGCCTTGCTGTGCTGGTGGGCCAACGCCCCGGCGCCCTCGACGCCGAACTGGCGGCGCCGGTGACGGTCTCACACCCGTCCGCCCCGCTGCCCATCGGCGACGCTTCGGCCTTCCTGCGCCGCCGCCCCGACGTGCAGGCGGCCGAACGCAGGCTGGCGGCGGAGACGGCGCGGACCGGCGTGGCCACCGCCGATCTCTTTCCGCGCATTCGGGTGACCGGCTTCGTCGGGCTCCTCTCAGGCGACGTTTCCAGCCTGTTCAAGGGCGGCTCAGAAGCCTGGGCCGTCAGCCCGGCGGTGACCTGGCCGGCTCTGGACCTCGGCGGCGCCCGCGCAAGGCTTCGGGCGCAGGAGGCGCGGGGCGACGAAAGCCTTGCCAACTACGACCAGACGGTGTTGCGCGCCATCGAAGACCTGCAGAACGCGCTGGTCGCCTATCACGAGCGCCAGCTGCAGGTGCAGAGCCAGTTCCAGCAGGTGGAGGCGTCGCGCCGGGCGGCCGACCTCGCCCACATCCGCTACAAGGAGGGCCGCATCGACTTCCTGCGGGTGCTCGACGCCGAACGCACCCGCCTCGACGCCGAGGACGCCCTGACCCAGTCCCGCACCGAGGCCAACGTGGACGTGGTCTCCATCTACAAGGCGCTCGGCGGCGAAATCTGAGCCTGCGGGATCAGGGCTGGGGCGCCACGATCCCGCTCGGCGGATAGGCCGGGACCAGCGGGGGCGGTGCGGGCAGGCCGACGGGCTTGCCAGCGATCGCCTTCAACATCAGGTCCACCGCCGTCTCCAGCTGCGGATCGTGACCGGCAAGAAGGTCGGCGGGCATATTCTCGACCTCGACGTCGGGATCGACCCCGTGGTTCTCTACCGCCCAGACCCGGTCGGGCGAATAGGTCGCCTCTTCGGGGATGGTGATGTAGCCGCCGTCCATCAGCCGCCAGTTGCCGCGGATGCCCCGCACCCCGCCCCAGGAGCGCGTGCCGACAAGCTTGCCGAGGCCGTAGATCTTGAACAGGTAGGGGAAGATGTCGCCGTCCGACGCCGACCAGTGGTTCAGCAGCGCCACCTTCGGCCCGTTGACGAAATCGTTCGGCTCCGTGCCGATCCCCTGTTCGCGGTTGGTGTTGAGATTGGCCATCACCCGGCGCAGGCGCTCCAGCGCATAGGGAGCGATGAAGCCGCCGCCGTTCCAGCGGTCGTCCATTATCAGCGCCTGCTTGTCGAGCTGGCCGTAGAACTGGCGGATGAACTGCTGGATGCCCAGCTGCTCCATGTCCGACATATAGACGTAGCCGACCTTGCCGCCCGAAAGCCGGTCCACCTCGGCGCGATTATGGGCGATCCAGGCCGCTTCGCGCAGGCTGATCTCCTTGTCCACCGGCTTGACCACCACGTGACGGCGGGCGCCGTTCGGGCCGTCGGCGACGGTCAGGTCCACCGTTGTGTCGGCGTCGGCGAGCTGCAGCAGGCTGTCCGGCGAAGCGGGCGCGCGCAGCTCCACGCCGTTGATCGCCAGCACATAGTCGCCGGCCTTCACGTCGAGGCCCGGCTGCGCCAGCGGGCTGCGGTAATCCTCCCGCGTGTTGTCGCCGGGATAGATGGTGGCCAGGCGATAGCGGCCTGACGCAGCGTCCAGCGTCCAGTCCACACCGAGGAGCGCCGCATGGACGCGGGGGGAAGAGTCCCCGTCATCGCCGCCGCCCACATAGGTGTGGGAGTTGCTGATTTCGCCGATCATCTGGCCGATCAGGTAATTGAGGTCCTCGCGGGAGCCGAGTTGCGGCAAGAGCTTGGCGTAGCTGTCGTGGACGGCCTTCCAGTCCACTCCGTTCATCACCGGCGAGAAGAACAGGTCCCGCTCCAGCCGCCAGGCGTTCTCGTACATCTCCGCCCATTCCACGGTCGGATCCACCAGCACCCGCATATGGTCGAGGTTCAGCGCCTTCTTGGTATCGCTGTCCTTGAAGGCGTCGGCCTTGGTGTCGACGACGGTGTAGTCCTTGTCGTGCTTGATCAGCACTCGCTCACCGTCCAGCGACAGGGAATAGGCGTCCACGTCCTCGGCGACGACCGCGTCCTTGCGCTTCTTGAAGTCGTAGAAATGCAGGGCGGATTTCTCGCCCTTCAGATTGCCGTCGATCAGGCCGAGGGGCTGGGTGAGATAGTAGATGCGGTCGCCGCGGGTATCCATTCCCGCGATCTCGGCCGGCTCGATGGGCAGGGCGACGGCGCGCGCCATCATGCCGTCGAGGTCGATGTGGATCGGGGCGATGGGGCCGGTCGAGTCTGGGGCGGGTTCGCCCTTGCCGCTCTGGTCCTTCTCGGGCGGCCTGCCCTTGTCGCCGGGCTTGGACGCCTTGGCGCCGTCCGGCGGCCCGCTGTCGGCCTCGTCGGACTTCGGCGCTACAGGCGAGGCGACGCCGCGCGATAGCGGGATGGCGTAGATGCCATTGGACTTCAGCACCTCGAAGTCGAACTCGAGGTCGGACGGCACGGGGTTCTCGTGCCGGTTGGAGACGAAGTAGAGATATTTGCCGTCCGCCGACCACGCCGGCGCGTAATCGACTTCGCCGCCGTTTCCGAGCTTAGTTAGCTTTCCGGTGGCGATCTCGTAAAGGTAGAGGTCCCGGCGGCGATTGTAGGCGGTCATGCTGAAGGACAGCCAGCGACCGTCCGGCGAGAAGGCCTGATCGTGGATCTCGCCGTTCTTGTCCTGGGCCACTTCTTTCGGCGCGCCGCCGTCGGTGCGCAGCAGCCACAGTTTGTGCGAGCCGTCGCTGAAGGCCAGCGTCTTGACGTCCGGCGAGAAGATCGGGCCGTAAAAATAGCCTTCCTTGAAGCTGGTCAGCACCCGTTCGGCGCCGCCCTCCGCGGGGCGGACGGCGATCTGCTGAGCCCCGCCGACATCGGTGGTGTAGGCGATGGTCCGTCCATCCGGCGACCAGGCGGGGTGGTCCTCGTCGACGCCAGGGGTGCCGGTGAGGTCCCGGGTCGCGCCGTATTCGGTGGGCACGCTGAAGATGTCGCCGCGGGCTGAGAACAGCGTGCGCTTGCCGTTGGGGGCGAGGGCGAAGTCTGTCTGGCCGGAGGGGTCGCCGTCGCGCACCTCGTCCTTCACGTCGTCCACGCGCTGCCGGGTGCGGGGGTTGTCGTCCGGCAGATAGACCGGCGCCTCGTGCAGTTCTTCGGACGGCAGGTCGAGGCGATAGAGCTTGCCCCCCTGCTGAAAGGCGACGGCGTCGCCGCCCAGGGCCGGGAAGTCGATGTCGTAGTCGGTGAAGTGGGTGACTTCGCGGCTCTGCTTGGTCGCCTGATCATAGACCCAGATGTTGGCGCGGCGGTTTTTGTCCTGGTCCGACAGGTAGTAGATCTTCGTGCCGTACCACATGGGCGAGGTGTTGGTGCCCGACCAGTTGGTGATCTGGGCCGTCGCCTTGGTGTTGAAATCGTAGGTGAAGATTTGCTGCGCCAGCCCGCCGTTGTAGCGCTTCCAGGTGCGGAAATTCCGGAAGATCCGGTTGTAGGCGATGGTGTGGCCGTCGGGCCCGAAGGTCGCGAGCCCGACCATGCTGTCGATCGGCATGGCGACCGGCGCGCCGCCCGCCACCGGAACCTCGTACATGTACTGGATCCAGCTGTTCCACTGGTCGCCCTTGGACAGGTAGACTACGTTCTGGGAGTCCGGCGTCCAGGTCACCACCATGTTGTCGGGGCCGTGCCGGCCGCCGGTGCCCGCTTCCGTCGTCGGATGATAGGTCAGCCGCCGCGCCGCGCCGCCAGAGGCCGGGATCACCCAGATGTCCGTGCCTGCGCGGCTGGCTTCGGTGTAGGCGATCCATTTCCCGTCCGGCGAGACGCGGGGAAACATGTCCTGTCCCGGCGCGCTGGTGAGGCGCTCCGCCACGCCGCCGGTCTTCGGAACAGACCAGATGTTGCCGTCCGCCACGAACACGATCCGGTCGCCGTAGGGCTGGGGAAAGCGGGGCAGGGCGGCGTGGGCCACCCCCGCGGAGGCCGTGGCGAGCAAGAGGGTCGACATGAGGCGCTTGAGGGACATCCGAAGCCTTCGATCTGGGAGTGGATGCCGATGCGACGTCCATCGACACCGGCATTTGAGCTTAGCCATCGCCGGTCGTCCAGCGCCCAGCGCATGAAGTTTTGGTTAGGTTTGGGCGGGTGTCAGCCGAAGGTCGCCTTCAGGATTCGCACTAGGCCGTCCGCATCCACCTGATCGAAGGCGGCAGGCTCCGTTGCGTCCACGTCGAAGACGGCGATCAGCGCACCGCCCGGCCCATACACCGGGACCACGATCTCGCTGCGGGAGCGCGCATCGCAGGCGATGTGGTCGGGAAAGGCGTGAACGTCGTCCACGATCTGCAGCTCGCCGCTCGCCGCCGCCTTGCCGCAGACGCCGCGTCCGAAGGCGATCCGCAGGCACCCGAGCGTGCCCTGATAAGGGCCGACCACCAGCTCCTGCGGCTTCCTGGGGTCCACCACATAGAAGCCTGTCCAGAAGAAGTGCTCGAAGCTCGACGCCAGCATGGACGACACCGTGGCCATCCGGGCGGTGAGGTTCGGCTCGCCATCCAGCACGGCGGCGATCTCGTCGGCCACCTCGGCGTAGCGGCCTGCCTTTTCGGCGGAGAGGCGATCGGGGGCGAAGGTTTCGGCCAAGGCGGGCTCCACAGGGTGTGCGCCGGTTAACCCCGCGCCTTCACCACACATAGACGCCTTGGCCGCATCCTCAAGACGCCGGCGAAAAGCGCTGGGGGCGGGCTCGTGGACGCAAGACAGATACAGGACCTTCGCGCGATGCTGGCCGAGCAGACGGCGATGGCGCAGAGCCGTCCACCGACGTTGAGCCGCACCCTGTCCCGGCTCCTCTCACCCCGCGCGCGTCAGACCTATGCGCCAGTTCTACTCGGAAGCAGCGACGCCGCCGCAACGGAGCTTCGGACGGCTGCAATGGGGCCTCTGGACCTCGTCCTCGCCGACCTGGCCGAGGAAACCGTCCTGCAAGCCGCCGAGCCCTCGCGCGCGGCGCCCATCTCGCCCCAGATCCTGCTCGGCGGTTTGGCGCCCCGGCGCTCGGCGTTCGGTCAGCGCTCGGACCCGGTGCTTGATCTGCTGGAACCCGCCGCGCCCGAGCCCCGTCGCCTAATGCTCATGGCCGCGGACGGCGCGTCTGTGGGAGAGATCATCATCCACGCCAACGATGGGCCGGTCGTCCCGCTCCGCCGCCCCTTCGCCGCGCCGGAAATGGAGACGCCCTATTTTCCGGAGGACCTCGCCGACGAGCCCCGCGCGATGCGGGTGCTGGAGCACGCGCCGCAAACCTTGCCGGAGGTTTGCAAACCGAAGCGGCCTGCTCGTCTTCCCAAGGTCGAGGCGCCTGCCCGGTCCGAGCTCGCCGCCACCTTCCTCCTGGCCGGCCTCGCGGCCCGACTCTCCAGCGAGGCGGCGACCCTGCAGGACCGGCTTCGGCAGGTCGCCGCCTGACGGAGCGCATTCGGGCGGGCTGGATGCGTCGCCTGTTCCGCCCTATCCTTATCGAAGGCGTCACCCAGAGGGCGCGACGGGATGCGAGGAAACAACATGGACGGCGCAGGCGTGAATGTGAGCGGCTTCTCGGCGGACGGACTGGCGCAGATCAAGCCGGCTCTGCAGGGCGTGGTGGACGCAGGCCACCTGTCCGGCGCCGTGACCCTTCTCTGGCGCAACGGCGACGTGGCGGACGTCACAACGGTGGGCCTGCGCGACATCGCCACCGGCGCGCCCATGACCCGCGACACCATCTTCCGCATCGCCTCCATGACCAAGCCGGTGACCTCCATCGCCGCCCTGATGCTGATGGAGGAGGGCAAGCTGAAGCTCGACGACCCGATCACCAAGTGGGCGCCCGAGTTCAAGGACATGGTGGTGCTGAAGGACCCCGAAGGGCCGCTGGACGAAACCTATCCCGCTCCCCGCGACATCACGATCGAAGACCTGATGACCCACCGCTCCGGGCTGGCCTACAGCTTCACCTCAATGGGCCCGATCGCGCAGGCGCATCACGAGGCGCTCGGCGACGTGCTGTCCCAGACCCATGCGCCGGACGCATGGATGGCGGCGCTGGCGGGCCTGCCGCTGTCCTATGCGCCGGGCGAGCGGCTGCACTACAGCCACGCCACCGACGTGCTGGGGTTCCTGATCGGCCGGATCGAGGGCAAGCCGTTCCGCGACGTGCTGATCGAGCGGATCTTCCAGCCCCTCGGCATGGTGGACACCGACTTCTGGATCCCGCTCGAGAAGCGCGACCGCGCGGCGGTGGTCTATCGCTTTGATGAGGCTACCCAAACGCTGAAGCCGGTGAAGTTTCCCGACCTGGCCGGACCGCCGGCCTTCTGCGGCGGCGGGGGCGGCCTCGTCTCCACCGCCGACGACTACCTGAAATTCGCCCGCATGATGCTGAACCGGGGCGAGGTGGACGGCGTGCGGCTGGTTCAGCCAGAAACCGTCGATCTCATGACGGCGAACCGCCTGACCGATGCGCAGCGGGCCATCCCCTTCATGGGCTTTCCGTTCTGGATGGGCGCGGGGTTCGGGCTCGGCGTCTCGGTGATCCTCGATGCGGAGAAGCAGGCCTGGATGGGCGCGGGCACCAACGGCGCGTTCGGGTGGCCCGGCGCGTTCGGAACCTGGTGGCGCGCCGATCCGCAGGAGAACATGGTGATGCTGTATTTGATCCAGAACTCCATGCCGCTGGAGCCTGGCTCCGCAGGGGAGCTGGCGACGGGTCAGCGGATGGCCGCCGCGGCGACCCTCCCCATGTTCCAGAACATCGCCTACGGCGCGCTCGGTCGATAGGACCGGCGTCGGAGGGGCGGGCGACTGCGGCAAAATGATCTCGACGGGCGCTAACCCGAGATTTTTAACCCTAAGGCGTCATGATTGCGGCGATCGAGTCCGTCGCCGAAGGATGCTGCATGTCGACCTCCGAGACCCAAAGGTTGGCGGCGCTTCGGGAATTCGGGGTGCTCGACACCGTGCCCGAGGATGGGTTCGACCGGCTGACAGCCCTGGCGGCGGAGCTGTTCGGGGCGCCCATCGCCCTGGTGTCGCTGATCGACGAGGGCCGCCAGTGGTTCAAGTCGCGGGTCGGGCTTGGCGCGACCGAGACGCCCCGCGCGTGGGCTTTCTGCGACCACGCCATCGCCCAGGAAGGCTATTCGGCCTTCGTCGTGGAAGATGCTACCAAGGACGCGCGCTTCTTCGACAATCCCCTCGTGACCGGCGACCCGAGCGTGCGGTTCTACGCCGGCGCCGTCCTCACCACCGCCTCGGGCCATAACCTCGGCACCCTCTGCGTCATCGACACCTCGCCCCGCACGACGCCATCTCCCAGCGATATCGAGAAGCTGAAGCTTCTCGCGCGCATGGTGGTGGACGAACTGGACCTTCGCCAGGCCCGAAAGGCGGTGAAGGAGCAGAGCCTTCTGCTCAAGCTGGCCGAAACCATGGCGGGCGTCGGGCATTGGCGGCTTGAGGCGGCGGGCGGGCGGATCGTCTGGTCCGACGAGGTGTATCGCATCCACGGCGTGGACCCCGCCAACTTCGACCCCAACCTCGACCAGGGCGTCGCTTTCTACCACCCCGACGACCAGTCGGCTGTCGCCACCTTCATCGAGCGGGCCCTCTCCCACGGAGAGGACTTCTCCTTTCAGCTTCGGTTGCTGCGGAGCGACGGCGAATTGCGCAACGTCGTCGCCAAGGGCTCCTGCGAGATCGACAGCACGGGCGCGGCGTCCGCCATCTTCGGCGTGTTCCAGGACGTGACCGATCAGGTCCGAGCCCTGAACGTAGTGGCCCAGAGCGAGAGCCGCTATCGGCTGCTGACCGAGAACGCCAACGACGTGGTGACCCAGATGGACGGGGAGGGGCGGCTGACCTACGTCTCGCCGGCCTCCACCAAGATGATGGGATATACGTCTGGCGAGCTCGTCGGCCGGTCCGCCTTGGCCCTCATCCATGCCG
>Ga0302314_10023253_pt1 | contig 10123 bp, 8 predicted proteins | sample III_Palsa_N2_3_FD_200533 | JGI IMG/M metagenome (GOLD analysis project Ga0302314, IMG submission 200533) | Peat permafrost microbial communities from Stordalen Mire near Abisko, Sweden - III_Palsa_N2_3 | ecosystem: Environmental > Terrestrial > Soil > Palsa > Peat permafrost | place: Sweden...
TCCGAAACAGCACGAACATCAGCGCCGTCACGAGGATTAACAACAAGATCCCCCACAGAACGCGACGGATGATGTAGCTCCTCATCGTTGGCTTCCAGCCCGGGTCTCGTTTACTTCAACGACGTATAGCTGTAGTCCCACTGGCCGGTGTTCCACAGATCGCCGACGCCCGCGACGTCGCTGGACTCGATGTTCGGCTGCTTGTCCCAATCGAAGGGGATCGCCGCGGCCTGAGCGACCAGTTTCCTGTCGACCTGAGCCCACGCTTCCGCGCGTGGCTGAACTCCGACGACCAGTTCGGCGGCGTCCATCGCCTGGTTGATTTCCGGGTTGTTCACGAGCCCCCAGTTGTCGTTGCCGGTCGGGACGATGTTCTTGCCGTTGAACGCGACGTCGAGCACCGCCTGCCCATCACCAAAGTCGGCGACCCAGCCGACGCTCGGGCAGACGTCGATCGCTTCGGCGGGCGTCCCGCAGTACTTCGAGTACATCACCGACGCGTCAACCAGCGTGAACTTCGTCTGAAAACCGAGGTTCTTCAGCGTCTGGTTGAGGATTTCCGCGTCTTCGGCCGAGGGACTTTCGTTCGAGCCGACGACCTGCAGCGTCTTTGACCCGCTGTACTTGCCGCTGGGATAGCCGGCGAGCTTCATGTACTTCGCGGCGACCGCCGCGTTGCCTTCGGGGTAGTCGTTGTAGTCGACCTGCGGACCCTTCAAACCTCCCGCCTGTTCGAAGCCGGGGATTTCTGGATAGATGAAGTGCGTCATCACGTTCGTCACGAGTTCGCCGCCGCGCGCCTTGTTCATCGCGACACGGTCGAGCGCGGCCCACAATGCCTTGCGCACGTTGACGTTCGAGAACGGGCCCTGCTTGTTGTTGACGGCGATGTAGTGATCGCCGGCGCCCGGTGAGATCTCCAGCTGGTCGCGGAACTTTTCATACGCGAGCCTGACGATCGGCTGCGCCGGGGCTTCGTTCTGGACCAGGTCCGACCCTTCCAGCACCTGCCGCCCGATCACGGTCGTATCCCCGCCGATCTCGATGTTGATCTGGTTCAGGTACGCGGGCCGCGAGTCGGTCGCGGGGTTCCAGTTGGGGTTGCGCACGAGCGTCGCGGACTTCCCCGGGATGTAGCCGATCCCGAGCACCTTGCCTTCGCTGTTCGATTTGAACATGTACGGCCCGGTGGCGACCTGATAGTTGCCGTATTCGGTCGGCTTCTTCGCGTCGTACTTCTTGGCGAATTCCTCCGGCACGGGCGCGCTCAGCGGCAGCACCAGCGCGGCGAGCACGATCGGGGCCTTCGGTTCGGACAGATGGAAGACGATCGTTTCCTTGTTCGGCGTGGTGATCCCCGGGAATGGACCTCCGGTTTCCTTATGGAGCTCTTCCTTCGCGCCCACCAGCGACTCGAAATAGGCTGCCCAATAGGGATTGGCGACGTTCCCGTTGGCGCCGCGCTCGATCGCGTAGGCGACGTCGGCGGAGGTCACTTCGCGGTTGACCGGCGGGCTGAAGTGCACGCCTTTGCGAATGTGCACGGTGATCGTCTTGCCCCCATCGGAGATCTGCGCCGGTTCGGAGGCCATGTCCGGGCTCGGGGTCGCGAATGTGTTCGGCTTGTAGGAGAACAGCGGACGCTGGGTGGCGTAGATCGCCTCGTAGTCGATGTTGTAATACGACTGGCCCGGATCGATGTGTTCGAAGTCGGTGTGGTTGAGCACGGTCAGCGTGCCGCCGCGTTTGCCGCTGCTCTGCGCCTGCGTCTGCGGCGTCTGGATCCCCTTCACGACCGTGATCCCGCTGCCGCCGGAGACGGAGCTGCTACTGCTGGAGCTGGAGCCGCACGCGGCGAGCCCCAGCGCGAGCGCGCCGGCGAGCGCGGTGGAGGTGAGCATTCTGGTGGGGCCCATTACGGCGTCTCCTCTGTTTGTTGGAATATCGAAGTCATCGTGCGGCTCTCGGGTTGAGCGCGTCCTGCAGGCCGTCGCCGAGCAGGTTGAAGGCAAGCACCGTCAGCAGCAGCGCCAACCCCGGGAAGGTCATGTACCACCAGGCGGTGTTGAAGATCGGCGTTGCGGCGGCGATCATCTGACCCCAGCTCGCAGTCGGCGGGCGGATGCCGACGCCGAGGAACGAGAGGCCCGCCTCGAGCAGGATGTTGAGCGGGATCAACAGTGTCGAGTAGACGATGATCGGCGCGAGCAGGTTCGGGAAGACCTCGCGGAACATGATCCGCGCGTCCGAGGCGCCGAGCGCGCGCGAGGCCTGCACGAACTCGCTCTCGCGCAGGCTCAACACAAGCCCACGCACGATTCGCGCGATGTACGTCCAGTTCGCGAGCGCGATCAGGAAGATCACCAGGCCGAGACCCGGCTGGATCGTGCCGCCGACGCAGCCCCTGACGGCGCAGGCCGCGCCGATGCCCAGTCCAAGCAGCAGGATCGGGATCGACAACACGACGTCGATCAAGCGCGAGAGCAGCGTGTCGACCCAACCCCTATAGAAGCCGGCGAGCGTTCCGATCACGACGCCGATCACGGTCGCCACGGCGGTGCCGAGGATCCCCACCTCCAGCGCCACACGCGTCCCGTAGATCACCCGCGACATCACGTCCTGGCCGAGCTGATCGACGCCGAACGGGTGCGCGAGGCTGGGGCCGAGCGGACTGCCGAACTGGTCGGTCAGGTTCGGGTTCTGCACCGACGGCCCCGGCAGGCCGAGCAGTTTCACGATCAGCGGCGCCGCGAGCGCGACGAGGAGGAGGAAGGCGATGAACCCGAGTGACACGAGCGCGACACGATCTTGGCGGAAGCGGCGCCAGAACAGCTGCAGCGGAGAGCGCGCCGCGATGCCCGCTTCGGGAAGCGGGAACTGGAGGTCGCCGGGGGCCTCGGCACCGGAACCGGAGCCGCCCAGGAGCCCGGCAGCACCGACACTCATCGTGTGGATCCCCCCAGATTGGCGGAATCCGATTGCAGGCGCATGAGAACCACGGGCTTTATCTGTTCGACACGCCCTCTTCGACAACCTTCCCAAGAACCTAAATCCAAGCTCGGCCACTACGTGCTCTGTCCAGCCCCCTTTTTGGAGCAGATGCGCGATGCGCGCGATACTGAGCTGGATGGACACGCTGTTCGAGTCCGACGCCGCCTCCGAAGGCGATCCCGAGCCCGGAAGAGGCCCGGCCGAGGACGATCGCCCGCTGGCGGCGCGCATGCGGCCGGGAACGCTCGCCGACTTCGTCGGCCAGACGCACCTCTTGGGAGACGACTCGGCACTGCGAACGGCGATCGAGCAGGGGCACCCTCATTCGATGATCCTGTACGGACCGCCCGGCACCGGCAAGACGACGCTCGCGCGGATGGTCGCGGAGCATTCAAACGCTGTCTTCGAGGAGCTGAGCGCCGTGCAGGCGGGCCGTGCGGAGGTGCGGGCGGTACTCGAGCGGGCAGCGCACCGCCGGGAAATCGGCGGGGCGGGCGGGACCCACACAGTTTTCTTCCTCGACGAGATCCACCGCTTCAACAAGGCCCAGCAGGACGCGCTGCTGCCGGCGGTCGAGGACGGTCTGATCACGCTGATCGGCGCGACGACGGAGAACCCCGCGTTCGAGGTCAACGGCGCTTTGCTCTCACGCACGCGCGTGTATGCGTTGAAAGCGCTGAGCGACGAGGAGGTCGGGGCGGTGCTACGGCGGGCGGTGGCAGTGGCATGCAGCGGTCGGGGGCGGAACGGCGCGGACGTCGGCGCGGAGATTGAGGTGGACGAGGGGGCGATCGACTTCCTCGCCGCGCGAAGCGTTGGCGACGCGCGCACCGCGCTGAACGCGCTCGAGCTGGCGCTCGCCACCGCGGGAGAGCTCGGCGAGGGCAGCGTGAGCATCGCGCGGGCCGAGGACGCGCTGCAGCGCCGGGCGGTGCTGTACGACAAAGGCGGCGACCGCCACTACGACTACATCTCCGCCTGGATCAAGGCCACGCGCGGATCGGACCCGGACGCGTCACTGTACTACCTCGCGGTGATGCTGGAGGGCGGCGAGGACCCACGGTTCATCGTCCGGCGGATGGTGATCTTCGCCTCTGAGGACGTCGGCAACGCCGACCCCGCGGCGCTGAGCGTCACGGTCGCCGCGGCGACGGCGGTCGATCGCGTAGGTATGCCGGAGGCCAAATTCGCGCTCGCGCAGGCGGCTATCTACCTGGCGCTCGCGCCGAAGTCGAACGCGGCCGGACGCGCGCTGGGCGCCGCGCGGGCGCACGTGCGCGAGCACGGGGCCGCACCGGTCCCCGGGTGGCTGCGGTCGGGCCCGCGGCCTGGGCAGGATGAGAACCCGCCCGGGGTGGGCGGGCTCTCATACGACAACCCCCACGGCCACCCTGGGCACCTCGCCGCACAGGAGCTACTGCCGGAGGGCGTGGTCGGCGCGCGCTTCTACGAGCCCGACGAGGCCGAGGCGGAGCTCGCGCAGCACCTGGAGCAGATTCGCGAGCTGCGCGGGCGATAGGGGAGCCGTAGAGCTCGTGCCGGCCTCACCCGCCCGCGTGTGGTAATACTTAAGTGAATGCTTAAGCAATCCCATGCCGATCGTGCCGCCGACGGGGAGATCGACCTTCTGTTCCAGGCGCTCGCGGACCCCAGCCGGCGGGCGATGGTCGAACGTCTGACCCGCGGACCGGCGTCCGTCAGCGAACTCGCTCGCCCCCTGGCGATGTCGATGCCAGCGGTCGTCCAGCACCTGCACGTGCTCGAACACAGCGGGCTCGTCCGCTCGGAAAAGGTGGGACGGATTCGCACCTGCACCGTTGAGCCCGGTGCGCTGCGAGCCGCGGAGGGCTGGATCGCCGAGCGGCGCACCGCCTGGGAGCAGCGCCTCGACCGTCTCGGCGAGTACCTCGCCGAGCACCCCGACGGACCGGAATCGGGCACCGTGAAAGCGAGCACAGAGACGACAGTGAAATCAACCAGTGGCAAAGGAGCAGATACATGAGCCTGGCAGACGAGACCGTTGACGAGCGCTCGACCGTCCATTCCACCTTCGTGATCGAGCGCACCTACGAGGCTGCCCCGGCGCGGGTGTGGCGGGCGTGGGCGGACCCCGAGGAGAAGCGTCGCTGGTTCGGCCCGCAGGGGCCGGCAAAGGCCGAGCACGAGCTCGAGTTCCGCATGGGCGGCCTCGAGCGCATGACCGTGCAATCGCCCGGCGGCGCCTACAAGTTCATCGCACGCTTCCAGGACATCGTCGAGGGCGAGCGGTTCATCCACACGTATGAGATGTACCTGGACGATGCGCGCATCTCGGTGTCGGTGGCGACCGTGGTGTTCGAGGCGGCCGGCGGCGGGACGAAGCTGACGATGACCGAGCAGGGCGTGTTCCTCGACGGGCTCGACAACCCCGCGGAGCGCGAGCACGGCACGGGCGAGTTGCTGGATACGCTCGCCGCCCATCTTCAGGACGCGGGAGATGGGGCATGAACGGGAGACGGGGTATATGCGAGAGGCGGGCATGAGCGCAACCGCCGACGAGCAGCTACACGCGGACGGCGCCGCTCCGCGCGACGAGCGCTGGGTCGCGCTGTATGTGCTGTGTGTGGGGATGCTGATGATCGTGCTCGACGTGACCGTCGTGAACGTCGCGCTGCCCTCGATCCAAACCGACCTGCACTTCTCGACCTCGAGCCTCGCGTGGGTGATCAACGCTTACCTGATCGCCTTCGGCGGCCTGCTCCTGCTGGCCGGGCGCCTCGGCGATCTGGTCGGACGCCGCAACATCTTCCTGGCGGGCATCGGGCTGTTCACGACCGCCTCGCTGTTGTGCGGCCTGGCGCAGAGCCAGACGATGCTGATCGCCGCGCGCTTCGTCCAGGGCGTCGGTGGCGCGATGACCTCAGCGGTGATCCTCGGCATGATCGTGACGATGTTCCCGCAGCCGCGCGAGCAGGCGAAGGCGATCGGTGTCTACGCGTTCGTCGCCTCCGCCGGCGGCTCGGTCGGACTGCTCGCCGGCGGTGTAATCACGCAATCGATCGACTGGCACTGGATCTTCTTCGTGAACATCCCGATCGGGATCGCCACGGCGGTGTTCGCGACCCGCCTGCTCGAGCGCGACGCGGGCATCGGCTTCGGCGCGGGCGCGGACATCCCGGGCGGAGCGCTGATCACCTCCGCGCTGATGCTGGGCGTCTACACGATCGTCAAGCCCGCCGCCGAATCCGGTTGGGGAGCGGGGCGCACGCTCTCACTCGGCGGTCTCTCGGTGGCGTTGCTCGCCTGCTTCTTCGCGCGCGAGGCGACCGCGCGCAACCCGCTCGTGCCGCTGCGGATCTTCCGCTCGCGTAACGTCGTCACAGCCAACGCGATCCAGATCCTGTCGGTGGCGGGGATGTTCGGGATGTTCTTCCTCGGAGCCCTGTATCTGCGACGCGTGCTCGGCTACGACGCGCTGCAGATCGGGCTCGCGTTCCTGCCCGTCACGCTCACGATGGGGACCCTGTCGATCCGCTACTCCGAGCGACTGGTGACCCGTTTCGGGGCGCGCGCCGTGGTGGCGCCGGGACTCGTGCTGATCGCGCTCGCGCTCGTGCTGTTCGCGCAGGTGCCGGTCGAGGGCAGCTACTTCCTCCACGTGATGCCCTCGATGCTGCTGCTCGGCATCGGCGCCGGCATCTGCTTTCCCGCGCTGATGAACCTCGCGATGTCGGGCGTCGAACCGCAGGACGCCGGTCTCGCCTCCGGCCTGGTCAACACGACCGCGCAGATCGGTGGCGCACTCGGGCTGGCGGTACTGGCCACGCTGTCGAGCGCGCACAGCCGCCACCTAGTGGCCCAGGGCCACTCCAGCGTCGCCGCGCTCACCGGTGGCTATCACCTCGCGTTCTGGATCGCTGCGGCGCTCACCGCCGCCGCAATCGCGGTCGTACCCGCCGTGCTGGGCCCCGCTGTATCGCGCGATACCCGGCAGGCACAGGAGGAGGGCGATTCCGGCAATGCGCGTGGGCGTGGAGGGGCGTCCTTGACAGAGCCAACGAGTTGAGCGAGGCAAGCGAACGCTGAGCCGACACTCGCAGGCGCGATAATCGCCTGCGATGAGCCAACAAGCTCCCCCCGAGGCCGAAGCGCGGGAGACAATCGAGTCGCGCAACCCCGCGACGGGCGCGGTGCTCGGCAGCGTGACCGCCACTTCGCCCGAGCGGATCGACGAGGTCGTCCGGGCCGTAGGGCAGGTGCAGCCGCTGTGGGCGCTCCTACGGGTGGAGGACCGCGCACGGTACATGCGCCGGATGGCCCAGGCGATCGTCGACGAGTTCGACGCGATCGTGGAAGAGATCGGCCGCGAGCAGGGGCGCCCGCGCGCAGAGGTGGCGACGCTCGAGCTGCTGCCGGCAATCGACGCGCTGATCTGGATCGCCGACGACGGGGCGAAGGTGCTGGGCTCCCGGCGCGTGGGGATCCACCGCTCGATGTCGCTCGCGCGCCGCGCGCGGATCGCATATGAGCCCTACGGCGTGATCGGGGTGATCGGGGCCGGCAGTGCGCCGTTCGCCCAGCCGCTGGGGCAGATCGCGGGGGCGCTCTTGGCGGGCAACGGCGTCGTCTTCAAGCCGGCCGCCCGTGCGTGCTTGACGGCCGAGCGGATCGCGCGCGTGCTGGCCCGCGCGGACCTGCCGGAAGGGCTGGTGGCGCTCGCACACGGCGACGCTGAGGTCGGGGTGGCGCTGGCGAAGGCGCCGGTGGCGAAGGTGCTGTTCACGGGCTCGCCGGCCGTTGGACGAGAGGTCGCACGGGCGTGCGTGACGCGGGAGAAGGAGGTAACGGTCGAGCTCGGGGGCAAGGACGCGATGCTCGTGCTGGCCGATTGCAACCTCGCGCGGGCGGCGGAAGGCGCGCTGTGGGCGGGGTGCGCGGGCGCGGGACAGGCGCGCGGGGCGATTGAGCGCGTTTACGTCGCGCGCGAGGTCTCCGAGCAATTTACAGCGCGGCTCGTGAGCGCAGCGGCGGCACTCACGGTGGGCGACCCTGAGCGGCCGGGCACGCAGGTTGGCCCGCTCGCCTCGCAGCGGCGCCTGGAGCATGTGCGCGAGCTTGTGGACGACGCGGTGGCCGAGGGAGCCCGGCTGCGTTGCGGCGGGCCAGTGTCCCCAAAGGGTTGCGACGGAGCGTTTTACGCACCCGCGGTGATCACCGGAGCGACACACACGATGCGCCTGCTGCGCGAGCCCGTGGACGGCCCGGTGTTTGCGGTCGTGACGGTCGATTCTGTGGAGGAGGCGATCTCCGCTACCAACGACGGCGAGTTTTGCCTCGGCGCGTCGGTGTGGACGCGAGATCGCTATCGGGGTCTGCGCATCGCCCGCGAGCTGCATGCGGGGATGGTGTGGCTCAACGACCACCTGCCGAGCCCGGCGGTCTCACGCGGTCCGTGGGGCGCCGCGGCCGGCGGCGGCCTCGGCCGCGTACTCGGCGAGGCGGGCCTGCGGGCATGCGCGCAGGAGAAGCTGATCGTCTGGAGCCAGCCGGGGATGCGCGGGCTGTGGTGGGGCCCTTACGACGGGGTGCTGGCCGGCGGCGCGCGAGCGGTGGCCCAGCTACGCTCGGCGCGCGACTCCGATCGCGAGCGCGCTTGGCGCCACGGGGCGGTGGGACTGGCCCGGGTGGGGGCGCGAGCGCTGGGGCGCGGCATTCCCCGGTAGGACAGATCGGGTGGCTGGCCGGTGGATGCTAGACGTCGCACGCGAGCGCAGGCTTACTGGTGGTACGTCGAGCATCGTGGGTGGCGTATAGCGCCGCCGGACAGCTACCCTTTTCGATATGCCCGCCCAGGCCTATGCAGGGAAGGAGTGCGTCTGTCAGCTGCGCAGAGGAATCTGCGACCAGTCGTGCGTGCAGGGGATGCTCGACACCCCCTTCTACATCGCCTGTCTGAAGCTCACCGGACGGCGCTGCGTGGTCGTCGGCGGGGGCGAGATCGGGCTGGAGAAGGTCGATGGACTGCTCGCGTGCGACGGTGAGGTGACGCTGATCGCGCCGGCGGCCGAGAGCGCGCTCGAGGAGTACGCGCGGGAGGGCTCGATTCGCTGGGAGCAACGCGAGTACGCCGGGCCGGAGGACCTGGAGGGCGTGTTCATGGCGATCGCCGCGACAGATGACACCGACGTGAACATCGCCGTCTACGACGACGCCGAGCGTCGCGCGATGCTCGTGAACGTGGTCGACGTGCCGCCGCTGTGCAACTTCATCCTGCCGGCGATTGTGCGCACCGGGCCGCTCGCGATCGCGATCTCCACCGCGGGCGCCTCGCCGGCGCTAGCGAAGCGGATCAAGCGCCAGATCGCCGAGGAGTATGGCGAGCCCTACTCGCGGCTGGCGGTCTTGCTGAACGAGGTCCGCGGCTGGGCGAAGGGGACCTTGCCGACCTACCAGGATCGTAAGGAGTTCTTCGAGGGGATTGTCAATGGGGACCCCGACCCGGTGGAGTTGTTGCGAGGCGGCGGTGGTAGCGGCGGCGAGGGCGCCGTGCGCGCGCTGATCGCGGCGGCGCAGAGCACGCACGCGCCCGCGTCGGCCGGCGTCTGAGCGACGCCCGGAGCAGGTGGCCGACATCGAGGGCGAGCCGGTGCTGCAGTTGGAGGGACTCGCGCGCCACTACGACGAACGCGACGCCCTGTGCGATGTGTCCTTGTCGTTGTCAGCCGGACAGACCCTGGTCGTATTCGGCCCGAACGGCGCCGGCAAGACGACGCTGCTGCGCGTGCTCGCGACGCTGCTGCGGCCGCACGCGGGCGACGTGCGCGTGCTCGGCTCCAGTCTCCCGGACGAGGCGTGGGCGGTCAGGGGACGCGTCGGGCTACTCGGGCACGAGCCACTGCTCTACCGCGAGCTGACCGCGCGCGAGAACCTGCGCTTTCACGCACGGCTGCACGGCGTCGGCGCGGACCGCGTCGAGGAACTGCTCGCCACTGTGGCGCTGTCAGAGCGCGCCGATGAGCCACTGAAGACGCTGTCGCGGGGCATGGTGCAGCGCGCCGCCGTCGCCAGGGCAACCCTCCACGACCCCGAGCTGCTGCTGCTCGACGAGCCGCGCGCAAACCTCGACCCGGCGGCGAGCGAGCTGGTCGAGCCA
>Ga0302314_10023254_pt1 | contig 10123 bp, 6 predicted proteins | sample III_Palsa_N2_3_FD_200533 | JGI IMG/M metagenome (GOLD analysis project Ga0302314, IMG submission 200533) | Peat permafrost microbial communities from Stordalen Mire near Abisko, Sweden - III_Palsa_N2_3 | ecosystem: Environmental > Terrestrial > Soil > Palsa > Peat permafrost | place: Sweden...
GGCGGCCGCGATCCGACCGCGGAGCCCGTCCAGGTCCGCGGCCTCGGCCGGCGGCCGGCCGGTGCGCGCGGCCGGGGCCGCCAGCGCCGTTCCGGCGGCGGCCCACTGCCCGGTGTCCGCCAGGATCCGCGCCGACTCCAGGGCGATGGTGTCCAGCAGCGCGCCCGCACCGAGCGAGCGGGCCGCCTCCCCGGCCGCGTCCAGCGAGCGCAGGGCCTGGCGCCACCGACCGGCCAGGGCGTCGACCGTGGCGCCGAACAGCGGGAGGAAGACCCGGGCCTCGGCGAAGCCCAGCTGCCCGGCCAGCCGCTCGGCCTCGGCCAGGCAGGCCCGCGACTCGTCCCAGCGGGACCGCAGCGCGAGCATCACCGCCAGCGGACAGTTGAGGGTGACCCGGACGGTGCGCCGACGGACCCCGTGCTCGGCGAGCAGCGCCCGGCAGCGTTCCGTGGCGACCGGCAGCGGGTCGGGGCCGCGCCACAGCGAGACGCCGATCGCGCCCAGGGCGGCGGCGCGCTCCGGTTCGGCGTCGATGCCGACCGCGTGGCCCAGGGCCCGGGTGAGCAGCCGGTCGGCCGCTCGGTGGCGGCCCTCCAACTGGAGTTGCTGACCCAGCCTCAGGCAGGCCCGGGCCTGGCCGAGTCGGTCGCCGGCCGCCTCGAAGACCGGCAGCGCCGCGCGGGCCGTGGCGGCCACGGACCCGCCGTCGGCCAGCGGATCGGCGACGGCCAGGCCGAGCCGGGCGTGGGCCGCCTCGACCGGGTCGGTGGACGCCGCAGCCACCCGGCCGAGGAGTTCCCGGCCCTCGACGGCCCGTCCCAGCGCCAGCCGGACCTCGCCGAGCCGCCGGACGGTGGGTCCGGCGTCCGGCTCGTCCTCGCGGTACAGCGCCACCGCCCGGGCGAGCAGGTCGTCGGCCCAGGCGAGGTCGGACCGGGCCAGGGCCTGGGCGCCGGCCCGGCCGAGGGCGGCCGCCGCCCGGAGCCGGACCCGGTCGGTGTCCGCGCCGGGCAGGCCGAGTTCGCCCCGGTAGCGGCAGGCGCGCTCCAGGTGGCCGCCGACGGCCGCCTCCCCGGCGGCCCGGACCGAGGCCAACTCGGCTGCCCCTTCGTGCCGTTCGACCCGCGCCCGCTTGGACATGCACTGGTAGGCGACCTCCTGCACCAGCCCGCTGGTGAAGTGGTAGACGGCCCGGCCGCCGCCCGCCGACGGGGCCGGTTCGACCAGACGGCGACGGCTGAGCCCGAGCATCGAGGCGACCACGGACGGCTCGCCGCTCCGGGCGAGCTCGGCCAGCTCGGCGGCGTCGAACTCGCGGCCGACCACTGCGGCGAGATCGAGGGTGAGCCGTTCGGCCGGCGCCAGCGCGTCGATCCTGGCGCCCAGCAGGGCCTGCACCGTGGCGGGCAGCGGCGCGGCCTCGCCGCCCTCGTCCCCCGCACCGCCCTCGTTCAGCGCTGCCAGCAACTGCTCCAGGTGCAGCGGGTTTCCCCCGGCCCGCTCCAGCAGGCCGGTCGCCGCACCGTCCCGGTGCGCCCCCACCTCCGTCAGTCCGGCCGCGAGCAGCTCGGCCTCCGCCCCGGACAGGCCGGGCAGCGGGAGCACCGGACCCGGGCCCTCCGGCCGGAGCTCCAGCAGTTCCGGCCGGGCCAGCCGGAGCACCAGGACGGCGGCCCCGCCGAGGTCCCGGACCAGCCGGTCCACGACGTCGAGCAGCAGCGGTCCGGCCCAGTGGCAGTCGTCCAGCACCAGCACCACCGGCCGCCGGGCCGCGACCGAGGCCAGCACCTGGAGCAGGGCGGCGCAGGTGTCGTCCAGGGTGGGGCTGGGGGTGCCGTCGGCGAGCAGGCCCTCGGCCAGCAGTGCCAGGGCGTCCTCGGCGTCCGCACCGGGCCGGGCCCGGCCGAGCAGGCCGCCGACCGCCTCGGCGAGCGGGCTCAGCGAGCCCTGCTCGCCGTACTGGCGGCAGCGCCCGGCGCCGTGGGCCGGGCCGGCGCCGGGCCGCGGCCCGGTTCCGGCCTCGTACCCGGTGCCGGTCCAGAGGCGGAGCCACTCCCGGACCAGTCGGGTCTTGCCCTGCCCGGCCTCCCCGTGGACCAGCAGCGACTGCGCGCCGCACCCGGCCACGGCCCGCTCCAGGGCCGCGTCCAGGGCGGCCAGCTCCCGCTCCCGGCCGACGAACGGGACGTCGAAGCGCCGCAGTTGCTCGGGTTCGTCGCCGCCGAGCCCGAGCAGCCGGTAGGCGGTGACCTCCTCGGTCTTGCCCTTGAGCCGGAGCGGGCCGACCTCCTCGACCGAGACCGTGGTGCCGGCCGCGAGCAGGGTGTCCGGTCCCAGCAGGATCTGGTCGGCGCCGGCGTTCTGCTCCAGCCGCGCGGCGATGTTGACCGTCTCGCCGGAGACCAGGGCCTGCCGCGCGGAGGCGTCGGAACCGGTGACCACCTGGCCGGTGTTGACGCCGATCCGCACGCCCAGGCGGACGCCCGGACCGGCGTCCAGCTCGGTGTTGAGCCGGCCGAGGGCGTCGAGCATGCCGAGGGCGGCGGCCAGGGCGCGGCGGGCGTCGTCCTCGCGGACGGTGGGCACTCCGAACACGGCCATCACCGCGTCGCCGATGAACTTCTCCACGGTGCCGCCGTGCGCCTCGATCTGAGCCTTCATCACCTCGAAGTACCGGAGCGTGACCACCCGGAGGGTCTCCGGGTCGAGGACGCCGGACAGGGCGGTGGAGCCGACCAGGTCGCAGAAGAGGACGGTGACCACCTTGCGGGCCTCCACCGACCCGACCGGGGACGCCGGGGCGCAGGGCGCACCGCAGGAGGGACAGAACCGGGCGTCGACCGGAAGCGTCCTCCGGCAGCCGGAGCAGGACGGTTCGGAACTGGGCGGTTCAGAAGAGCGCGCCACCGGCGATCTCACTGTGTGCCTCCACCTCGGGCGCCGCCTCGTCGAGGCGGCTCTTGATGTCCAGCAGGATGTTGAGCTCGTCCGGGCCGAGCCCGAGCAGCACCTCCACCTGTTCCTCGCTGAAGGCGTCGACGACGAAGCCGGCTTCGTAGAGGCGGCCGATCCTGGCAGTGCGGTCGTCGGTCATGGCGGACCTCCCGGTACTGGTGCGGGGACAGGGGCGAGCGGGAAGACGGGTCGGTGGTCCGCGGCGAGTTCGTGGAACAGCCGGGCCAGTTCGCGGGCCGTGTGCAGCGCGCTCACCCGCACCGCCGTCCGGCGGTCCCGCCCCAGCGGCAGCCGGTCCAACAGGCCGTCCAGCTCCGCCAGATGGCCGGTGTCGAGGAGAGCGTGGTCACGGACGGTACGGAAGGCGGCGGCAGGCAGCGCGGTCCCGGCCGCCAGCCGCTGCGCCAGCCCGGGAGCCGGGGCGTTGCCCTCCAGGACGGCCAGGTAGCCGAGCAGGGCGACCGGGTGGTGGTGCTCGATCCAGTAGTACTGGGCCCCGGCCATGGCCGCGACGGCGGCCGGGGGGACGGCGGCGAGGGCGGCGGCGGGGTCGCCGCCGGCCACGGCCAGGTCGGCCAGCAGCCAGTCGTCGTGGCCGCGTTCCTCCTCGGCGTGCCGGAGCAGGTAGCGGCCGAGCGGCCCGGCCGCCGGGTCGCCCGGGGCCAGTTCGGCGCAGCGGGCGGCGGCCAGCTCCAGCAGCGGCACCGAGGCCCGGAGCAGGGCGTGCATCGCGCCCAGGTAGCCGAGGTAGCGGGCCCGCAGGCCGGACGGACGCCAGAGGGCGGCGGAGGCGGCGCGGACGGCGGGCGCGGCCAGGGCCAGCGTCGCCCGCAGTTCGGCGGAGAAACGCGGGTCGGCGGAGAAACGCGGGTCGGTCATGGCCCGCTCCCGGAACCGGGGCTCGGGGGCGGTCCGGACAGGGCCACCAACGCGGCGTGGCGGCCGCCGCCGTGCCTGCGCACCAGCTCCACCGGGCCGGCGGCCGTCTGCCGGGCGGCGGAGAGCTGGTCGAGGAGCTCGCCGAGCGCTCCGGAGGCGTCCTGGGTGGCGCCGGCGACCACCTCGGGGTGGTCCGAGAGCCTGCGGCAGCCGCTGCAGTAGCCGGGTGCCGCACTGCCGGGTGCCGCACTGCCGGGGTCGGCGCAGCCGCCCGCCGCGTACCGCGCGTACAGGTGGGACGGCCCGACCGTGCGGATCATCCGCAGCACCGGGGACGCCAGCGAACGGCGGCGCACGGCGGCCCAGTCGTCCTCGGCGAGGTGGCCCAGCCGCAGGTGCTCGGGGACCGGCCGGCCGTCCACCGCCTGCTGGTTGCAGCAGGCGAGGACCGTCCCGTCGAAGGCCACCACCGGCCACGCGGCCATCGCGCAGGGCAGCACCCGCCCGGGGTCCGGCCCGGCACCCGGCCCGGCACCCGGCCGGGCGGCGGACACGACCGCCGAGGCGGCGGCCCAGGAGGCGGCCCGGCCGAGCGGGCGGACCCGGTTGACCAGCATCGGTGCCCGGTCGGCGAACTCCCGGCGGATCTCGGCGGTCAGCCCGGCGAGGTACGGGTCGTCCTCCCCGGTCCCGGTGAGGTGGAAGCTGACCGGGATCCCGGCGTCCAGCACCCGGTGCATCGCCCGGAAGACCCCGGCCCGCGGCACCTCGCGCTCGTGGTGGACGTCCAGGCTCGCCGAGAAGTGGTCGACGGCGGTGATCGCCCGCATGATCCGGTCCGGGATGCGACCGTCCCGGGCGAAGAACATGCCGCTGAGCAGTGCGCTGCGGGTGCCCACGGTGCGGGCCGTGGCAGCGAGTTCGGCGGCCAGCTCGGGCAGCAGCAGGGGTTCGCCGCCGGTGAGCATGACCAGCTCGGGTCGGTCTTCGGCGGTGAACGAGCCGACGAAGCGCCGCAGCCGGGCCGCGCCGGGCTCCTCGCCCTCCCTGGTGGAGGAGGTGGAGCAGTGCGCGCAGCTCAACGGGCAGCGCCGGGTGAGGGTCAGCAGCAGTCCGGCGCACGGAACCGGCCGCAGCCCCACGAGTTCGGACAGGTGCATCGCTTCCCCCCTCTCGCCCCACGTTCGGTTCCCCAGCCTCGGCGAGACCGGTTCGGGGGCGCTTCGGAAGCGCCTGGGAAACGGTAAATCCGCAGGTCAGTACGGTGCCGAGGAGAGCGGGGGCGGCGTCGAGGGCCTCGGAGCAGCAGCCATACCGCTGCCATACCAGCGGTTGACCGATCCCGAATCGAGCCGCCCTAGCGTCTGGTTCCAGCGGTCGGCAACCGCCGCCCGTAGCGCAGGAAACGGACAGGAGGCTCATCGTGGCCGAGAACATCGAACCCACCGTCGAGACGCCCGAGGACGACGCGCCGGAGGTCGAGGCGCACGCGGAGCAGGTGCTGGGTCTGCAGGGCATCAGCATCGACAAGGAGACCCAGGAGGGTCTGATGGTCGCCCCGGGAAGCTGCAGCTCCTGTGCCGGCTCCCTCTGCAACTGACCTGCAGCCGTGAGCTGTCGATCGGGCCGGTGGTTCGCCACCGGCCCGATCGGCCACAGGGTCACTGAACCGCAGGGCAGTCGAACCGCAGGGCCGCTGTCACCGGATGCGAACGAGAGAGGAACGTCGGAATGCAGTTGCCGTGGGAGACCATGCTGCGTTATCTGCCCTACCACCCACGGTGGTTCGAGGACGTCAGTCGTCGCCGGCCGGACAGCGCCCATCTGGTCGAGTACCGCGCGACCATGCCGGGCAGTTGGCGCCTGCGGCGGTACGGCTACTGGTTCGTCGCGGACCCGCCCGGCGCCCCGGAGCCCGGCCAGGGCTGGAAGCTGCACGTCTCGGCCACCTCCCGGACCAGCGCCGAGACCCTGCGCCGGTGCCTGCCGGTGCTGCGGGACGCGGGTGTGCGGTTCAAGTTCCTGATCGACCCGCCCATGATGCGGGAGCTGAACAGCAAGTCCTTCTCCCGCTCGGCGAGCGGGAAGTTCGTCACCGTCTACCCGCCCGACGAGCAGTCGTTCCTCGCCGTCGCCGAGGCGCTGGCCGAGGCGCTCCAGGGGTTCGACGGACCGTACGTCCTCACCGACCGCCGCTACCCCGGCTCCCGGGTCGTCTCCTACCGCTACGGCGGCTTCACCCGGCAGCCCCGGCTGCATCCGCTCGGGCTGACCGAGCTGCTGATCACCTCCCCGGACGGCACGCCGGTGCCCGACGACCGCACTCCGCAGTGGACCGTGCCGGCCTGGGCCGTGGATCCGGTGACCCGCAGGGCCGGCACCCCGGAGCCGGTTGCCGCCGCAGCACCGGCGGCGGAGCCGCCGAAGCCGCTGCTGGCCGGACGGTACGAGGTGGACAGCGCACTGCTGTTCAGCAACCGCGGCGGGATCTACCGGGCCATCGACACCGTCACCGGCGCCGATGTGGTGCTGCGCGAGGCCCGCCCCGGGGTCGAGGTCGGACCGCTCGGCATCGACGCGGTCACCCTGCTGCGCCACGAGCACGACCTGCTGGCGGAGCTGGCCGACAGCGGGCTCTTCGTCCGGCCGCTCGCCCTCTTCCAGGAGTGGGAGCACTCCTACCTGGTCGAGGAGCTGGTGGAGGGCATCCACATCGGCATGGTGACCACCACTCAGAATCCGCTCTACGAACTGGATCTGACGCCGGAGCGGCTGGAGGACTACTACCGGCTGCTGCAGCGGCTGTGGCTGCAGATCGCGGACGCCATCGCGCTCTGCCACGAACGCGGCATCGTCCTCGGCGACCTGTCCGCCACCAATGTCATGGTGACCCCGGACGAGCGGGTGTGCGTCATCGACCTGGAGTCGGCCTTCCACGAGGGCGTCGACCAGGGCGCCGGGCTCAGCACCCCGGGCATGGTCACCCGCCGCGCGATGGCCGCCAAGTGCGGCGACCGCCGGACCGACTACTACGCGCTGGGCGGCCTGATGCTGGCCACCGTCGCGGGCTGCCAGCAGAACGACATGGTCGACCACGCGGTGCCGCTCCGGCTGCTGGCCGCGGTGGCCGAGGACCTGGCCCTGCCGGCCGAACTGGTCTCGCTGATCACCGACCTCTACGACGAGGACGCCCCGCTGCCCGAACCGGCGGCCCTGCGCCGGCGGATCGCCGAGCTGCCCTTCGCCACCGCCTGGCGCCAGCCGCCGCCGCTGGCCCACCGGACCTCCGCCGAGCCCGGCCGCAGCGGCGAACTGCACGGCCGGATCGGCGAGGTGCTGGACGGCGTGGTCGACTACCTGCACGGGACCGCGGACCTCGACCGCGAGGACCGCCTCTTCCCGGCCGACGTCCTGGTCTTCGAGACCAACCCGCTCTCGCTGGCCCACGGCGCCTACGGCTGCCTGTACGCCCTGCAGGGCCTCGGGCGGGAGGTTCCCGACTCCTACCTCTCCTGGGCGCTGCGCCACTCCACCTCGCACCAGGCGATGCCCCCCGGTCTCTACTACGGCTCGGCGGGGGCCGCCTGGGCGCTGTCCGACCTGGGCCGGCGGGACCTGGCGGCGCAGGTGCTGCGCGAGGCCGCCGACCATCCGCTGCTGCACACCGAGCCCGGGGTGCTCACCGGCGCGGCCGGACACGGCATGGCCTGCCTGCGGCTGTGGCGGGACACCGGGCTGCCGGAGTTCCTGGACCACGCCCGCGCCATCGGCCTCCGGCTGGCCGGGAGCGCCGAGTGGGACGAGGACGGGGCGCACTGGCAGGACTCGACCGGCAGGGTCCCGGTCGGCTACGGCTACGGCGCCGCCGGCGTCGCCATGTTCCTGCTCGCCCTGCACCGGGCCACCGGTGACGAGCAGCCGCTCGCCCTCGGCACGGCCGCGCTGGACTTCGACCTCTCCTGCGGCCTGCACTCGGCCAGCGGGGTACTGTCCTTCCCCTCGTTCATCGAGGGCGACGCCCCCCTGGTCCGGCGCCACTACTGGGACGAGGGGACGGCCGGGGTGCTGACCACCCTGCTGCGCTACTGGGACGTCACCGGCGAGGAACGGCTGCGCAAGGAGGTGGACCGCCTGCTCCCCGACGTCCGCCGCAAGTACACCGCTTTCCCCCAGCTCTTCCACGGGATCAGCGGCCTCGGCAACGCCGTGCTGGACGCCTACGAGTTCCTGGGCGACCCGGAGCTGCTCGGCGACGCGGAGCGGGCGGCGGAGGCGGTGCTGTGCAGCGCGGTGCGCCGGCCCGAGGGCATCGTCTTCCCCGGCGAGCAGACCCTGCGCGAGAGCTGCGACCTGGCGTCCGGCTCGGCCGGGATCGTGCTCTTCCTGGACCGGGTCCGGCACGCCGCCCCGGGGCTGCGCACCAACCGGAACTTCCTGCTGGACGACCTGCTGACCGGTGCCGCGCCGGCTGCTGCGGGCGGCCGCTCGTGAGCACCGCGACCCGGACCGCCGAGCCCCGGGCGGCGATGCTGCGGCACAACCGGGAGTTCCGCCTGCTGTGGATGGGCCAGACGCTCTCCTCCTTCGGCTCCTCGATGTCCGGGGTGGCGCTTCCGCTGGTGCTGCTGGCCTCGGGCCACCCGGTCACTGCGGTGGCCGCGGTCGGCACGGTGGTGGCGGCGGCCGGGCTGGCGGCCCGGATCCCGGCCGGCTTCGTCAGCGACCGGTTCGACGAGCGCAGGCTGCTGATCGGCTGCGACCTGGTGCGCCTGGCGGCCATCGGCATGGTGGCCGTGTGGTCCGCCTTCGGGCCGCTGCCGCTCTGGCCGGCCATGGGCGCGGTGGTGGTGTCGGCGGGTGCGGTGGAGGTGTTCAAGCCCTCGCAGTACCGGCTGATCCGACGGGTGGTCAGCCCCGAGCAGATCGCCTCGGCGGTGTCGCTGAACCAGGCCCGGACCTACGGGGCCGAGATCGCCGGGCCCGCCGCGGCGGGGCTGCTGCTCGGGCTGCGCCCGGCGCTGCCCTTCGCGCTGGACGCGCTCACCTTCCTGGTGTCCGCGGTCTGCATCGCGGCGGCCGTGCCGGCGCGGCGGACCGGACCCGCCGCCCGCGAGGCCGCGCCCGCCGCGCGGACGGGCCCGGAGCCCGGGTTCTGGCACCGGTTCACTGTGGGCTGGCGCCACCTGGCGGCCGACCCGTTCCTGCGCCGCTCCACGCTCTACTTCTGCGGTCTGACCCTGGTGTTCACCGCGTTCGGCTCGGCCCTGGTGCTCGGGGTGGGGCGGGAGCGCGGCGGGGCGCAGATGGTCGGCTGGGCAGTCAGTACGGCGGCTCTGGCCGGGCTGCTGGGCTCGCTGGCCGCGCCCGCGCTCCAGCGCCGGCTGCCGACCCGGGTCCTGGTCTCCCTCGGTCCGGCGGCGGCGACCCTGCTGCTGCTGACGGCCTGGCTCACCGGCAGCAATCTGGCCTTCGTGGCCGGGTTCTCGGCGATGTGCCTGCTGGTCCCGGTGATCAACGCCACCGTGAGCACGGTCATGGCGACCTCCGTCCCGGAGGAGATCTACGGCCGGGTCGCCACCGCCAACGACTTCAGCGTGCAGTTGCTGCAGCCCTTCGGGCCGCTGGCGGCCGGGCTGCTGGTCAGCCGCTCACTGCCGACGGCCGCCGTGGTGCTGGCGGTCGGCCTGGGGGTGCTGGCGCTGCTGGCGGTGACCCTGCCGACGCCCACTCCCGTACCGCCCCGTCCGGAACCGGCCTGGAGCCAGCCATGACCACGACCGCACAGCCCGCCCGGTGCACCGTCGGTCCCCCCGGGCCGACCGTCCCGCTCTCCGTGCTCGACCGCGGCGGCCACGCCCCGGGGACCAGCGGCGAGCGGGCCGTGCTGGACCTGGTGGACGCGGCCAGGACCGCCGAGGCCTGCGGCTACCACCGCTTCTGGGTGGCCGAGCACCATGCCTCGGCCGGTACCGCGAGCAGCTGCCCGCCGGTCCTGATCGCGCACCTGGCCGCCCGGACCGAGCGGCTGCGGATCGGGGCGGGCGGCGTGATGCTCCCCAACCACGCCCCGCTCACCGTGGCCGAGCAGTTCGCCACCCTCCAGGCGCTCCACCCCGGACGCATCGACCTCGGCCTCGGCCGCCCCCCGGGCGCGGTCACCGCCGAGCACCGGCTGCTGGCGGCCGCCCTGCGGCGCGACCCCCGCGCCATCAGCGAGTTCCCCTCCCAGGTCGACGAGTTGCTGGGCTTCCTGCACCACCGGGGACCGGAGCGGCACCGCTTCCACGCC
>Ga0302314_10023256_pt1 | contig 10123 bp, 9 predicted proteins | sample III_Palsa_N2_3_FD_200533 | JGI IMG/M metagenome (GOLD analysis project Ga0302314, IMG submission 200533) | Peat permafrost microbial communities from Stordalen Mire near Abisko, Sweden - III_Palsa_N2_3 | ecosystem: Environmental > Terrestrial > Soil > Palsa > Peat permafrost | place: Sweden...
CCTGGCGGCGCGCGTTCGAGGGGCTGCTGGCGCGCGTCGACGCGTTCGAGCCCGACCTGGTCCTGATCTCCGCCGGCTTCGACGCCCACGCCCGCGATCCCCTCGCCGGCCAACAGCTGGAGGCTGAGGACTACGCCTGGGCCACCCGGGCGATCGTTTCCGTGGCGAATAGGCGCGCTGGCGGCCGGGTTGTGTCGTCGCTCGAGGGCGGTTACGACCTGGAGGCCCTGGGCCAGTCGGCCCTGGCGCATGTACGGGCCTTACAGGGGGCTTAAGGGACAGATGCCGCATCGGGACGGGGCGACGCCAGTCCATGGCTGACGGCGCCGTGGGCGATCTGGCGGATGCTGTCGAGAAGCCCGGCGCCGTGATCCTAGCCAGACACGGCCAGCCGGCGCTGTCGCGGCGGTGCATGCTGTCCGCCGACCAGTACCGCGAGTGGTGGGCCGACTACGAGATCGGCGGCCTCGCCGAGGGCCAGTCGCCGCCGCAGCCGCTGAAGGACGCCGCCGAGCGGGCCGGCTTCATCATCGCCTCGACCCGGCTTCGATCGGTGGAGACCGCGACGGCGCTGTCCAGCGGCCGCGCGTTCGCTGAGGACCCGCTGTTCGTCGAGGCGCCGCTGCCGCCGCCGCACTGGCCGCGCTGGCTGAAGCTCAGCCCGCGCATCTGGGGCGTGGTCTCCAGGTTCTGGTGGTGGGTGTTCAACCAGCACGACCAGCAGGAGAGCCGCATTGAAGCCGAGGCGCGCGCCGACGAGGCCGCCCAGCAGCTGATCGCGCTGGCCGCCGGCGGCCAGGACGTGCTGGTGGTGGCGCACGGCTTCTTCAACACCATGGTCGGCCTTTCGCTGCGCCGGCGCGGCTGGCGGTGCGTCGAGGACGGCGGTTTCCGCTACTGGGCCGCGAGGCGGTTCGAATTGTCACAGCCCTGAAAACTTCGACTCCCGCGCCGGGGTCGCCGGTTGCCGTTGCGGGGGGGCGTCACTAGTTTGGCCCGGTTCCCGGGAGCACGGTGGGCTGAGGTCGCGGACCTGAACTCTGAATCGTGCTCCCAGACTTTGGATGGAGCCCGTTCGATCCGCGAAGATAGTCCCACTTTCGCTGATCGTGCCCCAGGAGGCGGAATGACGGCCGCGGACGAGATCGCTGCCTTGAGCTTCGAACAGGCCCTGGCGGAACTCGAGCGGATCGTGGCCGAACTCGAATCGGGCAAGACCGACCTGGAGCAGTCGATCGACGCCTATGAACGCGGCTCGCATCTGAAGGCCCATTGCGAAGCCAAACTGAAGGAGGCCCAGCTTCGTGTCGAAAGGATCGTCATCGGACCTTCCGGAGCCGTGGGCGTCGAGCCCGCAGAGTTCTGACGTGTCCGCGAACCTGGCCCAGCGCGTCTCGGAGATCGCCGACACCGTCACGGTGGCGCTGGACGAGCTGCTGCCGCGCGCCGACGGGCCCGAAAGCCGCCTGACCGAGGCCATGCGCTATGCCGCGCTGGGGCCCGGCAAACGGCTGCGCCCGTTCTTCGTGATCGAGACCGGGCGGATGTTCGAGCTGAAGGAGCAGGGCCTGCTGCGGGCGGCCTGCGCGCTTGAGTGCGTGCACGCCTACAGCCTGGTGCACGACGACCTGCCGTGCATGGACGACGATGACCTGCGCCGCGGCCGCCCGACCGTCCATCGCGCCTACGACGAGGCGACTGCAGTGCTGGCGGGCGATGCGCTGCAGACCGTGGCCTTCGAGATCATGGCCCACCCGGACACTCACCCGGACGGCGCGATTCGCGCCGAGTTGGTGCGCCGTCTGGCGGTGGCTTCGGGCGCCAGGGGCATGGCCGGCGGCCAGATGATCGATCTTTTGGGCGTGCGTGACGATTTGGGCACAGTGGCCCGGATGCAACGGTTGAAGACCGGCGCACTGATCGCCTGCGCGTTCGAACTGCCGGTGGTGATGGCCCACGCCACCGAGGCGGAAAGGCACGCCCTTGCCGCTTTCGCCCAGGATCTCGGCCTCGCCTATCAGATCGTCGACGATCTGCTGGACGTCGAGGGCGATCCGACCCTGCTCGGCAAGGCGGCCGGTGGCAAGGACGCCGCCAAGGGCAAGGCGAACTATGTCACGCTGCTGGGCGTTGATCAGGCGCGCGAACGTCTTCGCCTGTTGATCGAGCAGACAAAATCCCACCTCGACGCCTTCGGTCCGCGCGCCCAACATTTGCGGGCCGGGGTCGATTTCGTGCTAGACCGGCAAAGCTAGCGAGTCTTCAACCCTGCGGTGGTTCGCCGCCGCGGGACCCATTAGAGCTAGGTTCCCTGATGCCCCAACCCACGCCCCTGCTGGACACGGTCAACTCACCGGCGGACACGCGGGCCTTTACCATACCCGAGCTGCGCCAGCTGGCCGACGAGCTCAGAGCCGAGACCATCGACGCGGTCTCGGTCACCGGCGGCCACCTCGGCTCCGGCCTCGGCGTGGTCGAACTGACCGTCGCCCTGCACCACGTGTTCAACACCCCGCGCGACATCCTGATCTGGGATGTCGGCCACCAGGCCTACCCGCACAAAATTCTCACCGGCCGGCGCGCGCGCATCCGCACCCTGCGCCAGGGCAAGGGCCTCTCCGGCTTCACCAAGCGCGCCGAGAGCCAGTACGATCCGTTCGGCGCCGCCCACGCCGGCACCTCGATTTCCGCCGCGCTCGGCTTCGCGGCGGCGCGCGACCAGCGCGGCGACGACAGTTCGGTGATCGCGGTGATCGGCGACGGCTCGATGAGCGCCGGCATGGCCTATGAGGCGATGAACAACGCCGCCGACACCACGCGGCAGCTGATCGTCATCCTCAACGACAACGACATGTCGATCGCCCCCCCGGTGGGCGGCCTCAGCGCCTATCTCGCCGGACTGGTTTCCGGCGGCGCCTATCAGCGCGCGCGCCGGCTCGGCAAAGACATCGCCGAGCACCTGCCGCGCCCGCTGAAGGTGATGGCCAAGCGCGCCGAGGAATACGCCCGCGGCATGGCCACCGGAGGCACGCTGTTCGAGGAGCTGGGCTTCTACTACGTGGGCCCGATCGACGGACACAACATGGACCACCTGGTGCCGGTGCTGAAGAACGTGAAGGGCATCAAGGACCGGCCGGTGCTGGTGCACATCGTCACCGAGAAGGGCCACGGCTGCGAGTTCGCCAAACACGCGCCCGACAAGCTGCACAGCGTGCAGAAGTTCGACGTCATCACCGGGGTGCAGGCAAAGGCGCAGTCGAACGCGCCGCAGTACCAGAAGGTGTTCGCCGCCGAGCTGATCAAGCACGCCGAGCGCGACGACAAGATCGTCGCCATCACCGCGGCCATGCCATCCGGCACCAGCATCGACATGTTCGCCAAGGCGTTCCCGGCGCGCACCTTCGACGTCGGCATCGCCGAGCAGCATGCGGTGACCTTCGCCGCGGGCTTGGCCGCCGACGGCATGAAGCCGTTCGCGGCGATCTATTCCACCTTCCTGCAGCGCGGCTACGACCAGGTGGTGCACGACGTGGCGATCCAGCGCCTGCCCGTGCGTTTCGCCATGGATCGCGCGGGCCTCGTCGGCGCCGACGGGCCGACCCACGCCGGCTCCTTCGACATCGGCTATCTCGGTCAGCTGCCTGGCTTCGTGATCATGGCCCCGTCCGATGAGGCCGAACTGGCGCACATGGTCTCCACCGCCGTCGCCATCGACGACCGGCCGAGCGCGTTCCGCTACCCACGTGGCGACGGCGTCGGCGTGACGATCCCCGACTTCGCCGAGCCGCTCGAGATCGGCCGGGGCCGCATCGTCCGCGAAGGCAACTCGGTCGCCATCCTCTCGCTGGGCACGCGCCTGAACGACTGCCTGAAAGCCGCCGACCAGCTCGCGGCGCGGGGCTTTTCCACCACCGTGGCCGACGCGCGCTTCGCCAAGCCGCTCGACATGGACCTGATCCTGCGCCTGGCCCGCGAGCACGAAGTGCTGCTGACGGTCGAAGAGGGCGCGATGGGCGGCTTCGGCGCCTTCGTGCTGCACGGCCTGGCCGAGCGCGGCGCGCTCGACCGCGGCCTCAAGATCCGTACCCTGGTGCTGCCCGACATCTTCCAGGACCACGACAAGCCCGAGGTTATGTACGCCGCCGCAGGCCTCGACGCCGACGGCATCGTCCGCAGCGCTCTGTCCGCGCTTGGCGCCGATCGCGCGGTGAAGGGGATCCGGGCTTAGCCTCGCCGCAGGCTTGACGAGGATTCACTCGCGTGAAGTCCTGGCTCCGCTGCGCTCGCGTGGCCGGGTCTTTGACATCGTGAGGTTGATAGAAAATCTGGACCAGCGCGCCGGTCTGGACGGGCGCGCGGCCGGGCAGGCGCCACAGTCTGCGGTGATCTGTGGTTTCACGTGCGACACGGCCCTGTAAGGAAAACTCAAGGCAGGTTCGCCCTGGCAAGCGCCACCTCGCCAAAGATACACACTCGACCGGCGCGGGCTGCTCCCGTAGCGTTCGCTACCTGAAACGGGGGAACCGGGCGATGAGTCGCGTCGGCGAGCGAGCGGTGGTCATCGGCGCCGGCATGGGCGGCCTGGCCGCGGCGGGGGCGCTGCGCGGTCATTTCGATGAGGTCGTCGTGCTCGAGCGCGACAGCCTGCCGGACCGTCCGGATCACCGCGCCGGCGCGCCGCAAGGACGCCATGTGCACGCCCTGCTTACCGCCGGCCAGCAGGCGCTTGAGAGCCTGCTGCCCGGCTTCACCGACGGCATCGTCGCCGCCGGCGCCGTCAAGGTGCGCGCCAACGCCGACACCCGGGTCGAGATGCCCGGCTACGACCCATTTCCGGCGCGCGACCACGGCTGGCTCACCTACGCCGCTTCGCGCCCGTTGCTGGAGTTCGTGACCCGGCAGTTGGCCGAGGCGGCCGGGGTGCAGTTCTGGGCGCGCTGCCCGGTGCGGGGCATCGAAACCGGCGCTGACGACGGCGCGGTCAGGGGAGTCAGGTTCGAGCGCGACGGCGGCGGGGTCGAGCGACTGGCGTGCGACCTGGTGGTCGACGCCAGCGGACGCGCCGGCCCGACCCTGGCGCTGCTCACGGCGCTCGGCCGTCCTGGGCCGGAGGAGACCAAGATCGGCGTCGACTTCGCCTACGTCTCGCAGGTGTTCGAACCGCCCGCCGACTTCACGTCGGACTGGAAGATCGTCATGACCATGCCGGGGCCCGCCGGCCCGCCGCGCGGCGGCCTGCTGGCGCCGCTGGAGGGCGGGCTGTGGATCCTGTCGGTCGGCAGCGTCGGTGAAGGGCTGCCGCCGGCGGAGTTGCCAGCGTTCATGGCCAGCGTCGAGAGTCTGCGGACGCCGACGATCCTGCGGGCGATCGAGCACGCCCGCCCTATCGGCGAGGTGGTGTGCTACGGCTTTCGCGAGAGCATCCGCCGCCACTTTGGCCGGCTCGCGCCGCTGCCGCGTGGGCTGGTCCCGCTCGGCGACTCGATCTGCCGCTTCAACCCGGTCTACGGCCAGGGCATGTCCGTCGCGGCGCTGGAGGCGGTGCAGCTGAGGCGGCTGCTAGACGAGCGCGCCGGCGGCGCCGATCCGCTGGACGGCCTGAACACGGCCTTCCTGGCCGCGATCGAGGCGGTGATCGACGCGGCCTGGCAGATGTCGGCGATCCCGGACCTGGCGGCGCCGACGACGCGTGGCGAGCGGCCGGCGAATCTGCCGTTCGTGCTGCAGTTCGGCGCGGCGCTGGTCGAACTCGCCGCCCGCGATCCGGAGGTGCACAAGCTGGACGCCGAGGTGCGCCAGCTGATGAAGCCGCCCAGCGCCCTGATGGACCCGGCGTTGATGCAGCGCGTGATGGCCATCATCGCCGAACGGCAGGCGGCCGCGACAGCCTAGCTGCCCGTCTGTTAGGCTCGCCGTCAACGACAAGAGACAGCGAGGGCGGACGCGATGAAGCTCTGTTTCCTGGGGACGGGCGCCTACACCGGCAAGGTGGCGCAGCGCGGCTGGCCTGTGCCGCCCGAGTTCTGCGACCGCGAGGAAGCGGCCCGGAGCATGGAGACGGCCGTCCGCCACTATCAGTGGGCGGAGGAAGCCGGCTTCGACTGGGTCTCGATCTCGGAGCACCATTATTCGCCGGGGCTAATGACGCCGAACCCGGCGATCCTGGGGGCCGCGGTGAGCCAGAAGACCAGCCGGGTGAAGATCGCCTTGCTGGGTCCGCTGGTGCCGCTGATCAATCCGGTGCGCGCGGCCGAGGAGATCGCGATGCTGGATGCGCTCAGCGGCGGGCGCGTCGTGGTGCTGTTCCTGCGCGGCACGCCGAACGAGCACGCCACCTATGGCGCCGATCCGGCCCAGACCCGCGAGATGACCCAGGAAGGCGTTCAGCTGATCCGCAAGGCCTGGACCGAGCCGCAACCGTTCGCGTGGGAAGGCAAGTTTTTCAACTTCCAGACCGTCTCGGTGTGGCCGCGGACCTTGCAGGACCCGCACCCGCCGATCTTCTTCTCCGGCAACAGCGACGAGTCGGCCGAGTTTGCCGGCCGCAACCGGCTGTCGGTGGCGATCGGGTTCGCGCCGCCGGCCAAGGTCAAGCAGCAGGTCGACATCTACAAGGCGGCCGCCCGCGCGGCGGGCTGGGAGCCGACCTCCGACAACGTGCTCTACCGCGGCCGGATGATCGTCGGCGAGAGCGACGCCGCGGCGCAGGAGATCGCCGAGCGGATCGGCATTCGCGGCGCGGCCGGCATCGGGTCTGGCGCGCCGGCCGGCGCGGGCGGCGGCGATCCGACCGCCGGCGTGGCCGGGGTGCAGTTCATGGGCGGGGTCGACACCATCCTGGCCAAGGCCAATGCGCTCGCCGAAGCGGGTGTCGGCATCATCGACGTGGCGTTCGCCGGCGGCGGCATGCGCCGCTCGATGGACCTGTTCGCCTCCAGCTTCGCCGAGCCGCTGCGGGCGGTGGCGTGACCCTCGCCGCGGTCTACGTCTGCGGCTTCTTGGTCGGGTCTGCGACGTTGAAGACGCGCTGCATCAGCCCCTCCAGCGCCTGGAACACGCCGTCGACGCCGAAGCCGGCGAGGAAGCAGAGCGCGGACGCCGAAAGCGGCACCGAGCCCAGCAGCCCAGGCGCGGCTGAGCTCGGCGCGCCCGAGGGCGTGACGAACAGGCCGATGCAGCCGCCGATCAACGCGCCGAGGGTGAGCTGAACGAAGGTCAGTTGCAGGTGGCGCGGCGAGAGCAGACTCTCGCGGATTCTGGCCGACATGGTCCTGACCACCGCGGCGCCGGCGCCGAGCAGGCCGTAGAGGGTCGGAAGCACCCCGCCGCCCAGCATGTTGAGGATCTCGCCGGCCCATTTCTCGTTGACGTCGACCGCCAGGTCGGGCGGGCACGAGCCGCTGCACGGGATGTTTTTGGGGCCACCCAGGATCACCTGCCAGAACTCCAGCCAGTGATTCAGGTTGGCGTTGGCGAAAGCCATGTCGCGCTCGCCCCGCTGCTGCTGCGAGGTCGGCTGGCCCGGTCTGGCCAGCGCCGCGGGCGCCGGGGGGCTGGCGGAGCTGTCGGCCGCCTGCTGGGTGAAGCTGGCCTTGACCTTGGTCCACTCGGCGAGCGCCGAGTTGCCGACGGCGATGTCCCACGACAGCCACGAGGTCATCAGGAACATCGCGAACAGCGCGCAGACGATGATCGGGATCGCGGTCTGGAACCGCCGCGCCTCGCGCAGCAGGTTCGGGAAAGCCATGATCGCCAGAGAGACCCGCGAAGGCGCATCGCCATTGCCCCAGCCCACGCCGGGCGCCCAGCCGGAGGTGGGTGGTATGCGTCCCGTGGACTTGCCGCCGAGCCCTCCGCCTTCGCCGGCGACCAGCAGGGTGAACGCGATCGTCGCCCCGGTCGCCGGCGCTGCGGCGCTGTTCAGGGTGTCTCTGGCGCGCAGCAGCACCGCGGCCTGTTGCGCTCGGTCGGCGGTCGAGCCGGTGGGCGGCCAGCCGATCTGGCAGATCTGCGCGATCAAGTCCTGCGTCTCGCCATCCCCCTCCGGCGGGGCCGCGGGCAGGCTCTTGCCGGTGCTCATCGAGACGTTGTCGAGCAGGAGGTAAACCTCCGACAGCTCGCGGGCGAAGATGAAGTCCTGGATCTGGCCGGCGGCGGACACCTCGACCGACGCCCGGGGTTGGGCCGCGACCGTCGCCGCCGGCTTGGCGTCGTCAGGCATCTGAAGCTCCCCCGCTCGCCCTCGAGAGCGGTGAAGCTAGGCGCCTACGCGCTTAGATCGCAAGGAGATTCAACGACGATTTGTAAGTTGTTGCGCACCGGAAATGTGAAAGGGTCAGAACGGCCAGAAGCGCTGCAGCAGGGCGGTGCCCGCGGGGGTCTTCTGCACCGCGGCGATGTCGCCGCGGCCGCCGTAGTTGATCCGCGCCTCGGCAATCTGGCTGGAGAAGATGGTGTTCGACGAGGAGATGTCCTCGGGCCGCACCACGCCAGCCACCGTCAGCTGGCGCACGTCGTCGTTGGTTTTGATCTCCTGGGTGCCCTGGATCACCATGTTGCCGTTGGGCAGGACCTGGGTCACCACCGCGGCGATGGTCAGGCTGATCTGTTCGGCCCGATTGACCCCGCCGGCGCCTTGCGACGCGGCCGCGGTGTTGGTGGTGATCACCTTGGTGGGATCGAAGGCGCCCGGCAGGATCTTGCCGAGGCTGGACTCCAGCCCGAAGAAGTTCGGCACGCCCATCGCGTTGCTGGTGGTGAGGTTGGTGTTGGTGGTGTTCTGGGTCTTGGCGGAGTCGTTGACGGTGATCAGCACCGTCAGGATGTCGCCGACACGTCCGGCGCGCTGATCGTTGAAGAAGGTGCGCGCGCCTGTGCGCCAGAGCGAGTTCGGCGTCACCGGCGCGGGCGCCGGTTCGCGAGCCGAGGCGAACTCAGGTTGGGTCTGACCGATCAGCGGGGCTGGGTAAGCCATCGGACCCATCTTGGGGCCGTCGATGGCCTCGTGCACCGAGCTGCAGGCGGCGAGGGCCGGGACGAGGAGGGTGGTGGCGGCGAGAAAGGCGGCACGGCGCATGGAAAGCTTCGGGCTCCTAGCGAAGGGCGATTTGGGCGGGGTTGCGTTCGGCCTTCAGCCGGAGGGCTTCGGGTCCGACCACGGCCTGGTCCGGGCCCGTCGCCACCACCTCGATCAGTTTCTTCGAGGCGGTGTTCAGGACGTTGAGGGTGTCGCCGACCGCGGCGTTGGCGAGCGCCTTGGCCTGCAGCGTTATGGTCATCCCCTCGGCGGCGTAGGTGACATCGACGGTCTCGCCGGACTTGATCACCAGCGGCGCGGTGATGTCGCGCACCAGCACCGGGTCGCCTTCGCGCAGCGGCCGGCGCGCGGCCATGCCGATCACGCCGTCGACATTAGACGCGGCGTCCACCGGCGCGGCGGCGGCCTTGGCCCAGATCAGGTCGGAGCCCTGCACAATCTCGCCGGCCGCGAGGCTGTGGGCGTAGGTGAGGATTTCGCGGTTCTGGCCGGCGGCGAGACCGGTGACCTCAGCACGCACGATGATGCGCGAGATGCCGGTGGGATTGTCCCAGTCGAGCCCGTAACGCCGGGCGAAAGCCTGCACCGCGGTGGCGTCGAGCACCACACTCGGCCCGCTACGCGCCGCCACCACCACATCGCGGGCGGGCCCGGCGTCGTCGAACAGCTCGCCCAGCGTCACGCGGCCGGTAGCGTCTACGATGTGCGCGTTCAGGGTCACCGGCGTCCCGGCAACGGCCGGTGTCGCGATCATCGCGACAAGTACGATAAGGGCCATCCACAACCGCTTTCCCCCGCGAAAGCGGGGGCCCAGGCTTTTTCTGTCGGCCGCAGCGCCCGGGGATAAAACACCTGGGTCCCCGCTTTCGCGGGGAAGAGCGGAGGGTTGAGCGGTCATCGACTAGGTCTTGGTCTGGGTGGCGGTGGAGAGCATCTGGTCGGCGGTAGTGACGACCTTGGAATTCATCTCGTAGGCGCGCTGGGCGATGATCAGGTTGGTGATTTCGCTGACCGGGTCGACGTTGGAGGCCTCGGTGTAGCCCTGCATCACCACGCCGTAGCCGGGCGCGCCGGGATTGCCAGCGG
>Ga0302314_10023257_pt1 | contig 10122 bp, 6 predicted proteins | sample III_Palsa_N2_3_FD_200533 | JGI IMG/M metagenome (GOLD analysis project Ga0302314, IMG submission 200533) | Peat permafrost microbial communities from Stordalen Mire near Abisko, Sweden - III_Palsa_N2_3 | ecosystem: Environmental > Terrestrial > Soil > Palsa > Peat permafrost | place: Sweden...
ATCGATATCCTGCCTATCCATCATGGATAGCGCCTCAAGCTCGTCGAAATGAAGTCTAGGTGAATGGAAATCGGGTTCGCCATCGGTATGCTCCGCCAGAAACTGTAGGGATTGTCCTACAAGGCTCGTTGTCAGGCGACAACACACAGCGGTGCAGGCAGAATGCAGTGTCGCGTCGTCCGTCGCGCCGATGCCTGTCGACTAAGGAAAACCCATGAAGCTGGTCGTTGCGATCATCAAGCCATTCAAACTGGACGATGTGCGTGAAGCGCTGGCCGAGGTGGGCGTACAGGGCGTGACGGTCACGGAAGTGAAAGGCTTCGGCCGCCAGAAAGGCCACACCGAGCTGTATCGCGGCGCCGAGTACGTGGTCGACTTCCTGCCCAAGATCAAGCTGGAAGTGGCCATCGCCGACGACCAGCTGGAGCGGGTGCTGGAAGCGATCCAGCATTCGGCCCGAACCGGCAAGATCGGTGACGGCAAGATCTTCGTCAGCACGCTGGAGCAGGTGATACGCATCCGCACGGGTGAGCTGGATCACGACGCGCTCTGAGGTGGTGCTCAAGCATTTCAGGCTTCCTGTGGCGGCCTGACCCGGAACGCTGAGAGGCGCCCTCGGCAACTATATTTTTACCGCTCCGCGAAGCCCGCCACATCTGGCGCGGCGCCACTTGTTCACCGACTTGTCCACAACTTGTTGGGTTGACCGTGTCCAAAGCACCCGATATGTTGTGTCTGTCGGTGCCCGTCCAGACGCGATCGTCGGTCGGGCTTAAAAGGGAATCCGGTGTGAATCCGGAACTGCCCCGCAGCGGTAAAGCGGAAACGAAAGCCCCCACAAGCACTGGCCCTCAGCGGCTGGGAAGCGGGGGCAAGTAGGCGGATCGAAAGATCCACGTCCGCAAGTCCGAAGACCTGCCGGCACATCAGGGCAAACATGCCCTGGTGAGTAGTGACGGCTTCCGTGGGGAAGCACGTTGCGGAACAGTCGCCGGAACGGCAGCTGTTCTGTGACTTTCCACGGCATTCGTCGCATCAGGCCCTGCACGCGGGAAGCAGGTGCGTTGACCCATGCTGGGAGCCACTGCCATGCAACCTGCCGATACCGCCGCCCGCGAGCGCACCGTCGCCCGCACTGATTCACCCGCCGTTCCCCATGCCGAGTCCCTCACGACGTCACTGTCCGACGTTCCACCTGTGACCACCGAATCCAGCACGGGCGCCGCCGCTTTCGCGCTCACTCCGCCACACAACCCGGGCCAGATGCGCGTCACCAAGCGCAACGGCGGCCAGGAGATCGTCGACGTCAACAAGATCGTGCGCGCGGTGACCCGCAGCGGCGAGGCCCTGCACGGCGTCGATCCGTTGCGCGTGGCGCTGAAGACGATCGGCGGCCTGTACGACGGCGCGACGACGCAGGAACTTGACCAACTGTCGATCCGCACCGCCGCGGCACTGACCGCGGAGGAACCCGAATACGGTCAGCTCGCGGCACGCCTGCTCGGTGCCTACATCGACAAGGAAGTGAGCGGCCAGGAGATCCAGAGCTTCTCGCAGTCAATCGCACGCGGCGCGGAAGTCGACATCCTCAACGACCGCCTGCGCGATTTCGTGGCCGCCAACGCGCGCAAATTGAATGACGCGATCGATCCGCTCGCTAATCGCCGCTTCGAATATTTCGGCCTGCGCACGGTCTACGATCGCTATCTGTTGCGGCATCCACAAAAGCGCCTGGTGATCGAGACGCCGCAGTATTTCTTCATGCGTATCGCCTGCGCGCTCGGTGGCAACGAGATCGGCGAAACGCTTGAACTCTACCGGCTGCTGTCGTCGCTGGAATACATTGCCAGCTCGCCGACCTTGTTCAATGCCGGCACCCGTCATGAGCAGCTCAGCTCGTGCTATCTGCTCGACTCGCCGCTCGATTCGCTGGAGTCGATCTACGACAAATATGCGGATGTCGCCAAGCTCAGCAAATTTGCCGGCGGCATCGGCCTGGCCTATTCACGGGTGCGTTCGCGCGGCTCGCTGATTCGCGGCACCAACGGCCATTCCAACGGTCTGCTGCCGTGGCTGAAGACACTGGATGCATCCGTTGCGGCGGTGAACCAGGGCGGCAAGCGCAAGGGCGCGGCTTGCGTTTATCTGGAATCGTGGCATGCCGACATCGAGGATTTTCTAGAGCTGCGCGACAACACCGGCGACGATGCACGTCGCGCGCACAACCTCAATATCGCCAACTGGATACCCGACGAATTCATGCGCCGGGTCGAGACCGACGGTGACTGGTCATTGTTCGATCCGAAAGTGGTGCCGCATCTGGTGGACAGCTGGGGCGGGACGTTCGACGAGGCTTATCACAAGGCCGAGGCTGCGGGACAGGCGGTGAAAACGGTCAAGGCGCGCGAGCTCTACGCTCGCATGATGCGCACGCTGGCGCAGACCGGCAACGGCTGGATGACGTTCAAGGATCGCTGCAACGCCACCAGCAACCAGACGGCCCATCCCGACAACGTGATCCACCTGTCCAACCTGTGCACCGAGATCCTGGAAGTGAGCTCGGCGACGGAGACGGCCGTATGCAATCTCGGCTCGGTGAATCTCGCGCGGCATGTCGTGCTCGCTGCTGATGGAAGCAGCGCTTTCGATTTCGAACAGCTCGCCTCGACTGTGCGTACTGCCGTGCGTCAGCTCAATCGGGTGATCGATCTCAATTTCTATCCGATCGACACGGCCCGCACCGCCAACATGAAATGGCGTCCGGTCGGGCTGGGCGTGATGGGCCTGCAGGATGTGTTCTTCAAGCTGCGACTGCCGTTCGATTCGACTGAGGCCATGGCCCTGTCCACGCGTATCGCCGAGGAAATTTATTTCCACGCGCTGGGCATGTCGACCGAGCTGGCCGAACAGGAGGGTGCGCACCCAGGCTTCGCGGAGAGCCGAGCCGTAAATGGCGAGTTGCAGTTCGACTACTGGCCGAGCGCAACACCGCACGATGGCGCACGCTGGGACGCACTGCGCGATCGCATCAAGCAGCACGGCCTGCGCAACTCGCTGCTGATTGCGATCGCACCGACCGCGACGATTGCCTCGATCGCTGGCTGCTACGAGTGCATCGAGCCGCAGGTCTCCAACCTGTTCAAGCGCGAGACGCTGTCCGGTGATTTCCTGCAGGTGAACCGGTACCTGGCCGATGAGCTGAAGGCACTGGGCTTATGGACGTCCGAGGTTCGCGACGCGATCAAGTTGGCCGAGGGTTCGATCCAGGGCATTACAACGATACCGGAACGCCTGCGTGTGATTTATCGCACGGTGTGGGAGCTGCCGCAGAAAGCGTTGATCGAACTGGGCGCGGCGCGCGGCGCGTATATCGACCAGAGCCAGTCGCTGAACCTGTTCATGGAGAACCCGAACATTGGTCAGTTGAGTTCGATGTACATGTACGCGTGGAAGGCCGGCATCAAGACGACCTATTACCTGCGTTCGCGACCCGCAACGAAGATCGCCAAGACGACGGTGACGGCGGAGCGCACGGTACTCGTCGTGGATCAGGCACAAGCCAATGCCGCGGTGTTCTGTTCGCTGGAAAATCCCGAGTACTGCGAGGCTTGTCAGTAATCCGTTTCGCTCCTCCTCCTGCTCGCAGGGGGAGGCTCGGAGGGGGTTGCCCGAGCTTGCGGAAAATCAAAAGCACCCCTCCCCAACCCTCCCCTGCAAGCAGGGGGAGGGAGCACTCGCCGCGTTCAGAATCACGTTCCTTCTAGATGGAATCGCCATGTCCACCGAATCCGCCCGCAACGCACACATCCTCGATCCCGGTTTCGAACTCACCCTGCGTCCGATGCGCTACCCGGGGTTCTACGAGATGTATCGCTCAGCCATCCGCAACACCTGGACAGTGGAGGAAGTGGATTTCTCGATGGATGTCGGCGATCTCAAGTCGAAAATGTCCGTTGCCGACCGTCATTTGATTCATCGGCTGGTGGCGTTCTTCGCCACCGGCGACACCATCGTGTCGAACAACCTGGTGTTGAACCTTTACCAGCACATCAATGCACCCGAAGCGCGCATGTATCTGTCGCGCCAGCTCTATGAAGAAGCGCTGCATGTGCAGTTCTACCTCACCCTGCTCGACACTTACATTCCCGATCCCGCCGAACGCAACAAGGCGTTCGCGGCAATCGAGAACATCCCGTCGATCCGCGCCAAGGGCGAGTTCTGCTTCGAGTGGATCGATTCGGTGCAGAACCTGCGTCGACTGGAGACGCGCGAACAGCGGCGGCAGTTCCTGCTCAACCTGATCTGTTTCGCTGCCTGCATCGAAGGACTGTTTTTCTACGCCGCATTTGCCTATGTCTACTACCTGCGTTCGCGCGGACTGCTACACGGATTGGCCGCTGGCACCAACTGGGTATTCCGCGACGAGAGTGGACATATGGCGTTCGCGTTCGAAGTGGTGCGCACCGTGCGCGAACAGGAACCCGAGTTGTTCGACGATGCCATGCGCCTGCAGGTCGAACAAATGATGGAGGACGCGATCGCGTGTGAAACCTTGTTCGCGAAAGACGTCCTATCAGGCGGCGTGGTCGGCCTGTCAGTGAAGGACATGCGCCAGTACCTTGAATACTGCGCGGATCAACGGCTGGCGCAGCTCGACATGCCGAAAAAATACGGCGCCAGAAATCCGTTCGACTTCATGGACCTGCAGGACGTACAGGAAGTCACCAACTTCTTCGAGCGCCGCGTGTCGGCGTATCAAGTTGGCGTGCAAGGTGAAGTGGCGTTCGATATGGCGTTCTGACCACTGCGGGACGTTGGGCATCGCTGCGTTCACCCCAACCTGCCTCAATCCTCGGCCAGATAACCTATTGACTACAGGTGTAGTCAAAGCGTACCGTGACTACACCTGTAGTCATGCGGCGTCTCGAACATGTCCAAGCCAACTATCGGTGACCAGGAGCTGGGGCTCCTGCATTACCTGTCGGATCATGAAAGTGCTTCGGTCGGCGAGGTCGCTGCCGGGTTTGGCGAGCCGCGCGGGCTGGCCCGCTCCACCGTTCTGACCATGATGGAACGCCTGCGCGGCAAGGGCTATCTCAAACGCCGCCAGCTCAAGGGCATGTATCGCTACAGCACGGCTACGGGCCCGGGCGAGGCAATGCGCAGCGCGGTCGGCAGCTTTGTCGAGAAGACACTGAGCGGCTCCGTGTCGCCGTTCGTGGCGTGGATGTCCGAGCGCGCGAAGGTCAGCGACACCGAGCTGGCCGAACTCGAAGCGCTTGTCGTGCAGCTGCAATCCAAGCGCAAGGAGCTGTGAGATGAACGCTATCGACACGCTTGCCGACACCCTGCTCATGCGCCTCGCCTGGACGTCCGTGCAAGCCACCTTGTTGATCGGCGCGCTGTGGTTGCTTGGGCGCTGGATGCCACGACTGTCTCCGGCAATTCGCTGCACGTTGTGGTGGCTGCTCGCCGCTCAGTTGCTGGTGGGTTTGCTGGCGAGCACGTCGGTGCGACTGCCACTGCTGTCCAGCACACCGCATGCCACTTTTGTGGCGGCGTCGTCCGGCCAGGAAGTCACAGCGTCTCTGTCGGATCAACCGACGGCGCCTTCGGTATTCGCTGCGCCATCCACCCCTGCGACCGCCGTCGAACAATCAACGATCGTCGGCTCGTGGCATTGGCAACGACTGCTGTTGGCACTGTGGGCCGCCGGGTTGTTCGTGCAGTTGCTGCTGGTCGCGCGGCAATGGCAACGTGCCCGCATCGTGTTGCGCGAATCCGTGCCGTTGCATGATGACGCGTTGCAGGTGCTGTGCGCGCGGCAGGCTCGCGCACTGGGCTTGCGGCGCTGTCCGCAGCTGCGCATGTCATCGGCAATCGCTTCGCCACAGGTCGCGGGACTGTATCGACCCACCGTTCTGCTGCCGGCCAGTCAGCTGCTGACTAGCGAAGAATCGGCGATGGCGCTCGCGCATGAGCTGGCGCATCTGCGTCGCGGCGACCTGTGGCTGGTGTGGGTACCGGCGATCGCACAACGGCTGTTTTTCTTCTATCCCTTAGTGGCCTGGGCGATGCGCGAGTACGCACTCAATCGTGAAGCCGCCTGCGATGCGCAGGTACTGCAACAGCACCGTGGAGCGCCTCAAACCTACGGTCGTCTGCTGCTGCGCCTCGGTGTTGCGCACCCCATGCACTCCGGTCTGGCCGGAGCCTCTCCCACGTTTCAGAACCTGAAAAGGCGACTGACCATGTTGCAGCAAACTGTCAACGACACGACGCCGCGCGGACGCGGCTGGCTACTGGTGGTTCTGTTCGCCGCCGCCGGTGTTCTGCCGTATCGCGTTACCGCAGCCGCGAATCAAACCCAGGGCGCGACCCCAGCCGACTCCGGCGCGGTGGCAGCCTTCGCGACTCCAATGCCGCCTTCGCCGCCTCTGCCACTGCCGCCTCTGCCGCCGCCACCGGAAGCGCCTCTTCCGCCAACCCCTCCGACCCCGCCGCCACCTCCACCGTCGCCGCCTGATCTCGGCTTCAACGCCCGTCACGTGGACATTGACATCCACTCGAACGCCAGTCACGGGTTTGTGATGATCGAAGGCGACACGGTGATGGTCAATGGCAGCGATAGCGATCTTGCCGCCGCGAAGCAGCTGCACAAAGTCAAGGGACCCGTGCTGTGGTTTCGCCGCGGCGACCAGGCCTACCTGATTCGCGATCCGAGCTACATCGAGCGCGCCAGGACCTTCTATGCGCCGATCAAGGAACTGGCGCGACAGGAAGGTGAGCTGGGTGCACAAGAAGGTCGACTAGGCGGCCAGGAGGGCGCGATCGGCGCGCGGCAAGGGGCGATCGGTGCGCAGCAGGCGCAACTGGACGCGCGGGAAGCGGAGCTGGACGCGCGGTCCGACCAGGATTCACGCACAGCAGCGCAGGAAGTGCGGCTGGCCCAACAGAAATCCCGTGACGAATTTCATCGACAAGAAGCCATCTTGCATCAGCAAGAGGGCGAACTTGGCAAACAGCAAGCCGAGCTGGGCAAGCAACAGAAGGTGTTGTCCGGACGCATGCGACTGACTTCGGAAAAGGCAAATCAGCAAATGGACCAGTTGCTGGATGAGGCAGTCAGCAAGGGTATTGCCCAGCCCGCAAGTTTGCGCTGACTCTTCCGTCGGAACGCGCAAGCGCGCAGCACGCACTGATCAGGCACGTCTCGATCAAACGCATTCTGATCGCGCATAAAAAAAGACGGCCCCGGAAGGGGCCGTCTCCCCAAACCGGGGCAGGTTTGTTCGGGGGTGTCCAATGCGTCGTCATCCAGGAACCGCCCTGGATGAAGTGACTCACTGGACAACTTTATTGTCTGCCGCGCACCGGCCCAGGGCTGCCATCCATGCAGCCGCCTTTGTGTCAGCCGCTGCCGCCATTGGACAGCGGCAAAGTACTCGTCACCCAGCGCGTATTGGGGCTCGTGGCGGTGACGCCGACCGCATCACATCCACGGCCACGGTTTCAGCGCGTACTCCTTCGGCGGCGTATCGCCGGCGAGGTAGTGCACGAAATAATCCCATCGGCGGCGCGTGGCGTAGGGCGTGGCAGCGGCATAACCGTGATGGGCATTGGGGATCATCAACAGGTCGAAATCCCTGTTCGCCTTGATCAGTGCGTTGACGATCAGCAAGGTGTTGCTGGGCGGCACGTTGTCGTCCATCGTGCCGTGCACCAGCATCAGGCGGCCCTTGAGGTTCTTTGCCTCGTCTTCGTTGGCCTGGTTGTCATAGTTGGTGCTGCCATCCTTGTTGGTCACCAGCAGGCCTTGCCACTTCTCGGCCCAGTCATCTTCGTAGTTGCGGTTTTCGTGGTTGCCGCTTTCCGCCCAACCGACCTTGAAGAACGCGGGATACCGGAACAGCGCATCGGCGGTAGCGTTGCCACCGCCGGAATGACCCCAGATGCCGACGCGATCCAGGTCGATCCACGGATAACGCTGGCCAAGTTCCTTGATACCGGCAACCTGATCGGGCAGCGTGTTGTCGCCCATGTTGCCGAAGTAGGTGTCATGGAATGCCTTGGAGCGCCACGGCGTACCCATGCCATCGATTGCCACCACGATGAAGCCCAGCTCCGCCAGTGACTGGTTGTCACCGCTTGCCGCCATGAAGTTGTAGCCACGTACCGAACCCGTCTGCGGGCCCGGATAGATGTAGTCGACGATCGGATATTTTTTGTGCGGATCGAAGTTCGACGGCTTGTACATGATGCCGTAGAGATCCGTCTTGCCGTCGCGTGCCTTGACCGTGAACGGCACCGGCGGCACCCACCCGGAAGCAGTGAGGCGACTGATGTCGGCCTTCGCCACGGTGGCGACAATGTGTCCGTCGTTGGCGTCGCGCAGCACGGTGACTGTCGGCACGGTCGAAGTGGAATAGGCGTCGACAAAATATTTCCCGTCCGGTGACAGCGTGACGGCATGGTCGGCGGCTTCCGGCGTCAGCAGAGTCACTTGACCACCGTCCAGGCTGACCTTCCAGAACTGTTGGTAATACGGCTGGACACCCGGGGTACGACCCACCCCGCGGAACCACACAGTGCGCGTGGTCGCATCGACTTTCAGCACCTGCGTGACGTTACCGTCGCCGGTGGTGATGTCATGTTTTACCTTGCCGCTTACCAGATCATACAGATACAGGTTGCCCCAGTTCGTGTGCTCGCTGAACCAGATCGCCTCGTGGCTGTCCGGCAGATAGCGCCAGTTCACTGCGTCATTGCCGCTCTCGTAATCGGTGGGTACGCTTTCCTCGAACACGGTGCGCACCGCACCGGTTCCCGCATCTGCGATGCGAAACCATTCGTGCTTGTGATCGCGCGATGTGGAGACGAACGCCAGTGTCTTGCCGTCCGGCGCCCATTTCACGTCATCCCAGCCGCCGTCGGGGCCACAACTGACGTCATCACACAGGCTGGAACGATGCTGGTCGGGCGGCATCTGCAGGCGCACCATCTTGTGCGTCGGCACGTCGATGATCACGCGCTCGATCATGGTCACGTCCTTGTCGCCGGCCATCGGATATTTCCAGGCGTTCAGCTTCGGATGACCGACCCCGGTGCTGACCAGATACATGTCGCCGGTCTTGCGCTGATCCTGCTGGAAGGTCGCGATGCGCTTCGAATCGGGTGACCACACGAGAATCGCACTGTCGGTGTGCTTCCAGCCCGCGTTGTCGGTCGCGTAACCGAAATTCGTCACGCCATCGGAGGTGAGCTGGGTCTCCTTGCCGCTGGCGATGTCGCGCAGCCATAGATTCCAATTGCGGATGAACGCTGCGGTCTGCTTGTCCGGCGACAGCACGCCGGGCTCCGAGCCGGTCTTGACCAGCTTGGCCATGTCGTCGCAGCTACCGGCACCCTTGAGGTCGCACAGATAATGCTTGCCGTCGAGATCGATGTCGTAACGACCATCCGGCTTCACGCTGTAGTCGAGCAACGGCGGAAGTTTTTTCGCGTCCACCGGTTTGTCGCTGGCCTTGTTCAAGGCCGCGGCGAGCTTGATCTGGTCAAACGCAGGCGCGGCCTTGCCGGTAGCGATATCCATCAGCATGACGTGATCGCCAGCGACATCGTGATCGCGATACCAGAAGTGGCTGTCGTCCAGCCACTTGGCCCGACGCACGTCGTGATCGACGAGCGGCGTCACGTTGTATCCCATGAAGCGCTCAGCCTGCGCGTAATCGTTCGCGCTTAACACTTTATCCTGCGTAGCGGTCTTCTCCTGCGCGGCGACACCGGTAGACAACATCCCCATTAAAACAACGCCGAACAGACGCGACTTGCCATTCATCGAATGCATTGATTCCTCCCACGAAAGACCGGATGGCCCGACAGTAACCGATGGCCACGACCCCAAATGACGGATGCTAGCGCGATACGCGCATGTCCACCCTATGCCAGAGGTCCATAGCGTCGAACGGACATGCTACATACGGCAAAACTTCATCCCGCTGCAGCATGAGCTGTCGCTTGAGACAAACAAACTACACTGCCGCCTCCCATCACCCTCCTCACGCAGATGACCCCATGACGACTGCCCTGAACGAAGCGCGCCTGCTGGAAATGGTCTTCCCC
>Ga0302314_10023258_pt1 | contig 10122 bp, 10 predicted proteins | sample III_Palsa_N2_3_FD_200533 | JGI IMG/M metagenome (GOLD analysis project Ga0302314, IMG submission 200533) | Peat permafrost microbial communities from Stordalen Mire near Abisko, Sweden - III_Palsa_N2_3 | ecosystem: Environmental > Terrestrial > Soil > Palsa > Peat permafrost | place: Sweden...
AGATCGGTCCGCCGGCCCTAAACTCGGCGCCAACCACGCCGCGGTGGTGGAACGGTAGACACGGCGGACTCAAAATCCGCTGCCTGAAAGGGTGTGGGGGTTCGAATCCCCCCCGCGGTACTCAGAAAAGGCCTGGAAAAGAAGGCTTTTAGCTTTACCGACTAGCGCACAATGTTGGGCCGTGTCCCCAGCCTGCCCCGAAACGTGGTTGTGCCGCGCGATAAGTCGTATTGCGGCTGCCACACCGCCTCAGGACACACCACCGGTTACGGGCTTGCGGCTTGACAGCAGTCGGATCTGTCATCGCTTGGAGCCGCGAGGCGTGACGGTGACAGGCGGCTCCGGTCGTCGGGCTCGGCGTCCTTGCACTTGGGGCGGAACGCTGCTCAATATCGCAGGTTTATCGCGCGTGCTTGCTGGGGTAGCTGCTCTGAAACGGACGTTTTCACCAATAGAAACGCCTGGTCAGAGGGCATAACGGCCCTTCTCAGCGATAGGAAAGGTTGCAAAATGGCACCGCTCTTGATTGGAGCCGCACGACACGGAACTGTCGACATTGTCGTCGGATTCATCATCCTCGCACTCATCGGCGTAGGCATCGTCAGCGTTATTTACATGACTGGGCGTGGAGCAAAGAAGGTTGTCGACGCCGCGACGCATCACAACGAGCATCCGAGCGGCTCGTAGGAGGACCTATGCAAGGTGGGAGGCCTGCCATGACGCTAGCGGCCAGGCCTGCCACACATCCGACAAGCTCTTGAAGATGCAGTTGTGGGCGGTATTAGCCTACGGCCTCGTTTGATCGCAGCGCGGGCGGAACTCACGGGAACCACTGGTTCGTCTTTGACGAACGGCTGAGCCTCGCACCGGGCCAGCGGTGTCCAACGTCTGGACCGCGGGTTAATTTTTGCCCGGTTAACGTGCTCGGTGACACGAGCCGATAAGGGCGCATGGGGAAGCAGAGGAACAGGGAGCGTCGAGTTTCGTGGTTGTGCGCGACTCAGGCCGATCGCGAGCGCGTGCTCGATATGGAGAAGCGGCTCAAACCGTTGCGCGCATCGTCGTTTGCCGTGCTTGCTGTTGCGTTGCTGGTCTGTGGACCGTGGGTTGGGTGGTGGACGCTGATTCCGCTGGCTGTTGCCAGCATTATGTTTTTCCTGACTGACCGTGGCTTGCAGAGTTCCCCGCGTCCGGAGTACCGACTCGCGCTCGCGTGGCTGAGTTCAGAGTTGGCTATCGCCGCGAGTGTCGCGCTAACAGGCGGCACCCACAGCCCGGCGCTTGCATGGCTGGTGTTGCCAGTGGTCACGCTGGCGGCGCGTTTCAATGTCCGCGGAGTCGTCGCCGGCAGCGCCGTAGCTGCGGGTTTGATCGTTGCGAGCTCCCTCATCACTGATCCCGGGGAGGTGATGGCCGGCCCCCAATACGCGGTATTTGCCCTCGCGCTGCTCGGAGCGGTCGCGCTGCTTTCGGTAGCTCTGATGCAGTCAGACGTTCACCACAGGACCGCGTCGGTGATCGATCCGCTGACGAGCATGCTCAACCGCAACGCGCTGAGAGTCAGGGTCGATGAGCTTCGCGCTCAGGCACAAATCGTTCAACAGCCGATCGGGGTGATCGTGGGTGATCTAGATCACTTCAAGGCGGTCAACGACACGCACGGGCACGCCGTCGGGGATACGGTCCTGCGTGACGTCGCCTATAGCCTGCGCAAGCGTCTGCGTGCGTTCGATCTGGCGTACCGTCTTGGTGGGGAGGAATTTCTGGTGCTGCTTCCAGGAGCCAGTGTCGGCGAGGCGGCGATGATCGCCGAGGATTTGCGCCGGACGATTCACGCTAACTCCCACGGGAACCTTGCGGTGACGATGTCGTTCGGCGTCAGTGCCAGCGAACCCAGCCAGTTCGCCTACGACGAGGTTTTCGAGGAAGCCGACCAAGCGCTCTACATCGCCAAGGCTGCTGGCCGCAACTGCGTCCGCGTCGCCGGCATCAATCCCGACACGCAACCCGAACCGGGCAGCGAGCCGCTATCGACGCAGCGGGTCGGCGCGCTCTCCAGGTAAGCGCCTCCCGCGACGGTGTGCTGAGCACGGCCCGGCTGACATCACGTCGCCCTGCCGGCACGAACGACCGCTCGTGTCCATCCATTCGGCTCACAGCAGTGTGTTTGCGGAGACGCAATCTTGGGCACTTGCATCTCAGGTGGCGCGGATGTCCGAAAAATCAGAAAATCGGAGAGAGCCCGAGCGGCTCTACGCCGTCGAGCTCGAGGCCTACGCGCTGCTTGAGGCAGCTCGCCTGAGGTGCGAGCGTCTGCCGCAGGAGTTCACTAATCATGAGCTGCTGCTCGCGATTCATCGTGATCTCGGTATGGCCGGTTACCTGGTGTCAATGGCCGTCGATCCTGTGGTCCGCGCGCGGTGCCTGGCAGCCGCGTACAGCTGTGTTGCCGAGCGGCGCTGGGACCCTGGCTTGATGTTGGAGGCTGTGTTTGACGATGCGCTCATAGCATCGGATGCGATCGGGGCGGCGTTGATACGAGACCCTGCGGATCACCTGTGCCGGGCGCATCGCCACACCTTGGCGGCGGTGGAGCTGCTCGACGCGCAGCTCGCGGCGCTCGGTCACGCCGTTTGAACTAGCTCTTCAATCGCCGCCGCGGCCGGCAACGGCTTGCGCCACTTCTCCTAACGCTGGCTCAGCAGCTCGACCACAGCCCGGTTGAAGCTCGGGAGGTCATCGGGCTTGCGGCTTGACACCAGCGGGCCGTCAACGTGCACCTCTTCATCGACCCACTCGGCGCCGGCGTTGCGGAGATCCGTTTGCAGACTCGGCCAGGAGGTCAGGGTGCGGCCGCGTACGACGTCAGCCTCGACCAACGTCCATGGCCCGTGGCAGATCACGGCCACCGGCTTGTCGAGATCGAAGAAACCACGAACGAACTCAACCGCATCTTCGTCGGCCCGGAGCGCGTCAGGATTGGCCACCCCGCCGGGCAGTACGAGCGCGTCGTAGTGGTCAGGGTTGGCGTCGGCGACGGTCACATCGATCTTGAATTCGTCGCCTCGGTCGAGGTGATTGAACGCACTGACCGTGCCGGCCTCCAATGAGACAAGCGTCGCTTCGGCCCCCTCATCGGTAACGGCCTTCAATGGTTCTGTGAGTTCAACCTGTTCAACGCCGTCCGTAAACAGGAACGCCACTCGCTTGCCGTCGAGTTTGCCGCTCATTAGAGCCTTCTTTCGTCGTGGTGCTGGTTGCGCCGACTGGGTTCTCCAAAGGTGCGTGTCGCCAGGGATGCGCGAGTCACCGGCCTGCTCGTTATCTACCCGCATCACCACAGGCGAAACCCGCGACCGGATCCCGGGATTCAGGACCCGCCGCACCTTCGTTCGCCGACGCCGCATAACTACCCGTCGGCCGCCGAGCGTCGGCCGCCGAGCTCAAACCCTAGGCGTGGCGTCTATGCCGTTGACGAGCCTGCCGCTGCTCACGGCGAGGTCGCACGCGTCGCCGGCGAACGCAGTGCCGGGGGTGCTGCGAATAGCAGTCTTGAGGTCAGTCCGCAGAGCTCGAAGACACGCTGAACCTGCCTTGCGCCAGGGCAGACGAGCAAGCGAATGCCATCGCGAGCGGCTTCCTCGCTCAGTTCGATGACCACCTGAATACCGCTCGAGTCGATGAACCGCAGATCGGTGAGGTCAAGGACCACGCACTCGGGTCGCGCGGCGAGCGTCTCATGTACGACAGCTCGGAAACGCTCCTGATGAGCCAGATCGCACTCGCCGACAAGCGTGATGGTGCTCGTCGTTCCCTGAACGCCGCGTTCGATCACCAGGGGCTGCTCGAACTCAAGCGGCTGTCGATAATCGCTGTCAACCGTCACGAAGTTTCCCGGGGGTGGTTTGGGACCTTCTAGGAGCCACTTCGCTCCCTGACCCGAGAGCGACAGCCAGCCTCCTACCCTGCCTTGAATCAGTTGGGTTTCCGCCCACCAGAGCCACGTTAAAACTCTAGCACCGGGCTACAGCACGGCCTCTTTCATGTAACTGATGGGCTCGCGGGCAACTCGGCCCACACGAGATATCCGTCGGGTCGTTCGGCGCCCCAGCGCACTGACAACTGCTCGACGATTTGAAGGCCGCGCCCGCCAGGGTCAACACGCTGTGGTGCCACCGGCTCAGCGTGATCACCGGAGAGGCCGGGATCGTGTACCGAGATCATCAGATTCCCGTCGTGATGACCGACCTCGACACCCAAGCTGTGTCTCGTGGCGCACCCCGAGTGTCGTATCGCGTTGGTAACGAGCTCGCTCGCGACGAGCTGACCGTCATCAAGCGACCATGTCCCATCGTGCACGTCCGCTAGCGCCTGCCGGACCAGTCGCGGCGCAGCCGGCTCGCATGGCACTTCGATGCTGAGAAGGTCGCCCATAAAAGACATAAGCCTGTTCTACCCAGTTTCCGCGGCGAATATCCGAGGTTCCAAGGCTCGTCCTCGACTCACGGCTCGACGACGAGCTTGCGATGTGGACTTGACGCCTGAGTCTGCCAACCGTGCTCTATGTCATCGAGCATGAACCGCTCGATCTCGACAGCGAGCCCGCCGGCGACCGCGTGCTCAGCCATCGCGGCATACGCGTCGCGTCGCACGGCTGCGATCCGTAGCCGACCTGCTCATCGCCGATGCGCCCTGCTCACCGCTTAGCGCCATCCACAGCGTTCAGCAGCTGCGACTTATTCATCTTCGAGCGGCCTTCGATGCCGAGCGTTCGTGCCTCCGCGTAGAGCTGATCGCGGGTCCGCCCCTTCGGCCTGTTGGTCCCGGAACGCAGACCACCGCGCCGGCCGGAGGAAATGTCGTCCGTCGAAGTTCGGGAGCGGATGCGGGACTCGCCGGAACGCGCTCGTTCCTTGTTAACAGTGCGCGCGGCGATCTCCTCCGCTCTGGACTCGCTCGCGCCCTGCGACTTTTCGCTGTCCTTGATGTGCTCGTACTGCCGAGCGCGCTTACTGCCTGGCTTGACTCCTCTGGGCGGCATCTCGATCTCCGATCCGGTCGGGCTGTACTGGTGAGGCTCGGTATCTATCCGCCGTCCACCGCGACGAAACACGGCCTCGGACGCTCGCGAGCGCCGCAAGTCGATGGACCGCCGGGGATCGTGAGCTCATTCTTTGAATCGAAGCCGTGCAGTGACGACGACCACGACTGGCGGCAGCAGCACAAGGGTGGGTCAGAGCAGGTCAAAGGCGGGTGGCTCATCCGCCTCGATTTCGATGACTTCGAAGCCGTATCGATCAGCGAGGCGCTGGGCGACGAGCGATCGGTGGCATGCCGCCGCCGTCGCCTCGACACATAGCAGTGCCGCGATCCCATGAACTGGCAGGCACCCGATCAGCGGATTCAACGGCACCAGATCAAGAATCTCCTCGGTGTACGTGCGTATGTACTCCCGCGACAGCTGCTCACGCGAGCGCTTCCCGACTCCCTGCTTGGCGTCTTCGCGGTACTGAACCTGACGAAGTTCGGTGTCGGGCGCCAGCTCGGGGTGATATTCGTAAGCGATTCGAGCCTCGGCGAGCATGCGCTGAAGCCGCTGCGCATTGGCCCACGCATATTCCGTACCGCGGACGCCCCGTCGTTGGCGAATGTCGATCACCTGGGTGACGCCCGCCCCGTCGAGCGCGCGGATGAAGCTGTGAGCGTCGAATTCGTAGATGCCGACGGTCGCGATCCGCTTCATTCCAACCTAGTTGTGTCGGGCGTTCTAACGGCTAGACGGGGCGGACATCACTATGAGGCCGCGGTACCGATCTCTCGCACGGCGCGTTCCCAGTTTTCCTCTGGGGTTCCGGCGTCGGCGGATTGTGAAATCTCGTACGCCCGCAGGCGGATGGCGGCTTCCAGCGCTGCCTCGTCATTCGCCGGGGTCTCCTGAACGGTGTTCTTCTTTGTGGCCATGTTCTCTTCTCGGAGGGTTGTTGAGACTTAGTCTCTGTACCCAGAGCGCAGTGGTGGTAATCAGCGTTGCGCAGCCGATGCGAGCCGAAGGACACTGACCTCGGCGTGCATGACCAGGGCGCCCCGAACCGAACAGTGATTCTCGTGGCGACTCCGAGAAGAGTGACCAGCAGGGAAGCTAGACCTTGACTCCTGTTCCGAACGGGGAGTCGGCCAGCCAGGTCGTGAGCTCCTCCACAGGGCATGGGCGGCAGAAAAAGTAACCCTGCCCGATGTCACAGCCGTTGCTCACCAACATCTCCAGAGCAGCATCGTCCTCGACACCTTCGGCGACGACTCTCAGCCCAAGGTTGTGGGCGAGCTCGATCGTCGAGTGGACGATCGTCGCGTCACCGGCGTTGGTCGGCATGCTCATTACGAAGGACCGGTCGATCTTGATCTCGTCGATCGGAAGGCGTTGCAGGTAGGCGAGGCATGAGTGGCCGGTACCGAAGTCATCGATAGACAACTGCTCACCCATGGCATGGAACATGTCAAGGCCGTTGGCCATGTCAGAGTCGATGAAGTCGTTTTCCGTGATCTCGACGACGATCTTCTCGGGTGGAACTCCCCATCGCTCGGTGATCTCTGCGACGGTCGACGGCATCTCTGTGTGCTGCGTGAGGCTGCGCGCCGAGACGTTGACCGCCATCGTCAGGTCAAGGCCGGCCTCGCTCCAGAGGTGCTGCTGACGCATAGCCTCGTTCAGCACCCATCTGGTCAACGGCTCTATCAGCTCACTGCGCTCTGCTTCGGGCATGAACTGCGCCGGCATCAGCAGTCCCTCAGTGGGATGCTGCCAGCGTACGAGTGCCTCCACGCCGGTCGTGCGCTGACCGTGCTTGAGATCGATCTTCGGCTGGTAATGCAACACCAGCTCGTCGCGGGAGATCCCGATGCGCAGCTCATTCAGGAGCGTGAGCCGACGTGCTGTCTCGTCCTGCGGATCCACTGCGAAGACAGCAAGACCCTCACCAGAGGATTTGGCCTTGTCCACCGCGAGTCGCGCTCGTCGCATGATCGATTCGGCAGAGCGCCCGTCCTGCGGGAACAGGGCGATGCCGATGCTCGCTTTCACGTCGATCGCCTCTCCCGCGATCAGGAACGGATGTTCGAAGACCTCGCGGACCTTCCACGCAATCGCTGCGGCCGTGCCCACGTCACTCTCACCTGACGCCAAGATGCAGAATGAATCGCCGTGTACGTGGCCGACGGTGTCAGCATCGCGCATCGCGCCTCGCAGTCGTCGACCGATCGCCTGCAGCAGGACGTCACCCTTCTTGCGTCCTAGCTTCTCGTTCATCTGGCTGAACTTGTCCGGGTCGACGAGCAACACGGCTCGCGACTCTCCTGCTCGGTCGGCCAAGGCGATCTCACGGTCCAGGCGATCGGTGAAAAGGGTGCGATTAGGTAGCCCCGTGAGCTCGTCGTGCAGCGCCTTGTGCTCAAGCGCTTCGGTGTACGCCTTGCGACCGGAGATGTCACGGACACAGGCGATGGTGAAGGCGTCGTCGCCTACCTGCATCTGGCTGACGTCCATTTCCATCGGGAATGAGGAGCCGTCGCTGCGGCAGCCGACCGTCTCGATCGACTCTGCGGGAATGCTGCTGGCGTTCAGCAGGCTCCACTTGGCCTGCGCAGACTCGGAGAACTCCTCGTGGTGGCTCGAGGCCACGAGCAGCTGGAGCGGTTGCCCGATGACCTCCTCCTCGCTGTACCCGAATAGCAGCCGCGCGGCGCGGTTGAACGACTCTATGAGGCCCTGCTCGCCTGCTGTCACGATCCCGTCGGCCACGTTCTGGAGCACGGCTTGCGAGCGCACCTCGCTCGCTGCCAGCGCGGCGTTGAGAGTCGTGACCGAGTCAACCGAACGTTGCAACTCCGCGGATTGAAGGAACAGCCCGACGAACGCTGAGACCTTGGCCCGCAAGACCTCGGGGCGAATCGGGGTGAAGATGAAGTCGACCGCGCCACCTGCATACGCGTCCTCCGTCTCCGCCTCATCAGATCCGAAGGCAGTGACGAACATGATCGGCGTCAACTCCGACTGTGAGCGTTGGCGGATCAGCTTGGCTGTCTCATACCCGTCCAGCGTCGGCATGCGTACGTCCATCAAGATCATTGCGAAGTCCTGGCGCACGATCGCGCGCAGCGCCTGACGGCCTGAGTCGACCTCGACCACGTCGATGCCGAGCGGCGCGAGCATCGCGCGGATCGCGATGCGCTTGGCGGCGTTGTCGTCGACGACGAGGATCGACGGCATCAGCGGGCTGACGATCGACTCCTCGCGTCCGTCCATGGCCGGCCTGGCCAACTGCGGATCTGTGGGGTTCGTGTGGATTAGGAGGCCACCTTCGGCGTGGGTTTGTTTGCAGCCGCCGTGATTACGCACTCGGCCAGGTCAGCCAGGAAGTCAGGTCCGTCCTGCACCGGTTTGGAGATGTATGCCGTGGCGCCGGCCTGCTTGCAGCGTTCGCGCTCCCCGGTCCCGAGCTTTGCGGTGACGGCAACGATCGCGAGCGGCGACTCTCGGGTTAGCTCGCGCATCTCGCGGATCGTCTCGTAGCCATCCATCACAGGCATCATGATGTCCACCAGCACCAGGCTGATATCTGCTGTTTCGCTGAGAACAAGTAGCGCCTGTTGACCGCTCTCGGCCGGGACGACCTCCATCTGACCGCGTTCGAGTAGTGCGGTCATCGAGAAGATGTTGCGGAAGTCGTCATCGACCACGAGGACCTTCAGCCCGGCTAACACGTCTGGCGTCGGCCGAGGTGATCGCGCGGGCGACAACAGCTCCTGTGTGAGGGCCGGGTCGATCACCGGCACCACATGATCACGACGGCTCGACGGGAGGTAGAGGGTGAAGGTGCTGCCTTCGCCGGGCGCGCTCTGAAGCGTGATCTCCCCGCCCAGCAGCTGCGCGAGCTCGCGGCTGATCGATAGACCGAGTCCGGTTCCGCCGAATCGGCGGCTAGTCGTACCGTCGGCCTGCGCGAATGCTTCGAATATGAGCCCCTGGAGGTCGTCCTCGATGCCGATGCCGGTGTCCTCTACGGTGAAGGCCACGACGCTCGGCGCCTGGCTGAGCTCGGGGTTATCCGGGTTCCAACCGTGCTCCGGCTGGCTGATGCGTATCCGTACCTCGCCGTGGTCGCTGAACTTGAAGGCGTTGGAGAGAAGGTTCTTCAGCACCTGGCGCAGGCGGGCCAAATCGGTGACGATCGTCGGCTGGGTATCGCGATCGAGCGCCGCAACGAAAGACATCTTCTTCTGCTCGGCGACCGGACGGAACTCGCGCTCGAGTAAGTCCCGTAGGTCTCCCAGGTCCACTTCGCTGATGTCAAGGGTTACCGTGCCCGATTCGACCTTCGCGAGGTCCAGGACATCGTTGAGCAGCTTCAGCAGGTCGGTGCCGGACGAGTGGATGGTTTGGGCGTACTCGACCTGCGAATCCGTCAGGTTGTTGTCGGGGTTGGCCGTGAGCTCCCCGGAAAGGATCAGCATGCTGTTGAGCGGCGTACGCAGCTCGTGCGACATGTTCGAGAAGAACTCGGACTTGAAGGCGGAGGAGACAGCCAGCTGCTCGGCCTTCTCCTCCAGCAGGCGCTTGGCGCCTTCGACCTCCAGGTTCTTCGCCTCGACCTCGATGTTCTGGTCAGCCAGCCGGCGAGCCTGCTTTGCCAGGTCCTCGTTCGAGCTGCGCAGGTCCTCCTGACGCGACTGCAGCTCCTGGGCCTGGAACTGGGCCTGCGTGAGCAGGTTCTCCGTGAGCGTGTTTGCTTCGATCGTGTTGAGTACCAAGCCGATGCTCTCGGTGAGCTGATCAAGGAAAGTCTGGTGAGTGGCGCTAAAGCGGCTGAACGAAGCAAGCTCGATCACAGCTCGGACCGAGCCCTCGAACAGGATCGGCAGGACGATGATGTTGAACGGCTGCGACTCGCCAAGCCCTGAATTGATCGTCACATAATCACCAGGGACATCGGTGAGCAGAATGCGCTCCTTTTCCTGAGCACACTGGCCAACAAGCCCCTCGCCGAGACGGAACTCTGTCGAGAGGTTCTTTCGCTCCTTATAGCCGTATCCGGCCTGGTAACGGAGCACCGACTCACCCTCGTCAGG
>Ga0302314_10023259_pt1 | contig 10121 bp, 7 predicted proteins | sample III_Palsa_N2_3_FD_200533 | JGI IMG/M metagenome (GOLD analysis project Ga0302314, IMG submission 200533) | Peat permafrost microbial communities from Stordalen Mire near Abisko, Sweden - III_Palsa_N2_3 | ecosystem: Environmental > Terrestrial > Soil > Palsa > Peat permafrost | place: Sweden...
TCTCCACCGTGTGCACCACGGCGAACAGCGTGTCGCCGTACTCCTCCACCTTGGGCCGCTGGTGGCCGTGCTGCGCGTCCTCGATCGCCAGTGGATGCAGGTCGAACTCCGCCTGCATCACGGCCAGTTCGTCATCGGTGGCGTCCTTCAGGGCCACCCAGACGAAGCAGCCCGGGCGCTTCAGGTACTCGCTGATCTCCGCGATGGGGATGTCGGCGAGTTTGCTGCCATTCTCGTAGGCGACACAGTTGATCAGCATGGGCGGATTCGGGGCGTGGAAGCTGGCACTGTAACGGGGATGGGCGCGCCACGTGCCACGCGCGCCGAAACGACGCATTCGGGTGCCGCGATGGCGGTGCCGCGGCCCGCTGGGTCAAAATGCCGCCTCTGGCAACAGGACGATACATGAGCAGCAAGGAACACGGCGCGGGCCTCGGGGCCATGACGCTGGGCGCATTGGGCGTCGTCTACGGCGACATCGGCACCAGCCCGCTGTACACGCTGCACGAGATCTTCCTGCCGGTAGCCGGCGTCGGCGTTCCGCTCGACACGCACCACCTGATCGGGGCCATCTCCACGATCTTCTGGGGCCTGATGCTGGTCGTCACCCTCAAGTACGTGATCCTGATCCTGCGCGCCGACAACAACGGCGAGGGCGGCGCGATGGCGCTCACGGCGCTCGCGGCCAAGGCCGCCGGCGGCACGCCACAGCGGCACACGCTGATCATGCTGGTAGGCATGCTCGGCGCCACGCTGTTCTTCGGAGACAGCGTGATCACGCCGGCCGTCACCGTGATGGGGGCAGTCGAAGGCATCGAGGTCGTCACGCCGGCGCTCAAGGCCTACGTCGTGCCGCTGTCGGTGCTGATCCTGGTGGCGCTGTTCTCGGCGCAGCGCTTCGGCACCGGGGCGTTCGGCAAGCTGTTCGGCCCGATCATCGTCGTCTGGTTCAGCGGGCTGGGCATCACCGGCTTGCTGCACATCGTGCAGGCGCCCGAGATCCTGCATGCGCTCAATCCGATCAACGCCGTCGAGTTCCTGCTGGGCCGCGGCTGGCACGTGCTGGCCGCCCTCGGCGCGATCGTGCTCGCGCTGACGGGCGCGGAGGCGCTCTACGCGGACATGGGCCACTTCGGCAAGACGCCGATCCGGCTCGCCTGGGGCGCGATGGTGCTGCCGGCGCTCGCGCTGAACTACATGGGCCAGGGCGCGCTGCTGATCCGCGATCCGTCGGCCATCGCCAACCCGTTCTTCAAGATGTTCCCGCAGGCCTGGGTGATCCCGGTGGTGGTGCTGGCCACGATGGCGGCGGTCATCGCATCGCAGGCGGTGATCTCGGGCGCGTTCTCGATGACCAAGCAGGCGATCCAGCTCGGTTTCCTGCCACGCATGGAGGTGGTCTACACGTCGGTGCGCGAGGCCGGCCAGATCTACCTGCCGCGCGTCAACTGGCTGCTGATGATGGCGGTGGTGTGCGCGGTGGTGGGCTTCGGCAGCGTCTCGGCCATCACGGCGGCCTACGGCATCGCGGTGACGGTGACGATGCTGATCGATACCGTGCTGACGTATTTCGTGGTGCGCTACGGTTGGGGCTTCCCGCTGTGGATCGCGCTGTCGGCCACGGGCTTCTTCATGATGCTGGACGGGCTGCTGGTGGCGGCCTGCTCGCTGAAGTTCATGCACGGCGGCTGGTTCCCGCTGCTGCTCGCGCTGGTGCTGTTCGCGATCATGTCCACGTGGAAGCGCGGGCGCGAACTGCTGCTGGAGAGCATCCGCCGCGACGATCCGGACCTGATGCCCTTCATCACGGCGCTGGCCGCCGACGACATCGTGCGCACGCCGCGCACCGCGGTCTTCACGGTGGCCAACGTCGGCACCGTGCCGCAGGCGCTGCTGCACAACCTGAAGCACAACCAGGTGCTGCACGAGACGAACGTGATCCTGACGGTCAAGTTCCACGAGGTGCCGTGGGTCCCGTTCGCCGATCGCGTGCAGGTGGAACCGCTGGCGCGCGGCTTCTGGCGCGTCACGGTGAACTACGGCTTCAAGAACACACCCGACATCCCGCAGGCGCTCATGCTGTGCCGTCCACACGGCCTGGAGGTGGAGGAGTTCACCACCAGCTACTTCCTGAGCCGCGAGGTGGTGGTGCCCACGCGCGGGGACGGCATGGCGCACTGGCGCGAACGCCTGTTCGCGGCGATGACGCGCAACGCCGGCAGCGTGGTGGAATTCTTCCGCCTGCCCAACAATGCGGTCATCGAATTGGGCACGCGCGTACAGATCTGAGGGGACTTCGCCGCGTTCAGGGCCCGCCCTGGATGACCCGCAGCGAGGCCTTCTCGTGCGCCGGCGCCTCGTCGGCGACACGCGTGCAATTGCGACCCGCGTGCTTGGCGACATACAGCGCGTGATCGGCTCGAGCAATCAGCTCGTCGATGCTCTCCCCACCTGCGGTCACGGTCGCCACGCCGATGCTCACGGTCACGGTCACGCCGGGCAGGTTGCAGGGCAGCGCGAGCGAGCCTGGCGCGGGCTCGGCGACGGCCAGGCGCAGGCGCTCCGCGATCGCCGCGGCAGTGAGCAGATCCGTCTCGGGCAGGATCGCGACGAACTCGTCGCCGCCATAGCGGCCGAACAGGTCGGTGCAACGCAACACCGCCTGGCCGTGCAACGCGACGTGGCGCAGCACCGAATCGCCGGTGGCATGGCCGTGCGTGTCGTTGATCGTCTTGAAGTGATCGATGTCGACGATGAAGGCGGCCGTGTGCGTGCGTTGCCGGCGCGCGATCTGCAGGTCGCGCTGCGCCTGCGTGTGGAGCGCGCCGCGCGAAAGCGCGCCCGTGAGGTGGTCGGTGCGTGCCAGTTGCAGCACCCACTCGTGCATGCGGTCGGTGATGAGCAGGACGAAGCCGACGTTGCACAGGACGTCCATGATCACCAGTGCGCCCAGGTAGGCGGCGACGGTCGCATTGCCGAGATCGAGTACCGGCGCGCCCTCCGGCAAATGGGCGGTCGTCCACAGCCGCGACAGGTTGGCGAGCGCCCAGCCGACCAGGCCCACCGTCATGACGGCGCGGCTGACACTGGGCGGCGCGCTGAACGCCATCGAGTACGCGGCCCATCCTGCGAGAGCCGCCATGCCGGCGACCATGATGATCGCGCGGACCCGCGGCTCGGGCGAGACGAGCAGCGTGGCCGCGATCGCCAGCATCAGCACAACGCACGCCGCGATCAGCCGGGCGCGCAGCACCGGGAGGTGGTCGAACTGGCGCAGCGAGGCGACGTTGGCCGTGCGGCCGATCAGCATCATCCAGTTGCCGACGATGGCGGGCACCCACAGCGGAACGTGTCCCTGCATCATGTGGGCGGCCGCGGCGGCGCCGAGAAGCAGGTTGGAGACGGCCCACAGGCGCAGGCCGGGCACTCGCTGTCGGATGCGACGCTCGAGAGCCAGTACGACGAGGCTGAAAACCACGCACAGCGCCACGACCACCGCCAGCAGCGATCGGCCGTCGATCATCATCGCGGGACGTCCATCGGCGATTCTTGGCGCCTGTTCATCTTGGAGTACCTCCAGGCAAAAATTCTAGGCCGTGATCGCCCGCGCTGAAAGCATTTTTGTGGGGGTAGCTTGTGTTCGACCGTGGGATGACAGGTCGAAGATGGCGCCGTCACACGATGAGGCTAGGATCGCTGGATCAGCCCAGTGCGTTGCGCAACACCGGTGCAAGCAGCGCCACCAGCGGTGCGATCTGCGCGACCGGCGTGGCGGCGAACGACAGCACGAGGCCGCGCCAGGGCACGCGCATCGCGTAGACGGACAGCGGGATCGCCGTGACGCCGTGCGCGATCGCGTCGCGCGCGACGGCGCGGTCGTCGATGTCGTCGGGCAGCGCCAGCGTCAGGTGCACGCCGCGCGCGCCCGACACCACGCTCAGGCGATGCGTGGCGAACTCGTCCGGCAGTGCGCGCGTCAACGCCTGCAGCATCGCATCGCGGCGCAGCGCGTACTCGCGCCGCAGCGTGCGCACGTGCGCCGCGTAGTGGCCTTCGCGCATGAAGTCGGCCAGTACCTGCTGCGCGATCTGGTCGCCGTCGCGGTAGAAGTCGGCCGAGGCTTCCGCGAACACCTGCTGCAGCCCTTGCGGCACGACGAGGAAGGCGACGCGGATGCCGGGGTAGACGGTCTTGCTGAAGGTGCCCAGGTAGATCACGCGGCCGGCGCCGTCCTGGCCTTGCAGCGAGGGGAAGGGCGCGCCTTCGTAGCGGTACTCGCTGTCGTAGTCGTCCTCCAGCAGCAGCGTGTCGTGGCGCGCCGCGAACTGCAGCCACTCGAGGCGGCGCGCGAGCGGCATCACGCCGCCGGTGGGGAACTGGTTGGAGGGGGTCAGGTAGGCCAGGCGCGGCGCGCGCTGCCCCTTGCGCAGCACCGGCACCGGCAGCCCGTGCGCGTCGACGGGCGCCGGCTGCAGCCGCAACCCGTGGTCGGACAGCACCTGCGTGGCGGCCCAGTAGCCCGGATCTTCCAGCAGCACGGCGTCGCCCGGATCGCACATCAGGCGCGCGACGAGGTCGATCGATTCGCCGGTGCCGTCGGTGATGATCACCTGGTCGGGCGTGCAGCGCACGCCGCGCGTTGCCCGCACATGTTCCGCGATCGCCTGGCGCAGTTCCGGCGCACCGCCCGGCTCGCCGGGCTCCAGTTGCGCCGGATCGGCGCGCCGCAACTGGCGCTGCTGCAGGCGGTTCCACAGCCGGTGCGGAAACAGCGCGAAATCGAACTGGCCGGGGCAGAACGGCTGGCGCGACCAGAACTCGTGCAGCGGGTGGCCGTGATAGCGGCGGCCGCGGCGCGAGAAGGCGAGCGGCGTGGGAGCGCGGGCGCGCGATGCCGACTCGGCGGCGGCGGAGGCCGGCTTCGCCGTGGCGGGCAACGCGTCGGGCGCGATGCGGCAGACGTAGGTGCCCGAGCCCTGTCCGGCGACGACGAAGCCCTCCGCGCACAGCTGGTCGTAGACAGGCACGACGGTGTTGCGCGCGATGCGCAGCGCCTGCGCCAGCGCGCGCGTGGACGGCAGCCGATGCGCCGGCGGCACCACGCGGTCGAGAATCGCACGCCGGATCAACTGCGTCAGCCGGGCACCGATCGCCAGCCCGGCTGCGTCGGCGCCAGGATGCGCCCAGGCGTTCTGGAGCCAGTCGACGAGGGCGTCGGCGCGAGCGTTGGCGGCGGTGGGCGGGCTGATGGCGGGCATGACGTGGCCATCCTACGCCGGCGGCACCCAAGTGGACCAGTCGATCAGGTGGAAAGTGGCCCTTCCCGCTGGGCCAATCGCAGCGTAAGCTGTGGCCCATGAATGCCCCGACTGCCTTTCGCCCCTCTTCGGCCCTCGCCGCGCCCGACCGCGCCGCGGTGCAGGCCGCGCTGACGCAGCTCTCCGCCGCGCTCGGTGGCGTGCCCGTGACCGCCATCGAATGCGCCGTCGGCGACTTCACGTCGGTGGCCCGTGGCAAGTCCGTCGGCCGCGCCGACTTCGTCGGCATGGCCGGCTGCCGCTTCCCGTCGGTGGTCTTCGGCCTGACGCTGACGGCCGGCGAGCCGGAGACCGTGTTCGGCCCGTTGCTGCCGACGTCCTACCTCGACATCAGCCTGGTGCCCGACCTCGCGACCTTGTGCGCGCAGCCCGGCCGCGAGGCCACTGCCGCCGTGATCTGCGAGCCGGTGGGCTCGCTGCGCGCCGAGCGCTATGGCCGCGCGATCTGCGCGAGCGAGCTGTCGCCGCGTGCGGCGCTGCGCCGCGTGCTGGCGCGCCTGGACGCGGCCGGCCTCGTCGCGACCGTGGCACCGGAGCTGGAGCTGTTCCTGGTGGACCGCCGCGAGCTCGACGGCCAGGTGAGCCTGCACGCGCCCGCGTCCCGCCCCGGCGCGCCGGCGCGCGAGCGTGCCTGCGAGGCCTACTCGCTCGAACGTACCGGTCATTTCGCCGACTACTTCGACACCCTGTTCGCCGCCTGCCACCAGCAAAGCATCCCTGTCTGCGGCCACGCGCACGAGGCGGCGTACTCGCAGTACGAGGTGAACTTCCAGCCAGGCGAGCCGCTCGCCCAGGCCGATGCGGTGTTCCGCTTCAAGCGCCTCGCACGCCAGGTCGCCGCGCAGTTCGGCTTCCTCGCCACGTTCGCGCCCAAGCCCTTCCTCGACCAGCCCGGCACCGGCATGCACTGGCACTTCAGCCTGCAGCACCGCGACGGCGCGCTGGCGGGCGAGCCGGCCGCGCATACGAATGCGTTTGCCCATCCCGACGGGCGCGATCGCGACGCGCTGGGTGCGTTCATCGGCGGCCTGCAGCGCCACTGCGATGCCGCGATGGCCTTCTTCGCGCCGCACGACATGGCGTTCGACCGCATCCGCCTCAGCAACGCATCGCCGTCGTCGGCCAGCTGGGGCCACGACGACCGCGCGGTGGCATTTCGAATTCCGCAGGCCAGCGCGCAGAACCGCCGCATCGAGAACCGCCTGCCCGGTGGCGATGCCAACCCGTACCTGATCGTCGCCGCGACGCTGGGTATGGGCCTGGCCGGCATCGAGCAAGGCCTCGCTCCCGCTGGCGAATCGGCTGGCGTCGCGCTGCCGCGCACGCTGCCCGAGGCCTGCGACGCGCTGGAGGCCAGCGCGCTGATGCGCGAGCTGTTCGGCGATCCGCTGGTGGACCTGTTCGCGGCGTTGAAGCGCCACGAGAGCGCCGAGCGCCACGCCGCCGCCGATCCGCGCCATCACTGGGATCTCGTCCATCTGGTCGAGCTCGCCTGAACACACTGAATCCAGAGACTTCCATGTTCCGCTCCGCTCCTGACTACATCGACTCCTACTACGCGGCCACGTCGCGCCACCTGCAATCGAATCGCCCGTCGCTGCAGGAGAGCCTGGACGTCGACGTCTGCGTCGTCGGCGCCGGCTTCTTCGGCCTGTACACGGCGCTCGAACTGGCCAAGGCCGGCAAGCGCGTGGTGATCGTCGAGGCCAGCCGCGTGGGCTGGGGCGCGTCGGGCCGCAACGGCGGCCAGATGATCATCGGCTTCCCGTGCGGCATGCAGCGCCTGAAGGGCGCGATGGGCCAGGAACGCGCCAAGCGCATGTTCGACGCGTCGCGCGAGGCGGTGACCGACATTCGCGCCATCATGGCCGAGCATCGGATCGATTGCGACCTCGTGCAAGGCCACCTCGAAGTCGCGGTGCTCAAGCGCCGCGTGGCCGACCTCACCGACTGGATCGAGGAATGCGTCAACGAGTGGGGCTACGACAAGCTGCAGCTGGTCGAGAAGAAGGACCTGCCCCGGTACGTGAACTCGCAGCGCTTCCAGGCCGGCATCGTCGATCCCGAGGGCTGCCACATCCATCCGCTGAAGTACGTGCTGGGCCTGGCGCGTGCAGTAGAAAGCCACGGCGTGCGCATCTTCGAGCAGAGCAAGGTGGACGGCTACGTCGAGAAGTCGGGCGGCATCGAGGTGAAGGTCGGCAACCACCAGGTGCGTTGCGACCAGATCGTGCTGGCCGCCAATGCCTACGTCGACAAGCTCGACCCCAGGCTCGCGTCACGCACCCTGCCTGTTGGCACGTTCATCGGCACCACGGCGCCGCTGGGCGAGGCGATGGCGCGCAGCCTGATCCCGCACAACCATGCGATCTACGACAACCAGTTCATCCTCGAATACTTCCGCATGACGGCGGATCACCGCCTGCTGTTCGGCGGCAAGTGCACCTACCTGGGCGGCACGCCCACCAATCTCGCCGAGAGCATGAAGCGCAACATCTCGCGCGTGTTCCCGCAACTGGCCGACGTGCAGATGGACTACGCCTGGGGCGGCCACATCGACATCACCATGCGCCGCATGCCCGACTGGGGCCAGCGCCACCAGCGCGTGTTCTGGGCTCAGGGCTTCTGCGGCCACGGCCTGGTGCCCACGCGCGTCGCGGCCAGGGTGGTGTCCGACAAGATGCTTGCGAAGTCGGACGAGCTCGACTGGTTCGCCCCCATCGTCAACCCGCCGTTCCCGGGTGGCGAGGCGGTTGGCGGGCTGATGCAGGCCGTCGGGATGACGTATTACAGGGCGCGCGACTTCGTCTGATCCGCGCCCTGCAGCCGGGTGCCGCACCAGGGGCAGAATTCGATCGCGACACCGCCGCCGGCGGCGTCGCGCCCGAGTGCGTACTCGTCCGACCGCGTCGAGTACGAGATCCAGCGACCGGAAGCGGCAACGAGATCGGCCTGGGCCTGCATCCGTGCGCAGCAGTGGATCTTCCTGTCCGGCCGGGCCACCGGCGGGTGCGTGAAGTACACGGCCCGTTCCGCCTTGAACGGCCGCCGTCGGCGTCCACGGTCCTTGCACAGCTCGTCGATGGCGCGCAGGAATGCGCCGTTCGCGCCGGCCTCGCCCGCGGCCGCCATGGCGGCCTGCGACGGGAAACCGATCTGGAACGTGGGCTCCCCGTAGGAATACGCCATCTCGAAGGTGGGCGTGGGCGACGTCGACGCATAGCTCCGGGCGAACGCCGCAAGGCACGCGCTCTTCAGGCGCACGTGCCGGCGTCGGCTCAGGGCCGCATAGGCGGCGAGCAGAAGAAACAGGGACAGGAATGCGTAGGTCAATGTCGGCGCCTCGGGTTGCCGAGGAGCTTAACCGGGGCGCCGGGCCGGCCGACCCCACGTGCCTTGCGTTTTCCCCGTTCGCCCTAAACTTCGACGAATCCCCTTCTCCTGCCGTGAGCCTCGCCATGAAGATCGATTTCGTCTCCGACGTCTCCTGCCCCTGGTGCGCCATCGGCCTCGCCTCGCTCGAGACCGCGCTGGAGCGCCTGGGCCCCGAAGTGCCCGTCACGCTGCACTTCCAGCCCTTCGAGTTGAATCCGCAGATGGCGCCCGAAGGCGAGGACACCAACGAGCACATCGCCAAGAAGTACGGCATGCCCGAAGCGCAGGTCGCGAAGAACCGCGAGGCGATCCGCGAGCGCGGCGCCGCGGTGGGCTTCACGTTCAACATGGACAAGCGCTCGCGCATCTACAACACGTTCGATGCGCACCGCCTGCTGCACTGGGCCGACGTGCTCGACGACGAGCAGGGCACCACCGGCGAGAACGCGCTCGCGCTGAAGCACGCGTTCCTGAAGGCCTACTTCACCGACGGCCAGGATCCGAGCTCGCACGACGTGCTGGTGCGCTACGCCACCGACGCCGGCCTCGACGGCGAGAAGGCACGCGAGGTGCTGACCAGCGGCCGCTACACCGCCGAGGTGCGCGAGCGTGAACAGTACTACCAGCAGCGCGGCATCCACTCGGTGCCGGCCATCATCATCGACGACAAGCACCTGATCCAGGGCGGCCAGCCGCCGGAGATGTTCGAGCAGGCGCTGCGGCAGATCGCCGCGAACCCGGCCGCTTAAGCCAGCGCGGTCCTCGCCCAGGCCGCGATGGCCGGCATCAGCGGCCGGCCGTCGACGTCCGGCACGTCCTGCAGGATCCAGTGGGACAGCGCCACCGCGGCGATCTCGGCCGGGTGGAAATCCTCGTCCGGGAACGGGAAGTGGGCGCCGTAGCCGGGGATCTTGTCGAGATTCCGACATCTCGGGATGCCGTTGTCCTCGACGACCTTCCAGCCGGCCGCGCCGTCGGCGACCTCCACGCCCACGCTCTGGAAGTCCTGCGGCATGCGGGGCGATGCGACGTCGGGCAGCGTGACGTAGGGCATCACCCAGCCGATGCCGCCGATCTTGTCCAGGGGAAACGCCCAGACCAGGTCGGGTCCATCGGGGTTGGCGACGACATGGGCGTCCAGCCACGCCGTCGTGGGTGGCGGGGTCATGCGCGTGAAGCCGAACACCTCGGTGAACAGCGGTTCGAAACGGGCCGGGCGCGCGCGTTCCAGCACGTGCGTCTGTTCGTGCACGAGCAGGTTGCGTCCGCGGCTGGACTTGTCCAGCGTGCCGGCGGCGCCGGCCTGGCGGTGCATCTTCACGTAGACGTCGACGACCTGCCTGGGCATCACGATGTGCGGCCCGCGCGTGTGCGGCATGCCGCCCTCCGCGCGATCGTCCAGCTTGATGAAGGACCACGGCGTGCGTG
>Ga0302314_10023260_pt1 | contig 10121 bp, 9 predicted proteins | sample III_Palsa_N2_3_FD_200533 | JGI IMG/M metagenome (GOLD analysis project Ga0302314, IMG submission 200533) | Peat permafrost microbial communities from Stordalen Mire near Abisko, Sweden - III_Palsa_N2_3 | ecosystem: Environmental > Terrestrial > Soil > Palsa > Peat permafrost | place: Sweden...
CGGCCCAGCAGGCAGCGGTCGCCAAAGGTGGGCAGCATGATCACCACCGGGTCGGTGCGGGGGAAATGCTCGGTGCGACAGGCCTCGCAGACCCGCTTCCAGCCGCCATCGATGGCCAGGGTCGGTTGGCCGCAGTTGGGGCAGAAGCCGTGCTTGCGCCGCCATTCGAACACCTGCTTGGCGGTGGCCAGGATGGCCGCGTCGGTCTGCGGCAGGCGAAGGGCGATGGCGCGCAGGTCCTCAAAGGCGCCCAGGCCATTCAGCGGTCCTTCGGCCGGATCAGCCGAGCCTTCCAGGTCGACGGCGAAGACAGCCGTGTCCTTCCAAAGCCCCAGGAACAGCACCCGCTGATCAGATCCCGCCGCTTCCAGCGCCATAGGCATGGAAAGATAGGCGATCCGCATCCCATCGGCCGTGTCCGGGGTCTTCTCCACCAGCGGCTTGCCGTTCCAGATCGCCACGCAAAGGGTGGCCGGATCCTCCAGCCGGGCCTTGATCCAGGCCGGATCCGACCGCTTGTAGCTCGCTCGATCGAGCGGATTGCCGGCGAAGATGTTGGTCAGGGTCGAGAGGCTCATGCCCGCTGATTAGCAAAGCCGCCCGCCCCGCGCGAGGAAAAGCGGCCGTCAGTGGTCCAGCCCAAGGGCCGCTCCCAGCCCTGGATAGGGTCCGCGGCCCTCCACATAGGCGCGCCAGGCGTCGTTGGCCTTGGCGCCGCGCAGCACTGCGGCGGCCTCCTTCTCGTTGGAGGGCAGGGCGGCGTAGGTGGGCGGATGCAGATCGCCGTAGTGGCCCAGATAGCCGCAGCCCTTCCATTCCCGCTCCGTCAGGGTCGCCGGATTGCGATGGGCGCAGTCGACCGTGGCGCGCAGGGACCGATGGGTGGGATCGCGTTGATCGAACACCGCGCCGTTAATGTCGTTTCCCTCCCCGGTTACGACCTGCGGTGACGTTGCTGGCGCCGCGACCGGCGGAACCTGGATCGCCGGACTCGCCGGGGTCTTGGGCGCGACCGGCGGAGACGTCTCGACCCGCTGCGCGGGCGACGGGGCAGGCGGGGGCGCCTGCGTCGGGCGAACCATGTCGGGGCGGATCAACGGCAGGCGGACCAGCTGGACCTCGATCGCCGGATTCGGAGGCGCTGGCGCCGGCGGGGGGCGGACGGACAGATCAAGGGCGATAAAGGCCAGGAGACTCGCATGCAGCGCCACGGAGGCGGCGACGCCCCACCCGCGCAGCTTGCGCGATATCGACCTGCGCCCGCCCTCGCCCATCCCTCACCAAGAAGATGCGCGCCGGCATGGCGCCCCTGATCAGGGTCGCGCTTCAAGCGTGTCGCAATCGTGGCGTGAAGACGGCGCGAGCGGGGCTCTCCCAAACGGGGTGGCTATGCGTCCCGGCGGTCGAGGGCGTCGGTCAGCACCCAGGCTGCGCCGATCAGAGCGAAGTTGATCGCGTTGGCGGCCCAGTTGAAGTGGCTGTGCAGGTCAGCCGCCAGATGGGGCAGATGCACCAGCAGGCTGAAGCCCGCGAACATGATGGTCAGCAGCCTCGCCGCCCACCGCGCCAGCACGCCGGACAGGATCGCCACCGCCGCCGCCAGATGCGCGACCCCGGTGGCATAGGCCCAGAACATCTGGCTGGGCGGCAGCCAGGCGGGCGCATAGGCGGCGGTGTCGGGCAGGTCGGCGAAATGCGCCGTCCCGAAGGCGATCAGACAGACGCCGAAAATCACTTCCCCGGTCTTGATCAACCGCGCGCGGGTCGTGGCGGTGAGGTCCGCCGTCAGGGCAATGGCCAGCAGACCGCCAGCCACCAGGGCCATCTGCTCGGCCACACCGGCATACGGGGGGAAGCTGAGCGGATGGGCGAAGACCAGCGGCAGGTGCAGCACAAGCACGCCCAGCCCATAGAGCGACGTCAGTACAAGGACGCCCAGCCGCGTCGCCCGCCGCCACTGGATCGCCGCGCCGGCGGCTATCAGCGCCATGGCGACGACATAGGCCAGGATGGTCCGGCCGGGGAGCGTCGCCGGCGCCGGCTGCCATACCGACGCGAAATCCCCCGACACCACCCCGACCAGCCCCAGGGCGATCGCCGCAACGCCATAGACCCGCACGCCAAGACGACCGATCCGGCCCATGCGCTTCAAGCCTCCCGGGCCCGACCACGGCCTGCGATCGGACTAGCGGCGAGGCTAACCCAAGATAGCGCGACACCCAAGACTACTCATTTCGGGGACGGCGCGAGGGCGCCCTGCCCCCGTTCGATCTGGTCGGCGGGCCGCTGGCGCGACGCGGCAAGCATGATCCGCGTGCGCCCCACGATGGCGTCCAGTGCGCCGTCGACGTCCGGATAGGTGAAACGGAACCCGCTGGTCAGGGCGGCGGCCGGCAGCACCCTCTGGCCGCTGAGCAGCAGTTCGTCAGCGAAATCGCCCAGGGCGAGGCGAAGCGGGGCGGCCGGCGCCGGCAGGAGGGCGGGACGTCCAAGCGCCCGGCCCAGCGCCGCCGCGAACGCGCGGTTGGTCACCGGGGTCGGCGCCACGCCATTCACCGGTCCGGCCATGTCAGGGCTCGCCATGGCGTGGGCGATGAGACGCACCAGATCGTCGCGGTGGATCCAGCTCATCCAATGGCGGCCGTTGCCGAACGGCCCGCCAAGGCCGAATTCGAACGGCGTCAGCATGCGGGCCAGCATCCCACCCTCGGCCGCGAGCACCAGGCCGGTGCGCAGATAGACCGTCCGCACGCCCAGCCCCTCGGCCGCCGACGCCGCCCGTTCCCACCGCACGCACAGGCGGCGGGAAAAGCAGTCCAGGCCCTGGGCGCTCTCGTCCAGCGGCTCGTCACCCCGCAGACCGTACCAGCCGATCGCCGAGCCGCTGACCAGCACGGACGGCCGGGTGTGCAGGCGCGCGATCAGGGCGACAAGGTCCCGCGTCGCCCTCAGGCGAGAACGCAGAATCCTTATCCGCTTGCCCCGCGTCCAAAGACCGTTGGAGATCGGCTCGCCGGCAAGGTTGATGATGGCGTCGAGCCGGGCGTCGTCCGGAATCTGGTCGAGGGAGGTGATCAGCCGCAGCGGCAGCGGCAGGCCCAGGCCGTGGCCGCTGGACCGGGTGAGCACGGTCACCTCATGGCCCGCGGCGACCAGGGCGGACACCAGCCGCCGGCCGATGAAGCCAGTCCCGCCCGTGACCAGGATGGCCTGCCCGGCCGGCAGACCCGCCGCAAGCGGGGCGGCGGCGGCGAGCCCGATCCGCGCCGTCCGCCGGGACGCCGCCAGGTCGCGCAGGCCGGACAGGATCACCCCCGTGCTGGCGATGGCGCAGAGCCAGCTCCACGGCCCGTAGTAGGCCAGGACGACGCCGGACGGCGCCGATCCCCAGCGGGCCAGCATCGGGATCAGCATGGCCAGGATCACCCCGTAGTTAAGGGTCAGCAGGGTGTGGGTCACCCGCTCGGTCGCCGGCAGTTTGCGGGTACGGTCCTCCTCGACGAAATCCCACAGGGTGACGATGGCCTCGCCGACCATCAGGGCGATCAGGCCCCAGGCGAAGCCGCCCTGCGGCCGGCTCCAGCCCAGGGCGGCGAACATGATGGCGTAGGCCAGGTTGCGCACCCCGTGCAGGTTCAGCTCGCCAGCCTGCGATGGCCGCCAGGCCAGGCGTTCGGTCAGTTCGTGGTGATAGAGGGTGTCGAAGCCCCCCATCGCCACCTGGATGAAGACGAGGGTCCAAAGCATTTCAGTCATCGCAAGGCTCCTTTTGATCGGGCGCCATACGCTCCCGAAACAGGCCGGTCTGGTGGATCACCTCGCCGAACAGCGGGTGGCGCAGGGCCAGGACGAAGGCGAACTCGTCGCCGCCCTGGTCGATGTGGCTGATGGTCAGGGCGCCAGGGGCGAGCCAGATGGGCAGCTGCACACGCAAGCGGCCCAGGGCGAGAAAATAGTGATCGCTGCGGAAATAGAGCGCCTGCCGGTCGGCGCTCACCGACAGGGCGATGCCGAAGCCGGCGCCAATATATTCCTCCAGGCCGGTGGGGCCGGCGAAGCGTTTGCTGGAATGGATCACCTGCGGAAAGCCGCGATGGCGGCCGTACATCCGGATCCAGAACTGCCCGCCCGTGACCGCGTCCTCGGTCACCGTTACCACCGCCGCGGCGCCCACCTGATCGTCCAACGGCAGGGGCGCGCCGATCAGGCGGCACGCCTGGGCGAACAAAGCGCCGACCCAGGTGCGGCGGCTCTCGGCGACTTCGCCGACATAGGTCACGGCCGCGGCGCCGGACAGGCGATGGCTGAACCGCGCCCGCACCTGGTCCGGAAGCCCCGCCCAGGCCGCCTCGCCCAACAGGGTGCGAAAGCGCAAGTCGTGGAGGATGGGTTCAGGTCGAGCGCGCGGGGCGCGGGCCGCGTCCTTGGTCCACCCCTCTGATCCAGCGACATTCAACACAACCCACCCCCATCTTATCTATCTGTTGTTTCTGTAATTAGAGAAACATCAGGGCAAATGTTTACGGCGTCTTGGTCTTCTTCCCGGCGCCGCCACGGCCGATCCCAAGCAGCCCCACCACCCGGGCGCCGAGCTTGATCAGCGACATCAGGGTGCTTGGCGGCACGGACAGCATCTGGCCGAACCAGTCGTCCAGGGTGGCGACAAAGGTGTTCATCTCATGCAGCCGCGCCAGGGCGACCTTGCCGATGGTCGGGTCCTTGTCCGCCGCCTCGAGTACATGGCGCAGGGCGGCGACGGCGGGATCGATCTCACGCTCTTTCCGCCCCTGGGCGATGCGGGTGAGGATCTGCCACAGATCGGCCTCGGCTTCGTAGTGGTCGCGGCGATCGCCGAGCACCGGCACGCGGCGGATCAGCTTCCAGCCCACCAGCTCCTTCAGGCTGTTCGACACGTTGGAGCGGGCAAGGCCCAGCGCCTCGGCGATATCCTCGGCCGTCAGCGGCCGCTCGGACAGAAACAGCAACGCCTGGATCTGAGCCACGGACCGATTGACCCCCCACTGCCCGCCCATGTCGCCCCAGCGCAGCACAAACTGTTCGACCGCGGGCGGCAGGCGTTCCGTTCTGTCTGCTATTTCTGTCATAACAGAAATATGCGGCCAGATAACGCCGGCGTCAAGCGGTCACCGAAATAGCGATGGCGGATTGGAGCGGATGAAGGGAATCGAACCCTCGTCGTGAGCTTGGGAAGCTCCTGCTCTACCATTGAGCTACATCCGCCACTGGCGTGGGTGCTCGATAGCGTGATGGTCACTTCAGATCAATATACCCGGCCAAGGCCAAGCCGTTCGATGCGACTGGAGCGACGACCGGTCATGCCGCGCCAAGTTCTGACCCACGAGATCGTGCGGCGCAGGCGTCGGTCAGCGACCGAGCCGTTCGGTGGGCGTCACCGTCAATGTCATCCGCTTTCCGGCGCGCAGGACGTGGAACGGCAGGGCGCGGGCGATGCTGTTGTGATCCAGGGCGCGGAGCAGGTCGTCGACCCCGGTAATGCGCCGGTCGCCGACGCCGACGATGACGTCGCCTTCACGCAGGCCGGCGATCGCCGCGGGGGAGCCCTCCTCTATGCCGGCGATGATGGCGGCATTGGCCTGGGTCAGGCCGGCGGCCATCGCGAGCTGTCGCGGGATCGCCACCTGCTGGGCCGAGACGCCGACAAAGCCGCGCCGCACGCGGCCATATTTCAGCAGTTCGGCCATGACGAAGGCGGCTGTGTTGCTGGCGACGGCGAAACAAATGTTCTGGGCGCCGGCGATGACCGCGGTGTTGATGCCCACCACCTCCTTGCGGGTCGAGACCAGCGGGCCGCCGGAATTGCCGGGGTTGAGCGAGGCGTCGGTCTGGATCAGGTCCTCGATCAGCCGACCGGTCTCCCCACGCAGGGACCGCCCAACCGCCGAGACCACGCCGGCCGTCACCGTGGCCTCGAACCCCAGGGGATTGCCGATCGCCACCACCAGCTGGCCACGCCGCAGCGCCTTGGAGTCCCCCAGCTTGGCTGCTGGCAGGGTCACGGGCTTGTCGATCCGCAGCAGAGCCAGGTCGGTGAAGGGATCGTCGCCCACCGGACAGGCCATCAGCACCCGGCCGTCGGAGACCACCACCTCCAGGCAGGCCTCTCCCCGCGCCACATGGCTGTTGGTGAGGATCAGCCCGTCAGTGGAGACGATCACGCCGGACCCCACCCCCATGCGGCCGTCTTCGCTGATCGGATGGATGCGGACCACCGAAGGCCCCACCGCGTTCACCGCGCCGATGACGGCTGTGGAATAGGCGTCCAGAGCGCCCTCGCCCGCATCGAACACCGGGGTGGCCTGGGGATAGTCGCCGTAGGATCCGGCGGGGCCGAAGGTCTGTTCCCACTGGCGATCGAAGGCCTGGCCCTTGGCGTCGAACAACCGCGCCACCGATCCGCCGGACCGGGCCTGTGCGTCGTACTTACGCCCCTTGCGCGGCATCATGGCGCCCCCGCACCCCTGGTTCAGCCGGCGCCCGTCGTTCAGAAAGGCGGCGCCAGCCTTTGCCGAGCCTGCTCCACGTCCAGTTTGATCTGATCGACCAGGGTTTCAAGCCCGCTGAAATTAAGCTCGGGCCGCAGGAAGGCGATCAGGTCGGTCTCGATGGTCTGGCCGTAGAGGTCCTCGTCGAAGTCGAACAGGAAGACCTCCAGCCGGGCCTCCACAAGGCCGGTGGTGGGATTTTCGCCAAAATTCGCCACGCCTGGCACTTCCCGCCCATCGGCGAGGCGGGTGCGGGTGGCATAGACGCCCAGCTTAGGCCGGACATAGTCGCCGGCGCCGACATTGGCGGTGGGATAGCCCAGGGTGCGGCCCAGGTGTTGGCCCTCCACCACCACCCCCTCGATGGCGAAGGGACGGCCGAGGATTTCCGCCGCCCGCTCCGGCTGACCGGCCTTCAGGGCCTGGCGCACCGCGCTGGAGGAGTATTTGGCGGCGTCATTGTCGCCCAGCCGCTCGGTGATCGAGACGGTGAACCCCATGGCCTCGCCATAGCGGCGCAGGGCGTCCGGATCGCCGGTGCGATCCTTGCCGAAGGTGACGTCGAATCCCGCCGCCACATGGCGCGCGCCCAACCCGCCGGTTTGGCCGCCCACCAGCACCTGGCGGGCGAAGTCCTCGTCGAACATGCCGGCCATCTCGGCGTCGAAGGGCAGGATGTAGAAGATGTCGACGCCGAGCGCATCGAGCGCCCGCGCCTGCTGGTCCACCGTCATCAGGCGGAACGGTTCGGCGTCGGGCTGGAAATAGCGGCGCGGGTGGGGATCGAAGCTGATCACCGCCAGCGGCGCGCCAAGCGCCTTGGCGGCCTTGCAGGCGCCGACGATGACGCCGAGGTGACCCTTATGCACCCCGTCGAATTCGCCAAGCGCCACCGCCGCGCCGCGATGCTCAGGCTCGATATCACGCCAGCCGTGGACCACCTTCAGGTGCAAGTCAGCCGCCCCGTCTCAACTATCGCGCCGGGGCGCCATGACCAGGGCCTCGCCGTCCAGCACCGGCTTACCCTCGACACTGCAGACCGTGGACAGGGTCACCCGGGCCTTTTCCGCATCGATGGCCGTGACCTCGATCCGGGACACCACCTCGTCGCCGATCCGCACCGGGCGGCGAAAGCGCAGGGACTGGGACATGTAGACCGTCCCTGGCCCCGGCAGGTCGCCGGCGATCAGGGCCGATAGCCAGGCGGCCGACAACATGCCGTGGGCGATGCGGCCCTTGAACTGGGTAGTCGCGGCGAAGGCCTCGTCCATATGCACCGGATTGAAATCCCCCGAGACCTCGGCGAAGGCTGTAATGTCCGCCTCGGTCACCACATGGGCGCGCTCGGCGCTTTGGCCAAGCTTCAGGTCTTCGAGAAAATAGCCGGCCAAGTCGCCCTCCACTGGCAAGGTGGATGTCTTTTAGACGAGCGATGCGCCCGGTCGAGCCCTAACCGCGCCGCAAGCCTCACCAGACCAGATCGGCCATGGCCAGAGGCGCCTCGCCGCCCTCCCGCGCCAGCAGCGCCTGGGTCAGGCCGACGTCCAGCTTGCCGTGCTCGCCGATGGCGGCGTTGCCGTGGATGCCGCGGGCGATGAACAGGCAGTCCAGCTTCTGGTTCGTGGCCCCCAGCACGTCCGTGACAATCCCGTCTCCGACGCAGAGCACCCGCCGCCGATCCAGCGGCCGGCCCAGCAGCGTCTCGGCCTCGGCCAGGGCCATCTCATAGATGGGCGCGAAGGGCTTGCCGGCCATCCGCACCGGCCCGCCCAGGCTGGCGTAGAGGTCGGCCAGGGCGCCGCCGCAGAAGATCAGCTTGTCCCCCCGCTGCACCACCTTGTCCGGATTGGCGCAGATCATGGGCAGTCCTCGCGGCGCGCAGGCGGCGAGGCGGGTCCGATAGTCCTCCGGCGTCTCCACCTCGTCGTCATTGGGGCCGGTGCAGGCGATGAAGACAGCGTCTTCCGGCCTGACGAACTCGACCCCCAGGCCTTCGTAGAGTGGCCAGTCCCGATCCGGCCCAATCTTCCAGGCGGGGCCCGGCGCCATCTCGGCCAGCAGCTTGCGGGTGGCGTCGCCGGAGCTGACAAAGCCCCGCCAGGCCGCGCGCGGCACGCCCAGGCTGTCGAGTTGCTCATAGACATGCACCGACGGCCGGGGAGAGTTGGAGATCAGCACCACCGGCCCGCACTCGGCGTTGAACCGCGCCAGCGCCGCGCAGGCGTCCGGATAGCTCTCCCGCCCGTTGTGGATCACCCCCCAGATATCGGAGAGCACCACATCGTAGTGGCCGGCGAGGTCGGACAGGCCGTTGATCAGGCGAGGAATGGTCATGCCCGGCGGGTAGCGGGGGATGGCGGCGGGGTCAACGGTGTGCGTGCTTCGATGCGGCCGCTGCGCGTCCGGCTCAGCATGACGTAGATATGGGGCTCAAAAAAGCACGTCATCCTGAGCCGACGCCCGAAGGGCGGCGCGCGAAGGGCGCACGAACCTACCGCATCCCCCCAGCCCGGCGCCGCAGGCTCGTGCGCATGAAGTCGGCCGGCGGGTCGGCTTCGGCGAGGATGGCGTCGCGGATGGCGCGGGGTTCGCCGAACAGGTTGCCCTGGCCGTAGCGGATGTTGAGCTCCAGGATGTCCACCACCTGCCGCTCGGACTCCACCTTCTCGGCGATCATCTCGATGCCATAGCGGCGGGTCAGGTCGGCGTAGTCGGCGGCGGCCAAGTCCTTCAGCGAGCGCAGGGCCAACTGGCCATCGACCTCGAGCAGCTGGTTGACCATCATCTCGGCGCCGACGCGGACATATTTCACGTCCGCGCGAGACAGGTCCTGGAAGTCCAGGTCCAGGTCGGTGACCTTGTCCAGGGAGAAGCGGAAGCCCAGGTCGGCCAGCTTGGCCATGTTGCGGGCCTCGATGGCGCCGCGCTGGTTGAACGCAGACTGGCCCAGCTCAAAGATCAGGCCGCTGGCCATGTCCTTGTTCTCGGACAGGAATTCCAGGAACTGCGGGAAGAAGACCTCGTCCGCCAGCGACCCCAGGGCGACGTTGCAGAAGATGCCGACCTTGCGGTCGTTCTTCGCCAGCCGCCGCACGATCTGCACGCAGCGGAACAGCAGCAGGTTGTCGATCGCCGACATCAGCCCTTCCGGCTCGGCGACGCTGAGATATTCCGCCGGCATCATCACCCGGCCGGAGGCGTCGCGCAGGCGCGAGAAGCTTTCGTAGAAGACCGTGCGCCGCTGCGGCAGGCTGACCACCGGCTGCAGGTAGAGGTCGACCCGGTTCTCGGCCAGGGCCTCACGGACAGTCTCCAGCAGCGCCGCGTGCTGGCCGTGGCTGTTGGGATGGCCAACGGTGGGCGCGGGCCGCTGGGCCATCCGCTCCTGCAGCGAGTCGCTCATCCTTTGGACAAGGCCCTCCAGCACCCTGACCTCAGTGGTCAGGTCCTCGGAGCGTTGCAGGGCGTCAGTGGTGACGGTCTGGACCAGGGCGCCAATCCGCTCATGCATGTCGGCCAGCTGGTCGGCCAGGATCAGGTGGGCCTCGCGCAGGTTGGCGATCTCGGCTTTCAACGCCCCGTCGCCCAGGGCGCGGG
>Ga0302314_10023261_pt1 | contig 10121 bp, 12 predicted proteins | sample III_Palsa_N2_3_FD_200533 | JGI IMG/M metagenome (GOLD analysis project Ga0302314, IMG submission 200533) | Peat permafrost microbial communities from Stordalen Mire near Abisko, Sweden - III_Palsa_N2_3 | ecosystem: Environmental > Terrestrial > Soil > Palsa > Peat permafrost | place: Sweden...
GGCCGCCTCGCAGGCCAACCGCGGACGGTGTTCGATCATTTCTTCGTGACGCGGCAGGCGATCGAGGACGGTCTCGGTATCGGGATCGGTCCCTTGCCGATGCTGGATATCGACATCGCCGCCGGACGACTGATGGCGCCGCTACCGAAGATCGGGGTCGGGCGAACGGGTTATGTGGCACTCGTACCGCGGCACGCCGGGAGCGCTGCGATCGGCATGACGTTTCTCGACTGGCTGGCCGAAGAACGGGAGCGCACCTTCGTTTAAATCGGGAACTACGGTTCGCTTAGCTGCCAACAAACGCTGGCGATCCCTAGAAATCGGCCGTCCGAGAGACGCACGACGCGATGCGGCGTGCGCCGCGAAGCTTGTCGCGGACGATGTCCCCGATCTCTATTCCATATGGGTTTCCTGTGCAGCCTGCCACCCGATCGATGACGGTTGATCCGACCTATGGCTTGGGCGCGGGCGACGGCGCGGGCGCGGGCGCGGGCGCGGGCCGTTTCGTGCCCGGCCGGGCGACGGCGTACATCGCCCAGGCAATGTCCTTCATCAGCGCGAGCTTGTCATCGCCGCGCGCGTACAGATCGAAATGGGTCTTGCCGGGCAGGTAGCTGAACTGGGCGTGCGCGCCGAGCCGCTGCATCACCGCATCGAGCCGGTGCGCAGCGCCATCGAGATAGAAGGTATCGGCGGTGCCGACGGTCAGATGGATCTTGCCGTCGAGATCAGGACGCAGCGCCGGCCAATGCGCCGCCAGCAGGTGCGCGACGTCATAATGATCGCGCCAATAGCCGACCACCGCGGGATCGACCGCGCCGGTCACGCGGTCGAACATCGGCATCGGCGAGCCATCCGGGCCGCGGGGACTGAACACCCATTCGAACGATCGGAACTGGCCACCGTCATGCCCGAGGACCGTCTCGATCCTGGCGAAGGATTCGATCGAGGCCACGACCTTGCCCTTGTCGCGGATCAGCGGATTGGGGTGGCCGGCGGCGTCGTGATAGAAATTGGCACCGGGCGCATAAAGGTCGACGCCGGTGAAATCGTGGAAGTCGGACGGATCGGGCGAGGTCGGCCAGCTGCCGCCGAAGACCTTGGAATAGGCGACCTGCAGCCAGAGCGTCGCCCAGCCGCCCGAACTATGGCCGGTGAGGAAGCGCCCCGAAGGTCTGGCGTCCATCCGATACTGCGTCTCGAGCATCGGCATCAGTTCTGTGGTCAGCGCATGACCCCAGGGGCCGTTGTTGACGCTGTCGGCAAATTCGGTGGTGCCGGTGCCGAGGCTCGAATGATCGAGCAGCACGTAGATCATCGGCGGCGCGGACTTGTCCGCCTCGAACCCCCAATAATGCGCCGCCATGCCGACATTGGCCTTCTGCGACGAGCCGAAGCCGCCGACTTCGTACACCGTCGGCCACGTCGTCCTGGCTGCCGGATCGTAATCGGGCGGGGTCAGCACCCAGGCGTGGATCGTGATCGGCCGACCCCAGAAGGCGCTGAGCGACGGGCTGACGAAATCGACGGGGTGGAGATGCGGCTTGGCGGCGGCGATCAGTGCCTGCCCCTCGGCCGAGATCGGACGCTCGGTCGCCGCGACCGGGATGGCGGGATCGAGTGCGATGGTGGCGGGCGCCGTCATCGGCCAGTGGATCGTGGTCACGGGCGAGACGATATCGCCCGCGCCGCGGCCGCCATAACCATAGTCGCCATTGCGATCGAGCACCGCCTGGACGCGATAATCGCCCGCCGGCAGCGCTGCAAACCCGGCCGGATAGGCGGTCTCCTGCGTGTCGATCAGCACGTGGTGCGCAGGCCCGAAGCCGGCGACGTCGCGCGCCGCGACCGACACGGCCTCCGACGATCCGAATTCAGCGGTATCGATCGACTTGGCATCGGCGTTCTGGGGCGTCGCGGGCTCGGCGAACACCAGCAGCCGGCCGGATGTCGCGCCGGTGAATCCTGCGGGCAGCGTCACCGCGATCCGCGTCTCGGGCAGCGGCGCCGCGACGGCGGGGGCGGCGGCGAGCACCGCCAGTAGGGCGAGGGTGACACTGCTGCGTCGTGGAGTGTGGTGCATGGCGGGTATCATCCTGTCGTCGTGTCGCCTGCTGATGCCAGTGCCCGAGGGGGTTTGCCAGCGATCACGGTGCGCGAAGCCTGTCCAAGGACTCGCGGCTTGGGATCAGCGCGACCCAGCGCAGGCGGAACGGCCGTGGTCGCGGCGATCATGCGCGGCGACGCGAAATTCCTTACCGAGGAAGAACAGCAGATGCGCGTCCCAGTCGTCCGCGTTCAGCGGCCAGCCGTGATGGAACATGATGACGGGCGCATCCTTCGTCCCCAAATCCTTATAGTAGATTTCGGTGCCATCGGTCGTGGTGATCGTCGGCATGAGATGTCCCTGCTGAGGCCTCGGTATGTTACGCCTGCGGAACAATCGGGGCGGCGTCGACCTAAGGTATCGCCGTCGCCCCTTTCGCCAGGATGGTAAGCCGCGGTCAGATCTGCGCCTGGCCACCGTCGATGAAGAGCTCGATGCCGTTGATGTACGACGCGTCGTCTGAGGCGAGGAACATCACCGCCTTGGCGATCTCCTCGGGTTGGCCGATGCGGCCGGCCGGGATCTGGCCTACCAGATAATCCTTGATGCCCTGCGCCTGTTCGCCGCCGCCGAACAGATCGTTGAGGCCCGCCGTCTCGGTCAGGCCGGGGCTCACCGCGTTGACCCGGATACGGCGGTCCTTCAGGTCGAGGATCCAGCTGCGCGCGAAGTTGCGCACCGCCGCTTTGGTCGCCGAATACACGCCGAAGGCGGCGGTGCCCTTGATGCTGGTGGTGGACGAGGTGAGGATCACCGACCCACCGTCGCGCAGCAATGGCAGCGCCTTCTGCACGGTGAAGATCACGCCCTTGACGTTGCTGTCAAAGGTCGACTGATAATGTGCCTCGGTGATCGCGCCCAGCGGCGCGAGTTCGCCGCCGCCGGCATTGGCGAAGACGACATCGATCTGCGCATGCTTCTGCTGCACGGCGTCGTAGAGCCGATCGATGTCGGCGAGAACGGCCATGTCGCCCTGCACGCCGGTGATCCGACCACCGATCTTCTTCACCGCCGCATCGAGCGTGTCCTGCCTGCGTCCGGTGATGAACACCGAAGCGCCTTCGGCCGCGAACGCCTGGGCGGTCGCGAGGCCGATGCCGCTGGTGCCGCCGGTGACCACCACGACCTTGTTGTCAAACTTGCTCGTCATCGTCCGTCTCCTTCGGGTTCCGGCGAAGCGCCGGCGCCCCGCATAGATGCAGCGACAACGATGATGCCTGTAGTCGGCAAATATGGCACTTGGCGTTCCACGAGAGGAACGATGATGCGGATCGACCTGAACGACTATGCCTATTTCGCGGCGGTGGTGGCGCATGGCGGCTTCGCCGCCGCGGGCCGTGCGCTACGCGAACCCAAGTCGAAGCTCAGCCGGCGGATCGCGGGTCTCGAAGATCGGCTCGGGCTGCGTCTGATCGAGCGATCGAGCCGGCGCTTCCGCGTCACCGACACCGGGCAGGCCTTTTACGAGCGATGCCGAGCGATGCTGGCCGAGGCGGAGCAGGCCGAAGCGCTGGTCGTCCAGGCGCAGGCAGAGCCGCATGGTTGTGTCCGCTTCAGTTGCCCGACCGGGATGCTCGAACCGATCTCCGGCCTGATCACGTCGTTTCTCGCCCTCTATCCCAAGGTACGGCTCCAACTCGTGGCGACCGACCGCGCCATCGACTTGATCGAGGAACGGATCGATCTCGCGCTACGCGTGCGCGGCAGTCTCGCTGGCGATGCCGCCTTGACGATGCGGTCGCTCGGGACATCGACACGTATCCTCGTCGCCAGCCCACAGCTTGCGAGCCAGATCGGGCATGTCGAGCAGTTGGCATCGCTGCCAGCTCTCGCGACCACGGACGCAGCCAACGATGTCGAATGGCATCTGGAAGCGACAGACGGCCGCAAGAAGGTCGTCCACGTCGTGCCGAGACTGGGATGCGAGGACATGGCCGCCGTCCGCGACGCCGCCGCCGGAGGCCTGGGCGTCGCGATCCTGCCCGATCATGTGTGCCTTGCCGCGCTGGAAGCGGGGCGCCTGATACGCGTCCTGCCCGACTGGCGAGGCCAGCAGGGGATCGTACATCTGGTCTTCACGACCAGAAGAGGGCTGCCACCGGCGGTCCGTGCCCTGATCGATCATCTCGCTGCGGGCTTTCCGCGGGACGCTCTAGGCAAAACGAGGTAGGCTACTATCTCGACAACGATTTCTGACACCAGCTTCGTCAACGGCGTGATGCTCTCGGTTGACGGGGCATAGCCGCGTTCAACTGCCAGCCAAACTTTCTCACGTTGTTCGAGCAGGGCTAAAGTAGCTCGGGAATTTGCCGGACGGCTGATGGGTCGCCCTGCCTGTTTAATACCGTTGCACGGCCAAGAGCGCGGACTTCGTGCCGGCCGTCCTTCCGGCGTGAATGGCGACGGAGACCCACTTCTCGCCCTTCCGCGCGTCGGTTCATCGCCGCCCATATGCCGATCGACCGTCAGGTTCCGGGGAACTCGCCCCGAGGACCACGAACGTCGTCTCTTGGGTCAGCGCCGCCGCGGAGCTGTCGGCAGGAGCCGACCAAACTCCTTCGACTCTTGCTTATTCCTCGAACGTCCGGCCTCGGCGACACCGGCCGTCAGCATGTCGCGAAGCAGCGCCTTCGAGCCGATAGCTCGGTGCGCCCTGCTTCCAGCAGATGCGCCCTACCAAGCATAAGCGTGGGGGTGCCTCCCCTGGTCCCGGCCATATTTCATCGAGCTTCTCCGACGCGGCACAGATCGGTCAGACCACCATCGGCGAGGTCGTCTTCCAGCCCGGCGTTCGGAGCCGCTGGCATGCGCATCTGGGTGGCCAGGCGATCACGGTCACGCGAGGCTGCGGTTGGACTCGGCGCGAGCGCGGTCCGATCGTCTGCATCTGCAGGGGCGACACAGCCTACGTGCCGACAGGGATCAAGCGTTGGCACGGCGCCACGTCCACGAAAGGCATGCCCCGGCTCTCGGTCACCGAGACCATCGGCCGCAAGACCGACACGTGGTTCGATCCGGCCACCGACGCGCAGTTTCTCGAAAGCGAAGTATCCGCTAAATATTGCTATGCGTTGCGTTTCCAAGCTTAACGGTCCCATATTCGAAGATGCCGACCGCCCGATCAGAGATCACCGACTTCACCTATTTTCTCGCGATCGCGAGGCATCAAAGCTTCCGGCGCGCCGGGCTCGAGCTGGGGATCAGCGCATCGGCGCTCAGCCATGCGCTCAAGGGGCTCGAGGCACGGCTCGGCGTTCGGCTGCTCAACCGGACCGCGCGAAGCGTCGTCTTGACTGCAGCCGGCTCCGATCTGTGCGATGCCATCGCCGCGCCGTTCGATGCCATCGCGCAAGCCGTCGAGGGTCTGAATCGTTATCGTGACGCTCCGGCTGGCCGGATCCGTCTCAACGTGCCGGTCGATGCCGCGAGCCTCCTGCTCGGTCCCGTGCTGCCGATCTTCGTCGAGCGCTATCCCGACGTCGAACTCGACATCAGCGTCAGCAACCGGATGATCGACGTGATCGACGGTGGGTATGACGCCGGCGTCCGCTACGGCGGCACGGTGCCCGAGGACATGGTGGCGCAGCGGCTGTCGGCCGACATACGCTGGATCGTCGTCGGCACGCCGGCCTATCTCGATCGCTTCGGTCGGCCGTCCCACCCCGATGACCTCGCCCGACATCGCTGCCTGCGTTTCCGTCTCGGGGACGAGAGCCTCTATCGATGGGAGTTCGAGCGCGGCGAGGAAGAGATCGCCGTATCGGTCCCGGGGACGCTCACCATCGACGACAGCCATCTGATCATGGCGCTGCTGCGCGGCGACGCCGGCCTGATGTACGGCCCCGAACCGCTGTTGCGCGTGGGGATCGAGGCCGGCGAGGTGGAAGAGGTGCTGGCCGATTGGGCCGGAGACGGGCCAGGCTTCCACGTCTATTACTCGAGCCGTCGACAGCTGCCGACAGGACTCCGCCTGCTGATCGAGCTGATCCGAGAACTTCGCCCGCTCGGCCTATGAGCGTTAAGTTCCGGCCTCGACGATGAGCGGCGTGCATTGCTTCATGGAATGGTGCGGGCGCTGACGGCTGGTCGTCAGCGCCTTATGTCACACGCAACGACGCCGGCGACGCCGCGCGTATCTGCCAAAGAGGACGTGACATGCAGCCAACCTACGATTTCACCGGCAAAGTGGCACTCGTCACGGGTGCCAGCCAGGGCATCGGCTTCGCGGCGGCCAAGGCCTTTGCGGAGAACGGCGCCTCCGTGGTCCTCTCCGATCGCAACGAGGACGCGCTCGCGGTTGCCGTCGAGACGCTGACATCGGCCGGCCACACAGCGATCGGCGTGCCCTGCGACGTCGCCGTCGAGGCGCAGGCGAAGGCTCTGGTCGATCGCACGGTAGCCGCGTTCGGCCGGCTCGACATGGCCTACAACAATGCCGGGATCCTCGGCCCCTGGGGCCCCATCACGGAGGAGACCGAAGCCGGCTTCGACGACGTCCACGCGGTCAATCTCAAGGGAATCTGGGCGTGCATGAAGCATGAGCTCATCCAGATGGAGAAGCAGGGCGGCGGTTCGATCGTCAATTGCTCGTCGCTCGGCGGCCTCGTCGGCCTCCCCAACCGCGCCGCCTATCATAGCTCGAAGCACGGCGTGCTCGGACTCACCAAATGCGCCGCGCTCGATTTCGCGACCAAGAATATCCGGGTGAACGCGGTTTGCCCGGGCACGATCGATACGCCGATGGGTGACGGGATCGACGAGGCGGCGCTCAAGGAGATCATGCGCGAACAGTCGATCGGGCGGCTGGGCCATGCCGACGAGGTCGCAGCCGCCGTGCTGTGGCTGTGCAGCGACGGCGCGAGCTTCGTACTCGGCGTCGGCCTCCCGGTCGATGGCGGCTTTACCGTCCATTGATGACCCCGCCGTCGCTCACCCGACGGACAGCGCTGACGATGACGTTGGCCGCGGCGGTGCCGTGGCTAGCACAAGCAGGAGAGCCGATCATGGCCACCGAGCCGACCAACGCCCGCAAAGCCTTCGGCGACATTGCGCCACATCTCGCCGAGATCACCGACAAGGTGCTGTTCGGCGACGTTTGGGAAAATCCGGCGCTCAAACCCCGCGACCGGAGTCTCGTGACGATTACCTGCCTGATCGCGATGTACCGGATCAACGAGATGCCCTTCCACATCAAGAAGGCGCTCGAGAATGGCGTGACGAAAGACGAGATCGTCGAGGCGATCACCCAGATCGCCTTTTATGCGGGATGGCCTCCCGCGATGACGGCACTGCCGATCGTCAAGAAGGTTTTCGAGGAAGCGGGCGCCTGAGCGCGCCACCGACACGATACATATTGGAAGGAAGTCATCATGAAGCTCATTCGCGCTGGAACGCAGCCCTCGCAAAAGGGCCCCGAGGATTATTTCACCGGCACCGTTCGGATCGATCCGCTGTACGCCGCGTCGGAACCCGCCCGCGTCTCGGCCGGGCAGGTGACGTTCGAGCCGGGCGCCCGTTCGGCTTGGCACACGCATCCGCTCGGCCAGATACTGGTCGTCACGTCCGGCTGCGGCTGGACGCAGTGCGAGGGCGAGCCGATCGTCGAGATCCGCGCCGGCGACACGATCTGGTGCCCGCCCGGCCACAAGCATTGGCACGGCGCCTCGCCCACCACGGCGATGACGCACATCGCCATCCAGGAAGCGCTCGACGGCAAGGCGGTCATCTGGCTGGAGAAGGTGACCGACGAGGAATATCTGGTCGGACCGAGCGGCAGCCTTAGGTGATCCGACCTCGTGTCATTTGCCTGATGACGTCCTCACTCGACGGGCGACTGCATCCCAGCCGCTATACGCGCAGTGCGGATGGCACGACCGAACAGTGGAGCGCCGTCTATGAGGCGCTCCACGACGAGCTGGCGGCCGACGCATGGCTAGTCGGCCGCACGACCATGGCGGAAATGGCGAAGGGTGATGCATACCCGCCGAAAGAGCCGGGATCGCCTATGCGGCCGCTTCACGTCGCAGAGCGAAAGGGGCCGTTTGCGATCGGGATCGACCGCTCGGGCAAGATCCATTTCGCGAAATCCGACATCGGCGGCGATCATGTGATCGTCCTGCTCGGTCGCGATGTCCCGGATAGCCATCTTGCCGAGCTGGTCGGCGACGGCGTCTCCTATATCGTCGCCAGCGACGAGGAAATGGCGCTGGCACCGCTTCTCCGCATTCTATCGCACGAGTTCGGGATCGGGACGCTCTTGCTCGAAGGCGGCGGTGGTGTGAACGGATCGTTTCTGGTGGCTGGGCTTGTCGACGAACTCTACGTCATCCTTGCGCCCGCGCTCGACGGATCACCCAGCACTGCGATCGTCGAGGCCGGCGACACAAGTCTCAAGGGCAAGGTGATGCTGTCCCTCCTAGCATGCGATCAGGTAGCAGGTGGCGCGCTTCGTCTGCGCTATGCGGTGTCGCCCGATACTGTCTGAACTTAGTCCGCCGGTCTCATCGTCTTGAGCATCTTGAGTATGATGGAGCCCGTTCGCGGAGAGAAATCCGGCGTGCTGACACCATGACGCGTGGTCGAGAACAGGTGCATGGCATAGAACCACGAGACGAGCGGCGTGCGGGCGTCATGCAGGATGATGTTAGCCGTCGGCGCGAACGGGCGCTTCGTGGCCGCCGTCATTTCCGGCTCGTCTTGGCGGTGTCGGCCGTCAGCATGCCGTGCTCTTGCGCCAGCCTGACTGGCGAAACGATCGTAGTGCTCGCGTCCCAGTTGCAACGTTTCCCGATTAAATGGCGGCTGATGAGCGGTCAGAGCCAGCTGGTGCAACACGAACAGGCCGAAGGCCTCGCTCGGCACATTGAGTTTTTCCTCGTTCCGCTCGCTGGCACGGGTCATCCGGTCGAGCCGTGGTCCGAAGCGCTCGTCGAGTTCCTGCGCACCGCTGCGCTCGATCCACGCGGTCCGCGCGTCGGACAGGATCGACGTCTTCGATGCATCAGGCTGCCTTGCCAGCGCGTCGAGCTTCGCCGACAGCGCATCGGGTAAGTAGAATTGGTGGCGGGTCTTGCTTGCCCTTATGGGTGGCATCCGGAACTATGCACGGCCTGCTTGTCCGCGGTGGGAGACTGCCATCCTTCGGCGGTGACCATCTGAGCCTGTCTGCCGTCCCGAGATACACGTCTGCCGCCACCCGATCTCTGGCTCTCGATCGCGACAGATCCGCCAGCCGATGTCGCCGTCGTCGCGCATGACGCCGCCGGCGGCGCGTGCCAACCGATCGCGGCTAGTCGATGGCGTCCGATGCCGCTACGTGCTGCCGAACGCCGGGAGAAGACCATGCTGTATCGCCGACCCACCCTCTATCTGACCCTCGCTGCCTCCCTTTCGGTCATCGTGGCTGGAAGCGCGGCGGCAGCGGCGCCGACTATCCAGACGGATGCGCAATGCCTCGTTCTGGGCAACGCGCTGGCAAATTCAACCAAGGACGAAAATGCTCAGCGAGCCTTGTTCGCCGCGCATTTCTTTTATCTGGGCCGACTGCGGGTCGAAGTTGAAACCGACAAGCTGGCGGCAGCGATAGCCGACGCGGAAAAGACCGTTAAACCGGGCACGGCAAACACGATGATGCAAGCCTGCGGAGCCGGAGTCCAATCCGCAGAAAAGGCTGCCGAGGACGCTGGCAAGTCGCTGCATCCGACGCCAGGAAAGTAGCCGTTCGGCCCTTCCGTTTGGCGTCATCTACAACACCGTGGATAGAGGATCGCTTCCCGTCTCGAACGGGTGGCCACCATTCCGCGCCGCGTTCGTTGGCTGCGGTGCAACGGGAGGATCGACATTGAGCCGGGTCATCGACCAAAGTGAAGTTTTCGAGATTGTCGGCGCACCCACCTGGCAAGCGCGCGATGGATCGGGGCTCGTCCACGACATCGATCCGCGGCTGCTGAAGGAAGCCATGCCGTTCGAGGATACGGCTCACGCGACGATGATTGGCACAGTGCGCCCAGGGCTT
>Ga0302314_10023262_pt1 | contig 10121 bp, 6 predicted proteins | sample III_Palsa_N2_3_FD_200533 | JGI IMG/M metagenome (GOLD analysis project Ga0302314, IMG submission 200533) | Peat permafrost microbial communities from Stordalen Mire near Abisko, Sweden - III_Palsa_N2_3 | ecosystem: Environmental > Terrestrial > Soil > Palsa > Peat permafrost | place: Sweden...
CATCTCGGGCGCCTGCGCCGCAAGATCGATCCGCCGGGGGCGCCGCCGTTGATCAGGACCGTTCGCGGCGCCGGCTATTCGATCCGCGCCGAGCCGTGAATGCCAATCTCTGATTTCTGGCGCACCGTCCGCTTCCGCCAGACCCTCATCTATGGGGCGATGTTCGCCGCCATCCTGGCCGGCATGCTAGGCCTCATCTACATCCAGACGGTCGGCTATCTCAGCCGTGAAGCCGACAAGATCTTGCAAGTCGAGGCGGCGGCCATGGCGAGGGTTCCGGCCGAGGCGCTGCCGGCGCGCATCGACGCCCAGTTGCGCGGCGACCCGCGTCATATCGACCTCTACGGACTGTTCTCTCGGGACGGCGTCTGGATCACCGGCAATGTGCGCAGCCTGCCCGCCATCGGGCTGAACGGATCACCGCAAGAACTTGGCGACAAAGATGGCTTTCCCGCCGTCGCCCGCGTCCTGGCGGTGCGTCTGCCGTGGGGCGAGGTGCTGGTCGTGGGCCGTGTCGCCAGTCAGCAGGCGGAGGTGCGAAGCATCATCGTCAACGCCCTCGCGTGGAGCGGGGGTCTGGTGGTGGTCATAGGCTTGGCGTTGGGCGCGGTGCTCAGCGTCCAGCCCCTGCGGCGTATCCAGGCGGTGCGCGAGGCCAGCGTCAGGGTGGCGCAAGGCGACCTCGGCGCGCGTCTGCCGATCGCCGGCCGCCGCGACGAACTGGACATGCTGGCCGGAATCGTCAACGCGATGATGGACGAGATCGAGCGGCTGGTGGCCGAGGCCAAGAGCGTCGGCGACGTGGTGGCCCATGATCTGCGCACCCCGCTCACGCGCCTGCACCTTTTGCTCTCGCGGCTGGGTCAGGCGCCCGACCTGGCCGAGCCGCACGCCCGCATGCTCGATCAGGCCCTCGCGGAGGCCGACACCCTGCTCGGTCGCTTCCGCGCCATCCTGAGGATATCCGAGATCGAGAACCAGGGGCGCCGGGCGGGATTTCGCCGGCTGGATCTTCTGTCCATCCTCGATCAGGCCGAGGAGCTCTACGCACCGCTCGCGGAAGAGAAGGGCCTCACGCTGCAGCGGCTCGCGCATGGCTCGGCGTGGGTCCAGGGCGATCCCGAACTGCTGTTCGAAGCGCTCTGCAATCTGATCGACAACGCAATCAAGTTCACTCCCCGCGGCGGGGCGCTCTACCTCGCCCTCGCCCTGGCGCCGGAAGGCCCGGAACTGGTGGTCATCGACAACGGACCGGGCATAGCGATCGAGGAGCGAACCGCCGTCACTCAACGATTCTACAGGAGTCGCCGCGATCAGGCGCGGCCGGGCGCGGGCCTCGGCCTCAGCATCGTCGCCGCGATTGCTCACCTTCACGGCTTCGGGCTCGAGCTCGGGGACGCGGAGCCCGGCTTGCGGGCCGCGATCCAGTGCTGGCCGAGGGCGTTGGGCGCCGCGCCGGCGGGCGTCTGACGTGCGTCTGCTCTATCTTATCGGCGGCGAGGCGGACGGCCATCTGCTGAAAGCCCTTCGCGAACTCGGCCACACCGTCGAGGTGGCTCGCGCCGAGGATATCCTTTCGGTCGGGGAGACCGACGATCCGGACGGCGTTATCGTCGATCTCCGTGCGCCTTCACCCGACTGGGCGGCGAAGCTGGCGTCGATGTGGCCGTCCGCGTTTCAGGTCCAGGTGACGGGCGAGACCGCGCCCGATCTGGCGGCGGCGACATTGAGGGCAGGGGCCGACGCTTGTTTCGTGCGACCGCTCGAAGTGCGTGAAATCGCCGGGCGACTGGAGGCGGCCGCGCGGCGGCGGGCGATCGGGGGCGGAGTCACGCTCCAGGATCGACGCCTGGTGATCGACGGCGAGGCCATCGATCTCGCCCCGCGCGAGCGTCTCATCGTCGAGATCCTGGCGCAGCGGCCGGGCCGGGTCTTGACGGCCGAGGAGATCGGCGAGCGCATCTGGGGCGCGGAGGCCGTCGGCGACCCAGCCAGCATCCGCGCGGCGATCTCCAGACTTGGCGCCCGCGTCCTGCGTGAACACGGCTGGCGACTGATCGTCGGAGAACGCGGCCGCGGCTATCGATTCCAGCCCCGCCGCGGCGACTAAAGAAATCTTCATCCGGCCGCTGCGCGCCGTTTAGCCGGAGTTGTTCATACGGACCCAGCGACGGCGCTCGCCCTCGGCGCCCGCGAGAAGGTTCGCTTATGATCGCCCTTGTCAGGCTGGCGCTCCGACGGCCGTACACGTTCGTCGTCCTGGCGCTGCTCATCCTGATCTTTGGCCCGCTGGCGGCGTTCAACACGCCGACAGACATCTTTCCGGAGATCCGCATCCCGGTGATCGCGGTGGTGTGGACCTACCGCGGCCTCTCGCCCGAGGACATGAGCGGTCGGGTCGTCTACTACTACGAGCGGACGCTAACCTCTTCGGTCAACGATATCGAGCACATCGAGAGCAACTCGGTGAATGGGCTCGGCATTGTGAAGATCTACTTCCAGCCCGGCGTCGACATCCGCACCGCCACGGCGCAGGTCACCTCGATCTCCCAAACGGTGCTGAAGCAGATGCCGCCGGGCATCACGCCGCCCACGATCCTCAACTACAACGCGTCCACCGTCCCAATCCTGCAGCTGGCGCTTTCGAGCCCGGCGCTGGGTGAGCAGAAGCTGTTCGACCTCGGGCAGAATTTCATACGGCCGGCGCTCGCGACCGTGCAGGGCGCGGCCATACCGTCGCCCTACGGCGGCAAGGTTCGCCAGATCCAGATCGACCTCAATCCCACGGCCCTGCAGTCCAAGGGACTGTCGGCGCAGGATGTCGAGAACGCTATCGCCGCTCAGAATCAGATCGTGCCGGCCGGGACCACGAAGATCGGCCAGTTCGAATACAATGTGCAGCTGAACAACACCCCGCAGAACATCGCCGGACTCAACGACCTGCCGATCAAGACGGTCGCCGGCGCGACCGTCTACATTCGCGATGTCGCCTTTGTGCACGACGGCGCGCCGCCGCAGACCAACATCGTGCGGGTGAACGGCCGCCGATCGGTGCTGATGACGGTCCTGAAGAGCGGTTCGACCTCTACCCTGGCGATCGTCTCGGCGGTGAAGGCCGCGCTGCCCAGGATCGAGGCCGGCCTGCCGCCCTCGCTCAAGATCATCCCGCTCTCGGATCAGTCGGTTTTCGTGAAGGCCGCGATCTCGGGCGTGATCCGCGAAGGCGTTATCGCCGCGTCGCTCACCAGCCTGATGATCCTGCTGTTTCTCGGCAGCTGGCGCTCGACCCTCATCATCGCGACCTCGATTCCCCTGGCTATCCTGGGCTCGATCACCGCTTTGTCGGTTCTGGGTCAGACGCTCAATCTGATGACCTTGGGTGGCCTCGCCCTGGCGGTCGGCATCCTGGTCGACGACGCTACCGTGACCATCGAAAACATCAATTGGCACCTGGAGCTGGGCAAGGACGTCAGGAGCGCCATCCTCGACGGTTCGCAACAGATCGTCACCCCGGCCTTCATCTCCCTGCTGTGCATCTGCATCGTGTTCGTGCCGATGTTCTTCCTGCCAGGCGTGTCGGGCTTCCTGTTCGTACCAATGGCCGAGGCGGTCATGTTCGCCATGATCTCGTCGTTCATTCTGTCGCGAACGCTCGTGCCGACCATGGCCATGTATCTTTTGCGCCCCCACGGCGGTCACGGCGTGGGCGGTCATCCCGACTATGTGCTCGAGGACCACGGACGGGCGCTCCGTCATCGCCGCGAGCGTAATCCCCTGGTCAGGTTCCAGCACGGCTTCGAGGCGCGGTTCGCGCGCATCCGCGCCGGCTATCGCGAGCTGTTGGCTCTGGCGCTGGAGCACCGCCGCGTGTTCGTCGTCGGCTTCCTGGTCTTCGTGGTCGCTTCCTTCGCCCTCACGCCGTTTCTCGGCCGCAACTTCTTCCCGTCGGTGGACGCCGGTGAGATCAGCCTGCATGTCCGCGCCCCTACGGGCACCCGCAACGAAGAGACCGCGGCCCTGTTCGACCGTGTGGAAGACGCCATTCGGCGGACGATCCCGCCGGAGCAGCTAGGCGTCATTGTCGACAACATTGGCTTGCCGGTCAGCGGCATCAATCGCGCCTACAGCAGTTCCGGCACGATCGGGCCCCAGGACGGCGACATCACCGTCGAGCTCAAGGCGGGCCACAGCCCGACGGCGGGCTACGTCAAGACGCTGAGGCGATCGCTGCCGCAGGCGTTTCCAGGCGTGGGGTTCGCTTTCCTGCCGTCGGACATCGTCAGCGAGATCTTGAACTTCGGCGCGCCGGCCCCGATCGATCTCGTGGTCAGCGGTCCCGACAGCAGCGCGGACGAGGTTTATGCCGACGAACTGCTCAAGAAGGTCCGCGGCGTCGCCGGTGTCGCCGACGCGCGTCTTCAGCAGGCGACCAACTATCCGCAACTGAACGTCAACATCGACCGCACCCACGCCGACGAGCTCGGCATCACCGAGCGCGATGTCACCAACACGCTGGTGACCAATCTTTCGGGCAGTTTCCAGACCGCGCCGGCGTTCTGGCTCAATCCAAGGAACGGCGTCTCCTATCCCATCGTCGCCCAGACGCCCCAGTACCGCATCGACTCCCTGTCCAAGATGGAGAACATCCCGGTGACCGGCGACACCGCCGGTGACATGCAGATCCTGAGCGCGATCGGCGGCGTGCAGCGCGCGGCGAGCCCGGCGGTGGTCACCCATTACGCCATCGAACCGGCGTTCGACGTCTATGCGACGACCCAGGGGCGCGATCTGGGCTCAGTGGCGACCGATATCCAGAAGGTCTTGAAGGCCACCTCGCAGGATGTTCCCAAGGGGGCGACGGTCACCCTGCGCGGTCAGGTGACGACGATGAACAGCGCCTTCTCGGGTTTGTTCTTCGGCCTCGCCGCCGCGATCGTGCTGATCTACCTGCTGATCGTCGTGAACTTCCAATCCTGGCGCGACCCGTTCGTCATCATCACCGCCTTGCCCGCCGCGCTGGCCGGGATCGTGTGGATGCTGTTCATCACCGGCACCACGCTGTCGGTCCCGGCGCTGACCGGGGCGATCATGTGCATGGGCGTCGCGACGGCCAACTCCATTCTGGTAGTGAGCTTCGCGCGCGAGCGGCTGGAGATCAGCGGCGATCCGATCGATGCCGCGCTGGAGGCGGGCTTCACGCGCTTCCGCCCGGTCCTGATGACCGCTCTGGCCATGATCATCGGCATGGCCCCCATGGCGCTCGCCCTCGGCGAAGGCGGCGAGCAGAACGCGCCGCTCGGCCGCGCCGTGATCGGCGGCCTGATCCTGGCGACCTGCGCCACACTCCTCTTCGTCCCGGTGGTCTTCAGCCTCGTGCACGGCGTGAAAGCCCCAAAGACCAGCGAAGACCCGGAAAGCTCACCTGACCTCGGAGGCGTCGTTGTCCAGCCCGCTTGAACCCGAGCCGCACTATTCGCCGCTCCCGCCAACGCCGATCCGTAAACCGTCACGGCGGTTGAAGCAGGTGGGCGCCATCGGCGCCTGCGTGGCCGTCGTGATCGTCGCCGCGGGCCTGATCACCCGCGCTGTCGCCAGCCGCGACGTCACCCAGTGGACTCAGGCGACGGCGATTCCCACTGTGGCCGTCATCAGCCCAGGCGGCGGCGGCGGCGGAGAGAGCAATCTGGTTTTGCCGGGCACGGTCCAGCCGTTCTACGACGCCCAGATTCATGCGCGGGTCAGCGGCTACCTCAAGCGCTGGTACACCGACATCGGCGCCCCCGTGAAAGCCGGTCAGGTTCTGGCCGTGATCGACACGCCTGACCTGGACCAGCAACTGGCGCGCGCGCAGGCCGACCTGGTGACGGCGCAAGCCAACCAGCGCCTGGCCGCCATCACCGCCCACCGTTGGACGGGCCTGCTCGCGGCGGACGCGGTCTCGCATCAGGAGTCCGACGAGAAGTCAGGGGACCTGGCCGCCAAGTCGTCGCTCACCAACGCCGCCCAGGCTGAGCTGCAACAGCTGAAGGCGGAGGAGGCGTTCAAGCGCATTGTCGCTCCGTTCGACGGCGTGGTGACGGCGCGCAATACCGACATCGGCGCGCTGATCGCCGCCGGCGCGCCCAACGATCCCGGCCTCTTCACCGTGGCCGACGTCCATCGCCTGCGCATCTATGTCCGCGTGCCGCAGAACTACTCGGCCCAGGTTGTCGCCGGCATGCACGCCAGCCTGACGGTGCCGGAGTACCCCGGCCAGACCTTCACCGCGATCGTGTCCAGCACCTCGGGGGCGGTCAGCGATCAGTCGGGCGCCCTGCTCGTCGAACTGCAAACCGACAATCCCGGCGGCAAACTCAAGCCGGGTGACTACGCCCAGGTCACCTTCGCCCTGCCGCCGACCGGCCAGGCGCTGAGCGTGCCGGCGAGCGCGACCCTGTTCCTGCCCAAGGGCCTGGCGGTGGCCACCGTGGGTCCGAACAATCACATCGTCATGAGGTACGTCACGGTGGCCCAGGACCTGGGAACCCGTCTCGAGATCAGTTCCGGCCTCGCCCCGACCGACCGGGTGGTGGACAATCCCCCCGACTCTCTCGCCGCCGGGGATCTGGTGCGCATCGCCGGCGCCAGCGCGCCGCGACCCGGCGCCTGACGATGTCCCGCCGCGCGCGCTTCGCCTGTCTTCTGGCCGCCGCAACCTGCGTGACCGGCTGTTCGTTCGCCCCGCGATACGAGTTGCCGCCGGTCGCCGCGCCCCCTGCGTTCAAGGAAACCGGACCCTGGACGGAGGCGACACCGGAGGACCGCATCGCGCGCGGCACCTGGTGGACGCTCTACGGCGACGCGCAACTCGACGGTCTCGAAAGCCGCATTGGGGGCGCCAACCCCACCCTGGCCGAGGCGGTGGCGCGCTACGATCAGGCGCGTGCTCTGGCCGGAGAGGCGGAAGCGGAACTCTTCCCCACGATCGGCGCGAGCGCGAGCTTTACGCAGAACCAGCAATCCAACAACCGCCCAATACGCGGCGGGGGGGAGCCGGACGTCTACGCCGCCAATACCGTCGGCGCGCAGATCGGCTATGAACTCGACTTCTGGGGCAGCGTCCGCAATCAAGTCGCCGCCGCCAAGGCCGAGGCCCAGGCGAGCGCGGCGGATCTCGAAACGGTCCGCCTCAGCCTCGAGGCAGACCTCGCCGACGACTATATCCAGTTGCGCGACCTCGATATCCAGGCGCGCCTGTTGTCCGAGGATGAGGATGACTTCGGCCGCGCCCTCACCCTCGTCAATGACAGGCACCGGGGTGGGGTTGCTTCGGGCCTGGATGTGGCGCGCGCCCAGAACCAGCTTCAGACGGTGCGCGCGCAGCTCACCGACGTGGCGGCGCGGAGGGCGCTTTTCGAGCACGCCATCGCCAGCCTGGTCGGCGTAACCGCCTCGTCTTTCCAGATCACGCCCGCGCCCACGGTCCTCGACCTGCCTCATGTTCCCACGGGCCTTCCTTCCACCCTGGTCGAGCGCCGGCCGGACATCGCGGCTGCGGAGCGGCGGGTGGCGGCGGCCAATGCGGAGATCGGCGTCGCTCACGCAGCCTTTTTCCCCAACATCACCCTGGGCGGCCTGTTGGGTTTCCAGAACGCCGGCGGCAACGCGCTCATCGCCGCGCCCAATGAAATCTGGAGCCTCGGCCCGGCCTTGGTCATGCCGCTGTTCGAGGGCGGCCTTCGCCACGCACAGCTTCGCGCCGCCAAGGCGGTGTTCACCGAGTCCGCCGCCGCCTACCGCTCCGAGGTTCTACGGGCGTTTCAGGAGGTCGAAGACAATCTCGCCCTGTTGAACCACCTTGACGTGGAGGGGGATCAGGAAGCCCAAGCGCTGGCCGCCGCGACCCGCACGGAGAACCTTGCGCTGATCCGTTACCGGGCCGGCGCCGTGAACTATCTCGAAGTGGTGACGGCGCAGAGCGCCCGGCTCGACGCGGAGCGGACGTCCAACAGCCTGCGCACCCGCCAGCTGCAGGCCAGCCTCGGCTTGATCCGGGCGCTGGGCGGAGGCTGGACCACCGCCGACCTGCCCGGAAAGACGACCCAGTCCGTGGCCAAGGCGGGATAGGGCTACTCCACCGCCAGAATGACGTGCGACGCCTTGATGAGGGCGGTCACCCTGTCGCCCGGCTTCAGATTCAGGTCTTGCGCGCTCGCCCGCGTAATGTTGGCGGCGAGGGTCTTGGAATCGGCGATCTCGACGATGATTTCGCAATTGACGGCGCCTTCCTCGACCACCGTCACCACACCCTGAAGGGCGTTGCGCGCGCTGGTGCGTGGCGCTTCGGCTCCCGCCATCAGGATCACGGAATTTTCCTGCGCCAGGGCCACCGCCTCGGCGCCGACCTCGAGGTCGAGGGCCTCGGCGCTCGCCCGCGTGACGATGGCCACGATCTCCACGCCCGGCGAGACCTCGACGACGACTTCGCTGTTCACCGCCCCCGGGATGAGCTTGGTGACGACGCCGCGGAAAGCGTTGCGGGCGCTCGTGCGCATGACGTGGCTCCAGGGATCGAGATGGGCTCTGGCCTCCGGATCGCTTTCCAGACGCCGGTCCAGACGGTCCATGGCCACACTGAGTTCAGCCCCGATGTGACGCAAGGCCCGCAGCGCGGCCTCGCCCTCCGGGGTCAGCCTGGCGGCGCCGCCGGCGCGTCCGCCGACCTGGGTTTTCACCAGCGGCCGAGCGAAGAAATTATTGAGCGACCGCACCGCTTCCCACGTGGCCCTGTAGCCCAGGCCCACGGCTTCGCCAGCCTTGGTGATTGACCCCTGCTGTTCGATCGCTTCCAGCAGGCGCAGGCGATCTTCGCCGATGCGTCCGGCGCCCGCGAGCTTCAGATAGTCCCTGGTCCGGCTCATGGCCTCCTCCGCGCGGCGATCTTACGCCGCCTGGGGTTCGAGGAAACCACTTCGAGCGACAGCGATATGTAGTTATGCTGCATAACGAACGGCGAAGCCGGGGGGAGCTACACATGCACGTAAGCACATGCGCCGGTGCGGCGCTCGCGCTCATCTTGGCCGCGGCCGGCGCGCCGGCTGTCGCCCAACAGGCCAGCCCGCAGACCGCGACAGCGTCCGTTGCGCCCGCGCCGCAGGATGCGGCGCCAAAGGCGGACCCCGCGTCCGGCGCGCTGACCTGGCACGGCGTCACGCTCTACGGCGCGTTCGACATCGGCGTGGGCTGGGTCAGCCACGGCCTGCCGGAAAATGGGTACAACTATGAAGGCGAATCCCTGGTCAACCGGAACGGCAACCATTCCAGGTTCCTGATCGCGCCGAACAATCTGCAGCAGACGGGTCTGGGCCTCAAGGGTAAGGAAGAGTTTCTGCCCGGCTGGTCGGTTGTGTTTAACGCCTCGACCGGCATCAATCCGCAGTCCGGCCAACTCGCCAACCTAGCGGCCACCAACACCAAGAACGCCGGCCTTCCCAGGAGCAGCTATTCGTTCGCCGGCGACGGCGCGCGCGCCGGCCAAGCCTTCAACGACGAACTCTATGCCGGGATCTCGTCGGCGCAATTCGGCGCCCTGACCTTCGGCCGTCAGCGCGCCCTCGGGACCGACGCGATGCTCATCTACGACCCGGCCGGCGGGGCCTATTCCTTTTACTTCATCGGCTACAACGGCCTGATGGCCGGCGGCGGCGACACCGAGGACACCCGCTGGGACAGCGCCTTGAAGTATCGCGTGGGTTACGGCCCGGTCCATTTCGGGGCGATGTACAAGTTCGCCGACGGGCAAGGGGGGTGCTATTCCGCTTCCGCCACCTGGACCGCCGCCACCTGCACGCCGGAACAGCCGCACAACACGGCCTATGCGTTCGACGTCGGCGGCGGCTACGATCTCGGCAGAAACTACGGCAAGCTCTCCGCCGATGTGGTCTTCCAACACGTCAATCAGGCGATCAGCGTGCTGAACCCCCTGCTGGGGCCGACGAGCCTGTCGGCGCCGTATCAGTCGACCGTCAACAGCATCAACACCAACCCGATCACCGGGGCCAATCTGATCGGCACGAACAACACCGAATACGGCATCGTCACCGACAACACCGCCGTCATGGTCGCGGCCAAATATAGCTGGG
>Ga0302314_10023264_pt1 | contig 10120 bp, 10 predicted proteins | sample III_Palsa_N2_3_FD_200533 | JGI IMG/M metagenome (GOLD analysis project Ga0302314, IMG submission 200533) | Peat permafrost microbial communities from Stordalen Mire near Abisko, Sweden - III_Palsa_N2_3 | ecosystem: Environmental > Terrestrial > Soil > Palsa > Peat permafrost | place: Sweden...
AGGCGCGCCGCCGGGCAGCGAGAACCAGCTCGCGCGTTCGGAGGCGACCTCGCGAGCGAAAAGCCGGGTGAGGGCGGTGTCGGGCAGCGAGTCGGTCAGGGCGGCCACGGCGGCAGACTAGCCGCGAAGCCCAGGCTTGACGATTATGTCGCGCGGCTAATCCGGCGAAGTTGTGGAGGAAAGTCGGCATGAAGATCCGGCCGGTTCGCCAAGGCGAGGCGCTGACGGTGGCGCGCGTCCATATCCAGGCCGACGGCGAGACCTATCGGCCGCTGTTCGGCCTGTCCTTCCACGAGGTGGCCATGGCCGACTCGCTGGCGCGGTGGGAGCAAGCGCTGGCGTTGGGCGACGTGTTCCTGGCGGCCACGGATGAGGGTCGCGTGATCGGATTCGCCCATGCCTCGGACGCCTGGATGAGCGCCCTCTACCTGCTCGCCTCGCATCGCCGCCGCGGGATCGGCGCCCGGCTGCTGGTGGCGCTCTGCGCGGCGGCGCGACTGCGCGGGGTCGGCGAGATCGGCTTCGGCTGCGTCTCGACCAATGCCGATGCGATCGCCTTCTACGAGACGTTGGGCGGCCGCCAGGTCGGGCGCCGGAGCATGGGGGAAGGCGAGGATGTCTGGGAGGATGTGATCTTCGCCCTTGCCACCGACGCGCCGGCGGCTTTCCGGCGCGGGTAAGGCCGGTGTATCGGTGGCGTCATGCCCCGGCTCGCAAGGCGCTGCGGCTTGGTCACTCCCAGAGCGCGAACTTGCGGGCGGCGGTGCTCCGGTCCCGTGCGATATCGGGCATTTGGCCGATCAATTCGGAGATGAAACGGCGCTCGGCGTCCATATCCGCAAAGAATCGGCGCGGAATGAACTGCGCTGATCCCTGAACCAGCAAGACCCAATAGCCAGGCACCTCGAACAGCTCGGCCACGGCGGCCCATTTCGAGAACACGGTCACGCCGCCGAGTTCATAGACAAGGTGCTCGCGGGCCACCTCGATCCGCATGGGCAAGTACATCGCGCCGCCGCGCTGCGCCAATCTCCTGCGGTAGAGCCAAACGCGCAAACGTCGCGCGCCGAGGAGAGAGACCAACCCGCTGAGCACGAGGGCGCAACCAAGCGCGAACCTATCATCGGGCTTGCCGGACGGTAGGTTGAAGGCGTGCGCCAAAGCCCAGCACAAGCCATAGTCGACGGAGAAACAGCCGACATAGATCAACGACCATCCCCAAATCGGGATGCTGCCAGCGCGGGCTTGCACGGCGCCTGCGACTGGGCTGGCCTCCCCGACTTTCAGCACGCCGCTGACTTCAGCCACCTTGCGGCCCTCCGAACTAGGTCGGTCGAATAACACGCCTCCGCGCGCGCGCCGAGCGACCGCGCCGGCGAATGCGTGTCCGGCTTTCCGGCGCGTGCAAGGCCGGGTATCGGTGGCGCATGCCCCGGCTTGCCAGCGCCATCGACCCGAACAGCGACAGCTTCGCGCGCAACGCCGAGATCAACCGCGCCCTGGCCGCATCCCTGCGTGAACGGGTCGGCGCGGCGGCGCTGGGCGGCTCCGAGTCGTCCCGGCGCCGGCACACGGAGCGGGGCAAGCTGTTGCCGCGCCAGCGGGTCGAGCGGCTGCTCGACATCGGCTCGCCGTTCCTGGAGATCGGCCAGCTTGCCGGCTACGGCCTCTATGACGGCGAGGCGCCCGGCGCCGGGCTGATCTGCGGCGTCGGCCGGGTGGGCGGGCGCGAGGTGCTGGTCCTCGCCAACGACGCCACCGTCAAGGGCGGCGCCTATTTCCCGATGACGGTGAAGAAGCATCTGCGAGCGCAGGAGATCGCGCTGCAGAACCGGCTGCCGTGCATCTACCTGGTCGATAGCGGTGGCGCGAACCTGCCGCACCAGGCCGAGGTTTTCCCCGACCGCGAGCACTTCGGCCGTATCTTCTTCAACCAGGCGCGAATGAGCGCCGAGGGGATCGCCCAGATCGCCTGCGTCATGGGTTCCTCCACCGCCGGCGGCGCCTATGTGCCGGCGATGAGCGACGAGACGATCATCGTGAGAGGCCAGGGGACCATCTTCCTCGGCGGGCCGCCGTTGGTAAAGGCGGCGACCGGCGAGGTGATCAGCGCCGAGGAGTTGGGCGGCGCAGATACCCATGGGCGGCGCTCCGGCGTCGTCGACCACGTCGCCGCCAACGACGCGCATGCGCTGGAGATCGTGCGCTCGATCGTCGCCAACCTCGGCGCGCGGGCCGCGGCCCCGCTGCTTCCGCGCACGCCGGCGCCGCCGGCCTTCGATCCGGCCGAACTCTACGGGATCATCCCGCCCGACGTCCGCGCGCCCTATGAGGTGCGCGAGGTGATCGCGCGGATGGTCGATGGTTCCGAGTTCGACGAGTTCAAGGCGCTCTACGGTTCGACCCTGGTCTGCGGCTTTGCCCGCATCTGGGGCTATCCGGTGGCGATCCTGGCCAACAACGGCGTCCTCTTCTCCGAGAGCGCGCTGAAGGGCGCGCACTTCATCGAACTGGCCTGCCAGCGTGGGATACCGCTGGTCTTCCTGCAGAACATCTCCGGCTTCATGGTCGGCGGCAAATACGAGGCCGGCGGCATCGCCAAGGATGGCGCCAAGCTTGTGATGGCGGTCGCGTGCGCCGAGGTTCCGAAGTTCACCGTGCTGATCGGCGGCTCGTTCGGGGCCGGCAACTACGGCATGTGCGGCCGCGCCTATTCCCCGCGTTTCCTGTTCACCTGGCCCAACAGCCGCATCAGCGTCATGGGCGGCGAACAGGCCGCCAGCGTGCTTGCCACCGTCCACCGCGACGCCGACAAGTGGACGCCGGCGGAAGAAGAAGCCTTCAAGGCGCCGATCCGGCAGCGCTATGAAGATGAAGGCAGCCCCTATTACGCCACCGCGCGGCTCTGGGACGACGGGATCATCGACCCGGTCCAGACCCGCGACGCGCTCGGCCTCGCCATCGCCGCCAGTCTCAACGCCCCGATCCCTCCGACGCGCTTCGGCGTCTTCCGGATGTGAGGCTAAAGGAACTCCATGCCGAACCCCATCGCCGACCCCTTCGTCGAAGTCCCCGACACCGACGCCACCTCGTCCCTGGTCACCCTGGAGGCGACGCCGGAGGGCGCGGTCACCGTCACCCTCAACCGGCCGGCGAAGAAGAACGCCTTCGACAACGAGCTGATCGGCGCGATGCGCGAGACGTTCGAGACCCTGCGCGACCAGGAGGCCCTGCGCGTGGTGTTCGTGCGCGGCGCGGGCGGTACGTTCTCGGCCGGCGCCGACCTCGCCTGGATGCGCGACGCCGTCGATCACACCGAAGAGGATAACCGCGACGACGCCATGCAGATGGCGCTGATGCTCAAACATCTGCACGACATCCCGGCGCTGACCGTGGCCTTGGTCGAAGGCGCGGCTTACGGCGGCGGCGTGGGGCTCGCGGCGGCTTGCGATATGGCTATCGCGGTCAATGGCGCGCGGTTCTCGTTCTCGGAGGTGAAGCTCGGGCTGATCGCCGCGACCATCAGCCCCTACGTCGTCGCCGCCATCGGTCCCCGCCGGGCGCGGCGGCTCTTTTCCACCGGCGAGGTGTTCGACGCCGCGCAGGCGCAGGCGTTCGGCCTGGTCGACGAGATCGCCCCGGACGCCGCCGCTCTCGAAGCGGCTCAGGCGCGGATTTCGGCCGCCATGCAGGCCTGCGCGCCGGGCGCGGTGGCGGAATCGAAGAAGCTGGTGGACGAGGTCGCGTTCAAGCCGATCGACCACGGCTTGATGACCCACACCGCCCGCCGCATCGCCGCCCAGCGCGTCGGCGACGAGGGCCAGGCCGGCGTGCGCGCCTTCCTGGACGGGAAGAAGGCGCCGTGGGCGGAATGAACATACCCTCCCCCTGGAGGGGAGGGTGGCCGCGCAGCGGCCGGGTGGGGGGCTCTTTCCGCGACCTCGCCCGCCGCCGGCAGACCCCCACCCCCAACCCCTCCCCTCAAGGGGGAGGGGAGTCATGATCGGCTCTCTGCTCATCGCCAATCGCGGCGAGATCGCCCGGCGGATCATCCGTACGGCGCGGCGCCTCGGCGTGCGCACAGTGGCGGTCTATTCGGAAGCCGACGCCGGCGCGCCGCATGTGACAGAAGCCGACGAGGCGGTGCTGATCGGGCCGCCGCCGGTGCGCGAGAGCTATCTGAGGGCGGACGCCATCCTGGAGGCGGCGCGCCAGACCGGCGCGGCGGCGATCCATCCGGGCTACGGCTTCCTCTCCGAGAACGCGGACTTCGCCGAGGCCGTCGCGGGGGCCGGGATCGTCTGGGTCGGGCCGCCGCCGGCCGCCATCCGGGCCATGGGGCTGAAGGATGCCGCCAAGCGGCTGATGGCCCAGGCCGGCGTGCCGACGACGCCGGGCTATCTGGGCGACGACCAGTCCGCCGCCGTCCTGGCGCGCGAGGCGGCGGCGATCGGCTGGCCGGTGCTGATCAAGGCGGTCGCGGGCGGCGGCGGCAAGGGCATGCGACGGGTCGACCGGGCGGACGACTTCGTCGGCGCCCTGGAGGCGGCGCGGCGCGAGGCGGCCTCGGCGTTCGGCGATGATCGGGTGCTGCTGGAACGCTATGTCACCCGGCCGCGGCACATTGAGGTTCAGGTGTTCGGCGATAGCCACGGTCACGTGGTCCACCTCTTCGAGCGCGACTGCTCGATCCAGCGCCGACACCAGAAGGTGGTCGAGGAGGCCCCGGCGCCGGGCATGGACGCGGCGACGCGCGAGACGCTCTGCGCCGCAGCGGTGCGCGCCGCCAAGGCCGTCGACTACGTCGGCGCCGGCACCATCGAGTTCATCGCCGACGCTTCCGAGGGCCTGCGCGCCGACCGCATCTGGTTCATGGAGATGAACACCCGGCTGCAGGTCGAGCACCCGGTGACCGAGGCGATCACCGGCCAGGACCTGGTGGAATGGCAGCTGCGCGTCGCCTCCGGCGAGCCGCTGCCGCTGACCCAGGACGAAATCGAGATGCGGGGCCACGCGATGGAGGCGCGGCTCTATGCGGAGGACCCGGCGAAGGGTTTCCTCCCGTCCACCGGCGCGCTCACTGACTTCTTCATCCCCGAGATCGGCGTGCGGGTGGACAGTGGGGTGGAGAAGGGCGGCGAGATCGGCCCCTACTACGATCCGATGATCGCCAAGCTGATCGTCTGCGAAGAGACGCGCGAGGACGCAGCCTCCCAGCTCGCGGTCGTCTGTGGCGGCGTCGAGGCGTGGCCAGTGAAGACCAACGCCGGCTTCCTGGCGCGGCTGCTCAGCGATCCCGACTTCCAGGCCGGCCACATCGACACCAGCTTCCTGGAAGCGCGCCTGGACAGCTTGGCCGCCAAGCCACCACCGTCCGACTTCCTGGCGTCGGAGGCGGCGAGCGCGCTCGCACATCCCGACGACGGCACGGCGTGGTCGGCGGGTTCGCTCGCCGGCTTTCGACTCTCCGCCCGGCCCGCGCCGGCGCTGCTTCAGTGCGACGACCAGCTTATCGAGGCCGCGATCGATCCCCAGGTCGAGCCCGCGTGGAGCGTCCGCGACGGGGTGGTCGTGCTCTATGAGGAGGGCGAGGCCTACGCCTTCTCGCGCCCGAAAGCGGCCGGGGGCGAGGCAGGCGTGGCCGGCGACGGGCGGATCGTCGCGCCCATGCCGGGCCGCATCACCTCGCTGGCGGTCGCCGCCGGCGATGCGGTGACCAAGGGCCAGACGCTCGCCACTCTGGAGGCGATGAAGATGGAGCACGCGCTGGTCGCGCCGTTCGACGGTACGGTGGACAAGGTCGGCTGCGCCGTGGGTCAGCAGGTCACCGAGGGCCAGGTCCTGCTGAGCCTCGAAGCGGCGTCGTAGGTGGCGCTGCATCTGATCAAGCTTTGTGTCGGCGCGGCCAATCCGGAAGAACTGCGCGCCTGGCGCGCGGAACGGGCGGCGGCCGGGCATCGCCCCATCGTCCACACCCGCCAGACCCCGAAGCGCGCCGGAGAGATCGTGGACGGCGGCTCGTTGTTCTGGGTGTTCAAGGGCGTGATCCTGATCCGCCAGACGGTGCTGGCGATCGAGACGATCGGCGAGGGACCGCAGCGTCGGTGCGAGATCCTGCTCGACCAGGCGATGATCCCGACCGCGCCTCAGCCACGCCGCGCCTTCCAGGGCTGGCGCTACCTGCCGACCGAGGACGCGCCGGCGGACTTCGGTTCGGTCGTCAGCGAGGATATTCCCCACGATCTGGCGCGGCGGCTGCGCGAAGCCGGCGCCTGGTAGCTCACACCGGCCAGTTATCGATCAGCCGCGCCTTGCCGAGCCGCGCGGCGACGAAGATGCGCGCCGGGGCGTCGACGGGACCGGGCCCTAGCCGCCGCAGATCGTCCGCGCCGCGCACTTCGAAATAGTCGACCTTGCCGAACCCGGCGTCGGCCAGCGTCCGCAGACCGGTCGCCTCCGCCTCGCTTACGTCCGCGCCGCCGCGCAACGCCTCGGCCGCCGCCCGCAAGGCCGCGTTCAGCCGCGGCGCGACCGCGCGTTCGGCGGCGGTGAGGTAGGTGTTGCGCGAGGAGAGGGCGAGGCCGTCGGGTTCGCGCACGGTCGGCGCGCCCAGAATCGCGACGGGCAGGTCGAGGTCGCGAGCCAGGCGCTTGATCACCAGCAGCTGCTGGTAGTCCTTCTCGCCGAAGATCGCGACGTCGGGTTGGCACTGGGTCAGCAGCTTGGCGACGATGGTGGCGACGCCGGCGAAGTGGGTCGGGCGCGCGATCCCGTCCATTGGCGCCGAGACCTCCGCGACGGTGACCGTGGTGGCGAAGCCCTGCGGATACATCTCGGCCACCGTCGGGGCGTAGAGCAGGTCGCAGCCAGCGCCGGCGAGAAGCTCCGAGTCGCGAGCCTCGTCGCGTGGGTAGGCCTCGAAATCCTCGCCCGGCGCGAACTGGGTCGGGTTTACGAAGAGGCTGGCGACCACGCGATCCGCCCTCGTCCTGCCCAGTCGCACCAGCGACAGGTGACCCTCGTGCAGAAAGCCCATGGTCGGCACGAGCGCTATGCTCTGGCCGCTCGCACGCCAGGCGTGGACTTGGGCGCGCAGCGCGGCGACCGTGCGGACGACGGGCAGGACTGTTGCGGTCATCACACCCTCGGAAAATGCGGGCGAGACCTATGGCCGGGTGCGACACTGAATGTCCAGCTTCGCCGCGCGGCCGCGTTGACGGGGTTCGGCGCCAGGTGTCACCTAGCCCCTGGGGTCGCGTTAATGATTCCCGAACATGGCCGTCACACGGGAAAGGCACAGGGGCCCAGACATGCGCGTCATCGTGGTCGGCAATGAAAAGGGCGGCGCCGGCAAGTCCACCATCGCTGTTCACTTGGCGGTGGCCTTGGCGCATGAGGGCGCCAGTGTCGCGGTGCTGGATCTCGACGTGCGCCAACAGTCGATGGGGCATTTCTTCGCCAACCGCGCCCGCTGGATCGAGGCGAACGGCGCCGATCTGCCGTCGCCGCACGGCATCGGCGAGGCGCCCAGCCTTGATGCGGCCCTGAACGACGCCGCTCACGACGACTTCGTCGTCATCGACACGCCCGGGGCCGACACGGCGTTGTCGCGCACCGCGCACCAGCACGCCGACCTGATCGTCACCCCGATGAACGACAGCTTCGTCGACTTCGACGTATTGGGCGCGGTCGATCCGGTGACGCTCGAGCTACTGCGGCCCAGCCTCTATTCCGAGACCGTCTGGGAAGCGCGCAAGCTGCGCGCCGCCGCGCGTGGCCGGGCGCTGGAGTGGGTCGTGTTGCGCAACCGCCTGGCGTCTTCAGATCCGCGCAACCGACGCCGGGTGGACGAGCGGCTGGTGGCGCTGTCGCGCCGCGTCGGTTTCCGCATCCTGCACGGCCTGCGCGATCGCGTGATCTATCGCGAGCTGTTCCCCTTCGGCCTGACCGTCGCCGATCTCGGCCCGTCAGTGCGGCCGGTGCCGGTGTCGCTCGGCCATATCGCCGCGCGCCAGGAGATGCGGCTGCTGATGGCGGACCTCGGTCTCTGCGCCCAACCCGGCGCGGTGATGGCGGCGGAGTAGCCGGCAGGCCCCATGAAGTTCCTTGAGATCGGCTTGCTGATCCTGGCGGCGCTGGTCGCCCTGGGACGCAAGCCGTTAATGGCGCGTACGCCCGGCCGGGCAATTGGCCTGACGCTGGCGGTCGCAGCCGCCATCGCGGCGGTTTACGACGCGGCGCACGGTGGTTGGATCGGCGGCTCGATCCTGCTGACCGCCGCGCTCTGGCTGGCTCAGTCGACCCTTGGACGCCGGCGCGTGCCGACGGGTGGCATGGGGCGGGCCGAGGCCGCGTCGATCCTGGGCGTCGAGCAGTCAGCGGATCGCGAGGCGGTCGAGGCGGCTTATCGGCGGCTGATGTTCCGCGTCCACCCGGACCACGGCGGCGCGGCTGGGCTCGCGGCCCAACTCAACGCAGCGCGGGCGGTGCTGATCCAGTCGCGGCGCTAGCGCCGGCTAGCGCGGATCGGCGAGACAGGCCTGGCCTTGCGCCTGTACCGCCTGGCAGGCCGTGCGGGCCTCCGACTGGGTGAAGCCGGTGAAGATGGCGCGGTAGACCCGGCCGGCGTGCTCCACCTGGCCTTCGCGATCGTCGAACATGCTCTTGAAGCTGTCCGCGACGTAGTCGATCTGATGCGTGGCCTGGGCGCCCGAACGGAACTCGCCGACCTGGACCTTCCAGTTGCGCGGCTCGCGCGCCTCGGATGGGGCCTGATTGGTCTCGGGCGCGATCAGGCCGGCGCGGGGAACCTCGGCCGTCAGGCCCGGGCGCGACGCGGCGAGCTGGGTGACGGCGGCGGGCGCGAAGGTCACGGCCGAGCCATGCTCGGCGGCGTTCAGCACGACGTCGATCGCGTCGGACGTGTCGCCTTCCTCGGTGCGGGGCGCCGAATAGGTTTCCGGCGGCGGCTGCTCGAACATGTTCTGGGTCAGCATGATCCGCTCGCCAGACGCCCGACGCTGTTCGACGTCGAAGCCGGTCAGCAGCAGATCCTCGACATTGGCGTTGCGCGCCGCGCCCGACGATCCGCCGAGCACCACGACGATCAGCCGGCGGCCGTTGCGTACCGCCGAGGCGGCCAGATTATAGCCTGCGGCGTTGGTGTAGCCGGTCTTGAATCCATCGACGCCCGGCATGTGGCCGAGCAGGTGGTTGGTGTTGGTGAAGAACATGCCGCGGTACTGGAACGTATCGTCGCCGAAGTAGTGGTAATACTGCGGGTAGTCGCGCAGCACGGCGCGGCAGAGAATGGCGATGTCGTGGGCCGAGGTGATGTGTCGGCTGTCAGGCAAGCCGTTCGGGTTGACGAAGTGCGAGTGGGTCATGCCCAGCTCCTGCGCCTTCATCGTCATCATAGCGGCGAAGCGGCTCTCGCTGCCGCCGATCTTCTCGGCCAGGGCCATGGCCATGTCGTTGGCCGAGTGGACGGCCATGGCGTGCATGGCGTCCTCGACCGTGATCTGATCGCCGGCGCGCAGGCCCAGCTTGGTCGGCGGCTGGCTGGCGGCCAGCGGTGACACCGTGACCAGGTCCGTCTCTCTCAGCCGTCCGGTCGAGAGCGCCTCGAAAGCGAGGTACATCGTCATGACCTTGGTCACCGACGCCGGATAGCGCGGCGAGTCGGCGCGCTGCTGGTAGAGGATCTCCCCGCTCGCCGCGTCCATCACGATCGCGGCATAGCGCGGCTCCGACGACGGCACGCGCAGGTCCGACGATTGCGCCCGCATGTCGTACGACGGCGGTCCGACGTCGGTTTCATCCTGGGCGAGGGTGGGCGTTGCTATTACGCAGATCGACGAGGCCAGGGCGGCCAAGACGTACGAAACGCGTCGGGCGGGCGCTGTCATTCGGCGGGCTCCGGCGAACTTACTAACCTGGACGCGAGACTGACGGTGGAGACTCGCTTCCGTGTGAGGTGCTTAGCATGACTTAACGGACGTTTCGCTAAGGTAAACGGCCCTCGCGCCGATGCGCCGCAGCAAAGGCCCTGCTGACGAATCTGTGACCGGTTCGTGATCGCGAGTGGTCATGTTGCACTGCACAAAATCCCCTTGACGAC
>Ga0302314_10023268_pt1 | contig 10119 bp, 10 predicted proteins | sample III_Palsa_N2_3_FD_200533 | JGI IMG/M metagenome (GOLD analysis project Ga0302314, IMG submission 200533) | Peat permafrost microbial communities from Stordalen Mire near Abisko, Sweden - III_Palsa_N2_3 | ecosystem: Environmental > Terrestrial > Soil > Palsa > Peat permafrost | place: Sweden...
TCGAGGCGCCGCCAGGCCACCAGGAAGGTCTCGGCGATCGCGTCAGCCGCATCATCGGCGCGGCTGCAGCGCCGCATCACGTAACCGAAAACGTGCGGATGATGCTCGCTGTAGAGCGTCTCGAACCGGTGCCGCGCCGCCGCGGAACGATCTGCAGGCACCACCGCATTCTCAGTCATGCGAGGGATATGTCCAGCAGCGGTCGCTCCGTTACAGGCCTGTCCGGCGAATCCTCACTGCTTTGCTCTCTGAGTTCGATGCCTTGAGATATCCGCTGGCGCTGTGAACGACGCGGGCGCTCGGGTGGCGGGCCTTCAGCGAGAGGAGCTTGAGGTTCGCTGCGGTTGCCGGCAGCACCTTGTAGACGAGCCAAGTGTCGACGATCGTGGTACCGAAGTCCGGGCCGAGTCCGGTGTGGGTGACTTCTTTGATCGGGTCGTACGTGCCCGGTTCGACGTAGACGGTGCCGAGCACCTCATGCGCCCCCGGGTGGGCACTGCCCGCGACGGCGCGGTGGGTGGGTACGAGTTTGAGCGCGATGCGACCGTCGATCTTTGTCTGTCCCGCCAGCTTGTAGAGATGGGCGCGCAGCTGCTGCTCAAAGACGCTGGTGCGTCCCGGGGCATAGGCGTACGTGAAGCTGATTGAGCTAGAGCTAGAAGTCGACTCGGGTCCTTTCGGCAGGCTCTGATCGAACTGCCGAGTGGTCGCTGCCTCCCAGGCGCGTCGGGTCGTCACGTAGATCGTGTGGTCGGAGGGGTCGTAGAGCTCGAGCCAATCGCCCGTTTGCGCCTGTTGATAGCCCGGGCGCGTAAACGAGCCTTCAAAGAAGCTGGTCTGCCGTCCCGTGATCGACATGGTCGTGGTCGTCTGCGCAGTGCTCCGTTTGGCACCGCCGTTGGCCGTCACGTCGGTTGCGACCTGCATCCTGGTCAGCTCGACAACGATCGTTCCCGGGTTGTGAGCAGCGAGCAGGTTGGTGCTGAGCGTGCAGCCCGAAAGCAGCCCGGGAACGACTACCAGCAATGCTGCCGTGAACAACGTGAACCGTGCATGCAGCGCGGATCGGCGCCCTGGTCGGAGCCCGCCAAACCGGCGTCGCGCCGAAGCGGATCGAGCTGGAGGCACCACTGCATTGTGGCTGGCTATCCTTGAGAGAGCTATGAAGACTGACATTCACCCCAACTACGTCGAGTCGCACGTTACGTGCACCTGCGGGAACGATTTCATCACCCGCTCCACAAAGCCCGACATTCACGTCGAGATCTGCTCAGACTGTCACCCGTTCTATACGGGCAAGCAGAAGCTCGTTGACACCGGCGGCCGTGTTGAACGCTTTCAGCGTCGCGCTGCCAAGGGCCGTGTCGCTGCCGCCAAGTCCGGCGTCGGCGCCGGCGCCTAGCTTCACCAGTTCACGTGCGCAGCGCGGTCAGGGATCCAAACCTGACCGCGCGCGGCGACGCCCCCGTTGGCGGCCAAGCCGTCTTGGAGGGCGTGATGATGCGCGGCGTCTCGCACTGGGCGGTCGCTGTTCGCAAGCCCTTGCCTGAGGACGCTGAGCCTGGAGCGCTGGGTGAGATCGCTGTTCAGGAGTTCGAGATCGAGAAGCGTCGTGGGCGCCGTGTGATCGCGCGCCTGCCGCTCGTCCGTGGCGCCGTGGCGCTGTGGGAATCTCTCTCGATGGGCATGAAGGCGCTCGGCATCGCCGCGGCCGCCCAGATGGGCGAAGCCGACGATGGCGAGGAGGGCGAAGGCATGTCCGGGGCTGTGTGGGTGATGACGCTCGTGATTGCGATGGTCTTCGCGATCGGCGTGTTCTTCATCCTGCCGGTCACGGTCACGAACCTCTTCAAGCATCACCTGCACTCGTCTGTGCTGTTCTGGCTGGTCGAGGGGCTGATCCGCACGGTGATCTTCCTTGCCTATCTGTCTTTGCTGGCCCGCGCGCGCGATCTGCGGCGCGTCTTTGAGTACCACGGCGCCGAGCACAAGGTGATCTCCTGTTATGAGGCGGGCGACGAGCTCATCCCGGACCGCGCGGCGCTCTACTCGCGTCTGCATCCCCGCTGCGGCACCAGCTTCCTGTTGGTGGTGATGATCGTTTCGATCTTCGTCTTCGCGTTGGCCGGGGTTCACGCCTGGTGGATCCTGGTCGTGACCCGGATCGTCGGCCTGCCGATCGTCGTCGGCATCTCATTCGAGCTGATCCGCCTCGCCGGCAAGAACCGCCGTTACCGCTGGGTGCAGATCGTCATGTATCCGGGTCTGCAGCTTCAGAAGCTCACAACACGCGAGCCCGACCTCGACCAGTTAGCGGTCGCGATCACCTCACTGAACGCCGTTCTCGCCCACGAGACCCCCGGCGAGCTCTCAGGCGCCGACCTGCTGGGACTCGAAGTCGTCGCTTAGCCCCGCGCCCGAGTCCACGGTGTCAACTCGACAACCGTTTCCGGCCGCAGCCCGCGTGGCGGGTTGACACCGAATACGGGTACCAATCCGCCAATCGTGGTGACTCGGTCGACCGGTTGGCGAGTTTGCAACCTGTGGTCGGCTCAGCTCAGCGCGTCGGCGCCCCTGTAGTCCGTCGCGAAGTCGCTTTCCAGCTGCGAGATGATCGTGGGGGTCGTGACCTCGATCCCGAGCTCGCGGTTGTACTTCAACGAGGTGGTGGAGAGGTTCTGCGAGCTGATCAGCGCTTCGTGGCCGTCGATGAGCAGCAGCTTGGCGTGGATGTAGTAGCTCTGGCCGTGGTAGAGCCGGACGCTCGCGCCGCAGCCTTCGAGCTTGTCGAGGGCGGCCGTCCAGTCGGACTCGTAGGTCATGACGATCTCCACCTTGACGCCGCGACGGGCCGCCGCGCAGAGCGCATCGGTGGCCGGCGTGTAGTCCATCTCCTCGTTCTCGAGGTCGATCGAGCTGTGCGCGGTGCTGATCAGGCCGAGCACGGTCGTCTGGGCGCCCGGTGACCAGACCAGGTCGCCGGTGCCGCTGGCCGGCGAGTTGTGTCTGTCAGACCAGTCGGCGTCGAACGTGCCGACGATCGCCCGCACGTCAGCCGGCTGGCGGTCGAGCATGGCGAAGTCCCTTGTAGTCGCGTACTCGCCGTCGAAGTTGAGCGTCATGATCGCGCTCTCCGAGCCGTCGACGGTAAGCGTCTTCTGGTGGGTGAGGGCGAAGTAGCTGGGCGCATACCGAACCTGGACTCCGTGTGACTTCAGATATGCGTAGGCGGGAGCGTTCTCGGACTCGTGTTCGCTGTAGTAGCCGCCGTTGAGCAGTACCTGCACGTCGACTCCGCGCTTCTCAGCAGTAACCAGCGCGTGCTCTATCTGGGTGTCGTAGAGCTCGTACATCGTCAGCTCGACCGAGTGCCTCGCGCCGTTGATCATCGCCAGGAACGGCGCGTTGCGGGCCTGCGGTTCCGCCAGCAGTTGCAGCGGCGCCCCGCTGGCGAACACCGCCGCCGGCAGGGCCAGGCAGGCGATCAACACGGTGATCAGGAGCGCCCAGCGTCGTGCCATCGGTCCAGCCTAAACTCGGTCGAGGATGATTGACGAACTCGTACAGCAGATCCTCGACCGCTTCCAGGCGCTCGAGTCAGAACTCTCGTTGCCTGAGGTGATCAGCGACCGAGACCGCTTCACGGCGGCGTCGCGCGCCTACCGGGAGCTTGAGCCGGCGGCCAAGCTGGCCGTCGAATACCAGCGCGCAGCTGACGACGCGGCCGGTGCTCGCGAACTGCTGGAGGAGGACGCCGACGATCCCGAACTGCGCGAGATGCTGACCAGCTCGGTGGCGCGGATCGAGGAGCTCGAGGATGAGATCCGCCTCGCGATGGTTGAGCCCGACCCGAATGACGACAAGAACGTGATCATCGAGATCCGTGGCGGCGTCGGTGGTGACGAGGCAGCGATCTGGGCCGGTGACATCTACAAGATGCTGACGCGCTACGCCGAGCGGCTCGGCTACAAGCCCGAGTCGATGGACATCGGCGAAGGCACCTACACCTTTGCGGTCAAGGGCGACGGCGCTTATTCGGTGTTCAAGTTCGAAGGCGGTACGCACCGCGTTCAACGCGTGCCGGAGACCGAATCACAGGGACGCGTTCACACCTCCACCGCGACGGTCGCGGTGCTGCCCGAGGTAGACGACGTTGAGGTCGAGGTCGACCCCAACGACCTGCAGATCGACGTCTACCGCTCCTCGGGACCTGGCGGCCAGTCGGTCAACACGACCGACTCTGCAGTCCGGATCACGCACAAGCCTTCGGGAGTGGTCGTCTCAATGCAGGACGAGAAGTCACAACTCCAAAACCGGGATAAGGCGATGCGGGTACTGCGCGCGCGGCTTTACGAGCGCGCCTTGGCCGATCAGCAGGCCGAGCTCTCCGCTTCACGCTCAGCCCAGGTCGGCAGCGGTGACCGCTCAGAGAAAATCCGCACCTATAACTACGGCGAGCGCCGCGTCAAGGACCACCGCATCAACCTGCTCGTGCACAACCTCGAAGAGGTTCTGATGGGCGGACTAGACGAGTTCACCGACGCGCTGCAGGACGATGAGAAGCGCAAGCGGCTGGAAGAGCGCGCCGGGGAGAACTGATGACGACGGTCCGCGAGGAACTCGCGAGCGCGACCGCGTCTTTGGCTGAGGTCGGTTGCGACACGCCGCGTCTGGACGCGGAACTGTTGCTCGCACGGGTGCTCGGCACCGACCGTGCCGGGCTGGTGATGGGATCCGACGACGAGGTCTCGGGCGATCACCGCACGCGCTACCTGGCGCTGATGACCCGGCGCGTCAAGCGCGAACCGATCGCCTACATCACGGGCTACCGCGACTTCCGGCGGTTGACGCTGGCGGTCGACCCGCGCGTGCTGATTCCACGGCCCGAGACCGAACTCCTGGTTGAAGTCGGACTGGGATTGCCAGCCGGCGTCCGGGTCGCAGACATCGGCACCGGCAGCGGCGCGATCGCGCTGGCGCTGAAAGATGAGCGGCCGGACCTGCAGGTGATCGGCGTCGACGCCAGCGAAGGCGCGCTCTCGGTTGCCCGCATGAACGCCTCGCGGCTGCGTCTGGACGTGGAGTTTCAGCTCGGAGACCTGCTGGGCGACATCAGCTGTGACGCCGTGCTGGCCAACCTGCCCTACATCGAAGTCGCAGCGATGCTGCCGCCGGATGTGGTGCTCTACGAGCCGAAGGTGGCGCTCTTCTCAGGGTTTGACGGACTCGACTTGATTCGCAAGCTCGTGGCGCAAGCCGGAGCGCGACCGCAGGTCGCGCTCCTGGGCCTTGAGGTCGGCGCGGGGCAGGCGCCAACGGTGGGTGAGCTGATCTCACAAGCGGGCTTCAGCGAGGTCGAGTTGCTCAAGGACCTGGCGGGTATCGAACGGGTGGTCGTCGGGCGCCGATGAGTCTGGGGGAGGCCCTTGAGTTCGAGACCGTGATCCTCGGCGGCGGGGTGGTGCTGTTCCCGTCAGACACGGTCTACGGGCTGGCTTGCTCTCCCCAGGACGCGGACGCGATCGAGCGGCTCTACGCGCTCAAAGGTCGTGCGCCCGAGAAGGCGGCGGCGGTGATGTTCTTCTCGCTGGAGGCGGCACTGGCGGCGCTCGGTGAGCTTGGCGAACGCACCACTGCCGCTGTGCGGGCGTTGATGCCAGGCGCTGTGACCGTGCTCCTGCAGAACCCAGCGCGCCGCTACCCGCTGACCTGCGCTGCCGACCCGCAGACGCTCGGGGTGCGAGTCGTGGACGTCCCGGTGCTGCGCGGAGTCGGGATTCCGGTGCTGCAATCGAGTGCCAACCATTCCGGTGAAGCCGACGCCCGGACCCTCGCGGCGGTGGCGCCGGCCATCCGGGCCGGCGCTGGTCTCGTGATCGATGGTGGAGAGCTGCCAGGCGTTCCTTCGACGGTCGTTGATCTGCGCCGCTACGAGCACGACGCTGAGTGGTCGATCGTGCGCCGGGGCCTGGTCGATTCCGCGGCGGTCGCTGGTAGGCTCGATGGCAATGAGTGACCTGCCTGCCGACTACTTCAATGCCCCAATCTCGGAAGTCGATCCTGAGATTGCCGAGCTGCTCGACCTCGAGCTGAACCGCCAGCAACAGACGCTGGAGATGATCGCGTCCGAGAACTTCGTGCCGCTCTCCGTACTTGAGGCGCAGGGCTCGGTACTGACGAACAAGTACGCGGAGGGCTACCCGGGCAAGCGCTACTACGGCGGCTGTGAGTTCGTCGACATCGTCGAACAGCTGGCGATCGACCGTGCCAAGGTGCTGTTCGGCGCCGAGTACGCGAACGTCCAGCCGCACTCGGGGGCACAGGCGAACATCGCCGTCTACCACGCACTGCTGACACCGGGCGACACGCTGATGGGCCTCGAGCTGGCCCACGGCGGCCACCTCACGCACGGCATGAAGCTCAACGCTTCAGGGCGGCTCTACGACATCGCCACCTACGGGGTCGACCGCGAGACCAGCCTGATTGACATGGATGAGGTTGCCCGGATCGCGCACGAGCGCAAGCCCAAGATGATCGTCGCCGGCTGGTCGGCTTACCCGCGCCAACTCGATTTCAAGCGCTTCCGTGAGATCGCGGACGAGGTGGGCGCGTACCTGTTTGTTGACATGGCGCACTTCGCCGGGCTGGTCGCGGCCGGGATACATCCCTCACCGGTGCCGTACGCGGATGTCGTGGCGACAACGATCCACAAGACGATCGGCGGGCCACGCTCGGGCATGATCCTGAGCCGCGAGGAGTACGGCAAGAAGATCAACTCGGCGGTCTTCCCGGGTCAGCAGGGCGGGCCTTTGGAACACGTGATCGCCGCCAAGGCGGTTGCGCTGAAGATCGCGGCCTCTGAGGAATTCCGTGAGCGCCAGGAGCGGACCGTGGCCGGCGCGCGCCTGCTGGCTGATGCGCTGCTTGGGGCTGGACACGGCGTCTCGGTGCTCACCGGCGGAACCGACGTCCACCTGATCCTGGTGGATCTGCGTGAGTCAGAGCTCGATGGCCAGCAGGCTGAGGATCGGCTCGACTCGATCGGGATCACCGTGAACCGCAACGCGATCCCGTTTGACCCACGGCCGCCGATGGTGACCTCGGGCCTGCGGATCGGCACGCCGGCGCTCGCGACGCGTGGCCTCGGACTGGCTGACTTTGAGGAGATCGGCCAGATCCTGGCTGCCGCTCTGAAGCCCGGCGATTTTGACGGCGAAGCGGCGGATTTGAAGGCGCGTACGGCTGCGATCGCCGACCGCTATCCGCTCTACGCCACGCTGCGCCCGCACGCCACGGCCTAAGGGCGATGTAAGGCATTGCAACGCCCCGACCCGTCCGGTCGGGGGCTGATGGCATGCTATGGCCACGTTGACGCGCTACTGGGACGCCGTATTCGCTTTCCTCGCCGCGGCGGCTGTCGCTGGCGTGCTGACCCCTTTCGCAGGGAAGCTCGCGCAGCGCGTGGGTGCGATCGCGTTCCCGTCGGCGCGCGGGCTCGCACGAAAACCGACGCCGCTGCTCGGCGGGCTTGCGATCCTCGCCGGCTTGCTGGTTGCGGCGCTGATCTGGATGCCCGACACCTTCAACCTGCAAAAGGCGCCGCACTCCGGGACCATCGTCGGCGTGGTCCACACGTGGCCGCTGATCGCCGGGGCAGTGCTGATCGCGCTGGTCGGGGCGATCGACGACATCTGGGATCTCAAGCCGATCTTCAAGCTCGCCGGGCAGATCATCGCTGCGATCGTGGCGGTGCACGCAGGCGCGACGATCAACGACCTCACGCTTCCGTTCGTCGGCTCGCTGCAGTTCACAGACGCCGGTGGGCCGCTCGCTGTGATCTGGCTGGTCGCACTGATGAACATCGTCAACCTCAGTGACGGCGTTGACGGGCTTGCGGCCGGCGTCTGCACGATCGACGGGATCACCTTCGCGGTGATCGTCTTCAGCGTCCAGGGTGGTACCAGTGCCGCTGCCGTGCTAGCTGCGATCACCGCGGGTGCCTCACTCGGATTCCTGGTGCACAACTTCTATCCCGCCAAGATCTTCATGGGGGACTCCGGCTCGAACCTGCTCGGCTATCTGCTCGGCGTGACCGCCGTGATCGGGACGATGAAGACCAGCGCCGTTCTGGCGCTGGCGGGACCATTGCTGATCCTCGCCGTGCCCTTCCTGGACACCGGTTTCGTCGTCGCCAAACGGCTCAAGTACGGGCAGCGGCCCTGGAACGCTGACGCGAACCACTTCCATCACCGGATGGCGCGCATCGGTTTCAGTCAACGCAAGACCGTGTTCTACCTCTACGCCTGGACACTGATGCTCGCCGGGGTCGTTGTGGCGCTGCGGTTCGTGCCGTACTCGAACCATCACGGCGTCTATCACGTCGGCTGGGCGGTCGTGATGGGCGGGATTCTGCTGGCGGGCGCGGCGGCGAGCGTATACCTGGTCTACGTGCTTGAGATCCTCAAGTTCAAGTCGGCTCGCATGATCCAGTTGCGGCGCGTCGACCCCGACGCGACCGACCAAGATATCGAGAAGACGGTCGAGCGCGACGTCGCGACGGGCGAGTTCGATGCGCTCGATGAGGAGCTACCTGACGCTCAGGACGGGGAGTCGCCTGGGGATCCGGAGGATGAGTCCCCTGAGTGATCTGACGCGGGTCGAGCGCAGCGCCCTGGGCGCGGTTGTGGTGCTGACCGTGCTCGCGGCCATCGGGCGTTACGCGCACGGGATCTCAGACACGATCGCGTTCGTACTGGCGGCGCTGGCCCTGGCCGGTCTGGCCTGGGTCGTCGGGTTCTGCACCGAGCAGGTGGGCAAGCGCTTCGGCAGCGCGATCACCGGCACACTGCAGTCGACCGTCGGCAACCTGCCCGAGTTCTTCGTGGTGCTCTTCGCCCTGCAGGCACGCGACACGGTCGTGGCCCAGTCAGCGATTCTCGGCTCGATCCTTGTGAATGCGCTGCTGGTCCTGGGCATCGTGCTGCTGGTAGGCGCGCTGCGCGCGCCCGACGGGATCATGCGCTTCAGCCCGCGCCTGCCGAATGACACCGCGACGCTGACGCTGGCCGCCTCCTTCCTGATCGTGCTGCTTGGGATCGTCAACTTCTCCCACGACCCCGCCGCCCACCACACCCGCGTGATCTCCGTGATCGGAGCGATCCTGCTGCTCGGCGTCTACGCCACCTGGTTACCGCGGTACCTACGCGACGGCTCTGGCCCGGCCGTCGCGGAAGAGCGCACAGCGCCCCGTATCGGCCTGCGGACGAGCGTCACGCTGCTGATCACCGCCGGGATCGGCTCGGCCTTCGTCTCGGACTGGTTCGTGCACGCGTTGGAGCCGACGATCCACGCTGCTCACATCTCACCGACCTTCGCCGGCATCGTGATCGTCGCGATTGCGGGCAACGCGGTGGAGAACTTCGCCGGCGTCTACTTGGCGGTCAAGGGCCAGAGCGACCTTGCGATCTCGGTCGTCAAGACCTCGGTCGCGCAGCTTGTGGCGTTCCTCTATCCATTGCTGGTGCTGGTCTCGCTGCTGACCGCCGGATCGCTCACGTTCGCGCTCGCCCCGGTCTTCGTGGGCGCGCTGTTCGGGACCGCGATTCTGGTCTGGCAGATCACCGGAGACGGTGAGGCGACGCCGTTCGAGGGAGCCGCGCTGATCGCGATGTACCTGATCGTCGCCGTGATCGCGGCCTTTGGGCACTGATCCCGCGGGTCTTGGGCACTGATACGCGGGTTTCGGGTTCTCAACTCGCCAACCGCGGCTCGGTTCAGAACCGATTGGCGGATCGATAACCGTATTCGGTGTCAACTCACCAATCGGTTTCAGCGAGGACAGTGTGTGGCGGGTTGACACCCTCGCAGGCCGTGCGTCGGCCGGATTGGTGCGCGGAACGCGAAGTGAGCGGGGACACGGCGGTAGCGGGGGAAGGGGTGGAACACCAAGGACGCGTGGTAAACTGACGTTTACGTAAGAAAGCGATTCAGCTGAAGGACGTGAGCATCCTGTCGACCACCAGTGCTACACCACCGAGCCGCCGCTTCGGCGTTGACGCCCATCACGACAACTACAAGTGGTGGGCGCTCTCCTGCACAAGTCTCGGAATGCTGCTGGCG
>Ga0302314_10023270_pt1 | contig 10117 bp, 4 predicted proteins | sample III_Palsa_N2_3_FD_200533 | JGI IMG/M metagenome (GOLD analysis project Ga0302314, IMG submission 200533) | Peat permafrost microbial communities from Stordalen Mire near Abisko, Sweden - III_Palsa_N2_3 | ecosystem: Environmental > Terrestrial > Soil > Palsa > Peat permafrost | place: Sweden...
TCCCGGCCCTCGAACTGGCCGGCGAGCTTCTCCACCGCGACGGCCTTGACCCGGTCCGTCTCGGACTCGCGCTCCTGCTTGCCGGCGATGGTCAGCGCGGCCGCGAGGTCGCTGGAGACCGCCGCGGTCATGGCGTCGAGCACGTCGGGCTGGTAGTCGAGGTACAGCGGGAAGTCGCCGACCGGCTTGGCCGCGGCCTTGGCCAGATCGGCCTGGGCCCGGCAGAGCACCTTGATGAAGGGCTTGGCGGCTTCGAGGCCCTCGGCCACGACCTCCTCGGTCGGCGCCTGGGCGCCGCCCTTGATCAGCTCGATGGTGGCCTTGGTGGCCTCCGCCTCGACCATCATGATCGCCACGTCGCCGTCGGCGGTGACCCGGCCGGCCACGACCATGTCGAACACGGCCTCTTCGAGCTCGGTGTGGGTCGGGAAGCCGACCCACTGGGTGCCGATCAGGGCGACCCGGACGCCGCCGATCGGCCCGGAGAAGGGCACGCCGGCCAGCTGGGTGGACATGGACGCGGCGTTGATCGCGACCACGTCGTAGAGGTGCACCGGGTTGAGCGCCATGATGGTGGCGACGACCTGGATCTCGTTGCGCAGGCCCTTGGTGAAGGACGGGCGCAGCGGGCGGTCGATCAGCCGGCAGGTCAGGATCGCGTCCTCGGACGGGCGGCCCTCGCGGCGGAAGAACGAGCCGGGGATCCGGCCCGCGGCGTACATCCGCTCCTCGACGTCCACCGTCAGCGGGAAGAAGTCCAGCTGGTCCTTCGGGTGCTTGGAGTAGGTGGTGGCGGACAGGATCATCGTCTCGCCGTCCAGATAGGCCACCGCCGACCCGGCGGCCTGGCGGGCCAGCCGGCCGGTCTCGAAGCGGACCGTGCGGGTGCCGAAGGCACCGTTGTCGATGACGGCCTCGGTGCTGTACACACCGTTTTCGTGCTGGGTACCCTCCACGGGGACCCTCCTTGTCGTGTTCAATTCGGAACGCGACGACAGCACCTGGGCTTGTTGTGGTCGACCGGTCTCCGATCGAAGCCACCGGACCTACCCGGACTTGAGCCTTCCGAGTTCTTCCGCCGGCCACTACCGAAGATCGGCACCAGTCCCGCCTACCGGGTGACGCCGCGCTCCTGCCTCTTTTTTCGGGTCACGGCCCTCTTGGCCTGACCCTCTTGTCTTCTTGCTATCCACTGCAACGCTAACCCATACCCAGGCCCACGCGCGCATGAAAACACCAAAGGAGCGGCCTGTCGGTCACAAACCGACAGCCGCTCCAACGGGGTTCGTACCACTATCGACTGTCGTCTCGACTGTCGGCTATCGACGCAGGCCGAGGCGCTCGATGAGCGAACGGTAGCGGGTGATGTCGGTGGCGGCGAGGTACTTGAGCAGCCGACGGCGCTTGCCGACCAGCTGGTACATGCCCCGGCGCGAGTGGTGGTCGTGCTTGTGCGCCTTCAGGTGCTCGGTCAGGTCGTTGATCCGCTTGGTCAGCAGCGCGACCTGCACCTCGGGGGAGCCGGTGTCACCTTCGGCGGTGGCGTACTCGGTCATGATTTGCTTCTTGATGGCAAGGTCCAGCGACACGAAACAGCTCCTCTTCGAGAAATACGGGCACCCTCGGTTTGATTCACGAGGGTTAAATCGACCCGCGCCGGCTAGCGGCTCAGCTGCCGAGTCTACCAGCGCGCCGACCCGTTCCCGACCGGCTTGCGAACGCGAGGGGCGCCCGGCGGCCCGCCCGGGATCAGCCGATCCCGGAGCGGACCATGCTGTAGATGTTGAGCACTCCGAGCAGCACCGGGATCACCGCGGCCAGCAGCAGGCCGTCGAGCAGGTCCACGGTGTTCGCCCAGCGCGGGGACAGCGCCCGCTGCGGCAGCGCGAACGCCACCGAGACCAGCAGCAGCGCGGCAGCCAGCACGATCGCGAAGAACCAGGTCTGCTCGGCGGCCTGGCTGACCTGGTGCGCCTGCACCGCGCCGACCAGCAGGACGGCCTCTGCGAGCAGTCCGCCGAAGAGCAGCACGGCGACCTGCGCGGTGCGCCGGAACAGCCGGGACCGGGAGATCGCGGCCAGGCCGAGCACCCCGGCCATCGCCTCGGCCCAGGCCCCGCCGCTGCGGCCGGGGCTGGAGAAGCCCAGGACCATCGAGCTGAGCACGGCGACCACGGCGCACGCGGCGACCAGGCCGGTGAGGATCTCGTGGCTGCGCTGGGCCCGGCGGGTGATCGCGTCCAGGTCCACCGGGTCGTCGTTGCCGGGCGGCAGGAAGGCCTTGGCCGCGGTGGCGGTCACTTGCGGAGCGCCGTCTATCAGCTGCGGCATCGGGAAGCGCACGGTGCGCATGGCCAGGCCGGGCAGGAAGCCGATCGCCGCGATGGCGACCGTGCCGGCCCCGGCGGCCAGCCGGGCCGGGTCGGCGTGGGTGGCCAGGCCGACCGCCCCGGCGATCGCGCCCGCCGCGGCGGCCACGGCGGTGGCCAGGGCCACCTCGCCACGCTCCTCCTGCACCAGCGCGCCCAGCACGGCCAGGACCAGGACCGCCGAGCAGCCGACGACGAAGTGGCTGCGGCCCAGCCCGGATTCGAGGGTCAGCGGCAGCACGCCGAGGCCGGCCAGGAAGGCATAGGGGATGGCAGTGGCTCCGAGCACGGCGCCGCCGGTGTGGTCGCGGTAGACCCGCGAGCGTACCCCGCCGCCCACGGTCAACAGCACGGCCATGATCCCGGCGACCACGGCTGGCATGCCATGCGGGTTCTGCGCGGACCACAGCACCCAGGCGCCGATCAACAGCAGGAGCGGGCCGCCGATCAGGCCGATCAGGCGGACGTGCGCGTGCCCCCAGATCCGGTGGTCGTCCGAGACCGCCTTGGCGATCGCGTCGACCACGTCGTCGTAGACCGGCGGGGGCAGGGTGTCGGTCGCCGGACGCAGGTAGAGCAGATCCCCGTTGCGAACGCCCTGCGCGGCCAGCGAGACGCCGGTGTCCAGTTCCCCGCCGTCCAGCCGGGCCAGTACGAAACCGGTGTGCGCGCCCTCGTTCTGCCACTGGTCGGCCATTCGCAGCACGTCCGGCAGCAGCTCGGCCAGCGGCACGTCCTCCGGCAGCGCGATGTCCACCCGGATGCTCGGCGCCACCACCGTAACCCGGCAGAACCCTGTCATAACACTGCCGCTCAACGCAGCCCCTCCCGTACCGAAACCCGGACCCTGCACACCCGAACCGTATCCACAGACCGGACACTTTCCGCCGGTGTCGATACTAGCGCCGTGCCCTGTCATCAGGACCCGGCAAGCGTCTAAGATGACATGAATGCGGTGGGATCCGCTACTGCCCCGGCTGGTTTGTCTCGACATGTTACGGGCGGGTCTTCCGCTCCCATCAGGGTCGTCCATCATCTTGTCATCGCCTGCACGGGTACATGGCGTCACGGGAGGGTTCATTCAGTGAGCACGGTCATTGTCAAAAGGCCGCCGCGGGTACACGCGCCTCAGGTGCCGACCGGCGAGGTGTTCCTGGAGCCGCCACCGGAGCTCGGCCGGGCCGGCGGGGGCGCGGGCGGATGGTTGATGCAGGCCCTGCCCATGATGGCCGGGCTCGGTTCGGTCGCCTTCTTCTTCATGCCGGGCAGCAATCCCATGATGAAGTTGATGGGCGGGATGACCCTGGTCTCCTCGACCGGCTTCATGGCCGCGTCCGCGATCAAGGGCCGCGGCGGTAACAAGGTGAAGACCGCCGACGCCCGCCGCGACTATCTCCGTTACCTGAGCCAGATGCGCGCGCAGGTGCGGATGACCCAGCAGCAGCAGTACATCGCGCAGATGTGGTCGCACCCGAACCCGGCGCACCTGTGGGCGATCGTGACCAGCGGCCAGCGTTTGTGGGAGCGCCGGCCGAGCGACGGGGACTTCGTGCAGATCCGGCTGGGGTCCAGCGGGCAGCGGTTGTCCACTCCCCTGATCGCCCCGGAGACGGCGCCGGTAGACGAACTCGAACCCATCTGCGCCGACGCGCTACGCCGCTTCATCACTGTTCAGGGCACGCTCGAAGCCTTGCCGCTGGCCATCTCGCTGCGCTCCTTCTGGCACGTGCTGATCAGCCCAGCCGGCGACGGGGTGGCCGACGACGCCCGTGCCGAGGCCCGCGCGCTGCTGGCCCAGCTGGCCACCTTCCACGCCCCCGGCGAGGTGCGGATCTGCGTGATCGCCGCGGAGAACCGGCGCCAATACTGGGAGTGGGTCAAGTGGCTGCCGCATGCTCAGCACCCTGACACGAGCGACGCGGCCGGCTCGATGCGGCTGATCTTCTCCGACGCCGGGGAGCTGGAGGAGGCGCTCGGCAGCGAGCTGACCGAGCGGCCCCGGTTCTCCCGTGACGCCACGCCGCTCTACGACCAGCCGCACCTGATCGTGGTGGTCGACGGGGCCCGGGCCGGCGGCGAGTCCGCGCTGCTGCACGGCGAGGGTTTGCTGGGCGTCACCGTGATCGAGATCGACGCCGAGGGGCACGCCGGGACCATCCGCGGCGGGGTGCACCTGTCCGTCGACGGTCCCTCGCTGCGCCTGGCCACCTCTAGCGGGACGACCTTCTCCGGCCAGAGCGACCGGCTGGCCGTGGCCCAGGCCGAGGCGCTGGCCCGGCAGTTGGCCCCGCTGCGCACGGGCGGCGGCGCCAGCGACGACGAGCCTCTGCTCGGTCCGCTGGACTTCACCGACCTGATGGGCATCGGCGACCCGGGCTCCTACGACACCCGGCGCAGCTGGAAGCGGCTGGCGCCGCAGGACCGTCTGCGGGTGCCGATCGGCATCGGGGTCAACGGCGAAGCGGTCATCCTCGACATCAAGGAAGCCGCGATGGGCGGCATGGGCCCGCACGGCCTGTGCATCGGCGCCACCGGCTCGGGCAAGTCCGAGGTTCTCAGAACCCTGGTTCTGGCGCTCGCGGTCACGCACTCCTCGGAGAGCCTCAACTTCGTGCTCTCGGACTTCAAGGGCGGGGCCACTTTCGCCGGGATGGCCGAGATGCCGCACACCGCCGCAGTCATCACCAACCTGGCCGACGACCTGACCATGGTCGACCGGATGCGCGACGCGATCATGGGCGAGATGAACCGCCGCCAGGAGTTGCTGCGCGACGGCGGCAACTTCAAGAACATCCACGACTACGAAAAGGCCAGGGCCGCCGGGGCCGCGCTGATCCCGATGCCCAACCTGGTGATCGTGCTCGACGAGTTCTCCGAGATGCTCACCGCCAAGCCGGAGTTCCTCGACCTGTTCATCCAGATCGGCCGGATCGGCCGTTCGCTCGGCGTGCACCTGCTGCTGGCCTCGCAGCGGCTGGAAGAAGGCAAGCTGCGCGGCCTGGACACGTATCTGTCCTACCGGCTCGGTCTGAAGACCTTCTCCGCAGCCGAATCCCGCGTCGTGCTCGGTGTGCCGGATGCCTATACCCTGCCGGCGATTCCCGGCTCCGGGTACCTCAAGACCGTGGGTTCGGAGGAGGGCGGCGGGGCCGGCATCCGGTTCAAGGCCGCGTACGTCTCAGGGCCCTACCGCCCGCGCACCCAGACTTCGGTCGAGCGCAAGCTGGACCATCGTCGGCCGACGCTGTTCACCTCCTCGTATCAGGCGCCGCCGAGGATGGTCGAGTCGGCTACGGCCACGCCAGTGGTCCCGGAGGAAGACGACGCGCTGACCGACACCGTATTGGACGTGCTGGTACGCAACATGGAGGGCCAAGGCCTGCCGGCGCACCAAGTCTGGCTGCCGCCGCTGGCCGAGCCGCCGACACTGGACCAGCTCATGCCCGGCCTGCAGACGACCGAGCAGCGCGGCCTGTCGGCCACGGAGTTCTCCGGGGTCGGCCGGCTGCTGGTGCCGATCGGGATCGCGGACAAGCCGATCGAGCAGCGCCGCGAGGTCTACCAGCTGGACCTGTCCGCGGCGGCCGGCCACGCGGTGATCGTGGGCGGGCCGCGCACCGGCAAGTCCACCCTGATCCGGACCATCATCACCGGCCTGGCCCTGGGCCACACGCCGGTGGAGACGCAGTTCTTCTGCCTGGACTTCGGCGGCGGCTCGCTCTCCGGCCTGACCGGCCTGCCGCACATGTCCGGCATCGGCGGCCGGCTGGACGTGGACGTGGTGCGCCGGATCGTGAGTGAGGTGGTCTCGATCCTGGATAAGCGCGAGGCCTCGTTCCGGGCCAACGGGATCGACTCGATCGGCACTTTCCGGGCCCGGCGGGCGCGAGGCGAGCTGCCCAACGAGCCCTTCGGCGACGTGTTCCTGATCGTCGACGGCTGGCAGACCCTCAAATCCGAGTTCGAACTCCTGGAGCAGGACATCCTGGACATCGCCCAGCGCGGCCTGGGCTACGGGATCCACATCCTGGTCTCCGCGGCGCGCTGGGCCGAGATCCGCCCGCAGCTCAAGGACGCGATCAACACCCGGGTGGAGCTGCGGCTAGGTGATCCGATGGAGTCGGACGTGGACCGCAAGGTGGCCGCGAACGTCCCGGCCGGGGTGCCCGGTCGCGGCATCACCCGCAACAAGCTGCACTTCCTGACCGCGCTGCCGCGGATCGACGGCGTGGAGGAGGTCGTCGACCTGGCCGACGGCGTTGCCAAGACCGTCGCGGCGATCTCCGAGGCCTGGCACGGCCCGGTCGCGCCGAAGGTGCGGATGCTGCCGACGATGGTGCCCTACGAGGACCTGCCCGCCGTGGCGGCCCGGCCGCACCAGACCGTGCCGCTCGGCGTGGACGAGACCAAGCTGGAGCCGGTCTACCTGGACTTCAACGCCGACCCGCACTTCCTGATGTTCGGCGAGGGCGAGTCCGGCAAGACCGCGGTGCTGCGCACCATCATCCGCGGCATCACCGAGGCCTACACCCCGGACCAGGCCAGGATCCTGCTGGTCGACTACCGCAGGACCCTGCTCGGCGCCATGCCGGAAAGCCACCAGCTGGCCTACTGCGCGGCAGCTGGCGCGGTCACCAGCACGGTGGCCCAGGTCCGCCCGTTCCTCGACGGACGCCAGCCTGGCCCCGACGTCACCGCCGACCAGCTGCGCAACCGGTCCTGGTGGAAGGGCCCTGAGGTATTCGTGATCGTGGACGACTACGACCTGGTCGCCACCCAGGGCGGCAACCCGCTCGCGCCGCTGGCCGAGTTCCTGCCGATGGCGCGGGACCTGGGCTTCCACATGATCATCTCGCGGGCCTCGGGCGGCGCCAGCCGGGCCCTGTTCGAGCCGATGATCCAGCGGATGCGCGAGGCCAGACAGCCCGGCCTGCTGCTCTCCGGCGACCGGGACGAAGGCCAGCTGATCGGCTCGATCCGGCCCAGCCGGCTGCCCGCCGGCCGGGGCACCCTGGTCTCCCGCAAGCACGGCAGCATCCTGATGCAAACCGCGTACCTGCCGCCGACGATCTGATCAGCGCGAGTTGCCGCCGCGCTGGCGCGAGGCGCGGGCGACCATCGAGCCGCCCGCGGCGAGGACCACCACGAGGGCGGCCAGGCCGAGTGCGTCGTACGCACCGTGCTCCTGGTCCACCTCGGCGGCGGAGACCTGCGTCGGCGTGATCGGCTGCATCGACTGGCCGAGCACCGATTTGGCGTCGCTTGCCGGGCCGTCCGCGTTGGGCCCGGCCCCGTAGAGCGGAGTGAGCGTGTCAAGGCTCGGATCGTCCTCCACGGCCTGGAGGGCGGCCTGCGGGTCGATCTCGCCCCAGCCGGACGCGCTGTCCCACTGCCCGTTGCCGGTGGCCGTGGACTCCAGCACCTTCATCAGCTCGCGCGGGCCGAGGCTCGGCTCGTGCTGGAGCAGGATCGCGGCGACCGCGGCGACATAGGGCGCGGCGAAGCTGGTGCCGTCGTCGGTGACCAGGGTGTTCTTGGCGGTATTGCTCAGCCCGACTATCCCCACCCCGGGCGCGGTGACGCCGATGTAGTCGCCGGTCTCGGAAAAGCCCGCCGTCACACTGTTCTGATCCACCGCGCCGACCGCGAGCAGGTCCGCCGTCCCAGCCGGGTGGGCCCCGTAGTACGCCGGGTAGGTGATCGGGTTTATGCCGGTGGGGTTGCCGGTCGTGGGGTCGGTGGCCTCGCTGCTGCCGTAGTTTCCGGCCGAGGTCACGATCAGGACGCCCTTGGCATAAGCGTTCTGTACCGCGGCCTCCAGTTCGGAACTGGGGTCGTATCCGTCCTGTGAGATGTTGATGATGCGCGCGTGCGCGGCCACGGCCTCGTCGATCGCGGTGGCCATGTCGCCTTCCCTGTTGCCCTTGCTGACAACACAGCCGGCCTCGCGGTAGATCAGCAGGTGCACGCCCGGGGCGATGCCTATGATCCCGTCCGCGCCGGAAGGCTGCGCGGCGATGATGGAGGCCACGAAGGTCCCGTGCCCGTCCACGTCGACCTGGTAGCCGCCGCTGTCGGTCAGGTCGTCCCCGCCGGTGATGACGCCGTCGAACTGCGGGTCGTCGGCGTCGATGCCGGTGTCGATCACCGCGACGGTGACCCCGCTGCCCGCGGTCGGGTCCGGGGGCGTGGCCCCGCCGCCGATCCCCGCGTGCGCGATCTCCCAGGGCAGCGCCTGCTGGGCCGTGGTGACGGCCTGCTGCGCTATTTCCGCGCTGGTGCAGGTGGCCGAGTTGGACGATTCGTCAGCGGTCCGGGTGGCCCCGGCGGCGCCCGCGGCCCGGACTGTGGTCTGGACGGGGGCCCGGACTGGCGCGGAGCAAACGCCCACGCTCAGCACGAGCCCGGCCGCCGCCGCACCGGCCAGCAGCCGGCCGACCGGAGAACCATTGCCGGGCCTGAAGTTCCGCTTCACCCGCTGCCTCCCTACTCGCTGTTGGAGGGCTGTCCGGCCGCGTTCGGATCGAGCCGCGCACCGGCCGGGACCAGCGCCATCCAGCTCTCCGGCACGGGTTCCAGCGGAACGTCTTTGTATTGCAGATTGTCCAGTGCGGACTTCTGGGCTTTGCCGTCCACACCCGGGTCGGTCTCCAACTGGTACCGGCTGCCGGTCGCCAAGGTCAGGAATATCGGGCCGTCATTCGCGCTGTTGCCGTTCGCCACGTCCCGGCTCAGCGCGCCGTGGCCGGCCAGCACGTCGATCGAGTCGGCATACTGACCGCCGCCGCTGCTGACCCCGATCCCGGCGGTCGGGTTGGGCAGCTGCGCGCCGTACCAGAGGCTCAGTTCCGGGATGTTGTCCTGGCTCGGATCGAATTGGCCGTTGTAGTTCACGCACAGCGCCGCGTAGCCCGGCTGCTGGGCGTCGAGGTCGTCGGTGGTGATCTGGCTGGTCGGCCAGGTGTTGCCGACGTTCAGGATGTCCGTGGGGTTTGTCCGCTCATCGATGACATCGGCGTTGGTGATCTCGGACTGGGTCAGCGCCGGGGTGAAGTGCAGCACATTGTTCGCGGCCAGCTCCCCATACCCGGAGTAGAGGTCGTAGACGAACTCGGTCACCTGGACCAGGCCGGAATCGGTCTCGATGTAGTAGCTGTTGTTGTTCGGCCCGGTGCCGTAGCTGCCGATCACCGCGTTGGCCGGCTGGTTGAGCCGGGTGACCTTCGCGCCCAGGTCCCGCACCTTCGGAAAGTCCTCGATCGGGGCGCCCGCTTCGAAAACGTTCAGGAAGGAGTCGGACACCCAGGTGCCGGCCGGCGCGATGTCGTCGTTCCCGTCGCCGCTGACCGTGCCCTCCAGTCCCCTGATCGGCGCGATCCGGTAGCTGTAGTTCCCGGCGAGCAGATAGTTGTCACCCTTGGAGTCGTGCACGATGAAGCCGCTTCCCGCCGTCACCGCGGTCGTGCTCCCTTGTCCGTAGCCGATCTCCAGCACGGTCTGGCCGCCAGCGATCCCCTGGTTGTCAGGGTTCTCCGCCTGCTGGCAGTAGGTCCAGCTCTTCAGGTCGACCTGGCCAGCCGCCGGGGCGACCGGGGGTGCGCCGAGTATGCCGAGCGGGGCGCCCATCTTCTGTGCGTTGATCACACTGTCGGGCACGTCGTATTTGGTGAAAGTCGTGCCGAGCAACAGCTGGGCCGAGGTGATGTTGAGTATCGGGTGCAGTTCCCCGCCGTTGTCCACGTAGGCGG